>Ga0326727_10003396_pt1 | contig 51006 bp, 47 predicted proteins | sample MB2enrmetagenome_FD_207643 | JGI IMG/M metagenome (GOLD analysis project Ga0326727, IMG submission 207643) | Lab enriched peat soil microbial communities from McLean, Ithaca, NY, United States - MB29MY | ecosystem: Environmental > Terrestrial > Soil > Wetlands > Peat | place: USA: New York...
CAACCATTTGCCCTTGCGTTCGACGTTATGCGCCACCACTGCGCTCGCGGCTTCGAGGATGTTCTTCGTCGAGCGGTAGTTCTGCTCGAGTCGAATCACTGTTGCGTTCGGGTAATCCCGCTCGAAATCGAGAATGTTCCGAATGTCCGCGCCACGCCAGCCATAAATCGACTGATCCTCGTCACCCACCACGCACACGTTCTGATGCCCCTCCGAGAGCAGCCGCATGAGCTCATACTGGGTGCGATTGGTGTCCTGATACTCGTCGATCATCAGGAATTCGTAGCGCCGACCGTACTGCTTTCGCAGATCCTCGTCGTGTTGCAAGAGCCGAACCGATTCGAGCAGAAGATCGTCGAAGTCGAAGGCATTAGCCTGCCGGAGGCGGTCCTCATAACGCTCGTACACCACAGCCAGCCGCGACGATTTCGGGTCCTTCGCCGAACCGTACATATCCTGAGGCGACTGCTTGTGGCTCTTGGCGTGCGAAATCCATGAACTCATCGCCCGGTGCTGCATGAACTTTTCGTCGAGCCCGATGTTGCGGAAGATCTGCTTGATCAGCGCCACCTGATCGTCATCGTCGTAGATGTTGAACTGGCGAGTGAAGCCGGGCCTTATGTCGGCGAGACGGGCGCCGTCGCGCCGCAGCATACGCACGCAGAAGGAGTGAAACGTTGAGACCAGCGGAGCCGAGCGGTACTCCGGATGGCCCAGCAGCCTGAGAACGCGGTCGCGCATCTCACCCGCGGCTTTGTTCGTAAACGTGACCGCCAGAATGGCCGGACCGGGGACGCGATGCGCTTCAACCAAGTGGGCAATGCGATGCGTGATTACCCGGGTTTTGCCGCTGCCGGCGCCAGCCAGGAGCAGCAGAGGACCCTCCACGTGCATGACGGCAGAGCGCTGCTGAGGATTGAGTCCTGCGAGGAAGTCCATGAAAAGGAGGGCCTTAGCCAGTTTAGCATGGACATGCGGCGACAGCCGCGTTTTGTGGCGTTAACGCGGTTAGCGCCCGCATGTCCGAACCCTACCGCAGGCCCGCGCGATTCGCTGCCAGGCCGCCGATCGCAGACCAATCCGTGCCTCCGCCGCCTTCAGCCACCAGCTCCAGGAAAGCGTCGTGCAGCACGCTGGCGAGGGGCATAGGAGTTTCGGCTGTATCGGCGGCGGCGAGCGCGAGGCGTATATCCTTGAGCCCCAGTTTCGCGGCGAACCGGGCCGGCTCGAAGCGCTGTTCGAGGATAATGCCGCCGTAGCCCTTATAAACGGGGGATTGAAACAGTTCGCCGTTGACCACGTCGTGGAACAAAGCCGGATCGACGCCGGATTTGCGCAGCAGCGCGTAAGCCTCGCCAATCGCTTCGAGCGCGCTGGCGATGGTGAAGTTGCCAGCGAGCTTGAACACATTGGCCATCCACGGTTCCCTGCCTACTACTACCACCTTCCTACCCAAGGCTTCCAACGCAGGCTGGCAACGCTCGATGGCCTCTTCTGCTCCTGCAACGACAATGAGCAATTTCGCTGCTGCCGCGGCTTCGGGACGGCCGAACACCGGAGCGGCAATGTACTGCTGCCCGGCATCCGCGTGAACCTTCGCCAATCGTTCCGAAAGAGCCCGGCTGACGGTGCTTTGGGAGACGTGCACGCCGCCTTTGGGCAATCCTGCGAGGATGCCCTCGGGACCGAATGTCACGATTTCGAGAGCGGCGTCATCCGCCAGCATGCTGTGCACAATGCCGCTGGCGGCCGCTTCAGCAGGCGTAGCCGCGATCTTCGCTCCCGCGAGTTCGGCCGCTTTTTCCCGCGAGCGGTTCCACACCATCACTTCGTTTCCGGCGCGAATCAGGTTGGCGGCCATGCCGGAGCCCATGCCGCCGAGTCCAATGAATCCAATTCTCATGCGTCAAGGGATGCCTCCGCGGGTAATTAGGATGCCATGCGAGCGCTGGGAAAACCCGCAAACTCAGAAAAAACCCTGCGCCGGACCCGCATCACTTTGTAACCTGAGTATTTGGGGAAGCGCCTTTCATATCGGAAGCGCACCACCCGGCTGGCCTGACCGCATGCTGGTGGAATTTTCAGAAATCGAACGAGCGCGGTCGGGCGACGACGCCGCGTTTGGCCGTCTGGTGACCGCGTATCGCAAACGCGTGCTCGGCACCATCGCCCGTCTGATTAGCCAGCCGGACGATGTGGAGGACGTGGGGCAGGAAGTGTTTGTCCGGGTGTATTATTCGCTTGGCCGGCTGCGCACGCCGGAGGTTTTCGAGCCATGGCTGTACCGGATGACGGTGAACGCCGCTTACGATTATCTGCGTAAGCGGAAGCGGCGTGCGGAGCGGCGGATGTCCGATCTCACCGAACAGCAGATGACTTCGGCGGACGCCGCGGCGGGAGTGTTGCAGGATGGCGTGGACCGGCATCGCACCGGTATTCGCGAGAAGCTGGACGAGTTGCTGGCGGGAGTTTCCGAGGAAGACCGGATTCTTCTGATATTGAAAGAAGTGGAAGGGTTGTCGTTGAAAGAGCTTGAGGCAGTGTATCGCGTGAACGGGAATGCCCTGAAGGTGCGGCTTTTCCGGGCACGGCAGCGGGCGCTGAGGGCGTTCGCGGCGCGCGAGAACGAAGGCGAGGGAAGCCCCGAGCCCAAGCGGAAGGTGGTAGTTGAGCGGAGGTAGAAGGATGAGGAATCCGGAACAGGAACTGGACGAGCTGTTTCGAGCGTATCGCGAATCGTTCGCGGACGTGGAGGCGAGCAGCGGGTTCATGCCGGGCGTCTGGGAGAAGATCGAGGTCCGGCGGAGCTTCGCCTTTCGGGTGAGCCACCTGGCCCGCGCCTTCCTGGGCGCCACCGCGATTGTGTTCACGCTCATGGCCGGCTTCCTTGTGCTGCAGGATCGAACTTCACCCGACATGCCGGCCACTTATCTCGACGCTCTCGCATCGGCGCACGCCTCCGACAGCATGCTGGATGCGATGCACAGTGAGACGTTCGAGGCGAATCAGCGATGAATCGAAAGTCCAACCTCGTAGTGTTGGGCTATCTGCTGCTGGTATTCCTGGCAGGCGCCGTCATCGGCGGCTTCGCGGACCATTTCTTCGTGGCCGCCCCGGCAAGCGGAAAGCTGACGCCGGATCAGTATCGCCGGAAGGTGGTGGCGGAACTGCGGAACCGGCTTAACCTGCAGCCCGCCCAAGTGACGAAGTTGAATGCCATTTATGAAGCCACGGGCGAGCGCTTCAGGGAAATCCACAAGAGAATCGAGCCGGATATCGCGGCACTGCGAACCGACCATGACGATCGTGTACGGGCGATTCTGGACGCTGGGCAACGCGCGGAATACGACAAGTGGCGGGCCGAGCGCGATAAGCAACGCGCCGCGGAACAACACTAAGGCGGTCGATTACTTCGCTGCGGCCTTTTTGCGGCTGTCCTGTAGTTCCTTCGACTTGGCGACCTTTTTCTGGAAGCGGTCGACGCGCCCTTCGGTATCGACAAGCTTCTGGCGGCCTGTGAAGAAGGGGTGGCAACTGGAACAGATTTCCACGCGAATGTCGCCCTTGTGCGTGGACCGGGTGACGAACGTGCTTCCGCACGCGCAGGTCACTCTCGTTTCATTATAGGCGGGGTGAATACCGGCTTTCATAGCGTCCTGAACCACCATGGTAGCATGGGCGGCAATCGGGACACATCAACGCGTCCCGGTTGGCTGTCACTCGGCAATTCCGGCGTCCGGCGGGTCGATGCCGAGGGCGGTGGCCAGCGCGATCAGGTGATCCTGCTCCTGCACCAGAATGCTCCGCAGGCTTTCCGAGATGGCGAACTCATTCAGCTCATCGGCCTGCTTAATCCGGCGGCGGTACTGGCGGATGGTCTCCTTCTCGTTCTCGAGATCGAACCGGAGCATCTCCTCGGCTTTCTCCGAAGTTCGCACAGGCATCGGCGTAACCGAAGGCATGCCACCCAGATAGTCGACGTGATTGGCCACCTGCAGTGCATGATCGAGCTCTTCCTTCGCATGGATTTCCAGTTCGCCGGCGATGTTCATGTAGGCGGCACCCTTGAGCACCTGCGAGTAGTTCACATACGAGATGATCGCCTGATATTCGCGCGACAGATCTCCATTCAAAGCGTCGATAAATGTCTTGCGAGTGGTTTTGGATTGGGTTGCGGGCATGGCTCCTCCAGCCGCCCGTTTGCGCCGCCTCCAGCGGCACACTCGGGCATGCGACTTTCCAATGTAGCGTGAAGGCCGCGCGGAGCGCAATACGCAGATCTGTCAGTGGGGCGGCGAGAGGCCGAGTCGCCTACTCGCACCTCAGGGCTTCGCTCGGGTCGATGCGCGTGGCGCGGCGGGCGGGCAGATAATTAGCGGCCAGTGCCACGGCTGCGAGGAACAGCGCCGCAGAGCCGAAGACCAGGGGATCGGTGGCACTTACATGTACCAGCAAACTCCCGGCGAGCCGGGTGACCGCCAGTGACGCCGCCATCCCGATGGCCACGCCGGCAAGAGTCAGGCCCATACCTCGCCGCACCACCAGCGCAAGAACATCGGCCGGCCGCGCGCCGAGGGCCATGCGCAGGCCGATCTCCCGCGTACGCTGCGCCACCGAGAACGCCACGACACTATAGAGCCCGGTGGCCGCCAGCAGAAGCGCCACCGCGCCCAGCACGGCCAGCATCACCGCCGCCGTCTTCTGCCCGAACAGCGACGCGCCGATGGATTCAGTGAGCGGCATCGCGTCGAAGACGCCGACAGCGGGGTCGATGGAGTTGACCGCGCTCCGCATGGTGGTCACCGCCCGCTCCGGCTCGCCCGCAGTGCGGACGAACAGGGCCATCCCCGGGCTCGAGTACGCCTGCCGGGACAGAGTGTAGTAATACGGTGTCGCGGGCTCGTCCGGCCGCAAGTACTTGCTGTCTCCGGCGACGCCGGCGATGGTGAACCACCGGTCCACCGAGCGCACCCGGTGGCCGATGGCGGCGCGTCCACCGAAAAAGTGACGCGCGAAGGTCTGGTTGACGATCATAACCGGCGCGGCGTTTTCGTCGTCGTGCCCGGTGAAGCCGCGGCCCTCCACCAGCGGAATCCTCATGAGGTTCAAATAGCCGGGGCCCACGATGTTGCGCATGATCTTCATGCTCTCGCCCGGCGCCGGCAGATAGCCTTCCACCTGCACGTCATCCCAGGGGTTCCCGGTGAACCACAGCGGAACGACGTCAGCCCAGGAGGCGCTGACAATGCCGGGCTGGTAATGGAGACGATCGCACAGCCGCTCGCAGAACCGGGTCCGGTCAAGCCCGGCGTAACCGGCCGCCGCCAACTGCAGACGGGCCACCAGTACGTTGTGGGGATCGAAGCCGGGGTTGATCTGGCGGGCCATTTGGAAGCTCCTGGCGAATAACCCGGTGCTGATAATGGCCAGCAGAGCCAGCGCCACCTCGGCGACCACCAGCACGCCGCGAGTGCGCTCCGAGCGCGCGCCTTCCCCTCCGCTCCGGCCGCCCTCTTTCAGCGCTTCATTCAGGCCCGCGCGGCCGCTGTGGAGTGCCGGCGCGATGCCCGAGATCACACACGCCGCCACGCAGAGGAGCGTGGTGAAGACGAGAATCTCGCCGTTCAGGGGGATGTCCAGCGACAGGGGGATACTGGCGCCGCGCGGCATCAAATAGCCCAGCGATTGGCTCATCCACATGGCCAACGGGACGCCGGCCAGCACTCCCAGCACGGCCAGAATCAGACTTTCGCCGAGGAGCTGCCGGGCCAAACGCCAACGCCCCGCGCCCATGGCCATGCGCACGCTGAACTCCTTCCGCCGCGCCATGGCGCGCGCCAGCAGCAGGCTGGACACGTTGGCGCAGACAATCAGGAAAACCAGGCCGCACACGGCCATCAGAATGGTCAGTGGGCCCGCCATCAAAACCTGACCACCGAAGTGGCCCAGGCGGACGGGCAACAGGGTTGCGCCAATGCCCGCGTTGGCGTGGGGGTCCATCTCGGCGATCCGGCGTGCCAGGGCCGAGCATTCCGCGCGCGCCTGTGCCAAATGCACGCCGGGCTTCAACCGTGCGACGCCCATGAAGTAGCGCACCCCGCGGTTGTCCAGCACCTGCTCCGAAAAGATGTTGAACCGCATGGTGAGCGGCGCCCATATCGACAGCGTCAAAGCGGGCATGCTGCCGTGGAATTCCGATGGCGCGATGCCGATGACGGTCAGCTTCCGGCGGTTCAATGTTACGGTGGCGCCGATCACCCGGGGATCGCCATGGAAGCGGCTCTTCCAGAGGCCCTCGCCGATGACCGCCACCGGGCAGGCGTCTCTCTTGTCGCCGCACTCTTCCTGAGAAAACATGCGGCCCAGCACGGGCTTAACGCCGAGCACCGCGAAGTAGTTGGCGGAGACCAGCTCGGCCCAGACGCGGTCGGCGTGATCGCCCTCGCCGATGGTCATGATCATGGGGGTGGCCGCGGCCAGGGAGATCAGCTTCAGACGATCGCGGTGGTCGCGGAAATCGCGGAAAGACGTGGGCAGGGCGGTTCCGTCCGGGGCCACCGTCTCGAAGGCCGCCAGTTCGCCGCCGTTGGGGACGCCCGGTATGGGACGCAGCAGTACCATGTCCACCCAACTGAAGACGGTGGTGTTGACGGCGATGCCAATCGCCAGCGTCAGCACGGCCACCGCGGTGAAGCCCGGACTTCGCAACGCCATGCGAAGACCGTAGCGAAGGTCCTGCAGAAGATTGGACACGGTATTCATGAGAGATCACTCGTCACGCAGCGCCAGCATGGGATCGATCTTCGACGCGCGCCGAGCCGGCGCCCACGTGGCCAGCGCCACGACGGCGAGAAGCAGGAGCGGCAGCGCGATGAAGACCAATGGATTAACGGCCTGCGCCTTGTCGAACCAAAGCGCAGCCAGGGCCGCGCGGCAAGCGAAGTAACTCAGCACTAAACCCACGGCTACTCCAGCCACGCCGAGTTGCAGGCCCTGGGAGAGCACCATGCGCACCACGCTCCAGCGATCCGCGCCGATGGCCATGCGAATTCCTATCTCGCGAGTGCGCCGGCTGACGGAATAAGCAACCAGGCCGTACAGGCCCACCGTCGCGAGGATCAGTCCCATCAAACCCAGGCTTCCGATGGTGTCTGTAATGCGGCTCGGCACGGTGATGGCGCGCTTGTCATAAAAGTCGCGCATGGTACGCACGTCGAAGACCGGCATGTCCGGATTGAGACCCTGCACTACGCTTCGTACCACGGGAGCGACCGCGCCGGCATCCGGCGCCTCGGATTCGGTAATCAGGGTCATCTGGGCGAGGCGATGTTGCCGGAAGGGCAGATAGACGAATTGCAACGGCGGTTCGGAGACCCAGAAGTGCTTTGAATCCCGGGCGACGCCAACGATCTCCGCCAGCGGACCGGCAGCGGTCCCCAAATGAAGCCGTTTGCCGAGAGCGTCTCCCTTCGGCCAGCATTCGCGCGCCAGGTGTTCGTCCACCACCGCAATCAGAGGCGAGTTCTCCTGGTCCGATTCGCGAAATTCGCGCCCCCGCAGAATGGGGATGTCCATGGCGCTGAAGTAGCCCTCGCTCACATAAGCGCCGAAATTCGAAAAGGCCTCGTCGGCGGTCTTCAGGGCCACACCCTCGGGGACCACGGCGACCTCGGTACCTCCCTGCATGGGCACGGCGGAGGTCAGCGCCACCGACCGCACGCCCGCCGACGTGCGAGTTCTCTGCAGAAGGTCATCGTAAAACCGCCGCGACTGATCGTCGGAGTAGCGTACCAATTGGGTGTCGAAGCTGGTCAGGAAGAGCCGGTCGACGCGGTAACCGGGTCCCTGGGTCAGTTCGCCGCGGAAGCCCTGCACCATAACGGCCGCAATCGCCAGCAGAACCAACGAAAATGCAACCTGGCCGGACACGATCAGGTTGCGACCCCAGAAGCGACGCCTGCCCACGCTATCGGCGTCGGCGGCTTTCAGAGCGGGGACCAGGTCCGGGCGGGTCGCCTGGAGCGCGGGCGCCAGACCGAACAACAGCGTGCTGAACACCGCCACCGCCAGCGTGAACAGCAACACGCGATGGTTGACACTCATATCGAAAACGACCGGCAGGTCGACGGGAACCGGGACGCGGCGCCAGTAGTCCGCAATCACCTCCGCCACGATTGCGCCACCCGCGCCGCCTGCAATGGATACCAGCAGGTTTTCAAGCAGAAGTTGCCGCACGAGCGCCCCGCGTCCGGCGCCAATAGCCAGCCGTACCGCGATCTCCCTGGTCCGCGCCCGCGCCCTGCTCAGCAACAGGCCGGCCACGTTGGCGCAGGCCACCAGCAGAACCGCGATTCCCAGGACGTTAAGCATAATGGTCATGGGCCATACAGAGGGACCCTGGGCAACTCGAAGTTCCCACTCCGTCTCCACCTTCAGGCGCTGATCGTCGCTGGGTTGCTTGTGCAGCTTCAGCAGCGCGGCGGCGAGGGCTCCGATATCGGCCCGCGCCTGGTCCACCGTGACCCCGGGCTTGAGCCGGCCTTTGACGAAAAGCCAGCCAGTATCCCGATCATGGAGCAGGTTCTTCGGCCCCATGCGCGGCGACATGGCGAGCGGAACGTACAGGGTCGGGCGAAAGACCGTGTCGATGCCGGTGAAATGTTCCGGAGCGACACCGATCACCGTGAATGCGATGCCATCCAGCCTAATCCCGGAGCCGAGAACGGTGGGGCTGGAGTTGAACTGGCTTACCCAGAAATCGTGGCCCAGCACCACCACGGCGTCGCGTCCTTCAGCCTGGTCCTCGTCGGGGCGGAAAGCACGTCCCATCGCTGGCTGCACGCCGAGGACGCGGAAGAAATTGCCGGAAACGAACATCCCGAGTTTCATGTGCGGCAGGGTGTTGGCATCCGGGCTGAACCCGAACCTCGCGAAAGAAGCTGCCGCCAGGCCGGCGAAGCTGCGGTTATGGTCCCGGAGGTCGGCGTAATCGGGGTACGAAACTGTTGTGTTGACGCCAAACGCCGCCGACTTTGCGGTGTTGACGTCGACCACGCGGTCCGGGTCCGGTACCGGCAGCGGCCGCAGCAGCATTATGTCGGCAAAGCTGAACATCGCTGACGTCGCGCCAATGCCCAGGGCCAGCGAAGCGATGGCCACCAGGGTGAAGCCGGGGTCCCGGCGCAACACCCGGACGGCGTGCCCGATGGATGGCAGCATGATGACTACACCTCCTCTCCGAAACTACTCGTCACGCAGCGCCCGCATCGGGTCGATCATCGATGCCCTCCGTGCGGGTACCCACGTGGCCAGCACCGTGACCAGCAGAAGCAGGACCGGGAGAATAGCATAGATAGTGGGATCGACGCGCTCGAATGTGATGAATGAGAGCGAGGAGGTGACCAGGCGGCAGGCGAAAATGCTGACCAGCAGACCCACGGCAACGCCAGCCGCGCCAAGTTGCAGGCCCTGGCGAAGCACCATCCACACCACCTTCCGCCGGTCCGCACCGATGGCCATGCGGATGCCGATTTCACGCGTGCGCCTGCTCACCGCATAAGCCACCAAACCGTAAAGTCCCACCACCGCCAGCAGCAGGCCCATCAGACCCATGCCGCCCACCACCTGGATGATAACGTTCGACGTCCTTACCGCGCGCAGCGTAAAGAACTCGTGCATGGTGCGAACGTCAAACACGGGCATGTCCGGATCGAGGCCGCGCACTACTTCGCGGAGCACCGGCGCCAGCGTCGCGGCGTCCGGGGTATTCGACTCCACCACCAGCGACATCGGCGAACGCGGGTGCTGCCGGAAGGGCAGATAGACGAAGTCCTGCTCAGGCTCTGCGATCCAGGCGTACTTGGCCGGTCTGGCGATGCCCACAATCTCGACGAGAGGGCCGGTGGCGGTCCCCAGATGGAAGCGCCTGCCCAGCGCCTCGCCGTTGGGCCAGTAGTGCTTCGCCATGTGGTCGTTCACCACCGCCACCAGCGGCGCGTTCTCGCGATCCGATTCGAGGAAGCCGCGCCCCCGCTCGATGGGAGTACCGAGCGTACGGAAGTAGCCGTCGCTGACGTAGGCGCCCAGACCGGGGCGCGTTTTTTCGCTGCGGGGCAACGGTGCGCCATCCACAACGAGCTCGACATTGTCGATTCCGGCCATCGGCACCTGGGAGACAAGGGCCGCTGATCGCACGCCCGGCGCGGAACGCGTCCCGCGCAGCAGATCGTCGTAGAATTGTTGCGTCTGGTCCACGGAGTAGTGAACCAGTTGCGTGTCGAAGCTGGTGAGGAACAGACGTTCGGTACGGAAGCCGGGACCGCCGTTCGGACCGCCGTTCAGTTCCCCGCGGAAGCCCTTGACGAGGGCGGCGGCGACCGCCAGCAGAACCAGTGAGAGCGCCACCTGGCCGGCCACAATCGTGTTGCGGCCCCACATCCGCCGCTTGCCACCACTGTCGGCGTCGGCCGCTTTCAGGGCCGGAACCAGGTCCGGACGAGTAACTCGAAACGCCGGCGCCAAACCGAACAGCAGGGTGCTCAACACGGAAACCGCCAGCGTGAAAAACAGTACGCGATGGTCCACACCGATGTCAAAGACCACCGGGACGTCGGTGGGGATCGGCACCCGGCGCCAGAATTCCGCGAAGGCGTCCGCCACCAGCACGCCCCCCAGTCCTCCGGCCACGGCCACCAGGAGATTCTCCAGCAGAAGCTGGCGGATCAGAGATCCACGACTGGCCCCGAGGGCTAGGCGGACGGCAATCTCGCGCGAGCGGGCGCGCGCCCGGCTCAGCAGCAGACCGGCGACGTTGGCGCACGCCACCGTCAAAACGCAGAGCCCCAACACGCCCAGCATGATGGTCATGGCAACAATCGTTGGCCCCTGCTCGAGGCGAAGTTGCAGCTCGGTCTCCGCCTTGAGAAGCCGATCGTCGTTCGCCTGCTTGTGCAGCTTCTGCAATCCGGCGGCGAGAGCCGCGACATCGGCCCGCGCCTGCTCTATGCCGACGCCCGGCTTCAGACGGCCTTTGACGTAGAGGATGCCAGCCTCGCGGTCCTGAAGAAAGTTCTTCAGTCCCATGCGCGGTGCCATGGCCAGAGGAACGAACAGCGTTGGCCGCATCACCAGGTCGATGCCGGTGAAATGTTCGGGCGCCACGCCGATCACCGTGAAGTCGATCCCGTTCAGCCGGATGGCAGAGCCGAGTACCGACGGGCTGGCACTATACTGGCTTACCCAGAAATCGTGGCCAAGCACCACCACGGCGTCGCGCCCTTCGGCCCGATCCTCGTCGGGACGGAAAGCACGGCCCAATGCCGGTTGCACTCCCAGCACGCGGAAGAAGTTGCCCGAGACAAAGTAGCCCCATTTCATGCGCGGCAGAGTGCGGGCGTCGGTGCTGAAACCGAACCGCGTATAGGACGCGGCCGCCAGACCGTCGAAAGTACGGTTGTGATCCCGGAGATCGGCATAATCCGGGTAGGAAACGAAAGTGTTAAGGCCGAAGGGCGCGGACTTTGCGGTGTTTATCGCCACCACGCGGGCGGGTTCGGCCACGGGCAGCGGCCGCAGAAGCATCGCATCGGCGAAGCTGAACATGGCCGACGTCGCGCCAATGCCGATGGCCATGGAGCAGATGGCAACGGCGGTGAAGCCAGGGTCCTTGCGCAATACCCGGAAGGCGTGTTTGACGGATGTCAGCATCAGAAGCTCTCCGCGCTACTCGTCCCTAAGCGCCCGCATCGGATCGATTCGCGACGCCCGGCGCGCCGGCGCCCACGTGGCCAACAACGTTATGCCGAGCAACGGCACTGCGATCGCCGCATATAGCAGAGGATTCACGTCGAAGGTGGAGGCAACCCACATGCGGGAGACCAGGATGTTGCATGCGACCACACTGAGCACGAGGCCCACGGCCACTCCGGCCCCACCCAGTTGCAAACCCTGTTTCAGCACCATCCGGATCACCTTCGGCCGGTCCGCACCGATGGCCATGCGGATGCCGATCTCGCGCGTGCGGCGGCTCACCGAATAAGCCACCAGACCATAGAGGCCCACCACCGCCAGAAGCAGCCCCATCAGACCGAGGGCAGCCACGATATCAGCCAGCATGTTCGGAGTTCGGACGGCGCGCACGGTGTAGACGTTATGCATGGTGCGCACGTCGAACACGGGCATGTCCGGATCCAGCCCGCGCACCACGTCGCGAAGTACCGGCCCCAGCGTTCCGGCGTCCTGGACGTTCGACTCGGCCACCAGCGTCAGCGTGGAACGCGGGTGCTGCCGGAAGGGCAGGTACACGCAGGCGAACGGAGGCTCGGAGATCCAGAAGTACTTAGCGTTTCTGGCGACGCCGACGATCTGCACCGGTTCTCCGTTGACGCTCATCCTTTTGCCGAGAGCGTCTCCTTTCGGCCAGAAGTGCTTTGCCGCGTATTCGTTCACCACCGCCACCAAAGGCGCGCCCTTTGCGTCCGATTCGAGGAAGCCGCGTCCCCGCTGGATGGGAATGTCCAGGGTCCCAAAGTAACCGTCGCTGACGTAAGCGGCCATGGCCCTCGGCGCCCGCTCGCCACGCGGCGCCTGGTAGCCCTCCGGAACGAAGTCCACGCCGTCTCCGCTGATTAAAGGAATAGCGGAAGTGAGCGCTGCCGACCGCACGCCCGGAGCCAAGCGCGCCCGCTCCAGCAGATTCTTGTAGAACTGGCTGGTCTGGTCGTCCGAGTAGTGCGCCAGTTGCGTCTCGAAGCTGGTGAGGAAAAGGCGTTCGGTACGGAAGCCCGGCCCCTGTAGCAACTGGCTGCGGAAGCCTTGGAGCAGAACCGCCGAGAGGGTCAGCAGGACCAGGGAAAGGGCTACCTGGCCGGCCACGATGCTATTCCTGCCCCAGAAATGTTGCTTACCCACGCTGTCGGCGTCGGCCGCCTTGAGCGCCCGAACCAGATCCGGACGCGTGGCGGCGAGCGCCGGCGCCAGCCCGAATAACAGCGTGCTGACTACCGAAACCGCCAGCGTGAACAGCAGCACCCGGCCGTCTACTGCGGCCTTGATGTCGATGGGCAGATCGGAAGGGAACGAAAACGTATTGAAGAAGTCCGTCGCGGCGTAGGCCACGAACACGCCCGCCACGCCGCCCGCAACCGCCACCAGCAGGTTCTCAAAAAGAAGCTGGCGCACCAGGGACCCGCGTCCCGCTCCGATGGCGAGGCGAACCGCAATTTCGCGCGATCGCGCGCGGGAACGGCTGAGCAGCAAACCGGCTACGTTGGCGCAGGCCACCGCCAGGACGCACAGGCCCAGCAAAACCAGCATCCCGACAAAGGCCGCCATCGGCGGCGCCTGGTCGATACGAGCCTGCAGCTCCGTCTCCACCCTGAGCTGCTGATCGCGGTCGGTATCGGGATATGTCTTCTGCAGCCCTTTCGAGATCGCCGCGATATCGGCCACGGCCTGGTCCATGCCCACGCCCGGCTTCAACCGGCCTTTGATGAACAACCAGCGAACGTCGCGCTTATGGAGACTGCTCTGCTGAGCCATGCGCGACGACATGGCCAGCGGGACGAACAACGCTGGCCGGAGAAACTGATCGATGCCGGTGAAGTGTTCGGGCGCCACGCCGATCACCGTGAACTCGATGCCGTTCAGCCGGACATGGGAGCCAAGAACAGACGGGCTCGCGTCAAACTGGCTCACCCAGAAATCGTGGCCCAGCACCACCACCGCGTCGCGCCCTTCGGCCTTATCTTCATCGGGACGAAAGCCACGGCCCAGCGCCGGCTCCACGCCCAGCACGCGGAAGAGATTGCCCGAAACAAACAGGCCGTACTTCATATGCGGCAGAAGCCGCGGATTGGGGGTGAACCCGAACTGTCCCCAGGCGCCGGCCAACAGACCGTCGAAGGTGCGGTTGTGGTCCCGCAGATCGACGAAATCGGGGTAAGAAATCGCGCCGTTGGAGAACGCCGCGGGGGTCGACGTGTTAATCGTGACCACGCGGTCCGGTGCGGCGATCGGCAGCGGCCTCATCAGCATGGCGTCGGCGAAGCTGAACATCGCCGATGTCGCGCCAATGCCGATGGCCATCGAACAGATGGCCACTGCGGTAAACCCAGGGTCCTTGCGCAGGACGCGGAAGGCGTGTTTGACGGAAGCCAGCATGGGAGATTCTCCACCAGTGGCTGCAATTATTCTACCAGAAAGATAATAGTTTTATTTACAATAGAATCTAGGCTGTAACCGGTTCGTAATGCCGAAGGGCTGTCCGTTCCTGGGAATTCCGGGTCCGGTGACGTACACTCCTTACGGTTTGTTCGTCCCGGCAGTCGGACCGGGGTCACAATAGAGGTGCAATGTCGAATACGCACTTCATGCGCGTCAGCGAAATAGCTAAAGCGAGCCTTAGTGTGGATCGCGTTGCGTGCCGCTTTCACCCGAACCAGGCCCTGGTGGTGAAGGAGCGCAACAGGTTGATAGCCGACCCACCCGAGGAGCGAAGAATCGTGGTGCACTGCCCGGTCTGCATGCTGTTCGCCCACTCGCACGAAGAGCGTGAGCGGTGCAGCACGACGCTCGCCACGGAGCTGCGTGCAGACGTCACGTCAGGATGACGTTCATTTTCGCGAGCACTTCGCGAATAGCCGACACTAACGCGCGCACGTCCTTTTCGGCGATACGGCCGATGGTGCCAATGCGGAAACAGTCTTCATGAGTGAGCTTGCCAGGGTAGATCACGAACCCGGCTTCGGCGAGGCGCGTGTAGAACTCCTCGAAACGGAAGTTCGGGTGACGAGGGTAGCGGAACGTAGTGATAATCCAGGAGCGATGTTCGTCGCTGAGATATGTCTGGAAGCCTAGTTCGCGCATGCCCGCGATGAGTGTGCAGGCGTTCGTTTGATAACGCGCAGCTCGGCCGGCCACGCCGCCCTCTTCGGCCAGTTCATCCAGCGCCTGACGGAACGCGAGCAGAACGTGCGTGGGCGGGGTAAACCGGAACTGGCCATCTTTTTCCAACCCAACCCATTGCGCGTGCAAATCGAGACTCAGTGTGCGCGCCTGGCCGAGACAACGCTCCAGGGCCGTACGACGGGCGATGGCGAAAGCGAACCCCGGCACGCCTTCGATACATTTGTTCGCTGAGGAGACCAGGAAATCGATACCTGCCGCTCTCACGTCGAGCGGGATTCCGCCGAAGCTGCTCATCGCATCGACAATGTAGGTGCAGCCGGCATCGCGCACCGCGGGGCCGATCTCTTCAACCGGATTCATGATGCCGGTGGTGGTTTCGCAATGGACGAGCGCTACATGGGTGGGCCGATGGGCTGCGATCTCGGCGCGCACGGCCTCCGCATCAACGGGGACGTTCTCGGGGAAGGTCAGCTCTCTGCAGCGTATGCGCTGCACCTCTGCTATGCGTACCATTCGCCTGCCGTATGCGCCGTTCACGAGCACCAGCAGGGTTCCATCTTCCGGCACTGCGGACGAGATGACGGACTCGATGGCAAACGTCCCGCTGCCCTGCATGGGCACGGCTTCGTATTCCGCGGAACCGGGACCGCAGAGGCCCAGAAGATCGCGGCGGATGGTGCGTACGATGGCGATGAACTCGTCGTCGCGCGAGCCGAGATCGCGCAGCATGGCCTGTTTCACGGTCGCGCTGGTGGTGAGCGGACCGGGTGTGAAGAGAAGCTTCATATCCGCGCCTCCCCGGGACCGTGGCCAGCGGCGAGAAGGCGATCGATTTCTTCGAGCACGCCGTCGCACTCCACTACGGAAGCCGCGGTGAAGTGAGCGCCTGCTTTGGTGAGCACCATCTCCGCGGCGTCGATTCGGTACTGGCGATCGGTGGCCGGAAGCGTTAACAATTCCTGTTCGGACAGGCCCAGCTCATTGCCGGTTTCCGTGATGCCGATGGACCACGCTCCGGCGTTGCGGCCTTCTTCCATGTCGACAGGCGTGTCGCCGATTTTCACGAATGCCCACAGCGGCCAGGCGCGAAGCTCGATTGCGTTTCGATACATCATGAACGGCAAAGGACGCCCGCCGCCCACCATATCCGGCGTAACGATAACGTCGGGCGCGTAGCCTTGTTCCGCCGCCTTCGCGCGGACAATCTCCATCAGTTCGTGCGTGTAGCCGGTTGTGGAACCAATGCGCAAACCAGAGGCTCGCCATCGCTCGACGGCGGCCACCACACCGGGAATCACGTCGCTGTATTCTTCGAGAACATCCGATTGCGCCGGGAGGAACTCCGTGAACAGCCGCTCGACATCCCGCTCCTGCGGCGCTGCTCCGTGCAATGCCTGCCACGCGGCAGCCACGCGCGTTTGCTGCAGAATTGTGCGGATGTGGTCCTTCTTGAGGCGCCCCATGTCCTTGCGCGCCTCGGCGACAGAAAGCTGAATGCCCGCGCTTTCAAAGACGTACTGCAGCGCGGCGACCGGGGCACGGCTCCCGAAATCCACCGCGGTGCCCGCCCAGTCGACAACTACGGCCTGAATATGCTGGAAAGTCATGTGTGAAAAAAAAGGCCGCCCATGACAGGCGGCCCGTGAAGTGGATTGGGGTTAGAACAAGACGCGTAACATCATCTGAATGGTGCGCGGACCGGCTTGGGAGTAAAGCTGGCTCGAAGTAATCTGCCCGAATCCGGAGCTGGCCACATTCATGTTCGGAACAGCCTTGTTGAGAATGTTGAACAAGTTGGCGAACTGAGCTTCGTAGCGCACGCCGATTCGCTCGGTGACCTGGAAGGTCTTCCCAGCCGACATCGAGAACGTTGCCGTACCCGGGCCCTGCAGAATACCAACGCCGCAGGTTCCAAAACGGCCAATGTCACTCGGGGGGATCGAGTAGGCGGCCGAATTAAAGTAGTCGGCCGTTGTGGGATTCGATAAATAGCCGGACGCACCGGAGATGCAATCCGGACGTTGCGTGGAAACGGACCGCTGGGACGGATCGGTACCGGATGGATCCGACAGACTGCTGGGGAAGTACGGCGTCAGCCAGAAGCCGCTCTGCAGGAAAGTGACGCCGGTAACGCCCCATCCGCCGACCAGCAGATTTTCGGCGCGGCTGATGTTGTTGAAATACGTTTTGCCGCGGCCGAATGGCAGATCGTACACGATGGTGCTGACAAAACGGTGGCGGGGATCGTAGTACGCGTTGCCCACATCCGCGGCGATGTTGAAAATGTTGTTGACGTTGTCGCCGTTGTCCACCTGGCCGCCCAGCGGAACCGACGATGTCGGGGCCACGCCCAGAGCGTTCGTCAGATTCTTGGTAAACGTGTAGTTATTCGCGAAAGTCAGGCCGCCACGGGTGCGCTTGTTCAATTCGAGGGTCATTGCTTCGTACTTATCGCTCGGTCCATTGGCGCGGCTGAGAACCTCATCGAAGTTGGGGAACTTCAGGTTCTCGGCCCGTAGGGCCGGTGTCGCCGTAAGTGCGGCCCAACCCACGGTGTTGGGAGCCACCTGATTCAGGTTTGGACTGTAAATCAGGTTGTAAGTGTGCGAACCCGTGTAACTGGCCCGGACGAGCGTGCCCCAGCCAAGATCGTGATCGATGGAGAAGTTCCACTGCTCGACACGGGGGTCCGCCAGAGACCACTGGTTCGCCCGGCGATAACCCGGATAGGAGCCGACGGAGCCGGCGCTCGTCGTGAAGACATTAGGAAATATGAGCGGATTAGTGGCTGTCGAAGTGAAATCCGCGAAGTTGCTGGTATCTACTCCCAGCAACGAATAAAGCACGGCGCCCATTACGGGAACCGAGTAAATACCCCCGGAAGCGCGTATTACCGTCTTATTGTCGTTCCCCGGACTCCAGGACAAACCGAGGCGCGGTTGGATGTTCTGGTAGTAGGTATAGCGCAGCGTGTTGGGCAAGCCGACCTGGCTGGCGGTCACGAACGGTGTATCACCGACCTCGGTTTTCCACGCCGGACTGATTGGCGCCTCGTTGTTCTGAACCACCAGCTCTCCGCCGGGTACGAAATAATCGAAGTTCCCAAGCTGGTGAGTCGCGTCTTCGAACGGCGTGTTGACCTCGTAGCGAAGTCCCATGGTGACGGTGAAGTTCGGCCGCAACCGCCACTCGTCGGTGACAAAGCCGCCGTAGTGGAATCCATAGGGCTTTCCATCCGGACCGTTTTGCGCCTGCTCGGCCGCCGAAACAAAACCCAGCAGGAAGTCGGCGAAGCCGTTCACGTCGCTGTTGGGATGCGCGCCGCCGGTGAAATCGCCAGTGAAATCATAATCGCCGTACTCGTCACCGTTTAGGAACGTGATGTTGTCCTGGTAGTTCACATAACGGAATTCACCGCCAAACTTGAAGCTGTGTTTTCCCCTGACCCACGACAGGTTGTCGTCGAATTCCAGAACTCCGTTTTTCTGGTCGCGGGGATGGCCGTATTGATTCGTCGCACCGCCAAGAAAGTCGCCGATGTAAAACACGGGGACGCCGCCCAAACCGTTCTTGGGGGGGCCCGGAAGTCCGCCAATTCCAAGCGATGAAATAATCGAATCACCCTGTAGTGCCTGAGGATAACTATAGGTGAAGTCGGCTTTGGTAAAACCCGCGCGGAGTTCGTTCACGAGACTTGGACTGATGATCCAGTCATAGGATGCGGCGAGATTCCACAAATCCGAACCAGTGGTGAAAGGCCCCATCAATGGATTGTATGAAGTGTCGCCAGGGGAGCCAGTAACGTCGGTTCCCACCGATGCAATGTTCTTCTGTGTGATACGGGCCCAGATCCGGTGCTTGTCGTTGAAGATGTGATCGATTCGGCCATCGAAAGCATCGTTGGAATAAGTGCCCGGAAAAGGATCGACAAAATTGTTGCCATTCAGAGTTGGAGTTGAGTTAGTTGGATTGGGGAAGAACAAGGGGAGGATCTTCGCGGAGACCGGGTTGATGTACTCGGAGGGGATCTGGTTGCCCGGGAAAGGCTGTCCCGTCAGAGGATTATAAATCGTGGCCCCGGCCTGTGAGAAATCCCCGGTGCGCCACTGCGAGGGCGGCGTCGTGGTGCTGATCACCGTATTCTCATCGAGCCTCACGCCTTCGTAGTCGAAGTAGAAAAACGTGTGATTCTTCCAGATGGGGCCGCCTATGGACGTGCCAAAGGTGTTTGCGTCGCCCGTCGGGATGATGCCGCTGATTTGATCCGGGGAGTTGAAGTCCTCGCGCTGCAGATACCAGAAGCCGCCCCCGTGGAATTCGTTTGTTCCGCTGCGGCTGATGACCGTGACGTCGCTGGGCTGCGAGAACTCGGCGCTGTTGCCGGCGCTGTTCACCTTGAACTCGGCGATGCCCTCCACCGAAGGAAACAGGTCCGTCAATGGGCCGCCGTAACGCGTCGATTGCGTGGAAATCCCATCCAGAGAAAACGCCGTGGCCGTCGAGAGCTGTCCGGCAATGGTCAGGTGTCCGCCGGCGTCGCTGGTCACCTGCGGCGCCAGCGTCGCGACGCTGATCGGACTCGGACTGCCAGTGGCGCGGAAATTCAGCGCGAGCGAGTCAATGGCTTCACCCGACTTTGAGTCGGAGAGGGTCAGGGCCTCGGTGACCACCGGAGTGCCGACAACCTCAACGGTGGTGTGGGTTGCGCTGCCTACCGGAAGCTGCAGATCGACACGGATTTCTTCACGCGCCAGCAGCGGCACATCCTTTCGCTCAGCCTGATCGAAGCCGCTCGCGCCAGCCGACACATTGTACGTGCCCCGATCGAGATCGACAAATCGGAAGAAGCCCTCCGCATTCGTTTCCGCGGTGCGAACCTCGCCAGTACTTTGGTTCTTAGCTTCAACTTTGGCGCCGGCAATCACGGCCGAACTCGGGTCGGTGACAGCACCCGTGATGGTGCCATAGGTTGACTGGGCATACACAACGCTCGAGAGCAGCATGGATGCCACGGCCAGGTAAGAAGCATGCCAGCACTTAGTTCGTGCGAATTGGATATCTTTCAACGTCGCCTCCAAATTGGGTCAGTTGTAGTCGGGGAAGTAACACCCACCAGCTCTGTTTTGCAGAATTGAGACAGAATCTCTCTTGGTCGTTACGTCAGAGCTGAGACTACGGTGAGGTCGAGTTTACTATTAGACCATTTCATTCCGGCGACAACTGTCTGAAGAAATGATGACGATGGATTTGGAGAGTCATGCACGCGTGTCCCCGCTTACGTGGCACAGGCGACATTGATGCGATTTGCAACACGCGATTTACTCACGCCCTCTTTCTTTCGTGCAGAAGAAACACGCCTGCGGCCATGCTGGAAAGCGCGGCGATTGCGGCCAGCGCGAGAAACGCTCCGTTCCATCCAAATTGAACGGAAACCCGCGCGACCGTGTCGCCGGAGACCACGCCGCCCAGATAACCGACTCCGTCGATGATGCCGGATGCCGTGCCGCTGCCGCGCTTACCGCCGAAGTCGAGCGCGACGGCTCCCGCGAGAAACGAGTATGGGCCGATGATCAGGAATCCAATCACCCCGATGAACACCAGCGGCAGTACCCGGGAGCCATGCATCAAATCGAAACCCGGCACAAGAAGCGCGACGGCAGCCAGTGTGAGTCCGTACAGCATGAGAGCGGCACGGCCACCGCGCCCAAGGCGGTCGCTCAACATCCCGCAGAGGATTACCGACGCTCCGCCGAAAAACGAGAACAACGCGCTGCTGCTGGCAGCACTGGCCGCAGTCATGCCAACCGCCTGCGTGAGGTAGGTGGGCGTCCACAGGTTGAACGTCTCGCGCAGGATGGTAATGCCGAGTGAAAGGGCGCACGCCACATGGAAAACGCGGCTTCCGATGAACGGCCCGAGCAAGGCGCCGAGACTGCGCGGTTTCGCGTCCGCTTCCTCGCCAGCGAACAGGTTGGCGGGATTCGCCGGCGGTTCCGGCTCGCCGATCTCAGAAGGCGATTCCCGCAACAGGCAGATGCATGCGACCAGCACGACGGCCAGCACCCCCGCGTCCACGACGAAGACACTCCGCCAGCCAAGGCCCTGGGCGATCAGCAGCGCCATGAACTGCCGCACCACAGCGTCCCCGAACAGGAAGCTCAGGCTGATGATGGCCATGACGGTTCCGTAGCGCTGGAATGGCGTCCATTTCGACGCGATCTTCACCATGCCGGCCCAGCCCAGCGATTGAACCAGACGATTTCCCATCCACGCCAGCGTGAACAATGGCACTGCGCCCGATACCGCGAAGAGCAGCGTGAACACGATGGTTCCCGCCATGCCGAAGAGAAAGTTGCGCCGGCCACCCAGATAATCGGCGAGGCCTCCGCTCGGGAATTTGCCGATGGCATACGCGAAAACGCCGAGCGATGCGATGGAGCCAAGCACGATTCGAGCCGCATCCGGAGTCACACCGCGCCGTGTCATCTCCACGATAATGAGCGGCATTGCGACGGACAGATTCGACCGGCAAAGATAGTAGCCGGTGTAGCCGGTCACCAGCAGTGAAACCGTCAGCACCTGCCAGCGCGCGAGGCGGCGGGTTTGGGCGACAGTAACGCTCGCGCTACCTGACGGCGAGGACATCGTGGCCTTCGGCCTCAGCCAGGCGAATGCCGAGAATTGTGGCGAGCGTGGGAGCGATGTCGCGCATGTCGATAGCGCCGAGCGAACGCCCCAAGGGAATGCCCGGCCCGGCGATGAGAAATGTGGAGTCCATATCGGCCAGATCGGGCAGATAGCCGTGCATGCCGCGCAGGGTCGAATCGGTGATCAGCGGTCCGGTCACTCGTGCGCCGAAGGAATAGCCCGGTTGCAACGCAACCAGGAAAGCCGCGTCCGGAAAACCGCCACGGCGTTTCAATTCATCCGCTCCGAGCACGCGCTGAATTCCATTCGCCGGATCTTTACTCACGCGATCCAGTAACGCGGCAACGCGCTCCTTCGTACCTGCGGGCGCGTTCGGGTTGATCATCACCGCTCCCGAAGCGCCGGCTCCCCAACCGGTGGCCTGCCAGGACTTCACCTTGCCGGCATCATCCACGGTAATGAGGCCAGCTTTAAGGAATTCCGTGAGAAGGTTGACGTCTTTGCTGATCTTCACGAAGCCATGATCGGAGACCACCGCCACAACTGCGCCGGCGCCCGCCGTATCGCGCAAAGTACCCACAAGCGCGTCGAGCTGTTCAAGCGTTGCATTCGCCTCGGCGCTGAACGGACCGAACTGGTGTTCGATATGATCGAGCGACGCGAAGTACACGGTCATGAAGGCGGGGCGTTTCAGCTCGATCAGCCGTTTGGCAAACTGAGCGCGATTCTGGTCGCCGGCGAGAGTCTCGTCGCCGCCATCGGCATAAGGCGGGAGATCGCGTTCTAACAGATCGAGCAGCCCGGGCGTGGAGAGCGCCCGCACCAGGTTCCGGTCGTCCGGCGTACCGGCACGCCAATATTGCGCAAGATTCCAATCGATATGCGCGCCCACGGTAACCGGCCAGTGTACGTTGGCGGTAGTGAGCCCGGCCTTTCCGGCCTCGTCCCAGAGCGTGGGGACCTTGATGTCCTGCGCATACCAATACCAGCCACCGTAGTTGAGGTTGGTGGGATCGAAGGTGGTGTTTGCGTAGATGCCGTGGCGGGCGGGCGAAACCCCGGTAACCAGCGTGGTGTGGCTCGGATAAGTGACTGTCGGCAGAACGCCATGCACGGCGGTGGCGTACGCGCCGTTGGTCACCATCCGACGCATATTGGGGATCTTCAGGCCGTAATCATCGGCTTTCAGAACGCAGTCTGGACGAAGTCCGTCGATGGAGATTAAGACTACCGGGAGGCGCTCGGCGTGAAGGACCAACGCCAGCGCAAACAAGAACGAGATTGTCCTGGACAAGTGGACCAGTTTAGGCCCGGCACATTACAACGGTGTGAGGATTCGATTAGCGGCCCACCGGCGACGCGGGCCGGGAGCTACTCGCCGTTATTCCCGTCTTGCTGATCGAACGGCTGCGTCCAGTTCGTGTTCGGCCGCGCGCAGGTGCTCCTCGGCCTTTGCGCCATGTCCGTCCATGTCGTAATGGTTGGCAGCACGGGCGCGTTCCATCTCATGGATGGCCTCAGTGACGTGCTTGTGGACTTCATCGAGATCGTGCCAGTCGTGAACTCGTTCAGCCAGGGCGCCGCCGGCAACGAAGGCGAAACAGAAAGCGACAATTACAGCGGTTTTCTTCATGGTCCCTCTGGGTTGGGATTTTACCCTGATTCGCGCATTCCTGTCCAGCCCCGCTATGCCGTGTGTCGCCTGAGCCCATTGAGGGTTGCATGCGCCCCCGGTTTCTGGGATTCGGCGGTGACGCTGTCGCCGCGACGGCCGCAAGCAATAAGCAGCACCCGGCACGAGGACAGGCTCCGTCGTGCCGGGTGCCCTCCGATCAGGCGGTAGCCACCGCCGAAGCCGAGGCCGCCGCAGGCCCAATGTATCGATAGTTCCCAAAGCCAAGAACCAGGTACCCGATCGCGCTCAGCAAAAACAGCATCACCACGCCAAACACCGCGCTCTGACCGAACGACTTTGCAATATCGATGGAGAGCAGCAGCACGATCACGACATTGATGAACGGGATCATCAGCAGCAGGACCCACCAGCCGGGCCGGCCGGCGATCTGGGTCAGGATGTAGGCGTTGTAGATGGGAATGATCGCCGCCCAACCGGGCTGCCCGGCCTTTTCGAAAACCTTCCAGTAGCCGATGATGAACACAACGGCGATCACCATCATCACCAGAAAGAACCCTATGCCGAGACCGGCCAAGGCCCCGGTTGCGACCGTGCTCGATCCATCGTCCTGCAGCAGAAGCGCTGGAATCATTGTCATCACAGTCCTCCTTTCAAGGTTGAGATCTGCTAAGTATACACAAGAATCCTTGCGTTGAAAGGACAATTATTCCCTCACACCGGCCTCGCCCAGGATAGACTGCAAAGGGTATCATCCAGATCATCTTGAGGTGCGTCATGAGAAAACTCCCCAGCGTCCTGGGAGCTCTGGTTTTCCTATGTAGCTCTATTGTTTCCGGCCAGACTGCGAACGCCAGGAAGGTCCACGAGTGGTGGAACGAACGTCCTGTGGGCAGTCCGGCCAATAACCCCAACGCGAAGAAGCTGCCTCTGATCGCGGTTCGTGGGAACCGGTTCGTGGACCCGCAGGGGATCCCCGTGCTGTTTCGCGGCGTGTCCATCGCCGATCCCGACAAGATCTCCGTTCAAGGTCATTGGAACCGGGACTTCTTCGTTAAGGTGAGCCAGATGGGCGTTCATCTGGTGCGCATCCCCGTACATCCGATTGCCTGGCGGCAGAGAACGCCGCGCGAGTACCTGGCGCTGCTCGATCAAGCCGTCGAGTGGTGCACCGATCTGGGCATGTATGTGGACATCGATTGGCATTCGATAGGCAATCTCGAGACCGGTCTCTTCCAGGACCCCATGTACGACACGTCAAAGCAGGAGACATTCAATTTCTGGCGAACCATCGCCATGCACTTCGCCGGCAACCATACCGTGGCTTTTTACGAGCTTTTCAACGAACCGACGACGTTCTCCAATAAGCTGGGACCGGTGTCCTGGGACGACTGGAAGCGGACCAATGAGGAACTGATAGGCGTGATTCGCGCGTTCGATACCGAGAAGATCCCTCTGGTGGCGGGCTTCGATTGGGCTTATGATCTGACGCCGCTGCGGCAGAGCCCGATTGCGGCCACGGGAATCGGTTACGTCACCCATCCTTATCCCATGAAGCGAACCAAACCGTGGGAGCCCAAATGGGAAGAGGACTTCGGGTTCGCGGCTGGCCAATATCCGATGGTCGCCACGGAAATCGGTTTCGACGGCCAGACCGGCGCCCAGGAAAACGGTTACGGTCCGGCGATCGTCCAATACCTGGAGAGCAAAGGAATCAGTTGGGTCGCCTGGTGCTTCGATCCGGAGTGGGGTCCGCGATTGATCAGTTCCTGGGACACGTTTGCGCTAACTGAGAGCGGGGAGTTTTTCCATCAGGCGATGACCGGCAACGTGAAATGAGCGAGTACCAGGAACATTTGCGCGAGGCCATCCGGTTGATGGAAACGCTGAGCGAACTGGAAGCGCCTTTGCGCGCGGCGGCAGGATGGTGTGTGGACGCGTTAAAGACGGGGCACAAGCTGCTGCTCTGCGGCAACGGGGGCAGCTCAGCGCAGGCGCAACATCTGGCGGCCGAACTGATGGGGCGTTACAAGGATTACCGCCGTCCGCTCGCGGTCGTGGCGCTGACGGCCGATAGCGCGGTGCTCACCTGCGTGGGCAACGATTACAGCTTCGATGAAGTCTTCGCGCGGCAAGTGCACGCGCTGGGCCGGGCTGGAGACGTTCTGGTTGCTTTCTCAACCAGCGGGAATTCGCCGAATATCCTGGCCGCGCTGGCGGCAGCGAGAGAAATCGGACTGAAGAGCATCGCGATCCTCGGTTGCGACGGCGGCAATGCCGCGGAAATGGCGGATTGTCCGCTGATCGTGCGGCACAACGATACGGCGCGCGCGCAGGAGGGTCATCAATTCCTGATCCACGCGCTGATGGACGAGATTGAGGCGGGGCTCAGCGGTCGCGCTCGGTGACCAGCTCCGCTACTGCCGCAAGCGCCCGCCGGTAAGGCGAATCGGGAAACTCCGCGATAATCGCCCGTGCCTTCTCGATGAAGCTCTTTGCACGCTCGCGAGCGCGGGCTACGCCGTTGCGCTCTTCGATGAGAGTCAGGATGCGCGAGAACGGCACGCTCTCGAAGCCTTCCTCGGCGAGCACCGTTTCCACCAGTTGCTTGTCGCTCTGGGGTGCGTCGGCGAGCGCGTAGATCAGCGGCAGCGTCACCTTGCCCTCGCGCAGATCGTTTCCCACGGGTTTGCCCAGCACGGATTCGCGGGAGGTGAAATCCAGCACGTCGTCCACAAGCTGGAAGGCCATGCCGAGATTCCAGGCGAACTCGCCGAGGCGGGTTTCGGTGGCCTCATCCGCGCCGGTGGTGAGCGCGCCCAGACGAGCGCAGGCGGAGAACAGGCTGGCGGTTTTGCGGTCCACCAGCTCCATGTAATCGGCCTCGGAAATGTCGATGCGCCGCAGGCGCTCGAGTTGGAGCAGCTCGCCTTCAACCATCATCTGCGTGAGGCTGATGAGCAGGTCGAGCACGTGAAAATTGCGCTCGCGCAGGGCGATCTGGAATGCCTGCATGTACAGCCAGTCGCCCGCGAGCACGCAGGTGTGATTGCCCCAAATGGCGTTCGTCGAGGGGCGTCCGCGACGAGTGCGCGCGGTATCGATCACGTCGTCGTGCACCAGCGTGGCGGTGTGGATCATCTCCACGACGGCGGCCATGCGAACCGCGGCGTCGTTGATTTCGCCCACCAGCCGCGCGGAGAGCAGCACGAGGATGGGGCGCAGCCGCTTGCCACCACTGGTCTGCAGATAGCGGCCAATGGTGGTGACCGCATCGACACTGGCCACCGACTCGAGCCCGATGACGCGCTCCACCTTTTCCAGATCGGCCTGGACCAGATCCAGAATCTCGCGCGCGGTCAACGACTGCCCGAGCTTGCCAGAGGCCATGCGAATCACCCAGTTTAGCAACAGAGGTTTAGCAGCACGGCCCGCTGAAAGTTTTCCGTGGTGGCGCGGGCGATCTCTTCCACGGTGACGCCACGCAATTCGGCCAGGCGGCGGGCAGTGTGCACGATAAACGCGGGTTCATTCCGCTTGCCGCGCTGCGGGACGGGAGCCAGATAGGGCGCATCGGTTTCCAGCAGAATGCGGTCGAGTGGAACGGCGCGAGCGGCTTCGTGAAGATCGGTTGCTTTCGGGAATGTGACCACACCGCCAAAGCTAAGGTAGAAACCGAGCGCCAGCGATTGTTCTGCCTGCGCGATATTGCCGGTGAAGCAGTGCATGATTCCGGGGAGCTTGTGCGGCGCCCAGTGTTGTTCCAGCACAGTAATGGTGTCGTCCCAGGCTTCACGCGTGTGGATGACGATGGGCTTGCGGTGTGCGGCGGCTAACTGGAGTTGCTGGACGAAGACGTCGCGCTGTACTTCACGGGGCGAGAAATCATAGTGATAATCGAGGCCGATTTCGCCAACGGCGATCACTTTGGGATGTTGCAGCAGGTCTTCCAGACGGTGCCACGTGTCCGGCACGGCCTTGGCGGCATCGTGCGGATGAACTCCGACAGTCGCCATGAATTGCGGATGGGCGTCAGCCATGCGCAGGCCAGCTTCGAGATCGGGCGGCCCTTTGCCGGTACCGATGGCGACCATCGTCTCCACGCCCGCATCCAGAGCACGTTGTATCACCGCATCGCGATCGGCATCGAAGACGGGGTCATCGAGGTGGCAATGGGAATCGATCATCAATCTAGGTCCAGGCGGCCTGAGAGGCCGCCGCAGGCTGCGAGCCTGCCCCACATTACTTCAGCCGCGCGCCCACGGGCACATCTTCCAGAAAACCGGCCAGCACGGGCTTGCCGCCTTCAAGCGACGCCGCCACAATCATGCCGTTCGATTCGATGCCGCGCAGTTTCCGCTTCTGCAGGTTCGCCACAATCACCACCTTGCGGCCCACCAGCTCTTCCGGCTTGTAGGCTTGGGCGATGCCGGCCACGATGGTGCGGGGCTTCTCTTCGCCCGCGTCCACCTTCAGGTGAAGCAGTTTGTCCGCGCCTTTCACGGGCTCGGCGGAAAGCACCTGGGCGACACGCATGTCCACCTTCGCAAAATCGTCGATGGTGATCACGCCCTCAGCGGTGGTTGCAGCGGGGGCCGTGGCGGCTGGCGCGGGCTTCTTGCCCATGATCAGGTCCTGCCGCGCTTTTTCGACAATCTCCAGCTCGCGGATCTTTTCGATCGTCGGTTGTTCATCGAGCCGCGGATAAACCGCCGAGATAGCGCCGATCTTCTGTTCCGCTTTCAACCGGCCCCAGCGCAGGCCCGCCACGCGCAGGTCGCTCAAATGTGTGGGCATGCCGAGCTGATCCCAGATCTTCGCCGTCGTCTCCGGCATCACCGGATAGAGCAATCCGCAGATGATGCGCAGCGATTCCGCCGCCGTATAAAGCGTCTCATCCAGCAGCGAACGCGAGGCCGGATCTTTCGCAAGCTTCCACGGCGCGCGTTCCACGATGAATTTGTCGATTACCGTCAGGAATGCCCATGTGAGTTCCAGGCCGCGCGAGAATTCGAATCGGTCGAAGCATTCGATGACGGATTCCACCGTTGTCTTCGCCGTCTCGGCGATCTGCCCCACGCCGCTCGATTCGGGAACGACGCCGTCGCGATACTGCTTGATCATCGTGAGTGTGCGGCTGGCCAGATTGCCCAGACCGTTGGCCAGATCGGCGTTGTAGCGCTGCACCAGCGCGTCATAGCTGAAGCTGCCATCCTGCCCGAAGGTGATCTCACGCAGCAGGAAGTAGCGCAGCGCGTCGGCGCCCATCACTTCGGCGATGGGGCCGGGACGCACCACATTGCCGCGCGACTTGCTCATCTTGTTCTCTTCGAACAGCAGCCAGCCATGCGCAAAAATCTGCTTCGGCAGCGGCAGATCGGCGGCCATCAGCAGAGCCGGCCAGTGGATAGCGTGAAAGCGAATAATGTCTTTGGCGATGAGATGCAGGTCCGCCGGCCACATGGACGCCTGACCCTTCAAAGCGGAAATGTAGGAGATCAGCGCGTCGAACCAGACGTAGAAAACGTGATGGCCATCCACGGGAACGGGGATGCCCCACTTGATGTTCGTGCGCGTGATGGAAAGATCGTTCAGCCCGCCCTTGACGAACGCGATCAGTTCATTGCGCCGATAATCGGGCCGGATGAAATCGGGATTCTTTTCGTAAAGCTCCAGCAGGCGGCCCTGGAACGCCGAAAGGCGGAAGAAGTAATTCTCTTCGGTGACGGTCTCGGTGACACGGCCGCAATCGGGACAGGGGTCGCCCGGCTTCGCGTCGTTGACGTACAGTTCGTCATGGAAGCAGTATTGGCCGGTGTAGGAACCCTTGTAGATGTGGCCGTTCTTCAGGCAGCGCTCGAACAAGCCCTGCACTACTTTGTGATGTTCCGGGTCCGATGTGCGGATGAAGTGATCGATATCGATACCGAGCTGGCCCCACTGCCGCACAAACTCGTTAGCAACGCGCGTGGCGTATTCGTCCGGCGTCATGCCAGCGGCTTTGGCGGCGCGTTCCACGTTCTGGCCATGCTCGTCGGAGCCGGTGGTGAGCACCACGGGATCGAAACCCTGCATGCGTTTGAATCTCTTGATGAGGTCGGCGGTGAAGGTCGTGTAGGCGGTGCCCAGGTGCGGCGCGGCGTTGACGTAATAGATGGGCGTGGTCAGGTAGTATTTCATCGGGTCGTCTTCAGGTACGCGAAGCTGGCTGCTTCCATCACGCGACGCAGAGGGATGGATCGTTCTTCGGCCAGCTTCCGGCAATCCTCGTATTCCGGCGCGAAAGAACCATCTTCCGATATTTTGATGCGCACGCGCCCGTAGTCTGTCTCCACTTCGGAGATTCGCCGGGCCTTCACGCGGCGTTCGGCCGGATAGATGCGCAGGCCGAGCGTGGATGTTTCGGCGAACAGAATTGCCGCCAGCGTCTCTTGCAAACCCGGCGTCGCGAGCACGCGCAGCAGTTGTCCGGCGCGATTCTTTTTCATGAGCACGGGCTGGATGGTCACGTCAAGCGCGCCAGCGGCGAGCAGACGCTCCATGGCGTAACCAAGCACCTCCGGCGTCGAGTCATCGATGTTCGCCTCAAGTACGGAGATGGTTGTCGATTCAGCGGCGTTGGTGGTTTCACCAATGAGCGCGCGCAGCACGTTGGCATGCTCGGCGAAATCCTTATCGCCCGCTCCATAGCCGGTCGCGACGATTGCCATGGGCGGCATCGGGCCGAAAGCAGTTGCCAGCGTTGCCGCGATGGCCGCGCCGGTGGGTGTTGTGAGTTCCATCGCCGGTCCACGCGAATAGACAGGGTGCCCGATGAGAAGCTCCGCTGTAGCGGGCGCCGGCACGGGCATGACGCCGTGTTCGGTATTCACGGTGCCGCTTCCAACATTGACTGCGGAGCAATAAAGGGCCTCGATTCCAAGCAATTCCAGCGCGATACAGGCGCCCACAATGTCGCAGATGGAATCCACCGCCCCAACTTCGTGAAAGTGCACCTTCTCAACGGCCACGCCGTGCACTTTCGCTTCGGCCGCGCCCAACCTCTCGAAGATCTGTTTCGCCCGCTCGCCCGCGCGTGCAGGAAGCGCCACGGCTTCGATCATCTTGACGATGTGCGAAAGATGCCGGTGCGTCTTCCCTTCGCCCGCGGTCACTCGGAACTTCGAAGCTTCAATTCCCCGCCGCTTCGTCTTCTCAACGCTGAATTGCGCGCCCGTGCCGAGTGCCCCAAGCATTTGGAACAACGTCGTAGCGTCCGCGCCGGCATCGATCAGCGCGCCAACAGTCATATCCCCGCTCAGCCCGGAGAAGGCATCTAAATAGCAGATTCTCATGCGATCAATTTGGGAAGCAGCTCTCCGCAGGGGCCGCACAGGAACTCGTCAATCTGACTTGTGATGGCGGTTTCGGCGAGATTGATTTCGACCACTTTCGCGCCCGCGCACTTGGCTAAGCGCACCAGTCCCGCAGCCGGATAGACCACCGCCGACGTCCCCACTACCAATAGCAGGTCCGCCTTACGCGCTGCCTTCTCGGCGCGATCCCAGACTCCAGGGCCTAATTCCTCGCCAAACCAGACCACTCCCGGCCGCAGCAGCCCGCCGCATCCGCACTTTGGCGGCAGCTCGGCTATGCACGGGCGCGTGTCAATGTACTCCCGCAGGCAAGCGAGACAGCGCACCTGCCAGATGTCGCCATGCAGCTTAACGACGTTCCTGCTGCCGGCCTGCTCATGCAGGTCGTCGACATTCTGCGTAATCAGCGTGAATTCTTTTGAAGCGCGTTCGAGATCGGCCAAGGCGTAGTGGCCGGGATTCGGCTGCGCATGCGCCACCAGCCCGCGACGCCAGTTGTACCATTGCCAGACCAGCTTTGGATCGCGAAAGAACGCTTCCGACGTGGCCAGATCCTCCGGGCGGTATTGCTTCCAGAGTCCATCTTTCCCACGAAATGTGGGGACTCCGCTTTCAGCGGAAACACCGGCCCCCGTGAGGACGGCTACGTGACGAGCCCTCCTCAGCCACTGGCGGGTATGCTCCACAACCGTTTATTATCTCACTGCGGCGGAAAAGCGGACGAATCACTAAGTGAGAGCGTCTTCGCAGATTGCGGCTGCCGAAGTCATGGCGACTCCGGCAGCATTTCTAATTCCAGTGAGCTACTTCGAGGATGTCGACTCAACCTGCACGTGTTGACTGGTGACCTTCGGCAATTCGTGCAAAGTGTAGTCCGACGGCACCTGGAACAGATCCGGCGATGGCTCCGCGCGCTGGATGTTGGTCAGACGATACGTGGTGGTTCCCATGCGCGGGTCGGTGTGCGTGCTGGATATCGTCGTCTGGAGGTCGCTTGAGTACCAGGATTCGCTGACAATATTGATGTCCTGCTCATTGCCGATGCTGCCGGCCGGAATCACCGACGTGGTGCGCTTGCCCTCGGCTTGGACGCCTTCCACGGTCTTTTGTCCCAACGATTCCACGGTTGGCTTGGGCATAGCGGCAGCCTCCTTTGCCGGAGCCATATTTGGCGCAAGGCTGATGCTCACGACACTGGTGGACAGCGCCGCGGCTGTCGTCACCATAGTGGAAACGCCGGGGCCACCGCCGGACATGGCCGCCGGGCCTTTCATCAACGGCATCTTGTCCGCTGTGTGATCGGAATGCAGCACATAGCTCACCTGGGCCACCGGATCGTTGATGAAAACGAGTTTCATCGCGTCACCCTGCGCTCCGGGAAATGGAGGCATGCTCTGCTCACGTCGCGTGCGGCCTTCGGAATCGCGAGCCACCAGCCCCTGCGTCGTCTGCGAAATGCGATTGCCGTCGGAAAGAGTCTGGGTCGTTTCCGTAACCGCCTGCGCTGTGTAGGGCGCGCCGGTGACCGGCTTGCTTTCGAAGGCCATTTCCGCGGAGACGAATGAGACGTTGTCGCCGCCCGGCGGAGGACCATCCGGACCCAGCCCGAATCTCTGGAAGAAAATGGCCTTGGGCGGGGGCTCCTGGGCAAAGGTCACGCACGCGGCCGCAACCGCGATGAAGCCGATCATGAAGTGTCGAAACATTTTTTCACCTTCCTGTTGGAGTTTCATAGGACGTTGTTGTGACGAAGCGGACGGCGTCAGCCATGCCATCTTCGCCAAGGAGCACATCAGCCTGAACCGGAACCGACGCCCGCCGCGCGTTGAACGGCAGTCCGAACAAGGCCAGAGCGGAGCGCGGCATCGCCACGCGAATGACTTCACCGCTGGCTGGCGCAGATGATGCCGCGGGATCCAGCGGCAGGAAATCGGTGGTCACTTCTTCCTGGCGCGGTTCGCCGGCCAAACGTGCAGGCACCGGAGCCGTACGATGCCGGCGCTTGTGAATCGTGGCCACTGACGGTGATGCGACGGCTCGCGCCAGGTCTGCCTTGGCCACCACAGGTGGCACAGGAATCGCGGGCCGTACCATCTCCTTCGGCCGGAGGCGCACGAACGAAACAGCCGCGAACAAAGCGGCCACCGCCAGAATCGCCATCACCCCCTGCTGCGTTCGCCGCCGGCGGGCACGGCGCCGTACGTGATGGTCACGAAAGGCCCCCACCAGTTTTTCTTCCAGCGATGCCGACGCTTCCCGTTTTTCCGTCATACGGCACATCCGTTATGTCCGGCAGCGATCAGTTTCGCGGCCAGCAAATTCCGCGCGCGATGCAGACGAGAGCGAATCGTCCCCAATGAACAACCCAGCGCCCGTGCTGCGTCCGTGTAATCGAGTTCTTCCAGATCGCAGAGGGCCAGAACCTCGCGATACGAAGACGGGAGGCTGAGTACGGCACGCCTCAATGCTTCCGAACTCTCCCGCGCCAGCAGGGAAGCCAGAACGTCAGCCGACGCATCCGGCACATCGAGTTCGGCCGTTTCGACATCGCGCGATGGCCGGGGCTCGCGCTCCAGAATCCTCAACACGTGATTCCGCGCAACCCCCAATAGCCACGCCACTAAACTGCCCCGTGCCGCATCGTACCGCACCGGACCGCGAATCACCGTCAGAAACACTTCCTGCACTACCTCTTCAGCCGCCTCGTCCCCACTCATGCGCAGAGCGAAACGGAACACCCGTCCCTGATGCCGCCGGTACAACGTCACGAACGCTTCCTCCGAGCCGCCCGCAGCCCGCTTAAGCAGATCGCCGTCGCTCTCTTCTTTCAGGCCCGGCTGCATGCGCTCTACACAGTATTCCCGCGCGATCGCGGAAAAGTTCCGGAATGTTCGTGCAATCGTGTAATCTGTCACCAGGCGTGCACTCCATCCACCTGGCCTGCCTGCTTTCGCTCACGCTCACGGCTGGCGAGCATTTCATTCATGTCGATGCGGCCCATCCCATAAGGACGTTCGATCCCGCGAAAGCGCTCGGGGCGGGGATTGACGGTCACGAAAAGGGCGACGTGTTGCGAATGCTTTCTCCCGCCAACGCGCGCCTGATGCGGTCGGCGGGATTTCACTCGGTGACGTATCGTCTGCGCACCGAGCTGGCCGGTGAGGTGTGGCATTGGAACCCGCACGGAACTTGGAGCGATGCCCGGCATCAACAAGGCTACTGGATCTCGGATGCGCGCTCGGCCACGCCGATCCTCCTGTCGTACGGCTATCGGCTTCCCCGGCGCGGGAACACGCACGATCAGGCGAATGACGATGGTTATTCGCGTATCGATGACGGCGATCCGGCGACTTTCTGGAAGAGCAATCCCTATCTCGATCCGCACTTCACGCATGAGCCGGCCAGCGCGCATCCGCAATGGATCGTCATTGACACCGATGGCGCAGCGGTAAACGAGATTCATATTCAGTGGGGCGTGCCCTGGGCTGTCGACTATCGCGTCGAATATACGACGCAAACTGACGACCCGGAGGATTTCGAAAAGCCCGGCATCTGGCAGCCTTTCCCGATTCAGCCGAAAAGCGGCGCAGGTGGAACGACAACGCTGCGCCTCTCCCGCGCGCCCATTCCGGCACAATGCGTACGCGTGCTCATGATGCGATCTTCCAGCACCGCGCCGCCCGGTTCCACCGATGTTCGCGATGGCCTCGGCTATGCGGTCCGTGAGATCGGCCTGGGAGCGGTGGACGAACACGGCACGTATCATGCGGCGCTGCAGCATGGCGCAACGCCGCATACCCAGAGCATAATCTGGGTCTCCTCCACCGATCCGTGGCACCGCGCCATTGATCGCGACGATCGCGTAGAGCAGCCCGGGTTCGACCTGCTGGCTCGCCGCTCCCTTTGGGGAAGTGAGCCTGCCATGGTTCCCGTGGGCATCCTTTACGACACGCCGGAAAACGCCGCCGCCGAGGTGGAGTTCCTGCGGGATCGCGGTTATCCCGTTGGTCGGGTCGAACTGGGCGAGGAACCCGATGAGCAATACGGCGCACCCGAGGACTACGGCGCACTGTACCTTCAATGGGCCGACGCGCTGCACGATGTCGACCCACGCCTTTCATTGGGAGGACCCAGCATGGTTGCGGACTGGCTGACGCCCAGCCCAGGCGAGCACTCGCCGTATCTGGCGCGGTTCCTCGATTACCTCAAGTCGCGGGGCCGGCTGGGCGATTTCAGCTTCTTCTCGTTCGAGTGGTACCCGTTCGATGACGTGTGCGGGCCCGCGGCGTGGCGGCTATTGAACGCCAGCGATATGCTTGCCGGCGCCATGAAGCGCTTTCACGACGAGGGCCTGCCGCCGGATGTTCCCATGGTGATCGGCGAATATGGATGGTCCGCTTACAGTGCGCAGCCGGAGGTCGATATTGAGGGCGCGCTGCTGAATACGGAGATTGCGGCCTGGTTCCTGCAACTTGGCGGCGATCGGGCCTTCCTCTATGGATGGGAACCGAACGAACTGCTCGACGAACGCTCATGCTCGTGGGGGAACAACATGCTGTTTCAGATGCGCGAGCACGGACCCGCCGTACCAATGGCGACGTATCATGCCGCCCGCCTGACGATGGATCACTGGCTGATGGCCAGCGGCGTCCATCAGCTCCTGACGGCTTCCGCGGATATTCCGAATGTGGCGTCCTATGCGGTGCGCCGGCCCGACGGAACCGTTGCCGTGCTCGTGCTGAACAAGGATAGCCAACACAGCTATCGCGTTCGCGTACCACTGAAAGCCGCCACGCTGTACCAGTTCTCGCGCCAACAGTACCAGTGGATTGCCAACGGCAGCCGTGGCCACCCAGGCATAGATCAGCCGCCGGAGTCGCGCCAATTGTCCAACGGAGCCGGATTCGACATCCCGCCGGGCTCCATCACGGTTGCTGCCGGTCGCCTCGCCAACTAAGCGGTGGCGAACACCTTACGCCGCAGCGCCCATTCCTGGCTGGAGAACTCGCGCGCGCCCTCCTCAATGAGCCGCGGCATCATCTCGAATACGCGCGTGGGCGTCCATGGTTCTCCTGAACGCGTTTTGTATCCCCGGCGGTTCAGTTCGAGAGCCACCTCGGTAACGCGGCGGTCCTGAACGATCATCTCCAGCATCAGCAGGAGAGCTTCCTTCTCGGCCGGATCTTGTGTAAGATGGCGGCAATCGTCGGCCACACGCAGACCGAAGGGAACGTCGATCTCAGGCTCCGGCGCTGATGCGGCGCCGGTTTGCCGTTCCCAGACAACCCCGGCCAGGTTCCATCCATCGGCTTTGCGGCTTTCCACGTACTCTGCGCTAAGCGGCTGCGTGACGCGCTCGTGTAAATGTTCGTAATGGGCCATGCGGATCTCCTTAGGTCTCGCAGGAATTCCTTTGCTGGACAGGCACGATTAGCGCCATCGCCTGCCCCGCAGCCTCATTGGGTTGCAGACCATAGTACAAAACCCCGTGTTCGATTCCGGGATCGCCCTGCTCACGCGCGCGCAACCCTGATATGATTGCAAAGCAACCGCCCCATGCATCAGAACGTCTAGTTGCACTGCGCATCATGTCATTGATTCACTGGAACAAATCTATCTTCCTGGCCGGGCTCCTGACGGCGGCTTTGAGCGCCCAGACCTATCCCATCTGCGGGGCCAACGAGCCCTCCGGCGCAACGACGTGCAACACGTTCGATAACAGCGGCACGACAATGTTGAGCGGCACTTATTTCATTCGCGAGATCCAGCTTATCGGGGTGTCCACAAGCGGAACGTCGTTGACCGTCGCCTACAGTCTTTCGGGTACGATGACCTTCACTCCCACCACCGACACCACTGGCGCCGACAATGGAACATACACGTTTTCGGGACAGGAACTCACATACGAGGCAGATACCAACCCTGCCATCACCGGTCCCACTGCTTATTCGATTACGACGGGCAGCTACCGTGTTTCAGCCAACGGGATGCTGCTGTTGTCGGATCCCATTGCCACTGCCAACGCGCTTACAGGAGTGGTTGGCGCCGCGGGCCCCAACGCTTTTATCGCCAGTTCGCCGAATACCGCTTCCGCCACGGCCAATATCGCGATCATTGTCGGCATTCCAGTGGGCGGCACGGCTTTAAGCGGAAATTACTACGGCAGTTATTTTGACTTCCATGGAGCCAGCGTGAGCTCCATTCGGGAAGCTTCGTTTCCCTTCACCTCGAATGGGAGCGGAAGCCTGGGAAATCTGACGGTAACGGGTGCCGGAACCGATCTTGGCGATGCGATCATGACGCAAACGCTGTCCGGGGCGAGTTACTCGTTCTCCAGCAACGTGGGGACCCTGAATTTCGGTGGGTCGGCGAGTACGAACTTCATCAGCGGCACCCAGACGTTCTACGTGTCCACCGACGGTTCGATCATCGTGGGCGGAACGCCGGGCGATTTCGATCTCCTGGTGGGAGTCCAGGCCCTGGGGGGCACGCCATCGACCGCTTCACTGAAAGGCGTCTATTTCCTGGGCGGTATCGAAGACAACGCGACGCAACCTAACTACACGATTTTTAACGCTTTCTACGGCTCCACCAGCGCCACCGGAACGGGCACATCCATAATGCATCGGACCATGGCCAGCTCCATCCTGGTGAGCCCGCCGTTCCGGGATTACACCACGGATGCTTCAGGCTACACGATAAGCTCCGACGTATTTGCGCCCGGTGACGGCTATCAATATTTCCTTGGCTCAAACGGGACTTTCCTCGGTACAGGACAAGCGGGGTTGTATTCGGTGATCCTGGGAATGCTGCCGCCCGCCGCGATCCAGAAGCCCACGGGAAGCCTGTGGCTGAATCCGATCGGCATTGTGGACGCGGCGGACTACGCGGGTGTCACGAATCCGATCGCACCCAACGAATTGGTGCAGTTGTACGGAACGGGCTTCGCGTCGAGCGCGGTGTCAGCGCCTTTGAACACCACTCTTCCCACCAGCCTCAACAACGTCCAGGTTTACGTGAATGGAGGATATAGCAGCGGCGTGACTACTCCCTCGCCCTTGCTTTACGTCGGCCCGACGGTGATCAACATGGTTTCACCGTCGGATTGGTATCCAGGATCGGGCTGGGGCTACCTGACGTTTCAGGTTTGCGTCGGCACGTTGGCTGCGTGCAACGCCGGGACCGGCAGCTATTCCAATCCTGTGCGCGTTCTTGCTCAGAACAGCGCGCCCTCGGTGTTTACTCTTAGCGAGCAGGGAACCGGTCAGGCAGACGTGACGAATGCGAACACTGGTTTGGTTGTGGGTTCCGCGAATCCGGCGCATCCGGGTGACATGGTTTCTATCCTGGCTACCGGGCTTGGAATCACCGAGTTGCAGGCGCAGGTGCCTGATGGGTCAGTTGGAATTAACAGCCCGTTGCCGGGCGCGTGGCAAGTGTGGATGGGTGGGGTGCAGTGCGATCCGACTCTGGCAACCAATTACGCCGGTCTTGCGCCTGGTTACACCGCTGGTGTCTATGAGTTGAACGTCACGGTGCCCAGTGGAACCGGCTTCGGCAGCGTGCCGCTGGAGATCTGGACATCCGAGGGCCAGACCATCCAGACAACCATCTACGTGGAGCCCGCGCAGGTGGGCGCGGTGAAACGCTGATCGATTCGTTTACCCCGGCGGGCAGCGGATGAACGGTCTTTTCGACATTGCCGTCGTTGGCGCGGGCGCGGCAGGCCTGGCTGCGGCAGTAAAGGCCGAACGGGCCGGCGCGCGCGTAGTTGTGCTGGAAGCGCGTAATCGCATCGGCGGGCGCATCTTCACGCATCGCGACCCGCTCTGTGCGACACCCATAGAGCTCGGCGCGGAGTTCGTGCACGGGAAATCGCCTCATCTCTGGCGGCAGTTGGATCGCTCCGGCTTGCGTGCCGCTCGCGTTAGCGGCGATCACAAGTGCCTGGATGAGGGCTCATATGTCGAGTGTGATAACGTCGTGGACCAGTTCAGCACGGTCCTGAATCACGCGCGGCTCGACACTGACCGCCCTGTTTCTGAAGTTCTCGCGGACGCGGGTCTCGACAGCCGGGCCAGGAACCGCGTTGTGTCCTACATTGAGGGATTCAACGCCGCCACCGCCAGCCGTGCCAGCACCATGGCGCTGCAGCGTCAGCGAAAGGCTGAAGATGACATTGAAGGCGATTCGTCATTTCGCGTGCTCGACGGATATGAATCCGTTCCGCTAAGCCTTTACCGGGAACTGGCCGAGCCGGATCGGACTGTCCGTTTGAGCACGATTGTGCGAGCGGTGGAATGGCGGCCTGGAGAAGTTGAACTAAGAATCGAGTCGGCGCTTGGTGGGGACCTCGCAACGATACGTGCTGGCAAGGTCATCGTGACCGTACCAATCGCCGTGCTTCGCGCGGGCGCGCCGGAGTTTCACCCGGAACCGGCCGGCCTCGCGGATGCTTTGTCGCAGATGGAGACGGGGCAGGCACTCAGGATCACGCTTCGCTTTCGCCGGCGTTTTTGGGAAGATCGCAATGAATTGAAGGATCTCGGTTTCGTGCACGCTTACGGTCAGCCGTTCCCCACCTGGTGGACGCAGAACCCGAGTGAGGCGCCGTTGCTCACCGCCTGGGCCGGCGGACCGGCGGCGGAGCGTCTCCTCGATGCCGGCCGGCCACTCGAAACTGCGATCGCTACCTGCGCGGCAGTCTTCCGGACCGATCCCGACATCGTCCGCGAAGAGTTGTGCGCCACTTACTTCCACGACTGGCGTGCCGACCAGTTCTCGCGTAGCTCATATACGTGGGTAGCGGCTGGCTCGCTGCCGGCATTAGCGAAACTCACGCGGCCTATCGAGAATACAATCTTCATTGCCGGTGAAGCGACGGACACGGAGGGCCACTGGGGAATGGTCCATGGCGCCGTCGCGTCGGGGGAGCGTGCCGCCGGGCAGGCCATGCGTTAAAGACTAACGCACACGCAACCGGGGCACCGGTTCGCGAATCCAACCGCAGAGTACTCGCTGTGCCTGCAACAGTCTGGAAAGGGTACATCAGCTTCGGTCTCGTCGCGTTTCCCGTGCGGCTGTATTCAGCGGCGCGCCCGGAGGGCGTTCATTTTCACAAGAACGCCGCGCCTAAGGACAAGTTCACGGCGAAGGAGCTCGATATGGCCAGCATCCTGATTCGTCAGCTCACCACGCCTTTCAGGCCCGAGCAGTTCCACGATACCTACCGCGAAAACGTGGAGCGCCGGGTGAAAGAGAAGCAGAAGGGAAAGAAGATCACCACGATCAGCCAGCCAACTCCCGTCATCGATCTGATGGAGGCGCTTCAGCGCAGTTTGAAATCCGCAGCGCCGCAGAAGGGCGAGGCGAAGCCTCATCGTACTCGCAGCGTTGGCAGGAAGACCGCAGGCCGGCGCAAAGCGGCGTAGCCCTTAACGCTATACCGACCTCACGGGCATGTCCGTCACGACTCCGCCGCGATGCCGCGCTCGACGTTTGGAGTACAGCGCAGGGAGCACCATAGAGATCGATTCCTATGACCCGAGCGCAGAGATGTCGCCATGTAAGGACCGCGCCACTGGATTAATCCAAATCCAGTGCAGCCTTCAGGGCCTGATTCACGGCATCCGCCAGGTCAGCCGGAAGCAGCCCGACGCGTTTGCTTAGTTTCGTGCGGTCCAATGTCGTCACTTGATGACAGATGGCGACGCTTGTCCTTGCCAGGCCGGCCGCCCCCGCTGGGATCTCGATGATCGTGGGCCCTCGCTTAGCCCGGAGGCCCGAAGTCGAGAGGGGAACCACAATGAGCGACCGCCATCCGGCAGCCTGGTTGAATCCGTCGTTGGAAACCACGATGACCGGTCTGCGCCCCGTCTGCTCCGATCCGGACCGAGGGACAAGATCAGCCCAATACACCTCCCCCCGCTTCACCTAATCTCCTCGGCCGTTCTTCATCAGTTCTTCGATACCGGCAGATTCAAGAGCGGGATCCAGATCGAAACGCGTGCCAGCCATGGCGGCAGCGTATTCCATGACGGCCTTGCGCCTCTCGATTCTCTTCCTCGCCTTTAGCCAGTCGGATATCGCCCCGCGGGCGATTGTAGTAGCGGGCAGTTGCGCTCGCTCTGCTTCGGCGCGAAGCTCGTCGTAGGTTTGCTCAGGGAGTGGGAGGTGAAAGTTCTTCATAAGATCCCTGCCAGCCATTATGCCATAGGATCATGGCAGGCTTGCCAACCACTTTTCCAGTTTACCCGGCAGCGGCGCCTCGACGGTAATGGGTTCGCCAGCGGTCGGGCTATCGAAGCTGATTCGCCCGGCGTGAAGGAAAAACCCGCTGTTGCCAATGCGCTACTTAATCGGGAAGCGCCGTATCTGTCGAGGTCTCCTCGATGGCGTCGAGGACTTGTTTGACAATCTTCGGGTGCAGAGTCGCGTTGCTATGGAACGGAACCACGCCCCTGCGTCCGCTCTTCGCATAGATCCGATGACTGCCTCCGGAGCGCAGTAAGACGAAGCTGGCTTTCAAAAGCATCGCTTCGCGCCCGCCGCAGTAAGGCGCGGCGGTTTAGGCATGAACTTCGACCGCGGTGGTCAGAATCTCCCGGCTCAGTGCCGCCGAGCGCTCCTCGTCGGTCAGAGTCTCCAGAAAGAGATCGATGGCCTCGCGGATATTGACAAGCGTCTCTTCGACTGTCTTGCCCTGCGATTGGCACCCCTTCAGTTCCGGGCACCAAGCGTAGCAACCCTGCTCATCCTGTTCGATTACGACGCTGACCTTGCCCGTCATTAGCCATCATTCTACCGCTTAGGATCGCGCGGGATAGCATCAGTTCACAAGACTTGCCAGCCATGCCTCCAACTCACGCGGCAGCGGGGCCTCGACGGTAATGCGTTTCCCAGTGGTCGGGCGATCGAAGCTGATTCGTGCGGCGTGAAGGAAGAACCGGGCTGAAGGGCCGGCGGGCGCGCCATACAGCTTGTCTCCGGCGACCGCATGCCCGATGCTGGCCAGATGGACGCGGATCTGGTGCGTGCGGCCGGTGCCGATGCGCACTTCAAGTAGTGTGAATTTGGCGAAGCAGCGCAGCACCTTGTATTCGGTGATCGCGGTACGACCGCTGTCGAGCCGCGCGGTCATGCGGGTACGCCGCACCGGGTCGCGCGCAATCGGTTTCGTGATGCGTCCAGTCTCCGCCTTTATCGCGCCATGCACCAGCGCGATGTACACTTTCTCCACTGTTCTTGATGCGAACTGGCGGGCCAGACTCAAATGCGCAGTATCGTTACGGGCCACCAGAAGAACACCGCTGGTATAGCGGTCAATGCGATGGACGATGCCCGGCCGGGAGTCGCCGCCCACCTCGGAGAGCGCGCCGAAACGATGAACCAGCGCGTTGGTGAGGGTTCCCGAATGCGCGCCCGCGCCTGCATGCACCACCATTCCGGCGGGCTTGTTCACCGCCACAACATCGTCGTCTTCGTACAAAATGTCCAGCGGGATGTCTTCGGCAACTGCCTTGAGCGGGACGAGAGGAGCCGGGGTCACCTCGATGTGTTCGCCGCCATGAAGCGATTGCGACGCTTTCCCGGCGCGCCCCTCCACCAGCACTCGGCCCGCTCGAATCCAGTCCTGCAGGCGAGCTCGGCTGTACTCGGGGAGCGCGGTGTGCAGAAACTGGTCGAGCCGCGAGCCGGCGCTCTCAGGCGGGGCGACGATGGCGATGGAAGCCAATCCTGTATGATGTTACGTCAACGCACGGCATGAAACGGAAAGCTAAATACACGCAGCAGACCAAGGCTTCGCCGCAGGCTGCTTCGCTGCTCGACGCGGCACTGGCTTTTACCGCGCGCCATGCAATGGCCGGTTGCCTCCTGCTGATTCTGATCGGCTCAGCCCGCATCGCTTCCACATACAACGTCTTCAACCACACGGTCGATGAACCCGCGCACATCGCGTGCGGCATGGAATGGCTGAGTAGGGGGACATATCACTATGAGGATCAGCACCCTCCTTTGTCGCGCATCGCCGTTGCTTTTGGGCCATGGCTCGCCGGCGAGCATTCGTGGGGCCGTCCCCTGATGTACATGGAGGGCGCGGCGGTCCTCTACACCGGCGGACATTATGATCGCGACCTGGCGCTGGCGCGGCTCGGCATCCTGCCTTTCTTTTGGATCGCCTGCCTGGTGGTGTTCTTTTGGGCGCGGGATGCGTTCGGGCGTCTCACGGCGCTGCTGGCCGTACTGCTGTTCAGCACTTTGCCACCAATTCTTGCGCATGCCGGTCTGGCCACCACGGACATCGCACTTACCGCCATGTTCGGCGCAACCTTCTATGTGCTGATGCGCTGGCTAGCCTCACCGACGCTGCTCAGGACGGGCCTCTTCAGTGTGGTCCTTGGCTTCGCGCTGCTTTCGAAGTTCTCGCTTCTCGTCTTTCTCCCTGCTGCCGTTGCTATAAGCGCCCTCTGGTATTGGCGTCGGGACAAGACCGCGTTGGCGACACTCCGAACAGGCCTGATGCGGCGGCTGGCGTTGTTCGCGGCGGCCCTGGCGATTGCAGTGGTCATCGTTTGGGCTGGGTATCGCTTCTCATTCGGGCGCACGCATTTTGGTTTTTCATCGCCGGCTCCCGAGTTTTTCAATGGCATCGAGACGGTGCGCCAGCACAATGCCGAAGGCAATCCGTCGTACCTGCTGGGCAAACGCAGCATGACTGGTTTCTGGGATTACTATCCCGTTTTGCTGGCCATCAAGACGCCGCTGGGTTTCCTGATCCTGCTCGGCATTGGCATAGTGCTGTGCCTGCGTGACAAGCGCGCCCCGCTCATAGTGCCGTTGGCCTTTTGCGTAGGGATCTTCGTGGTTGCGGAGTTCAGCCGGATTAATATCGGCGTGCGCCACGTGCTTCCGCTGTACCTTGGATTTTCGATCATGGCGGCGTATGCCGCCGAATGGATGCTGAAAGCCCGAACCGCGTGGACACCCGCGCTGGCCGGGCTGCTGATGGCGTGGGCGCTGGTCTCCTCCGCGGCGGCGCATCCCGACTACATTCCGTACATGAACGAAATCGTCACCGGCCCGCCGGAGAACTGGGTGGTGGATTCAGATTACGACTGGGGCCAGGACATGAAGCGCCTGAGCGCACGATTGCGAGAGCTGGGAGCGCCAAGCCTCACTTTTTCGCCGTTCATCATCGCGCACCTCGAGCGCGTGCACGGGTTCCCGCCTCTTCAGAACAGCGACCCGACAACCCCGGACCCCGGATGGAACGCGGTGAGTCCAAGCGTCTGGAAGCTGGCGCGCATGGGTCTCTACGACAAAAAGCCCGATGCGGTTCTTTGGCCCGATGTAGCCACGCCACGAGAGCGCGTGGGAACTATCCTGCTTTACTATTTCCCGCCGGCGCAGAGCGCCCCGGCAGGGCAGCGGTAATCTCACTTTCCCGAGGTCAGGCTGAGTACAAGTTCCTCCATTACCACACGGTCATCGGGGCGGGCATCGCGCAGCGCGCGGTCCGCCTCGAACAATCGTGCCAGGGCACGTTCCAATCTTGGCTTCGAAAAGGCGCTGACGGTGGCCGCCACCTGCTCGGCGCGCTCGCGCCACATGCGCAAGCCCTGACCGCTGAACCACGTCAGAATCTGTTGCGCGGTCCGCAGCCCGGCCTCATGCGCCACCAACGCCATACGAAACTGTGTGGCCAGGAAGCTGAGAGCCAGCGGAAGATATTCGCCCTCGCGGAGCAGTGTGTCCAGAGAATCCAGAGATCGTTTGCGGTCGCCACGGCCAAGCGCGTTCACCAGCGCAAAGATGGTGGTGGATTGCGCGTTTGGCACCAGTGCCGCGATGTCTTCGGCGGTGACTGCGCGCTCCGTTCCCACGTAAAGAGCGAGCTTTTCGATCTCGCTGGCGACCCGGCCCGCATCCGCTCCCAGCGCTTCCACCAGCAGACCGATCTGCGTCGCGCCGAGGCGCAGGTTGCGCTCTCGGGCGAGATCCTGGGCCACACGCCGCGCCGACTCGGGCGTGAATGGCCGGAACTCCACCTGATCCCGAATCGCGCCATAGAACTTCGCCACCCGTTCCAGCTTTGTTTTGTCGTCGCCATCGAATTCGTAGCGCGCGGCATCGAACACCAGCACGGTTCCCGAAGAAGGATTCTTCAGATAATCCGTAAGCCCGTTGGCGGCTGTGGCATCTTCGCTGGTGGCGCGTCCACGCGGCAGCGCCGATTCCGCCGACGCTACCCAAATCACCCGGCGCGGAGCAAACAGCGAAAATGATCTCGCGTCGTCCAGAATCTCCGTCAGCGATGCGGAATCGAGATCGTGGCGCGTGAGGCCTTGTTCAGGGTCAGCATCGCCCAGCGCTCGCGCGATCAACGCACGCCTGCACTGATCGCGGGACCAGATTTCCGGCCCCAGAAAGAAATACACGGGCGCTGGCTCCTGCTTCGCGATGCGGCTGAGAAAAGTGTCCGGACTCAAAAGTTCTCCAGAATACCGCTCACTACCTCGCGCGCGACGTCGCCGCTCATGCGCAATTCGGCTGCGCCACCCTCATCGAAATACGTTTGCGCGTTCGTGCTGAGTTCATAGCGTTGGCGGAAGTCCCACAGAGGGCGCGAGTAAAGCACCTTGCCCTTGCGATCGTAAAGATTCACCTGAATCCTGGCGTTGATCTGCAGGGCTGTGGCGCGGCCGGTGGCCTGGTCGTTCAAAATCGCGAAGGATGTAAAGTTTGTGACGGCGCCCTTCAGAACTGCGTCGGCATCTTCCTCGCGGCGCACCACCTGATACCGTGTCCGCGCGACCAGCTCACGCGAGATGGCCTCCGGGATCGTATCGCTGAGACGGTAATGCGAGGTGTAGTTCGTAAACGCCGGAACATAGATCGTGTGAACGGTCTTCGGCATCAGGTCGCCCTTGCCGGACACGTGATAGCCACAAGCAGGCAGCATGGCCAAGGCCGTGGTGGTCGCGAGCGTTCTAATCCACGAGTTCACGAATCACCTCTATGCAGTTTTCGGCTACGATGCGCAGATTGTCGGTGGCGGCCCAGAACCAGCATGCATGGGCATCGTTACGGTCGACGGCAATGGACCCGACAGTGATGCCGCCCTGCCCGGCAACCCCGGCATTGGAAGGCGGCTCCATATCGCCACTGCGCACGTCGAAATCGGTGGACGAAAGCTCTGACGCCAGGGTTTCCACATTCGCCGGCGACGCGAAGCGAACCCACAACGAGAAACTATACGCGTGAAACACCGGCGCCTGAATCAGCCGAAGGGAGGGCATCGGCACAGCCGAATTGAGACCAAGCAACGTCGCCAGGTGCCGCTCTATGCGCAGTTCCGCGTCAGCAAGCGATGGCTTTGCATCCGCGCCCCACGTCGGGAGCAGATTGAAAGCCACCTGCGCATCATAGACGGCTTTTGGCAGAGCCTTGAACGCAAAGAGATTCACGGTTTGTTGTTGCAGCTCGCTCAAGCCGCTCTGACCGCGCTCGCTGGCGGGCTCGAAGATGGTCACAACGGCGCTCTGGATTACCCGCACTTCGGCAAGTTTCTTCAGCAATAAGGCGAGAGCGATGGCTGCCGCGTGCGCGATAACCTGAATGCCCGGCGTGCCGGGGGGAGCGGCTGACTCCACCATCGGGGCACGCAGCCGGGCTGACGGTTCGTCTTCCAGCCAACCGCTGACATCCACCAGCGCAGGAGCGATCTTACGGCGGCTGGCTTGTTCGAGCGCTTTACGGCTCGATTCCGCAGATCCGCACAGAACCACGATGCCCGCATCCGCGACAACGGTGCTTTCCAGCGCCGATATCACCACGGCTTCTCCGCCTTCCTCGGCGATCACGCTAACCGGCTCGGCCGCGCCCGAGATCAGTTCGACGCGAGCTTCGATTTGCGCTTCGCGCAGCACCTCGCGAACTTCACGGCCCGCCAGGGTTTCACTACCGACAATGGCGATGGTCTGTCTATCCAATACGTGGCTCCGAGGAAAGCTGGAAGAGTCTCCAGACTCATTGTGCCAGACGTGCGTAATCGATGGCCGATTTTTGCGGCCACGCTACCATGAGATCGTGACCGTCGACGAGCAGTTGCAGTACCTGAAAAAGGGCCTTGCCGAGCTCATTCGCGAGGAGGATCTTCGCGAGCGCCTCATCGCGGCACAAAAAGAGGGGCGCACGCTGCGCGTGAAGGCCGGTTTCGATCCCACCGCGCCGGACCTCCATCTGGGCCACACCGTCCTGCTGCGTAAGATGAAGCACTTCCAGGATTGCGGACATCAGGTCATTTTTCTGATCGGGTCCATGACCGGTTTCATCGGCGACCCAACCGGCCGCAACACCGCGCGCCCGCCCATGACGCACGAAGAGATCGCCCGTAACGCCGAAACCTACAAAACTCAGGTCTTCAAACTGCTCGACCCGGACAAGACCGAGGTCCGCTTCAACAGCGAGTGGCTGGAGCCGTTGCGCTTCGCCGACATCGTCGGGTTGTGCTCGAAATACACCGTAGCGCAGATGCTGGAGCGCGACTATTTCGCCAAACGCCTGCGCGACGGGACGCCCATTCTGATCCACGAGCTTCTGTATCCGCTGGCGCAGGGATACGATTCCGTCATGCTTCAATGCGACGTGGAAATGGGCGGCACTGACCAGAAGTGGAACCTGCTGGTGGGCCGCGAGCTGCAACGCAACTACGGCCAGCCGCCGCAAATCGTCGCTACCGTGCCTTTGCTCGAAGGCCTGGACGGCGTGGAGAAGATGTCGAAATCGAAGGGTAATTACATCGGCATCACCGAGCCGCCAAAGGTGATGTTCCGAAAAGTGATGCAGATTTCCGACGACCTGATGTGGCGCTACTGGGAGCTGCTCACCGATAAGAGCCTTGCCGACATCGCCGCGATGAAGGCGAACGGTGAACCCATGGCAACCAAGATGGAGCTGGCGCGCACCATTGTCACCGACTTCCATTCCGCCGCGGACGCCGCCCAGGCCGAGGCCGATTTCGATCGCGAAGTGCGGCAGCACGATGTGCCCCTGGATATCGAAACCCTACGTGTGCCGGAAAATGTCGGCAACAATCTCGCCAAGCTGATTGTGGCTGCTTCGATGGCGCCCTCGCGCAGCGAAGCCGAGCGCCTCATCAAAGCCGGCGCTGTCGAAATCGCCGGCGAGCGTTACACCGGGCTGCAGTTCATGCCGGAATCCCTGCCGTTCACTCTGCGCGCCGGGAAGAAGTGGAAACGCATCGAGGCCTGAACATGCCCCGCAAACGGTTTGAATGGCGCATTCGTGACAAGACACTTCTGCTCGGCGAGCGGACGCTCATCATGGGCATCCTCAACGTGACGCCGGACTCGTTCAGCGACGGCGGCCGTTACGACGATCCAGACCGCGCTTATGTTCGCGCCCTCGAGCTGGAGGACCAGGGCGCGGATATCATCGATATCGGCGCCGAATCCACCCGTCCGGGCTCGCAGCGCATTTCCGAAGCCGAGGAGCTGCGCCGGTTGGTGCCTGTATTGAAGCGTCTGAAGGACCGCGTGACCGTGCCGATCTCGGTGGACACGTACAAATCCGGCGTGGCCCGGAAAGCGATGGACTTCGGCGTTGCCATCATCAACGACCCGAGCGCGCTGACCTTCGATCACGAACTGGCCCGTGTGGTCGCGCAGTGCGACGCCGGTTTCATCCTGAACCACATGCGGGGCACGCCGGAAACATGGGCCAAGCTGCCGCCATTGAAGGATGTTGCCGGAACCGTGACGGCCGATCTGGGAGCCTGTGTACATCGGGCCACGCAATCCGGCGTGTCGCGCGCGCGAATCGTGATCGATCCAGGACTCGGCTTCGGCAAGCGCCGCGAGCAGAACACGGAGATTCTGGCGCAGCTTTCGCGTCTCGCAGAGCTCGATCTGCCCATTTTAGTGGGACCGTCGCGAAAGTCTTTTTTGGCCCAGCCAACGGAGAAGCAGACAGAAATGGCCACCGCCGCCGCCGTCACCGCAGCCATCCTCGGAGGCGCTCACATCGTGCGCGTTCATGACATCGAGGCCATCAAGCCGGTTGTGCAGGTGGCCGATGCGGTACTCGCCGCGAGCTTCTGAATGAGCGCGCAGGTGGCGTGGCTGTCAGGGCACCGGCTTTCCCGCTACAATGTGGAAGTGCCCGCGTCCTCCATGCGTACCCGCCAAAAGCCACGCGCCGAAGCCAACTAATGTCAACTGGAAGAACTTCTCGCCGCTACGGCCTCTTTCTGCGCGAAGCGCTGCGTTCGGTGCGGTCGGTCGCTTCGTTGGTGCCGAGTTCCGGCCCGCTGTGCCGGGCCATGCTGGCGAATATCGATTTCACGAGCGCGCGCACCATTGTGGAATTGGGGCCGGGGACCGGAGCGGTAACCGAAGAACTCCTGGCACGCATGCGGCCCGACGCCCGGATCTATGCGGTGGAAATCAACCCGGTCTTTGCGGAGCACATTCGCCGGACCTTCACCGACCGGCGGCTGGTCGTAATCGAGGGCTCAGCCACGCGCCTGTTTCATCATTCCGGCCTGCGCCCCGGCAGTGTCAACGCCGTGGTTTCATCCCTGGGGCTTTCCTGCATGCCCGAAGACACGCGCATGGACATCCTGCAACAGGCTCAGCGGTGCCTTGGCGAAGGCGGCGTTCTCAGCCAATACCAGTATCTGACGGCTTCGCTGTCGTACAGCGTTCGCGGACTTCTGGCCTATTTCTTCGACCGCATCGAATCAAGCCGCGTGCTCCGCAACTGCCCGCCTGCGACCGTATTCCGCTGCAGCCGCCGTCCCGCGATTCATTTGGCGGCGAAATGGCCGGCCGTTCGCGAGGAATCGCTGCGGCGCTGATACGAGATTTGATAAGAGCGATTTGACCCGAGCGCTTCTGTTCGATCTGGGCAATACTATCGTGCCCTTCGATTTCCAGCGCGGCTACTCGCTCATGGAGGAGCATTGCCAGTGGCCCGCGGCCGAGATTCCGAAACGCATCGCGCAAACCGGCCTTGTGCCCAGGTTCGAAACGGGCAATGTCGAGCCGGAGGAATTCGTCGCAAGGCTCTGCGCTGCTCTGGATCTGCGCTTGTCACACGCGGAATTCTGCGATCTGTGGACCAGCATTTTTCTCCCGGGAATGCTGATTCCGGAAGCTCTGCTGGCGTCGTTGGCGGAGGGTTACCGGCTGGTGCTGGTCTCCAACACCAACGCGATTCATTTTGGAATGGTCCAGGCGAACTACCCGCTTTTGCGGCACTTCCATGAGCTCGTGCTGTCGTACGAGGTCGGCGCCGCCAAGCCGTCGCCGAAGATTTATCGCGAGGCCATCGCTCGCGCCGGGTGTCCGGCCGATGAATGTCTCTTTATCGACGACATCGAAACGTGTGTCGAAGGCGCCCGCCGCGAAGGAATGGACGCGGTGCGATTTGAATCGCTAAGCCAGCTTGAGCGGGAACTGAGCGCGCGCGGAATCGTCTTGTGATGTGGGGCAGGCTCGCAGCCCCGCTCTCATGCTTGGACACGCGACGACAGTCGCGTTAGCCTGTTACCGTCGGCCTGTGAGGCCGCCGCAGGCTGCGAGCCTGCCCCCCAGCCGCTCACTCGCACAGCACGTCGGCCATGCTGGGAGGCGGACCGCCGTTGTTCTCGAGGTAGCGGACGAGCGATGTTTCCGACCCATCGAAGAACGCGTCGGCCAACTGCCGCACAGCGACGCGCCGCAGCGCTTCCTTTGTCACCGCGGGTGCGTACACGAAATACCGTCCGTGCTTTTCGCGGGTCACGGCGCCCTTGCGCAGGAGCCGCTCGAGCAGGGTCATCACCGTCGTGTAGGCCAGAGGCTTGTGCGGCGCCAGAGCGTCTTGCACGTCGCCGACGTTCCCTTCCCCCATCACCCATAGCGCATTGAGACACTGCAACTCGAGCGGCGGCGGCATCTCTCTCGCTTTGCCGTTGGCGGTCACTATTTGCGCAGCGCCTCCTGCAGCTTGTCTCCAAACAACGATCCGCTCACCGGCTCCTGCTGTGGACGATTTTCGCGCGGCACGGGCTCATGGTTCACTGTGGCGGCCGCGGCGTCGGTTTCCGCCGCCGGGCCGGGATCCAGATATCTCGCCTTCTTCAGCACCGTTCGCTCCAACGGCGGAACGTAACCGGTCCAGCAGCCGGTGCTGTGGCGGTCCCGCGCGATGGCCGCGCGCATGCACTCCATTTTGGAATCCATGTTATCCAGATGGTGCAGCAACAGCGCCTCTGGAAACAACGGCACGCGCGGCGAACCGAACTCCAGTTCGCCATGGTGGCTGATAATCATGTGCGCCAGCAGGGCGCGGGTGTCTTCGGGAAATCCGCGAACCTGCGCCAGCTTCTCATCGATCATGCGCAAAGCGATAACGATGTGCCCCAGCAACTGGCCTTCGTTCGAATAGCCGAAACTG
>Ga0326727_10003397_pt1 | contig 51005 bp, 37 predicted proteins | sample MB2enrmetagenome_FD_207643 | JGI IMG/M metagenome (GOLD analysis project Ga0326727, IMG submission 207643) | Lab enriched peat soil microbial communities from McLean, Ithaca, NY, United States - MB29MY | ecosystem: Environmental > Terrestrial > Soil > Wetlands > Peat | place: USA: New York...
ACACGCAGGAGGATTGACAAGGCAAGCCGGGGGGTGCAAGCGTCGCTGGCGCGACGCGACGGCTACGGGCCGCTGATTCCGTGGGCTGAAGCCACACGGCTACCTTCAAATCACCGCTTCGCGGTGCGCCCGCAAGATGTCCAAACTCCAGAGGCGGGCAGTCCTCTGCCCGCCGCCGGCAGTGGCATCGCATCCGGTCCGCCAGGAAGCGACCGACGGCGCGCACGGAGTGACGCGCCCTACCGTTGAGAGCTGAATGGTCACCAACTTTTTATTGCCTTTTACCGCCGCCGCGCCTATCATTGCCCCGCTTAAAACGTCGAGATGACCACGCAGAAACGACACTGTTCAGGCAGGAGGACACCCATGAATCATTTCAAGACATGGATAGGGCTGCTGGTGGGAGCCGGTGTCGGCGCCCTCCATGCGCAAGTGGCTCAGACCAATACCTTTACAGGCATCAATCTGGCCATTCCCGCCGGCAACCCGGCCGGCGTTACAGATAGCCGCACCATCACCTCGGGCATCGCGCACATTACTTCGCTCCGAGTCCGGTTGCAGATCACGGGTGATTTCAACGGGGACCTGTACTGCTACCTCCAGCACCAGAGTGGATTGACCAATGGATTGACGGTATTGCTCAACCGCACCGGCAAGACGGCACACAACCCTTATGGGTACAGTGACTGCGGTTTCAACGTGGCCTTTTCCGACTCCGCTAATACCAACGATATCCACAACTACCAATTGGTCACGACGCCGCCTAAAGGTTTGCCTCTGACCGGAACCTGGCAACCCGACGCGCGCTATATAGACCCGACCCAGGTGGAGGATACGTCTCTGCGCACCACCTTCCTGAGAGAGTTCAACGGGCTGAGCGCCCAAGGGGATTGGGTGTTGTTTGTGGCGGGCATGGAGTACGGCAGCACAAACGTTCTGAACAGTTGGGCCCTTGAAATCGCCGGCCAGCCCCCAGCCGTGCCCTCCGTCACCTGGACCAACCCGGCGCCCATTACTTATGGCGCCGCCCTCAGCGCAGCCCAATTGAACGCCACCGCCAATGTCCCCGGCAAGTTCTCCTATATTCCGCCGGCCGGCACCGTGCTCAAGGCCGGCTCCGGGCAGGGCCTGTATCTCATTTTTGTCCCGGCCGATACCAACAATTACACCACAACCGCGGGGGGTGTGCTGCTCAATGTCTTGCCCCAACCGCTGTCAGTCACCCCCAACAACCTCAGCCGGCTTTACGGGACGACCAACCCCCTTCTGACCGGCTCAATCGCCGGCGTGACAAATGGCGACAACATCACCGCCCTTTACACGACGGCCGCCTCCGCCTCGAGTCCCGTCGGCAGCTACGCCATCGTGCCGCTCCTTCAGGACCCCAATGGCGCGCTGGTCAATTACTCCGTGACCACCAACAGCGGCATGCTCGTGGTCGCGCCCGCCCCCCTTACCGTCGCCGCCCAGAACCAGGGCCGGACCTATGGCGCTGCCAATCCCTTGCTGAGTTGGAGCGTCACCGGCTTTGTCAACGGAGACACCCAGGACTCGGTACTGACGGGCAGCCCAATCCTGAGCACGTTGGGGACCCCTGCCAGTCCGGTGGGCGCCTACCCCATCACGCCCGCGCAGGGGACTTTAGCCGCGGCAAACTACATGTTCGACTTTGTCAATGGCCTCCTGAGCGTCACCCCGGCGGCCTTGATTGGCCAAGCCAACAACACGAGCCGCTACTACGGACAGACCAACCCGCTCTTCACAGCGACCTACAGCGGCTTTGCCAACGGGGACGATGCGAGCGTCCTCATCGGCCCGTTGAGCGGGAGCTGCCCCGCCCAAACCAACAGCCCGGTGGGGAGCTACCCGATTTCGATCTCGGGCCAGAGCGCGCTTAACTACAGCATCCAGTACCTGCCGGGCACCCTGACCGTGGGGCCCGCGCCGCTGCTGGTGCAGGCCAACGATGCCAGCCGCGGTTATGGGCAGACCAACCCGGTTTTCACCGCCAGCCTCCTCGGGCTGGTCAATGACGAGAACGTCTCGGCGCTGGAAGGGACGCTGGTCTTTGCGACAATCGCCCAGACCAACAGCCCGGTAGGGAGCTATCCAATTGTGCCCTCGGGACTCGGTTCGACCAATTACAGCCTGGCCTACTCGAATGGCACGCTGAGTGTGCGCCCCTATGCCCTGGTGGCCACCGCGGACAACCAGAGCCGGAGCTATGGCGCGCCCAATCCGCAATTGACCGGCACGCTGGCGGGCCTGCAAAACGGGGACAACATCACCGCCACTTACTCCACGGCCGCCGGCGCCAATAGTCCCGTGGGGAGCTATGTCATCGCCGTCGCGTTCAGCGACCCGAACAACCTGCTCCCCAACTACAGCGTGACCACCAATACAGGCACGCTGACCATCACGCCGGCGCCGCTGGTGGTCAGCGCCGACAATCAGAGCCGGAGCTACGGCGCGCCCAATCCGCAATTGACCGGCACGCTGGCGGGCCTGCAGAACGGGGACAACATCACGCCCAGCTTCTGGACCCCGGCCCAGACCAACAGCCCGGCGGGCAATTACCCCATTGACATCGGCCTGTCCGACCCGGACCACCTGCTGGGCAACTACAGCGTGAGCACTAACACCGGCGCCCTCACGGTCAGTCAGGCGGCCTTGATTGTCCAAGCCAGCAACGCCAGCCGCTACTACGGACAGACCAACCCGGTCTTCACGGCGACCTACAGCGGCTTTGCCAACGGGGACAATGCGAGCGTCCTCATCGGCCCGTTGAGCGGGACCTGCCCCGCCCAAACCAACAGCCCGGTGGGGAGCTACCCGATTTCGGTCTCGGGCCAGAGCGCGCTCAACTACAGCCTCCAGTATCTGCCGGGCACCCTGACCGTGATGGCCGCGCCGCTGCTGGTTCAGGCCAACAATGCCAGCCGGGTTGTCGGCCAGACCAACCCGGTTTTCAGCGCCAGCTTCATCGGGCTGGGCTATAGCCCGAACCCCGCGGCGCTGGAAGGCGCACTCCTCTTTACGACAACCGCCGAGACCAACAGCCCGGTCGGGAGCTACCCGATTGTGCCCTCGGGGCTGAGTTCGACCAATTACAGCCTCAGCTTCTCGAACGGCACGCTGAGAATCTGCGAATACGCGCTGGTGGTCAGCCCGGACAACCAGAGCCGGAGCTACGGCGCCACCAACCCCCCATTGACCGGCACGTTGGCCGGCCTGACCAACGGGGACAACATCACGGCCATTTACTGGACCGACGCCGGCACCAACAGTCCCGTCGGGACCTACGACATCGGGGTGGCGTTCAACGACCCGGATGGCCTGCTCTCCAACTACAGCGTGACGACTAATACAGCCACCCTGACCATTACGCCGGCGGCCCTGGTGGCCAGCACGGACAACCAGAGCCGGAGCTACGGCGCGCCCAATCCGCAATTGACCGGCACCCTGGCCGGTCTGCAGAACGGAGACGACATCACGGCCACTTACTTGACGGCCGCCGACACCAACAGTCCCGCGGGCACATATCTCATCGGCGTGGGGTTTAGCGACCCGGACGATTTGCTCTCCAACTACAACGTGACGACCAATACCGGCACGCTGACCATCACACCCGTTCCGCTGGTGGTCAGCGCGGAGAACCAGAGCCGGAGCTACGGCGCCCCCAATCCGCACTTGACCGGCACAGTGGCGGGCCTGCAAAACGGCGACAATATCACAGGAATCTTCTCGACCCTGGCCGATGCCGCCAGCCCAGTCGGAACCTACGCCATCACGGCCGGCCTCTCGGACCCCGGCGGCAGGCTTTCCAACTATATCGTGAGCACCAATGACGGCACGCTGACCGTCACCCTGGCGCCTCTGGTGGTCAGCCCGGCTAACCAGAGCTCGAGCTACGGCTTGGCCAATCTCACACTGACCGGCACCATGACGGGCCTTCAGAACGGCGACAACATCACGGCCAATTACTGGACCAAGGCCGGGAAAGGCAGCCCGGTGGGCAACTATCCGATTCTCGCCAGCCTCAGTGGTCCGGGCAACCTGCTGGTCAACTACAGCGTGACCACTAACACCGCCGTCCTGACCATCACTCCCGCAGTGCTGTATGGCCAGGCCAATACCACGAGCCGGCTCTACGGCCAGACCAACCCGGTGTTCACCCTGAGCTATAGCGGCTTCTTGGACGCCGACAATGCCAGCATCGTCACCGGCCCTCTGTCCTGGAGCTGCCCTGCCCAGACCAACAGCCCGGCGGGGGTCTATCCGATTTTGGCCTCGGGCCAGAGCGCGCCTAACTACACCATCCAGTATTTGCCGGGGAACCTGACCGTGGCGCCCGCGCCGCTGCTGGTGCAGGCCAACGATGCCAGCCGCGGTTATGGCCAAACCAACCCCGTTTTCACCGCAACCTTCGCCGGGTTTGTCAATGACGACAACGCAACGCTGCTGGAAGGGACTCTGGTCTTTACGACGCCCGCCGAAACCAACAGCCCGCTAGGGGACTATCCGATTGTGCCCTCGGGGCTCAGTTCGACCAATTACACCCTGACCTACTCCAATGGCACGCTCAGTGTCCGCGCCTATGAGTTGGTGGTTAGCCCGGACGACCAGAGCCGCAGCTACGGCGCGCCCAACCCGCCATTGACCGGCACCGTGGCGGGCCTGCAAAACGGCGACAGCATCACCGTCGCTTACTCCACGGACGCCGCCACCAACAGTCCCGTGGGGAGCTATCCCATCGTGGCTGCCCTCGGCGACCCCAACAACATCCTCACCAACTACAGCGTGACGACCAACACAGGCGCCCTGACCGTCACTCCGGCTGCCCTGGTGGTCACCGCCGACAGCCAGAGCCGTCCCTATGGCGCGCCCAATCCCCCATTGACCGGCACGGTGGCGGGCTTGCAGAACGGGGACAATATCACCGCCACCTACTGGACCATTGCCCCCACCAACGCTCCCGCAGGGGCCTACACCATCGGGGTGACGCTCGACGACCCGGACTTCCTGCTCCCCAACTACAGCGTGACGATCAACAGGGGCACTCTGACCGTCACTCCGGCGGCGCTCGTGGTCGACGCGGACAACCAGAGCCGGACCTATGGCACGACCAACCCGCCCTTGACCGGCGCCATAACCGGCCTTCAGAACGGAGACGACATCACGCTCAGCCTCTTCACCTCCGCCCAGACCAACAGTCCACCGGGCAATTACCCGATTGACATCGGCCTCTCTGACCCGGATAACCTCCTGCCCAACTACAGCGTCCTTACCAATAACGGCACTCTGAGCATCGCCCTGGCCCCCACCGTGGCGACGGTAGTATCGTCGGCCAATCCCGCGTTCCTTTCTTCACCGGTGGTTACATTCACCGCCACGTTCCTGTTTGGCGCGGCCGGCCAGGCGCCCGCCCCGGCCGGCAGCGTCGTGCAATTCATCCTGGATGGCGTTCCCTGCGGGCCGCCGGCCGCCCTGGTCGCAGGCCAGGCCTCCATTACCACTGGCGCCCTTTCGTTAGGTTCTCACAGCCTCAGCGTCCAGTATCAAGGCAACACCGATTTTCTCGCCGCCACCGCCGTGCTGAATCCCCCGCAGATTATCCGCACATTTCCCGTTGCCACTAATTACGTCATCGTCCGCCTGCCCGGCCAGGGAACAAGGGTTGCCGTGGCCGATCTGGTGGCCGCCAGTTCCGATGGCATGGGCGGCACTCTCACGTTGGAGAGCTTCAGTGCCGCCAGCGCCCAGGGCGGGACAGTCCGCCTGGCCGACAATTGGCTTTTCTATGAGCCGGCTGCCGGCTTTGAAGGCACAGATTCCTTCACTTACACCATGCGCGACCCGTACGGCGTCTCCGCTACGGGCACCGTCACCATCCAGGTGAGCAATCAAGCCTCTTGCCTCTTGACACTGCTGCCGTCGGGCGCCGGCACCAACCTCATTCTGGTCTCCGGCATTCCTTGGAAGGCATATACGATTCAATATGAGGAGAGCCTTGCCAATTCGAACTGGCAATTGCTGGCGGCCGGGCCGGCCGGCGCGCACGGCACTTTCCAGTATGACGATGTTCTACCCCAGGGAACCCCAAGCCGGTTTTATCGGGCAGTCTGGCAGTCGAGCACCAACCCCGGCGCCGTAGATGTGTCCCTCACCTCCTCGGCCAACCCGGCCCTGCCTGGCGCATCGGTCACGTTCACCGCCTCCGTCTTCGCCGACGACCCCGGGTCGGGCCTCCCCTCGGGCGCAGTCCAATTCGAGGTCGATGGCCAGGCCGCCGGCCCGCCTGTCGCGCTGGCCCAAGGCACTGCCGTCCTCACCACAAGTTCCATTCCCCCGGGCCTGCACGCCATCTCGTTTGATTATGGGGGCGACGCTGTTTTCCTGGGCGGGACGGGCGCGCTTGCCTCCGCGCAACTCATCAACGCGCCTCCGATCGCCGGACCGGTCCTCCTCTATCGGCCCCCGACCAGCGGAACCAAGGCGCCCCTGAGCGCCTTCCTGGCCAATGATTCGGACCCTGACGGCAATCCTATCTCGTTCGACAGCGTCTCTCCCACCACCGCCGAAGGCGGAACGGCAAGCTTGATTGGCGGCTGGGTGTATTACACCCCGCCGACAAATTTTGCCGGCCCCGATTCCTTCAATTACACAATCCAGGATTCCTTTGCCGCTACCACCGTCGGCGCCGTAACCGTCGAGCCCCTGTTGAGCTACGGCCCGGCTCAAAGCGCGACCTTTGTGGACGTGAGCAACGGAACTTACTCCATCACCTTCACTGGCATTCCGTGGAACATCTACACTATTCAGTACTCCGAAGACCCAACCAGTGGAGCCTGGCAGGACCTCGGGACCGCCACGGCAAATTCCTGGGGCACGATCCAGTATTACGATACACCGCCCCCGGGAGCGTCGCCGCGCTACTATCAGGCCGTGGCCCAGTCTCAGATAACCCTCGATTCGCCGTTTCGTATCGCTGTCTGGACCAATTTCATCGCGAACACAAACGGGCGGACGATGCAGATGTGGTCCGAGTATTCGCTGCCGGACGGATGGCCCAACGTCCCGCCGCTCATGGCCTGGGATACGAATTGCCTTCTCTTCGGCCTGGATGGCTTCACCGCTATTTCCCAGTGCAACCAATTCCAAGGCTCTCCCGGCCAGGTGCCCGCCACCCTCCTGACACCCAGGCACGCCTACACGCGCGGCCATGGGATGGGCCCCGCCGGCCTGACGACCAGCCTGGCCGGCCAGAGTGTATGGTTCTGCACCGCCAGCAATACCCTCGTGCAGATGACCGTCGCCGCCAGCTTCATCCGCCTGGGCACCGTCGGCGGCCAGTCCTATGATTACGGAATCCACGTCTTTACCCGGGACGCTCCCGACAGCATCACCCCGATGTCCGTCCTCTCGGATGCCGACTACGAAGTGTACTACCCGGATACTCCGGACTTGCCTTTCATGTTCTTCGGAACCACGCAGGACGGCTACTGCTCCGCTCAAGTCCCGCCTTTTGTCTATCCGTTGTTGGTCGCAGGCGATTCCGGCTCCCCCAACATGATCCCCACTCCCGACAACAAGCTCGCCATGTTCTCCGGCCGGTCCACCAGCGGCCCCAGTGCCCAAATGCAAGCGGACATGGACACCCTCACGGCGTTGGTCGGGTTGAGCACCAACAATTACCAATTGCGCTACTATGACATGAGACCCTGGGGTCCCTGAAGCGGCCGGTCCCGGCCATCGGCGCCCGCCTCGCCCTGAGGCCGCCCTTGTGCAGACGCCCGATTCAGCTTTCCGGCGCCGACCCCTTGCCCAAATGGCTCAGCCACTTGGCACAAGACTCCGTCCAGCTTGAGCACGGATTGTCGCTTGGACGGACGCCGAAATCGTGGGCGGCCGTCGCATAGACATGCAACTCCGCCGGAACCCCGGCCCTCTTCAATGCGAGGTACATCAACACGCTGTTCTGCGGGGGGCTGATGATGTCCTCCCCGCCGTGCGCCAGGAAAACCGGGGGCGTCGTGGCCGGAATATGCAGGCCCGGAGCCAGTTCATCCTTGTCCTTGGGCTTGAGGTAACCCGGATAGACCAGGACGGCAAAGTCGGGCCGGCAACTGATGTTGTCGACCTCGTCTATCGGCGGGTAGCTCCGCCTCTCGAAGTTCGTCGCTGTCGCAATGGCCAGATGGCCTCCCGCCGAGAAGCCCACGATGCCGATTCGGTCCGGATGGAGGCCCAGTTCCTTGGCTTTGCTGCGGACCAGGCTGACCGCTCGTTGCGCGTCCTGAAGCGGGCGCCGGGCCGGCTCGCCCCGCGGCTCATCGGGGTGGCGCGGCACCCGGTACTTGAGGATAATGCCGGTCACGCCGATGGAGTTCAACCACGCTGCGACTTCCTCCCCTTCCAGTTGCCAGTAGAGATTCCAGTAGCCGCCGCCGGGACAGATCAGCATCGCCGTCCCGGTGTCCTTCTCCGCGGCTGGCCGATAAATGGTGAGGGTGGGCTTGGCCACGTCGGTAATCATCCGGGTCGGTTCGGTGACCTCGACCTGCTTTCGGTCAAGCCTGGGGGACATAAGGGACCGTTCCGGGCCGGCGGGGCCGGTTTCATCCGGGACTTTGCCCGGCCAAATCTCGATGACCAGCGGATTGTAGGCCGCCGCCGCCGGCCAAACGAGGGAAAACCATGCCAGCAGCAAAAACGTTGACACAGGTCGCATAATGGAAATACTAAGATTAGGAGCCAGAAACTGCCACCCAAAATGAGATGCACCCCTCGCCAGATTTGGCGACCCTGGACAATATGCGCTGGACAGCGTTATCCTTGGCGCATCCTGATTCTCTCGAGCACCGCCAGAATGGCCTCGGCGTTCTGGGCGGCGCGCAACTGCCCCAGCACTTCGGTCTGCTGGCCCAATCGCGCAAGGCTCGCCAGCAGGTTTAAGTAACACGCCGCATCCGTAGCCGGAACGGCCAGCAGAAAGACGAGTTGCGCGCGCCACGGGCCGTTGGCGCCCCACGTTACGGGCTCGGGCGTGCGCCCCAGCGCAAACGTCAATTGTCTCACCCCGCCCACCCGCGCGTGGGGAAAGGCCAGCCCGCACTCCAGGCCGGAGCTGCACAACAACTCCTGGTTCAGGGCGGTGTGATAAAAGGGCAGCACATCCGTAACGCAACCCTGCCGCTGCAAGACCTGGCTCAACTCGCCAATGATCCCGGCCGTGTCGCGCTCCCGCAGTTCCGGCACTATCAACGCCAGGCGCGTGTATTGGCCCAGCGTGGCGGGAACGGCAACGGGAATGGTTGCGTCAAGTGGCATGCTCGGAGGAAAGTCCAAAGCCGCTGGCTTTGGCGCGTTTGGGCCCGCTCGCTCAGGTCGCCAGGGCGGTGGCCAATACCTTGGGCTCCTTCCGCTTTCGCCGCCTGGGTGCAGGCTTCTCGACGCTGGTTTCAACGGGCCTGGCCGCAGCCGTGTCCTCAACGAATTCACTCTCTCCGGGTCCGGGCATATAGAGATAGCGCCCGCAGGTGTCACACAGTTGAATGTCCTCGTCCCGCATCACGATCGTAATCTTGCCAATCGGTTGTTGCATGTGGCAACCGGTGCAGACCTGGTTTCGCACCACCGCCACCCCCTTCTTCCCCCGAACACGCAGCCGATCATAGTGCCCGAGAATGGGCGGCGGGATTTGCCCGCGCAGTTTGGCAATCTGCGATTCCACGCTCTTGCCGGTCTCCCCGCCGAATTCGAGCGCTTGCAACTTCAACAGGCTCCGGATGACAGCATTCATGAAATCCATATCAACGCTACTTGTGTGCCAGGTTTAGCCTCATATTCGCAAGCTCTTGGCTCATAAGAGAATAAAAACCCCGACCCCTTGGGCCCGACGGACCCTCCGAGGACCTCCGCAGAATGCCGTGCATTGTTTGCACCACCCAACTCCAAGCCTGTGCAGGTTCCAGGCCGCATCGCACAATCAGAAGCCGGAACCGCTAAAAGGCGGCTCCGGCGTGCTATGCCCATAGAGCCCCTTCCGGGGGCTCTGATTAACGCTTGCGCGACCCGCGCTTGGAAGCTTTGGGGGCAGCCGGCGCTGGGGTGGCTGCAGGCTGCGCCTGCGGCTGGGCCGCGACGGCAGGGGGAGTGGCCGGCTGGGCCGCCGGAGCGGCAGAGCAGGTGCAGGAGCAGGGCGTTGAACCGGGGGTAACCGGGCTATTTGTTTCGCTCATAGTCGACTAATTAAACTGTTTGAATTTACTTATGTTTGGTTGCTGCTAAACAGCAACAGGCCCACTGGAACGCATAGGCCGTGCCACCGGGCGTCCGGTTAATCTAACCTATTGAAGCCCAAGAAGTTCCACAAATAGTGCCCGGCCGATGCCAGGCCCCTTCCCCAACCTTAAGCGGCCCTTGGGCGCAATTCCTGCACCCGCTCAACGCCCGCTGTGCATGGGAATTATGAAGTGTGAACACTGATAATTCATAATTCATAATTCCTCCAACAGTCCGTACTCTTTGAGCTTGTACTGCAAGGCCCGCCGGCTGATGCCCAGCGCTTTGGCGGCCTCCTCCCGGTTGCGGGTGACATGCGTGAGCGTCTGGCGAATGAGCATTTTCTCCACTTCGGCCAGGGGCGTCCCGGGCCGCACATTGAACGTGGTTGTCTTCCGGTCGTAGTCGCGCAGGAAATCCGGCATCTGCTCGACCTCGACCACGGACCCGCGGCACGTGATGACCAGGCGCTCGATTGTATTGCGCAGTTGCCGGACATTGCCGGGCCAGGGAAAACGCTGGCAGAGCTGGAGCGCCTCCGCAGACATTCGTTTGCGGCGGCGTTTGTGCTTGGCGCTGAAATGCTCGAAGAAACTCTCGATCAGCAGCGCAATGTCTTCCGCGCGCTCCCGCAAGGGCGGCATGACAATCGGGACAATCTGCAAGCGGTAGAACAGGTCTTCGCGGAATTTCCCTTCAGAAACCGCTTCCTGCAGGTTCTTGTTCGTGGCGCTGATGACCCGCACGTTCACGCGGATCAGTTCCGAACCGCCGACCATCCGGAACGCGCTGTCTTCCAGCACGCGCAAGAGGTCCCCCTGCCCTTTGGCCGAGAGGTCGCCGATCTCGTCCAGGAACAGCGTGCCCCCGTCCGCCAGTTGAAACCGTCCCGCTTTGTTGGCCACCGCCCCTGTGAAGGCCCCTTTGACATGGCCAAAGAGCTCGGCCTCCAACAACGGCTCGGCCAGCGCGGCGCAATTGACCGAGATGAACGGCCTGTCGCGCCGCGAACTCAGCGTATGGATCGAGCGCGCAACGATTTCCTTGCCAGTGCCGCTCTCCCCCTCGAGCAACACCGTCACATCGCTGTTGGCCACCTCCTGCACCAACCGCCCAATGGCGCGCATGGACTCGCTCTGGCCCAGCAGCAGGCTCGGTTCCGAACGGGTTTCCAAGCGAATCCGCAACTCGTTGTTCTCCGCCACCACGGCCTGGAACTCGAGCGCCTTTTGCACCTGCACCCGCAGCCGCTTCAGGTCCAGCGGCTTGGGCAGATAATCGTAGGCCCCCTGCTTCATCGCCTCCACAGCGTTCTCCACCGTCCCGTAAGCGGTCATCAGGATGAACAACGTGTCGCTGGCGCGCGCCCGAACCCGGCCCAGCAAATCCAACCCGCTCAGCCCGGGCATCTTGATGTCCGAGACCACCAGGTTGTAAAGCCGCTCTTCGGCCAGTCTCAATGCCTCTTGCGCATCGGTCGTGGCATCCACCACGTACCCTTCCCGCCGCAACGCCTCCGCAATCCCCGCGCAAAGCCCTTGCTCGTCATCCACCACCAGAATCTTGATCTTCGATTTGTCCATCAACAGCAAACGCAGGCAAGAGCGAGGTTGTCGAGTGCGGCCGCGCCGCCGCCGGCCGCCGGAACGATGTCGTCTTCCAGTGGAACTGATTGCGGCATAACGTCGTCTTCAACTCTGTCAAACCCACTTTACACCTTCCGGACCCTCCTCCTCAAGCTTCTCGTTGGTCCCCTGCCCTGCCCCGCTCTGCCCTGCTCCGCCTCCTCACCGCCGCGCGGGCAGGGCCATCGTGAAAACCGCCCCTCCACCCGGGGCGTTCCGGGCCTCGATGCCCCCGCCATGAGCAGTGACGATTTGCTGGGCAATCCATAGGCCCAGCCCGCTCCCTTCGGGTTTCGTTGTGAAATACGGGTCGAAAATGGATGCGAGCCGCTCCGGCGCAATGCCAGGACCGCTGTCGCTCACTGACAGGGTCAGGGTTTCGGCGGCGATGGTTCCGCTCACCTCGATGCGCCCCTTTCGTTCCACGGCCTGCACAGCATTGATCACCAGGTTCAGCAGCGCCTGGGTCAGGCGAACCGGATCGACCTGGACCTCGGGCAACCCCTCCGCCAGGCAGGCGACAATCTCAATCTCCCGCGCGGCTGCCTCTGGACGAAGCAATTCGCAGACATGCCCGACGAGCTTGTTCACCTCCACCGACTCCAAATCCAGGGCCGACGGCCCGCTGAGCCGGAGAAAGTTCTCCACGATGTTTTCCAGGCGATGCAATTCCCCGTGGATAATATCCAGGCGCCCCGTCAATTGCTGCCGCACCTGGGGCGCCAGCGCGCCGAGGTCCTCCTCGAGCAACTGCACGTGTATGTCCAGCGAACTGAGCGGGTTGCGGATCTCGTGGGCCAACCGCCCCAACAGCCGCGCCAGCAGGTCTCTCTTCTCCGCCACGGCAGACTGTCCGCCATCGTGGCCCAGCGCCTTCTCCAAAATGCTTTCCACGGCCCCACTATATCAGAATGCTCCGCAACAGCGCCATGTTTATACATATTTATACTAGCCGTCCTGTCGCCCGATCGTTCAGTCCGGCGGCGACATCTGTTTGAGAAGAAAGTCATAGAGCGACCTCCATCTGCCAGCGGTTCTCTCGTAGCGGGGTCGGACGAGGTTTACGACCAGCGCCATAACCGCGCCGGAGACCAACATGATGCAAAGCCAGGCGCCCCCGGATAGCGCAGGCAAAAGCTCCAATGGCGCAAGGGCGCCGCCAATCAGGCAAAAGCCGGCCATCACCAGCACATAAATGGACCAACTAATCCGGCGATCCGGCGGCTCGGGCGCGTCTGGAGGTTCAACCTGCATATCTGCAGACGTTCAGCCCGCATGCCTGAGGTCCGCCACGCACTCCACATGCGCCGTCTGCGGGAACATGTCCAACGGCACGACCTTCTCCACGCCAAAGGCCTTTTCGGCGCACAGAAGCTTGAGGTCTCGAGCCATGGACGCGGGCTGGCATGAGATATAGAGGACTTGGGCCGGATGCGCGCTGCGAAGCAGCTCCAGAATCCCGGGGCGGCACCCTTTGCGCGGAGGGTCCAGCAGGACCGTGGTCGAATCCGGCGCGAACCGCGCCAGCAAACCCGGCAGCGCCTCTTCCGCTGTCCCGGCAATGAACTCGCCGTTGGCCCGGCCCCGGGCCTTGGCGTTGCGGCGGGCTGCCTGGATGGCCAGGCGGTCCAGTTCCACGCCCGCAAACGACTCCACCAGGTCGCCCAGTTCCAGGCTGAAAAAGCCGACCCCGCAATACACATCCGCCAGGTGGCGTGTGCCCGCCTGCTGCAAACGCTCGCGCACCTCGTCCACCATTTTGGGCAGCAGGAAAAAATTGTTTTGAAAGAAGGAATCCGGCGGCACCTCCCACCCCTCAGGCCGGATGCGCAGCACCACTTTGAGACCGCCCTTGGGCGGCGGATGCGCCCGTACCCGGCGGATTTCCTCCTGCAGGCCCGGCTCGGCGATGCGGCATTCCTCGATGTCCACCACCAGGCGGCTATCGGCGCGAATGAAACCAATGTTCAGACCCTGCTTGAATTTGTCCCATTGGCTGCGAATCATGATCCGGTTGCGATAGCCGTAGGGCCGGGGACAAGGGATGACCGGGGCGACCCGTTCCGGGTCCAGTCCCCCGAGACGCTCGAAGAGGTCGCGGACCTGTTTGTGCTTGAGCCGAAGCTGGGCCGCGTAATCCAGGTGCTGATACTGGCAGCCCCCGCATTGCCCGAAATAACGGCACGGCGGCCCCACCCGTTCCGCAGAAGGCCGGAGCACCTCCAGTAACCGCGCCCGCCCAAACCGTTTCTTGAGTTGCGTCAGTTCGGCCTTCACCACCTCATCCACCGCTACGAACGGCACGAACACAACAAAATCGCCCGCTCGCGCCACCCCTTCGCCCCCGAAGGCAATGTCGCAAATCGTCAAAGTCAATATGTCACCGACAGCAAAAGACACACCGGGACGGTAGTGCCGGAGGCGACCGAACAAAAGTCGTTTCTGCTTCTCACGGCCCAACTCGCGGTAGTAACGACCGCTCCCTCACCGCTCAAGACTTTGCCCGGCGCCGTCTCTTCCTTTCAAGGCCCCCCGAAACGGCGTGGAAACCCGCTGCGTTGCCCTGGGACTACTGACCGGCGGACCCTCAGTTTGCTGCCTCTTGGTTGCACACCGGGTGCCAGAGTTCGACCAGGTCGTGCTCCTCGTTGCAGCGCGCCGCCTGGCCGGTGGTCGAAAGATGAACATGGATATGAGTCGCGCCCTGGGCGGTCGCATCCTGCACGTTGACGTGCCCCTCCAGGCGCTGCTTCAGAGCACGCGTCTGGGCGATATAGACCGGCACCCACGTTCCATCCTCGGATTGTTTGGCATAAATGTAGTTGGCCGGTACCGCCTGGAACTCTGCGTCGATGGGGTGAATCTCGTAGGGGTACTGGTTTCCTGACTGCCCAGGCCAGTTGAGGAAAAGCGAGGGCGCGATTTCGGTCTGTTGTTGGCGGTGAAGTAAGTGGCTTAGGAAGCTCATATTAGGTTTAGTTAGCTTTGAAGTGAAGACCACTCGCCGGGCTTGGCCAGGCAGGGGTCGAAACGACAACGGCCCCAAGCCAGGCTCCAGCCGCCCGGGCTGAAAATTACCGCTCGGCTGTTGAATCTTGTCAGCCTCTTGTCTCATGTCCCGGCAGATATGTCAAGGAAATTCTCAATATTCCTTCCTGGCCGCTTTCACTTCAATATGCAGGTCGCGCAACTGGCGGGGGGAGACCGGTGAAGGGGATTCGGTCATCAGGCAGGCCCCTTTGGCGGTTTTGGGGAAGGCGATGACGTCACGGATGCTCGGAGTGCCGCAAAGGATGGCAACGAGCCGATCGAAGCCGAGGGCGATGCCGCCATGGGGCGGGGCGCCGTAGCGGAAGGCCTCCAGCATGTAGCCAAAGCGCAGTTTGGTCTCCTCGGGCGGGATTTTGAGGACCTCTTCAAATACGGTCTTCTGCACCTCCGGCTGATGGATACGGATCGAGCCGCCGCCCAGTTCGACGCCGTTGACCACGATGTCGTAGTGCTGGCCGCGGACCTTCCTGGGGTCGGTTTGAAGCAACGAAATGTCTTCGGCCACCGGGGCGGTGAACGGGTGGTGAGTCGAGTACCACCGGTTCTGCTCCTTGTCGAAGCTCAACAGCGGAAAGTCCACCACCCAGAGGAAATCGTACCGGTCGGCGGGGATCGTGAGTTTGCCCTGGGCGCGCAGGATGTCGGCGGCGTAGAGCCGGATTCTGCCCAGGATTTCGCAGGCGCTAAGCCATGGGCCGGCCGCAAAGAGGATGAGATCGCCTTCCTGGATGGCGAGTTTGGAGGCCAGGGCGGCCTTTTCACCAGGGCTGAAGAATTTCACGATGGGCGATTTCCATTCGCCGCCCTCGACTTTGATGTAGGCCAGACCTTTGGCGCCGAAGTCTTTGGCCGTTTCGGTCATGGCCTCGAGCTGCCCCTGGCTGGCGCAGGCCATGCCTTTGGCATTGATGGCCTTGACGGCGCCCTGCTCGGCCACCGCGCCGCTGAAGACCTTGAACTTGCTCCCGCGGAAATCCCCGGTAAAGTCCACCAACTCCATCCCGAAGCGGGTGTCGGGCTTATCGATGCCGAAGCGGTCAATGGCCTCGGGGAAGGGCATGCGTTTGAACGGTGTCGGGATGTCCAGGCCGAGGGCGGTCTTCCACAATCGCCCGAGCAGGCCCTCGATGAGGCGGTAGATGTCTTCGCGTTCGATGAAGGACATTTCGACATCGATTTGCGTAAACTCCGGCTGCCGATCTGCCCGGAGGTCTTCGTCCCGGTAGCAGCGGGCGAGTTGGAAGTATTTCTCGATGCCGGCCACCATGAGGATTTGCTTGAACTGCTGAGGCGACTGCGGCAGGGCGTAGAATTGGCCGGGACTCAACCGGCTGGGCACGAGAAACTCGCGGGCGCCTTCGGGGGTGGACTTAAACAGGGTCGGTGTCTCGACTTCCAGGAAACCTTGCTCGTCCATGAACATGCGGGTGGCCGTGGCGAGTTTGCTGCGCAACCGGAGGTTGCGAGCCATCTCGGGCCGGCGCAGGTCCAGAAAGCGGTATTTGAGCCGCAACTCTTCATTGACCTTGCCTGCGACCTCCGGGTCGTCCACCGGGAAGGGCAGGACGTCGGCATAATTCAACAACACCAAGCTGGAAGCCAGGACCTCGATTTCGCCGGTGGGGATTTTGACGTTGTTGGTGCCGGCGGGCCGGGCGCGCACCTTGCCCGTAATGCTCACGACGCACTCGCTGCGGAGGGCGGCGGCCTCATCGAACACCTCTTTTTCGAGGTCCGAAGGGTCGAAGACCGTTTGGGTGCGTCCCTCGCGGTCGCGCACGTCAATAAAGATCAGCCCGCCCAGGTCGCGCCTGGAATGGACCCACCCGGCCAGGGTCACAGTCTGGCCGATATGGGCCGGCCGCAGTTCGTTGCAATGATGCGTTCGCTTCATCTGGCTTGTTCCTGAATTCGCCAACCGGGGGCAGCAGACAGGAGGCACAACCCGGTCCGGAATCCAAAATGAAGGCTAATCTTGCCGGGAAGGACGCAAATCTCAAGGACAATTCTACTCAAACGCAGAGCCGCAGCCCAAAGGAACACATTCACCACGGATTCCGCAGCCCAAAGGAACAGATTCACCACGGATTACACCGATTACACGGATTTCTCTTATCCGTGGAATCCGTGCCATCCGTGGTCGCGACTCCTTCGCATGTCGGATTTCTCGGCCTTCGGATTTCCCGCTCCGCCGGCCCACGGAGGTGGATTCTTGAGCCGGAAGAGCATCTCGCCGGCCTTGGGCGCCACGAGGATGCCCTCGTCCTCGCGATTGGCATAGTCCTGCGGGCGGATGCCCTCGGGGTCGCGATAGCCTAGGTTGAGCCGGCTGCATGTCTCGGCGGAGAGCCGGGTGGCGAGCGTGACACGGGCGCGGCATTTTTCGACGCCATTCTCGAACGAACCAATGCCGCGCACGTGCGTGGAGTGGGCCAGGACGGCCCAGGGCAGATGTTTGAACTTGTCCCACTGCTTGAGAAAATAATCGCGGCAATGGTAGCCGATTTCCTCGATGAAAGCCCGGTGACTGACGCAAATCTCGTTCAAGTGGGGAGCGTAAATGATCAACTCCCCGCCGTCGGCAAGGACCGGCTCGAGTTTGTACATGCATTTGCCTGCGGTCCAAAGCTCATCGTACATCTGCGGCGCGCAGGAGAGAATCGTGTGGAAGGGCCTGTCTTTATAGACGATATGGGTCTGACGCGACAGTTCGCTTGCCTGGTCCCATGCGGCCTCGGGCGTGCCGGCGAACAGGCCGGCCAATTCGTTGTCCGGGGTCACAACCATGCAGAAACAGAGCTTGTCCACCTGCACCATCTCGGCGGCGCGGTCCACAACGCGGCGCACCGGGGTGCTTTTGTGGCCGATGATCCTGGGGTTGGTCACCACGGCCCCCAGCCAGTGGAAGAAGTTCAATACCCGCGGACCGGCCACGCCAGGGAACAGGTACTTGTTGCCGCCGGAGAAGCCGACTACCTCGTGAGGAAAGACCGGACCAACGATGATGACCTGGTCATAGTCGAAGAGCAGCCGATTGGCCTCGACCGGCACCTCCATGGCAAACAGCCCGTCGGTAAGGTCGCCGACTTCCTCGCGCGTGAGGGCGCCGACCTCCTTGAGCGCGGATGGATCGTTCCAGGCATGGTTGAAGAACCGGACTTGAGCGAAGGCCTCGCGCCGTTCGGCCTGCGAAATGTCCAGCCGCCTGCTTATGGCCGGCTCGCTCATCGGCTGGTGTGTGCCCAGGGCAATGATCACGTCGAAGGCCCTGGTCACCCCTCCAATCTGGCGGTGCAAAGACCGGAAGAGCATGCCGACCGGGGCAGTGCGCGTGCCATCCGGCACAATGAGCAGCACGCGTTTGGCGCGGTAATTGTCCGGCGGGCAGGCCCGGCAGACGACCTCATCCACCTGGGCCTGCGCCAGGCCCGGGCCGGTGCTGGCCGCCTGTGCGATGGTTTGCTGCATCGGTGAGAATGTAGGCCATTGGACTGGAGGGTTACAAGTCAAAGAGGACGTGGATGAGGACATCTCCGTCCGCAGCCTGCCGGCCCCCTGGCCGCCTCCTTAGCAGCGGTTTCGGGGGCGAATTCAGATTTCACGCCAATCCAGAGAACATAGAGAACCGCGGAATACTCGGAACCTCGATTGCGGCTTGCCCTCCGCAGGCTTGGGAGTTAGAACATGGTGTATTATCGCACTTATGAAAATGACCTCACGTATTTACATCCTCAAATCGTTTAAAACCGCCGCGTGGTCTTCCAGCCTCCTTGGCGTCCTGTTGGGCAGCCAGCCTGCGGCCAAGGCGGTGGATGATGGTCTGGCCCGGACGCCGCCGATGGGCTGGAACAGTTGGAACAAGTTCGGGGGCAACATCAACGAGGCGATCATCCGCCAGGCCGCCGAGGCGATGGCCACCAACGGCATGAAAGAGGCCGGCTACGCTTACATCAACATCGATGATTGCTGGCATGGCAAGCGTGATGAGCGCGGGTTCATCCAAGCCGACCCGCAGCGGTTCCCTTCGGGGATGAAGGCCCTGGCCGACTACGTCCACGTGCTCGGACTCAAGCTGGGGATCTACTCCGACGCCGGCTGGCGGACCTGCGCGGGACGGCCTGGGAGCCGCGGGCATGAGTACCAGGACGCGCTCACTTACGCGGAATGGGGCATCGATTACCTGAAGTACGACTGGTGCAACGCCGACAATTTGAAGGCCGAAGGGGCGTATGCGACGATGCACGCGGCGCTGCGCGCGGCCGGGCGGCCGATCCTCTTCAGCCTGTGCGAATGGGGCAGCAACAAGCCGTGGTTGTGGGGCAAGAACGTCGGACATTTGTGGCGCACAACGGGCGACATCACGCCGCGTTTTGCGGGCGGCGGGCGCGGCCTCTCGGTGCTGAGAATCCTCGATCTCCAGAAGGACCTGCGGCAGTACGCCGGGCCGGGACATTGGAACGACCCGGACATGCTCGAGGTCGGCAACGGCATGAGCGTGAACGAGGATCGCGCGCACTTTTCAATGTGGTGCATGCTGGCCGCCCCATTAATCGCCGGCAACGACCTCCCGAACATGCCCAAAACAACACTGGACATCCTGGCCAACAAGGAACTCATCGCCATCGATCAGGACGCGCTGGGCGTCCAGGGATTCGTGTACCAGACGAACCAAAACGTGGAAGTGTGGTTCAAGCCCTTGAGCAATGACGCCTGGGCGATGTGCCTGTTGAACCGGACCAACGCGGCGCAGAAAGTCTCCTTCGACTGGAAAAGCGAGCCGGTGGACGACACCCTCGCAAAACGCGAGGCCCACTTTGACACGACCACTTACGCCGTGCGCAACCTTTGGTCAAACGAGGACGCCGGAAGCACAGCCAAACCGCTCGACGTCGAGGTGCCGGGCCATGACGTGCTCGCCTTCCGCTTGAGCAAGTAGGAATTCGAGGAGGGTGGATTTATTGCCAACTGGCGGCCAGGGATCGCAGGGAGACGATGCTGGCAACGATGCGCTGGTTGATGGCACGGATGCGCTCGCGGGTTTCGGTGATCCGAAAGCATTCGGAGAAGTCAATCGGCTGGCCGAACATGACAATCGGGCTGCGGAAGAGGCTGCGGGGCAGCCACCGCCACAATCCCCTGGTTTTCGGTCCCCCTTTGCTGAAAATCCTCTCGATGCCGTGATGGTACACCGGTATCACGGTTACCGGAGACTGACTGTGCGCAATCGCGTAAGCGGGACCGCTTTTGATGACAAAGAGGTCGTCACTGCGGGTTCCTTGATAGAAGATGAGGAGATTGTTGCGTTCCAGAAGCTCGACGTACTTGCGCATCAGCCAAGGATGATCGCGCCGTTCGACCGGGATGGTGCGCAGGAGAGTAAACAGGATCTTAAAAAACCACGTGCGGAAGAAATTCTCCCGGGCGGCGAAGTTTATAAAGGGCAGGGACGGGTAAAGAATATTCTCGGGAAAATAGGCGGCTACGCCGATCAGAAACGAATCGTACATGGTGGTATGGTTCGATACGAAGAGCACCCGTTCCCCGCGCCGGGGGATATTGTTGCGTCCCCGCACCCGGGCAAAATTGAAGGGAAAGCGGAAAAACAAAAAGAAGCCAAAGCCGGCGAAAACCATGGCAACGTAAGATGCCCAGATCCTCAAACGCTCGAATATTCTTCTAACCAGCATGATGTGTATGCCTTGTGCGGCAGGGGATCACTCCCGACCGCTGATGCGCCGCCGGAAACCGGTTCCTGACGGCCTTTTAACATTCCACCTGACCCTTCATGGACTCAAGAACTTTCTTGTTTTTTTTGCTCTTCTCAGCGAGTCCGGCCGGTGTTGGCATCGAAAACCTGCGGAGCGGCCCCTTCGGCTTTCATCACCAGGCTGAAGGCCTGCACGCCTAACACCCGAGGGTCTTCTGAACCGGCGATCGCCTGCTTCGGCACCCAGCCTCCGGAGCGCAACTCCAGCTCGATTGTATCCCCGCTCGCAGGCGGAAGCGTCGTCTCGAGCCTCGATTCGTTCTTGAGCGGCGCGAGTTGTTTGCCCTCCAGGTACAGCCCGGCGTCGGCCGCCGCCAAGGCTTGCGCGGGCACGCCCAGGTCCAGGGTGAGCGTGTAATTCCTGCCGGGCAGAAGCGGGAGCACCACGCGAGATACGGCCCCGGACCAGCGGAAGGGCCGGGATGCCCTCTCAGGACCATGCCACCCCTCCAGGTAGCGTGCGTCCCCTCGCTCGCCGAGGGTGATTTGATAGTGGGCCCGCGCCTCAGCGGTCCAGTTGAGGGCGTCTTCCTCGTTGAGGGCCGTCTGTGTGCGTTTGCCGGCCCGGTTGCGCACCCGGAAACCACCCTCGGCCTGGTTGGCGCTGAGGATGGCGGAGATGACGTTCGTAGCGACCGCCACCTCGAGTTTGGCCTGGTTGAAGGTGCAGCCCTGGACAATCGCCCGGCCGGCATCCAGTTGAATTGCCGGCGAGCCCGCCCCGCCATTGTCCCACTCAACGAAGTGGCAGGCGCTGGCGGTGAACTGCCCGGCGGCGCTGCGCATCCAGACACAGCGGTCAACCGGTCCCCAGAAAGAGCAGTTCGCCAGGCTTACCGTCCCCTCCACCTCCGGACCGATCTCCAGGCAGACCGAATCGGCGCTCCCCCACCGCCCGACGAATTCGCCGTTGGAGATCAGCAGTCCAGGCGGTTGCGCCTGCTCGACCAGGACCGCGCGCCGGCAGGAATCGGCGCCTAAGCCCAGGAAATTCCCGTTGGCGCTGCCGTGCGCCGATTTCGAGAATTTGTAACCGACGCCGTAGCCGAAGCAAAAGGTGTTGTGGATGTAATGCCAATCCGTGCGCGCCAACTCGAACGCGACGCCCTGAGTGTTGACCCATTTGCAGAAGGCCTCCTCCGGCTGGTACGAAACGCCGAACGGCCAGAAATGCACGTTCTCGATGTGGCCGATGTCATAGCATTCATCGACGTAAATGCCGCGTTTGCTGGGGTAACCGGTGATGTTGCGGACCAGGTGGCGTGCCGCGCGCACTAACTTGATCCCTTCATAAGGATTGAGAAGGCAGCAGTCGCGGACGCCGACATTCTCCGGGCCGTCAGCCAGTACGCACGGCGGATAGGGCACAGGCGGGACATCCGTCTGCTTCCATTCCGGGTAGGCGATTACGACGCCGGCCAGCGCGGCGTTGTTGCCCGCCAACCGAATGAATGGCCGTCCCTCGGCCGAACCGCGCCCGGCATACGCCAGCAGGACCGAGCCGTCCGGGACGCCCCCGTTGAGCGGCCCGGGTGTCGGCGGCACCCGATACACCCCTTGCAGGGTCACATTGGCCGGGATCGACAGGTTGCCGTCCAGGCGAAACCGCCCGGCCGGCACTTCGACCACGCCGCCGCCCGCCTTGCCGGCGTCGTCGAGCAGCTTTTGAAAGACGGCCGTGCCATCGGTTTGGCCGTCAGGTCTGGCGCCGGCTACGAGCACGTTCCAGTGAGGCGCGGCGGTTTGGCCTATGGCCGGGAAAAGACCCATCAGGAGCGCTGCAGCCACTCTGGGTCCGAGACGATGCGAACTCTTGGTCATGACGCCGGATAGGGTGGCCGCGGCAAACAACCCGTCCAGCAAAAAACAGATGGCTTCCAACCGAGGAAGCGGTATGGACAGGGGTCCCCTTCTCCTGTACAGTCATCTGACGATGCGTATGGCTTGTGCCGCCCAGAGTTTTGAGAGCGCGGACCGCCACGGCCCCAGGCAGACAGGACTCCTATGATGCCGGCAGCCGGCGGGCGGCCCGAAAACACGCTCAACGACAATGGCGGCGAAGGGGTCAAGAGCTTGGCGGAGGCGCCCGTGAATTTCACCGGCGTCGTGCGGGATTTGTCCGGTGACTCCAGACGCCGCCAGCGCCTGGTTTCCCTCGGCTTCACCCCCGGCGCATTGATCCGGGTTCTCCGCACCGGCAACGGCGGGCCGATGTTGGTCTCCATCCGGGGCTCGCGCGTGGCCCTGGGTGTGGACGAAGCCGGCCTCGTGGAAGTCGAGGAGGCGCCCCTCCAACCAGGCCGGGCGGAAGTTACCAACCGGAAACCGGTCGTCATCGCGCTGGCGGGGCAACCGAACGTGGGGAAATCCACGGTGTTTAACATGCTCACGGGGTTGCACCAGCATGTGGGAAACTGGACCGGCAAGACAGTCGAACTCAAGTCCGGCGACCTCAATTATCAGCAGACGGCCTTTACGCTGGTGGATTTGCCTGGCACTTACAGTCTCACGGCGGCGTCGGAGGAGGAACGCATCAGCCGCGACTTCCTATTGCACGAGAAGCCCGACCTCGTCATTGCCGTGGCCAGCGCCGCCAACCTCGAGCGAGGGCTCTACCTGGTGGCCGAATTGCTCTCCTTGCCCTCACCGGTCATCCTCGCGCTGAACATGATGGACGTGGCAGAGGAAGAGGGATTCTCCCTCGAGCCGAAAGTGCTTGAAACGGCCATCGGCATCCCCGTCGTGCCCATGTCCGCGGCCAAAGGCCAGGGGGTGCCGGAGTTAATGGAGACCATCCTCCGGTTCCGGGAGAACAAGCTGCCCTACAAGCCGCAGAAGCCCTCTATCCTGCCGGCGCACCAGAAGGTGCTTGACCAGGTCATGGCGCTGCTTGACGGGCTTTCCCTGGACGGGTTGCCGCTCCGATGGGTGAGCATTAAGCTGCTGGAGGGCGACGAGGAAATCACCCGCAAGGCCAAGGCACTGGTCCGGGCCGAGGTCTGGCAGAAAGTCGAACGGATCCTCTACACGCACGAAGACGCCATTCTGGACATCGCCGGGGCGCGCTACACCTGGATCGCCCGGATGCTGCGCGCGGGGATGTTCGAGCCCCCGATTTCCCACGGGCGCCTGACCTCCCGCCTGGACCGAGTGCTGACCCATCCGCTGTGGGGCACGCTGGTAATGTTGCTGTTGCTGGGCGGGGTGTTCTGGCTCACCTATTCCGTGGGCAGCCCCATCCAGAATTGGCTCGCCGGCCTGGTCGGCAAACTGGCCGACGGCCTGCGGAACTGGCTCAGTTTCGCTCCCCAATGGACGGTCGAACTCGTCGCCGGGGGTGTCCTGGGCGGCCTGGGAATGGTCCTGACGTTCCTGCCCCTGCTGGCGCTTTTCTACACGGTGCTGGGGATTCTGGAGGACACAGGCTACCTCTCCCGAATCGCTTTCCTGGCCGACCGGTGGATGCACCGCCTGGGTTTGCATGGAAAGAGCTTCCTGCCCTTACTGCTCGGGTTTGGCTGCAACGTGCCGGCAGTTTTGGGCAGCCGCATCATCGAATCGCCCAAAGCCCGCCTGCTGACCCTCCTGCTCATCCCGCTGGTTCCCTGCGCCGCGCGGACTGCCGTGGTGACGTTCCTGGCGCCGGTGCTCTTCGGCCCCCTGGCGGCGGTGGTCTCGGTGGCCTTGCTGGCGGGCAACCTCCTGCTGCTGGGGTTGGCCGGATTTGTCCTGCACCGTTTCGTCTTCCGAAACGAGCATGTCCCCTTCATCATGGAACTGCCCCTGTATCATGTGCCCAACCTCAGAACGATTGCCTTGTTCGTCTGGAACAACCTCCTGGGCTTCCTCCAAAAAGCCGGGCGGGTGATTCTCTTCGCGTCGCTGGCCGTTTGGGCGCTGTCCTACTTTCCGAGCGGCCACATCAACACCAGCTACCTGGCTCGCGTGGGGATGCTTCTCGAGCCCTTCGGCAAAATGATGGGCCTGCCCTGGCCCGCCCTGCTCGCGCTGCTCACAGGGGGCGTCGCCAAGGAAAACACCATCGCGACGTTGGGCGTTCTCTACGGAAACATCAGCCAAACGCTGCCTCCCATCCTGGGAACGGCCGCGTCCCTCTCGATGCTTGTCTTCCAGATGCTCTTCATTCCCTGCGTCGCCACGTTGGCCGCCATGCGCCAGGAAACCCGCTCCTGGAAATGGACGCTCGTCAGCGCCGCCCTGATGCTCGCCCTCTCGACCGTGGCCTCCACCGTGGTCTATCAACTCGCCAGGGTCTTGCTCCGATGAACCCTTCCCTCCTGAACGAAATCCTCGACTTGATGAAGGATGGCCAGGTGTATTCCAAGGAAGCTCTGGCTGCGGCCCTCGGGACCAGCGCGGCCATGGCCGACATGATGATCGAGCATCTCATCCGCCTGCGGTGCCTCGAGGAAATCGGCGGCGACTCGGCCTGCGACCTCTGTTCGCTGTGTGATCGGAGCCGCGGCTCCCGGACACAATGCGCCCTCTGCCGCCGGTCAGGCCGGGCTTTGCTGCTCACTCCCAAAGGAATGAAGCAGGCGGCTGCCTCGAAGGCCCGACTATCCTCCCGGGCGCAGGAGACGACGTGAGGAGGGCGGAAGCCCGCTCCCCTCGACGACCATTGATCAGACTCCTCTCGGAAAAATCACAAGGCCGGGCCTTGACACAATTCTTGCCAATGATATGCTCTTTTTATGCAGGGTGTTAAATATGGAAATAAGGCCGCCGAATATTAGATGGCCGAAGATACTGGCGGGGCGGCTCATCCTGCGTGCCTGTCGCTCAGGCCGTCTGACGCTGAAAGACCCGGGATGCGACTGTGGGCCAACGCGGCGGTGCCCCCTCCAGACCTACTGCCGGGCCGCAAACATGGAGCGCACCGCCGCTGCGCGGATCGAGAAATGGTTCTGGGGCGTGCTTGTCGGGGCGACCGCGACCATGGCCCTCTATGCGATGCTGACATGGACCTGATCGCGCAACAGCGCGAGCCGCAGCAGTTGCCGCTCAAGCCGATACGGTTGGGGTGGCACGGCGGCCTCCTGGCCGCTGTGCTTCTCACTGCGTCCTGGTCCGCGCCCGCGCCGATTTACACCAACGACAAGGCCCCCGCCACCCCGAAGCTGGAAGACCTGCCGCTCAGGGATGGCGTCTCGCAGTACGGCGTCACGTGGACCTTCGAGACCCCCGCCCGCGCAGGCCAGTTCATCAATGGCGACTGGTACGTCGTCGGCCCCGTCAGCATCGTCGAGATTGACCCGGCCCCGCGCTATGGCAAGGAGGTCGCCGAGGATGAACTCGACGGCCGCGAGAGAGTCCCCGTTGACCAGCGCTGTCGCAACGGCTCCATGCTCAACGCGCCCGCCCGGCGGGAAGTGGCATGGGATTCCGGCGTCCTGAATTACTATCACCCCGAACATCGCGCGAGGCTGCCCATCGCCATGAAGCCCGGCGACAGCCTGGCTTCCAGCATCAGCCTCCGCCGAGGCGAGAAGGTCACTTATCCCTTCCACCCCGGCACCGTGCGCGGCGAAGGCGACAACAGCCCCGTCAAGACCGTCGCCGTGCTCAGTTGCGTCGCCGACCCGTTGCCGCCCGATGCCTTCCGTCCGGGCTATTGCGGCCACGACCCCAAGACCTACCTGGCCCGCGGCCTCAAACGCGACCTGCTGCCGCGCTTCGTGCTGCCCCCCGGCGCCCCGGACCCCGTCAAGTTCGCCGAGCTTCTCCATCGCCCCTGGTGCGACTCCTGCTTTTTCTCCTTCGACGTCCCCCAGCAGAGCATGCCCAACTATGCCCAGGCCAACGCCCAGATCCTCGCCGACGCCGTCCTGCTGGCCTGCTGCGAGCCCGAACCCGAGACCAGGGAGCGGCTGCTCATCAACGTCGTCCAGGTCGGCATCGATTATTACGGGCTGATCCGCCAGGGCCATCCCGGCTGGCCCGCCCACGGAGGTCACGGCTCCGGGCGCAAGTTCCCCATCGTCTTTGCCGGCGCCATGCTCGGCGACGAGACCATGGCCAACATCAACATGAACTTCCCCAAGGCTGCCTTCGGCGAGGACGAGCAGACCGCCTACGGCGATTGCTGGACCGGCGCCAAGGTCGTCTTTACCGGCCACTCCGGCATCGATGAAGTCACCGGCATCGGGCGCGACTTCGTCCGCGCCGGCAATCCCTGGGGACCATACGAACACCTGACACCCGATAAATGGGTCCCCGAAGAGTTCCGCAGCGACGCCTACCGCCGGGCCAACACCTCCACCTGCTTCGTCGCCCAGGCCCTCGTCCTCCGGGCCATGAAACTCGAAAAAGCCTGGAACCACGACGCCTTCTTCGACTATGTCGACCGCTGGATGTTCGAGGACGACAAGCCCTTTCGCATCGAGATCGCCAAGTACTGCCGCCCCCCCTACAGCAAGGACGACTACCTTGACGAGACCAAGGACTGGTTCCACGAGGGCTATGCCGACCAACCCTGGGTCAAGCAACTGTGGAATAAGTACCGCCCCCTCTGCCCCGCGCCAACCGACGGCTGGAAGCAGAAGCACGACGACAGCTATTACCTCAACGCCGTCGAAAAGCAACGCAAAAACTAGGGACGTAAGGCAGTGCAGGCCGGCAGGGCCCGCCCTGCCTGCTTTGGCTCGACCGCCCGCCGTCAGTGAGCGGTTCCTTCCGGGCCTGGCGCATCAAACTTAAACTCGCTCAGGGGACAAGAGGTTGGCAGACTGTCTGTATGGGCCGATTGGATCAAGCACTGGTCGAGCGCGGACTGATAGGGAGCAGGGAGATGGGCAAGAGGGCGATTCTGGAGGGGAGGGTCCGTATCAACGGCCAGAGGGCCAGAAAGGCCAGCGATGCCGTGCGTGCCGCGGACCGTCTCGAGGTGGTGGGGCCGGACAAGTATGTCAGCCGGGGCGGGCTCAAGCTCGAACGCGGCTTGGACCATTTCCACATCGAGGTGTCGGGGCGGACGGCCGTCGATGTCGGGGCTTCGACCGGGGGGTTCACGGACTGCCTGCTGCAGCGCGGGGCGGCGAGGGTCTATGCCGTGGACGTGGGGCGAGGCCAGTTGGCCTGGAAACTGCGTTGCGACCCGCGCGTGGTGGTGATGGAAAAGATCAATGCGCGCGAGCTGGCCCCCGGGCATTTTCCACCGCCCTTTGTCCCGGTCGACCTGGCGGTCGTTGACTGCTCTTTCATCTCGTTGCGGAAAATCCTTCCACCCGCCGTTGCATTGTTGCGGCCATTCGGTAGAATAGTGGCGCTGGTCAAGCCACAGTTCGAGGCGGGCAAGGCGGAAGCCGACAAGGGCGCGGGTGTGATCCGCGATCCCGCAATTCACGAGCGCGTGTTGCGCGAGTTGGCCGAATTCGTGGCGGGCCTGCCCGCCCTCCGGTGGCGCGGGGTGACCGAGTCCCCGGTGCTTGGGCCGGCGGGCAACAAAGAGTTCCTGGTGCTGCTTGAGAAAACTGGCTGACAATGTCCAACGCGTCGGCGTCATCGGCAATCCCGAGAAGGCTGCCGGATTCGGCGCTATGAGCCAGGCGGGCCGCCTGATTTCGGCCGCCGGGCGCGGGCTTTATAGCGACCCCGCCACGGCCCGCGTGGCGAAGCTGAAGGCAACGCTCTGCCCGGATGCCGCCCTGCTGGCGCGGGAGGTGGATTTGCTGCTGGTCTTTGGCGGGGACGGCACGATTCTCGAGGTAGCCCGGCAAATCGCCGGGTCGCGGACGCCGCTGCTGGGCATCAACGTCGGCAGCCTGGGATTCCTGACCGCTGTTCCTTCAGACCAATTGCCCCAAGCGCTCGGGCGCGTCTGGAAAGGAGAGTTCAGGTTCGAGGCCCGCGCCCTGCTGGAGGTCAGCGGCCGATGCAGCCAACGGCTCATCGACCAGCGCGCGTTAAATGACATCGTCGTGAGCCGTGGCATCGTCTCCCGTCTCATCGAGCTGGACGTGCGCGTCGATGGCGACCTGCTGACGCGCTATCGGTGCGACGGGCTGATTGTCAGCTCGCCGACCGGCTCGACGGCTTACTCCCTGGCGGCCGGGGGGCCGGTTGTTTTCCCCACCGCCGCCGTGCTGGCCCTGACGCCGATCTGCCCTCACACGCTTTCCAATCGCGCCATGATTTTGCCGGGGGGGGCGACCATCGACGTAACGGTGGTGAGCCCCAAACCGAGGACCATGCTCAGCGCGGACGGCCAGGTCGTGAGCGAACTGGCCCCCGGCGACTGCATCCGGATACGCCGCAGCCGTCGCACGGTCCGCTTGATGCAACTGGCGGGCAGTTCCTTTTTTGAGACGTTGCGGCGCAAGCTGCACTGGAGGGGAGCCACGATCTGAGGCTATGGTTCGACTCAAGGACATTGCCGAACGGGCTGCGGTTTCCGTGATGACAGTCTCCAAGGCCCTGCGAGATGAGCCGGACGTGTCCGCAGCGACCAAGACCCGCATCAAGCTGCTGGCGCAGCAACTGGGCTATGTCCCGGATTCCACCGCACAGGGCCTGCGCAACCGCACGACCAAGCTCTTCGGCCTGGCGGTCGCTTCCTCGGCCGATCCATTTCTGTCCCGGCTCGTCCTGGCAATCGAGGAGCGGGCTTACGAACTGGGTTATGACCTGCTCCTGGCCCACACGCTCAACATCCCGGAACGCGAGGATGCCTGCATCCGGCGATTCCTGGCGCGGCGGGTGGATGGCCTGTTCATTTCGCCCGTGTATCGCATTGCCAACGAGGCGCGCGTCTATCAGGAGTTGCTCGCCCGCCGCATCCCCACTGTGGTCCTGGGCCATGCGGCCCCGTTCTGCGCTCAGTTCCCCTGCATCCGGACCGACGATCTCCTGGCCAGCCACGCCCTCACGCGGCATCTTCTTGAACTGGGCCACAAGCGCATCGCCTTCCTGGCCGGCCCCCCGGCCACGCCCTGGGCGCGGGAGCGTTTCGAGGGCTATCGCCGCGCCTTGCGCGAGGCGGGCATGGACGTGGATGACAAGTTGGTCTTCCAGGCCGGCCCCACCATCGAGGACGGGGCCAGGGCGGCCGCCCAGATGCTGGTTGAGTCCGCCCGTGCCACTGCCGTCCAGGCCGTCAATGACCTGGTTGCCCTGGGCTGCGCCGGGGTCTTCCTCGAACACGGCCTGCGGATCCCCCGGGACATTTCCCTCGCCGGCTTCGGCAATCTTGACTTCTGCGACTATTTCCGGGCGCCCCTGACAACGGTCAGCCAGCCCAAATACCGGCTTGGCTCAGCCGCCGTCGCCGCCATGCGGCAGCTCTTGCGCGGCCAGCGCCCCGATCTCACGCCATTGCCCGCCGAACTGGTTGTGCGCGCCAGTACCGGCACTCCGCCTGCTACACCTCAACTCAGATGAAGAAGCTCATCGCCATCCTGCTCATCGCAGCGGGCGCCGCCGCCGCCTTGTGGGCAACCAGGGCCTGGTCCCAGCGCCAGCTTGACCAGAATGTCGCCCGCTTCAACAGCGCGGCGGACAATCTGATCCTGAGCCTGCAGCAATACAGGGAATTCACCGGCAGCTACCCGACCGGCAACAATGCCTCGATCACCAAAGACCTCCTGGGCCGAGGCGAGAAGAAGGTGGTCATCCTGAGCGCCCGCAACCACAGCGAGGTCAACGACAAAGGCGAGATCGTCGACCCCTGGGGCACGCCGCTCCAGTTCTATTTCTCGGACACCGAAGTCCTCATCCGCTCTGCCGGCCCTAATCGGATCTGGGAAGACACCGCTGTCCCATTCGGAGACGATCTGTACCGAACTGCGCCAAAGGTGAAGTAGTTGCTCCATTGAGGCGCCACCGGCGCGAGCGCGGCCTCAAATACCGAAGCCCGGGCGGTAGTGCTTGCGAATGAGCGGAGCGGCTTGGGGCGCATTGAGCGCGCGCAAGCTCTTCGCCTCCCACTCGATTGGCTGCTGCAGCCGCACGGCCAGGTTGCCCACCAGCAAGGCCTCGACGAACGGCCCCGAATACTCAAACCCGGCCTTGGCATCGCCCGGTTTCCGGTCTTTGCAGGCCTGTATCCACTCGGCGCGATGGCCGATCGAGCGGGGGATCGTCTTGGGTGGGCGTTTCAGCGCGTTGTGCCGGCTCAGCGGCAGCAACCGCGGCGCTCCGGACCAACCCCCGCAGAGCATCGTCCCCTCAGTGCCCACGAAGAGGATTCCATTATCGCCAAGGTTCTGATCCGCGTCCATCTCCGGCGGGCGAGCCGGGAGTTTGCCGCCGTCGTACCAAGTCATTTTCACCGCCGGTCGCGCGCCGCGCGCGGCGAACCGGAAGGTGATGATCTGCCAGGCCGGATAGGTTTCTTCACCCAACGCCGAAGTCTGGGCCTCGACCGACACCGGGGCGTCCAGGTCCAGGGCGTAGAACGCCGGGTCGAGGTTGTGCACCGCCATGTCGCCCGGGGCCCCGTTGCCGAAATCAAACCAGGCTCGCCAGCCGACCGGGCAGTAGGCAGGGCTATAGGGCCGCACCGGGGCGCTGCCGAGCCAGAGGTCCCAGTCCAGGCTGGCCGGCACCGGCACGATCTCCGTCGGCCGCGTCGCCGGCTGTGTCCACCAGTTGACCGGCCGGTCGGTCCAACCGTGAACTTCGCGGACGGCGCCGATGACCCCGGCTTGAATCCATTCGCGGATCTGACGCAGGCCCTCCCCGGCGTGGCCTTGGTTGCCCATCTGCGTGACCAGGCCCGTCTCGGCCGCCACGCGGGCCATCACCCGCGCCTCCTCGACGGTGTGCGCCATAGGTTTTTCCACATACACATGCTTGCCCGCGCGGAGCGCCGCCAGGCTGACCGGGGCGTGCATGTGATCGGGCGTGGCGACCATTACCGCCTCGATGTCCTTGCGCTTGTCGAGCATCACCCTGAAATCCTTGAACCGTTCCGCGTTGGGGAACGCGTTGAAGGTGCCGGCCGCCCGGACCCAGTCCACGTCGCAAAGTGCGACGATGTTCTCGGTTTTCATCTCGCTCAGGTCCGCTGCTCCCTGGCCGCCGACGCCGACCCCGGCGATGTTCAGCTTGTTGCTCGGCGGCGTCTGGCCCTGGCCCAGCACGTGACGCGGCACGACCTGGAAGCCGAGGAGCGCCGCGGTTGTGGTTCGTAAAAAGGCTCTTCGTTTCATACGCAGTTCTGCCGGCATTCTGGCAAACCTGGCCGGCCCCGTCCACAAGCAAATCGCATCGCTGGCAAGGCCAGTGGAGGCAGGATAGGGGTAGGGATGGCGGCTACAGCTTGCTTCCAGGGCGCGCATGGCCACACTATCAGCATAGTGGAAACCCGAGTCATCTCGAACCAGCGCGCGCCACGGATGTGGGTCGGCGTGCTGTTGCTGGCGGTGTGTTGGCCGCTTGACTGGCTCTTGCCCGGAGAACACCGCACGGCTTGCCTGTTCTTTCCCCTCTGGCTGGGGTATATCCTGGTGGTCGACGCCTGGGTCGGGAAACGGCGGGGCGATTCCATCTGGACCCGGTCGCCGGCGGGGTTTGCGTGGTTGTTCGTGCTGTCAGCGCCGGTTTGGTGGTTGTTCGAACTCCTCAACTGGCGCACCGGCAACTGGGAATACCTGGGCGCCCAACTCTTCACGCCGGCAGAGTATTACTTGCTTTGCACTCTCTGCTTTTCGGTCGTCATGCCCGCCGTGTTCGAGACCGCCGAACTGGTGCGTAGTTTCCCCTGGCTCGAACGGTTCGCCTCTGGGCCGCGCATCACACCTACTCCCCGCCTGTGCTCCGGCCTGCTGGCAACCGGCCTGACGATGCTTGGCCTCCTCCTGCTTTGGCCGAGGATATTCTATCCATTTACCTGGGCTTGGCTGGTGCTGGTTCTGGAGCCGTTCAATCGCCGGGCGGGCCGGCCGCATTTCCTGGAGGACCTTCAGCGCGGCGACTGGCGCCGAGTGCTCTCGCTCTCCCTGGGCGCGCTCATCTGCGGCCTGTTCTGGGAAATGTGGAATTATTATTCCTTCCCCAAATGGGTCTATCACACGCCCGGGACCGGCTTTCTTCGTGTTTTCGAAATGCCGCTCCTGGGGTATGGCGGGTATGTCCCCTTTGGACTTGAGCTGTATGCCCTCAGGAACTTCCTCTGGCCAAATGGCTCCGGCCTCCGAGTCTAAAAAGGGCCGAATCAACACGGATTCCTTCCATCCGTGCCATCCGCGAAATCCGTGGTTGAAAAATCTTCGCAGTCTGCGGGCAATCTCGGCTATTGCAGTACGGAGGAGGGTCTCTTTCCGCGTATTCCGGGTATTCCGAACATCGTCCTCCGATTTCGTCCGTCTGCCAGCGGACATCTTTGGCATAGGCCGGCGTCCACCTGAAGTACGGCGAGTAGAGCTCGACGACTTCGCAACCGAGCTTGGCAACGGTCCTGAGCAATTCCAAACTGGCTTTCACAACTCGATCTCAACCGTGGAGACTGGACCGTCTATTCCAAACTGGTTCACGGTTCTGAGCTCCAGTCGGTTCGCCTTCGGGTGGATGCTCCACAGGAAACTCGACCCGATCGGGGCCCACATGCCGCCGTCGATGCGGGCTTCGTAACCCCTGAAATTCGGGGTCATCGTCCGGAGCGCGACCCGAACCTTGTCCTGCTCCGGTTGAAAACGCCATTGCCTTTTGATTGTCTCTCATCACAAAATGCCAGCCTCTTTCAACGATATGAAAACGTCGCCAAAACCAGGTTCCCTCAGCGGCCGGCACGCCGTCCCCGCTCAGCAATCCGCAGGCTTCCTCAATCTCGACATTGGCTCGCCGCGTATAAGCGGTTCCGCCAGGCAGGTCGAGGCCGGCTGGGACCTCATCGCCGGCGGAACCGATATTTGGGACAAATCAGACCAGTTTCATTTTTTATACAAACAGATTTCAGGCGACTTCGACATTGCCGTCCGCGTCGAAAGCTTCACGCCGGCGCACCTGTATTCCAAGGCGGGTCTCATGATTCGGGAGACCTTGAACGCAGACAGCCCCCACCTGATGTTCCTGGTCTTTGCCGACAACGCGCCACGCAACAATAACCTGGGAGCGTATGAAATGCAGTTGCGCTCGGCGCCGGGAGGCGAGTGCCAGGCGACTTATCCCGCACAAAGGCCCCCGGCTCCCCCGGAATTCCCCGCTGCCTATCCCAATTCATGGCTGCGAGTGGAACGGCGGGGGGACCGGTTTTCGGCCTTTGCCTCCACGGATGGAAAAACCTGGAAGCTGTATGCGGCGCAACCGTTGGCGCTTGCCGGCAAGGTCCTTGTTGGTCCCGCGCTCACCTCGCACGACCCGCGGCTTACAGCCAAGGCCGGCTTCCGCGACTACACCGAATCCACGCAAATCCTCGGCTAATGGTCTTTTTAACCGCGGAACACGCGGAGCACGCGGAAAGCCGGGACGACGTGGACCTTGTCCGCGTATTGCAATAGCCGAGATTGCCCGCAGGCTGCGAAGGTTTTTCAACCACGGATTTCGCGGATGGCACGGATAGAAGAAATCCGTGTTGATCCGTGGCATCCGTGGTTCATCTTTTTCCTCGGTTGCGGCTTTGCCGCCCTAAGTATTCCGCGCATTCCGCTCTCTCGGTTATTTCGGCTCGGCCTTGCCGATGCTCACCTGTCGCCGGGAGAGCGTTGGACTCCATCGTTGGCCATCACAGGACGCCTTCGCAGTCAACTGGTACTGACCCTCGCCAGAGGGCGCGGCCAGTTCAAGATCGCAATCCGACCGGCCTGCCGCCGGCACTTCAAACGCTTGCTCCGTCTGCGAAACGAATTTGCCGCCGCCCGCTGCTTGCCACCCCAGGGTCAACCGGCCTCGCAAGGGTGCTGGCAGGTCGTTGACGAGCGTCACGCGATATGAACGCTTCGCCCCGGCCGCCAGCGCCGGCCGCCAGAAATCGAGATAGACGCCCAGCGGCTTGAATGCCTCGCGCATGTAGTCCTCAAAATGAGGCTCCAACTTCAGCCTGGCGACGTCGCGGAAGTTGTCGCACGTGAAGGCGTCCGGCAAGTCGCCGTCGAGATAGGCGAGATACATCACGGCGGCGTACCGCCGCTGTGCGCGCCAAAACTCCGTCAGACCCCCGAGCAGATAGCCGTTGAGCGCAAACCGCTGCTGCGGCGTCGCGTTCGTGCCGAGAAGGTGGTCATAGACTTTCTGGCTGAGATGCGTCGGCGTGCCGTTGCGGTGCAGCCAGAGCCAGTCGTATTCGTTGATGAGCGCGGCGTGAGCCGCCTGCGCCGCCGCCGGGGCCGGCCAGCAGCCGGCGGGAAGGCCCTGTTGGGGCGCGTTCTCCAGGTCGGTCATTTGGAAGAACGGCGGCTTGTTGCCAAAGGCATGATTGATGAACTTGTAAGGGTGGACCTCGTAGGGATCGTCCGGCGCGTCCGGCCTCATATAACCGTCCTCCCACGGCCGGCCGGAGAGATCGAGGCCGCGCACGGCCGGCACGAGTCTGCGGAGGAAATCCCAGTGGGTCTCGTTGGAGGCGTCCCAAAGGACGACGCTGGGATGGTTCCAGTTGTCGCGCATGAACTCGCGCACCTGTTCCGTGATGTCCTCCTGCTTCCACAGCTCATGTCGCAGTTGCTTCGTCGGCGTCGCCTCACGGTCGCTCCAGATCGGAAACTCCCATTGAAGCAACAGCCCGGCTTCGTCGGCAATATCGAGCCACTGTTGCGGCGCCGGGCCGATGCAGATGCGGAACGCATTCCAGTTCATCCTGCGCGGAATGCCCTCGAGAAACTCCCTCGCCCAGGCCTCGTTCCACGGCAGCCCTCCGCTCTTCGGGTCGCCGAAGAACCGGTGGAGCGTGATGCTGGCGCCGCGCAGGTAACACACCTTGCCGTTGAGCATCGGCAGCCGCGCGGCGTGGTCGAAGCCAAACTCGCGCATCCCAAACCGGGTCGAGCGGGTGTCGCCGCCGGTGCTCGTTTCCAGCAAGTAGAGGAAGGGATTTTCGGGGGACCAGAGCACCGCCTCAGGAACCGGCACGGTTTGGGTGATCGTCTTCTCCTCGCCGGCGGCCAGTTGGATTTGCCGGCGCTCCGGCGCTCCGGAGGGCCCTTTGCCTCTCCAGGGGCGGACTTGCTGAGCGACCCCCACCGCCCGGGCCGCGCCGAAATTCTTCAGCCGCGTCTGGACGACGATCTCGCCGCTGGCGATGCGGGGCGCGACCTGAACGTCCTCAATGACCGGGTTGTCGGCGAACCGCACCTCGACGTGGTCGTAAATGCCGGGCGTCCACGGGCCTTTCTCGCCGTCGCTGCCCCAAAATGCCCAGTCGGGCATCGCCCCGGGATGCGCGCCGATGCGGATGACCAGCCGGTTGTCCCCGCTCCAGTTCATCGCGCCGGTGATATCAAACCTGCCCGCCGTGAAGCAGCCCGCGTGCTCGCCGCTCTTTTGCCCGTTGAGCCAGACGGCGGCGCCGAACTGCGCCTTGTTCACGATCAGCGTGGCGTGCTCCCGTCGAACCGGCGCGCGAAACGTCCGTTCATACCAAAAAAAATCCCGCTTCTGCCGCGTGCGTCCGAGACCCTCGCACGGCCCCGGCAGCAAGCCGTGGCTTTGCATCGTGAACACATACTCGTGCGTCTCATATTGGTCCACGTCCGGAAACGCCGGCCGCGCCTGGTGCGTCAGCCCCGGCACCGGGACCTTATGTGAGAACGACGCCGGCATCGCCTCCGCCGCGATACCCTCCTCGACACGCCAGGCGCCGTCCAGGGACACGACTTCGCCGGCGGCCAGAGCGCCGGTGAAAAAAACTGTGGCCAGCGAAAACCGGGGGATTCGAGAGAAATAGGCTTTGGGCGGCTTCATAAGCGCATCAACCAGCCCAGGGCTAGCGGAGCGCCGCCCTGGGCCGCGCAAGCTAGTTTACTCTAACGCGATAGAACTTCTGCGGTCCCGTCGGCGTCACCAGGTATGGCGAAGGAGCGGAATTGGTTGTCCAGGGGCCATGCAGACTCGTGGCCTCCAATAACGTCCCTTGCGGCCAGGAGAGGTTCAACTGCCGGCCAATCCAACTGTAGCTCAGTGTCACGTTTGGGGTTGGGGGCGCGCCCAAGGCCACAAAGAACAGATTCTGAATCTGGCTCTCGGTAAGGGCATGAGCAAAGACGGCCACCTCGTCGATCGTCCCGGGGAACACGCGATAATCATCAAAGGTATCATCCCCAATACGGATTATCCCACCGCTGAACGCCTCGGGCGTGTTCGCCAGCGTATTGACGGCCTTGAGCAGGTTGGTCGCGCCGGTGACAGCATCGACATAATAAAGGTAGATGGTGGCATCGGTCGGAGTTATGGTCAAAGCCGCAAACGACCATTGGCCCACTGGAGGGAACAAGAGCGAGTCCCAATTCCAAGTGAGACTGCTGTTGCCGTTCCATGTGTAACCCAGCTCCGTCATGCCATTGGTCGAGGCAGTATCGCCAAAACCGAAGCCCGCGGCATCGGCGCCATCGCGCCAGAAAACCAACCCCACAGTCGTCACTATGTTGGCCGAAGGGTTGAGCCAGACTGTGAAAGTCGCCGTGTTGGCGTTCAGGTCCAGATCGGGAGACACCAGATAACCGCCACCGCCGCTGACGTTCGGACCAGGCAGTTGCACCGCCGTATTGGTGGCTTCGAATCCGGGTAATGCGGGCGGTTGCGGGCCGGCCACGTTATCGAGAGCGTTAATCCCGTAAATCGCGTCGTGACCGTTGCCGCTGTAATCATAAGCGGGGACGCCGCCGGCGGTGGTATCGGCGGTTTCGCTGAAGCGCCAATAAGCCAGCGGCTTGTACCCATAGACCGCAAAGGCGTATGGTTCACTCGCTGTCAGGGCCGGCGGGTCGGGCAGGATGGTCACCGTGGCGACCGACGTGCTATTGCTCCCGATGGCGTTTGTGGCTGACAGCCGAATGCTGCCGATGGCCGACGCCCCCAGGTTATTCATGGTCAGTGTCGAATTCGTTGCGTTCGGAATGGGATGCTCCCCGCTGCCGGAGTTCGTCATCCACTGATAGCTGATGGGCAGTGTGCCTGCAAATGACGCGCTGAAGGTCAAGGTGCCTCCCGCGTACATGCTGGGCGTCAGGTTGGCCAGGTCGGCGTTGAGTATCGGCGCGCTGGGCGCATTGATCGTCACTTGAACCACCGTGCTGGTGGCAGCCCCGTTAACGTTCGTAACGATTACGTCATAACTCACAGGGCCAACGCTCGCATTATATAAGGCAGACTGCACCAAATTCGACTTGGTAGCCCCGGGGATGTTTGTCAGCGTTCCATAACCAGCGTCCGTTTGCCACTGGTAATGGAGATTCGCCCCAAGAGCAACTTCCGTAAGGGTTATGGTCGTGCCGCCATAGACTGTGGTCGCCGGCGAGACCGACGGCGCAGGGGCAAGCGGCTTGTTCAAGACGGACAAGTCCGAAAACCCGAGATCGAAATTCTGATTGTAGTGGTCGGCCACGGAGTTATATGTGACGGAGTTCGGACCGCCGGCAGCTTGAATCAGGCAGATCGAGCCGTACAGATAAGGAGGGGAATAGGGAGGGGCGTTGTTGGCGAAGGTGTTGGTGTTGAGACAATACACCCGGCAGTACATTTGAGAGCCGTTGTTGTTATTGTCACCCGAGGAGACGGTATAGGCATACGTCAAACCGTTGGTCACAGGCACCGCGATGCCGGTCCATTGCAGCCAATCCGAGGCCGTAAACGTGAAGTTGGGATCGCTGACGTACTGGGCAAGCAGGGTTGCGTTGGCGCTTCCGCGGCCGGCCAATTGATAAACCCGAAGTCTCATCACGCCCGGGCCGGTGCCGCTCAGGCCGCCCGAGTAGGTCCCGTTGTTGTTGCCCATCTGATAGGCAACGGAAGTCAGCACGCCATTGGTATTGGACTGGAAGGTCTGCCCCGGAGAGATCAGCCCCATGCCATTATCATCGTAGTAATTCATGCCGCCCGGTTTCTCGTCGGTGCCGTATCCCGTATCGGGGATGCCGAAACTGTAGATGTCGTTGGGTCCCGGAGTGGGAAGGTCGGGGCCTATGTCGGTGACGATCTGCGAGAAGGCAACGCCGGACATGGCCGCCAGGGCGCAGGAGAATGCCAGGACTCTGCTTTTCTGTGTGAATGTATTCATAGGTTTGAGGAGGGGATGACGAGCTCGAACTTCTGTTTGAATCCCCGTTTAGCGTTGTTGGTTGTACGTATGCGATCATTGACAGCACCCGCACCCCAGCTCGGTCACAACTGTACGGCTGCAAATCTGGAATGCTGAGTTCGGGCCAGTGTAACGGCAACCGCCGGTTTGTCATATCGTCAAAACATATTATCCTGCTCCCCAGGCTCACGGACTTTTTGCCCCGCTCGGCGGAGTCACGCGGGCGAACTTCGCCGCGGCCATGGTCCGGCATTGCACGTGCAGCTTCTGGTAGATATTGCGGATATGAGTATTGACGGTGGGCATGGTGATGCCGAGGCTGTCAGCAATCTCCTTGTAGAGGTCGCCCCGGGAGAGGCGCTCCAGGACCATCCACTCGCGCGGGGTAAGCTCCTGGGTTTCATTGAACTCGGCCGCCGAGCGGTGAAAGGAGGCCACCACCTTGCGGGCAATATTGTTGCTCATCGGCGAGCCGCCAGCGTGGACCTGCTCGATCGCGGCGATCAGGTCCTCACAGGACGTTCGCTTGAGCAGGTAGCCGCTCGCGCCGGCGGCCAGGGCGCTGAAAAGGTGGTCCGGGTCCTCATAAACCGTCAGCATCACGAATTGGGTCTCGGGCATCAGTGGCTTGAGCCGGCGGACACACTCAATCCCGCTCATCTTGGGCAGATTGATGTCCATGAGCACAACCTCGGGCTTTTCGGCGGGCAGCTTGGCCAATGCGGTCTCACCGGCGCCGTAGTCGCTCACGTGGCGGAACCCGCGCGCGCGCTTGATCCAATCAACAATGATCTCCCGAACCTGGCGGTCATCCTCAACCACGGAAACAGCGATGCTCATATTACTCTTCTGCCATTACACCATTCCGGGCGCGAAACCGCTAATCGTGAGTTTCCATGAGTAACGCCACGCCGAGCCTCACCCGCGTGCCGGCGCCCGGTGTGCTCAGCACCTCGCAACGACCGCCGATTTGGGCCAGGCGCTGCCGCATATTGGCGAGTCCGTTCCCGGACGAAATCCGCTCCAAGCCGGCCGTTTCCTTCCTCATGGCTTGGGGCTCGGGCGTGAACCCGCATCCGTTGTCCTCAACGGTCAGGGTGAAGCCCGGCGGGTGCAAATCCAGCGCGACGCGCACCTCGGAGGCGGCGGCATGTTTGACGACGTTGTGCAGGGATTCCTTGAGCGCCAGGAACAGATTGTGGCGCAGCTCCGCCGACAGAGCCCAGGGTGGCAGGCAGGCCGGCACATCGAAGGAACAGCGAATGCCGGCGGCCCGCACGTAATCCTGCGCAAACTTGCAGAGATAGCTCACCAGGCTCTCCAGCGTGTCGTGCCTCGGGTTGACGGCCCAGACGATTTCGTCCATGGCCCGGGTCAACTCGCCGGCGGTTTCGTAAATGCGGCCCAGGTCCGCCGCCGCCCGCGCGGGGTCGTCCAGGTCCTTGCGCGCCGACTGGCTGAGCATGGTAATGCGAGTCAGGCTGGCGCCCAGATCGTCGTGAATGTCCTTGGCAATGCGGGCGCGCTCGCGCTCGACGGCGTGCTGGCGTTCCACGTGATCGATCTTCCGCCGCATCCTTCGCCGCATGTCAAACCAAACGCTCCCGCCCGCCAGCAGAGCCAGACCCAACCCGCCCACGAGCCGGAACCAGAGCGTCTGCCAAAAAAGGGGCAGCACCGTGAGAGCCAGCTCCGCTCCCTGGCCGTTCCAGACGCCGTCGTTGTTGCAGGCAATGACCCGAAAGGTGTAACTCCCGGGCGGGATATAACTGTAGTTTGCGCCCCGCCGCGTTCCCGCTTGCACCCACGCGGGTTCCAATCCGGCCAGTTGGTATTTGAACTGCACCTTCTCCGGCGCGCAGAAGCTCAGGCCGGCGTATTTGAACTCGAACTGGTGGGACCCGGGCGAAACCCGCAAGGGCAAAGCGGCCGCCGGACCGCCGGCCATCGTTCGCCCGTCCACCGTCAGGCTTTCGACCACCACCGGCGGAGGCAACGCGTTGGTGCGGACGCTCTTCGGGTCGATGCAGACCAGCCCCCTGATGGTGGGAAACCACAGCCGTCCGTCGGCGGTCTTGCAGCCGGCGGGCTGAAGTCCACCCGAGCACTCCAGCGTTGGCATGCCATCGCTCAGGCCATAACTCAGACAATGGACCTCGTTTGTTCCCTCCTCCGCGCATCGATCCAGGTCCGCTTTGCTCGCGCGAAAAATCCCGTTGTGCGAACTCAGCCAGAAGAATCCAAGCTCGTCCTCCTCAATGTCACAAATATAGCCGCCGGGCAGCCCCTGCCCCTCGCGAATCGCCGCCAAGCGCCCCTCCTTCAACCGGTTGAGGCCTCCCGCCGTCCCAATCCAGAGCGCGCCATCCTCATCCCGGCGCAGGCATGTGACATAATCGTTGGCCAAACCGTCTTGTTTGCGAAACTGCCTTACCGCTCCGTCTTTCAGGCAACCTAGCCCGCCGCCGGTGGTGCCAAACCACACTGTGCCATCGCTCTCCTCAAGCACCGTCCGAACGCCTCGTTCCGCCGGCCTCCCTCGCCGCCCAAACCACGAGGTTCTTCCGTTGTTATAGCGCAGCAGCCCGTCCTGCGTGCCGATCCATAGTCCGCCTTGCCGGGAACAAATGACTGCGGCCATTGGCAGCGTGATTCCCTCCATGCCAGGCGCGGGCTCGAGCCGGCCGTTCCGCAGTTGATACAATCCCCCGCCCCACGACGCAACCCACAGCTCACCTTGCGGGTCCTCCACGGCCGACCAAATATACAGGTTAACGGTCCCGGCCCCGGCGCCGAAATTCTCCCAGGCCCCTTCCTTAAAGTGGTAAAGGCCCGCTCCTTCGGACCCAACCCACAATCCCCCGTCCCGGCTGCTGGAACTGACGGACAAAACCGCCCGGCCCTGCCACTGATCGGGAGGCGAAAAGGACTGCACCTTGGCGGGCCGCACCGCCTGAAGACCCGCCCATTCCGTTCCAACCCATAGATTCCCCTCCCGGTCCTCGCACAGTGACCTAACCCAGTCTGACGGGAATCCGCTGTTCCGGGAAAACTGCACGGCTTTCTCGCCAGCGCGCGGTTGGAACAGAAAGAACCCATGGTCTATCGTCGAAGCAGCCAGCCAGCCATCCCTGGTTTCCAACAACTCTAAGGCCGGACTGCTGCCCGAGGGAACCGGCCCGAAATCCTCAGCCGGCCCCCGGCCTTTCCACTTGCGCAGAATTCCGCCACTCACCAGCCAAAGTCCGCCATCGCGGCTGGCCCCAATTCCATCAACGTAACTATCCGCTGCCAGGTCCAGGACCACCAACCGGCCCCCTGCAAGCTCCGAAACGCGCCCGTTGCAATCCACCCAAATCGTCCCGCCCCCGGACCTTGCCATGTTCAGATGGCCGGGGACCGGCCCGGACTGCGGCGTCAAGACCAGTCCATCTCGCAACCGCTCCAGCAACCCCGGCTCATGCAGAATCCAGACCTCTCCTGATTCATCCTCTCCGATCGCCCTGATGTCGCCCGCCCCAACGGAAACCTTCGTCTCCACCCCCTCAAACCGCCCTTTCCGATAAAGGGTCACTTCCCCGCCCGCGTGGCCTATCCAGAGGGCGCCATCGCGCGATTCAAACAGGGACATGATGCCGTTGTTGCGCAATTCCGGCGTGTTGCCGTTGTCAAAAACGACAAACCTCACCCCGTCAAATCGTGCCAGCCCGTTGTAAGTGCCGATCCAGAGGTAGCCGTCTTGAGTCTGCAAGACGCAATTCACCGTGTTCTGCGGCAGCCCGCTCCCCATTTCCCAAGCGTGAGTGACGTAGCCGGGCATGGCGCCAATTGCCATGAGCAACGGAGCGCTACTCATCCATAGCCCAAGCGCCCCAATGACTTTCCAGCCAACTCTCCAAAGTGAGGGCCGCGCGCGCATTATCCCCAGTTTGCCAGCCATGGCGCCGGCGGCGCAAGGCTATTTCATGCCTGGCTCAACGCTGCAGGTCGCCAGGGTTCTCAGGGATGCCCGGGTCATCGAGGATTTGTACGGCTGTGGCTGGACCGAGGTCTTTCCAGTCCTTGAGGACCCAGACCACTTGCTTGTCGAGCGTGATTTCAACCAATTGGGGCCTCTTGCCGCCGTCGCCCCTCGAGCAGAAGACGGTGTTGCCGTTGGCCAGGCGGACACAGGACTGACAGCCCGAGAAGCCGATCTCGCGGGGCAGGTCGGTCCCCAGCTTGAACTCCCAGACCGTCTCCCCTTTGCGATCCACTTCGCGCGTGAGGTTGTCACGCTCGTCGGTGATCAGCGTGTTGCCATTGTGCAGGCGGACGGCGGCCCAGGGGCTGTTGATCTTGTAGGACCAGATTTCGTTAAAATCCTTGTCATACTCGACGACCTTGTTCCTCTGGAGGAAGGGGGCGAGATAGGTCCCCTGGGCGGTGATGCGGACCCTGCGAAACTGGGCGTGGACGCCCTCGCCCGCATCGGGTATGGCGTGGTCGACCTCGACGGCGCCGGTTTTCTTGTTGACGACCATCAGCCTGGGCGGAGTGCCATTTTGCATGAGGAGCACTTTGTCCAGCCCGATGGGTTGGACCGAATGGATTTCGGTTCCCTTGGGCGCGTCCATGCGCCAGACGACCTTCTTTTGCGGCGTCACTTCCGCTGCCCAGGCCATGCGGGAGAAGAGGATATTCCCGTTGGACATCAGCCAGATATCGTCGTACTCCCAGCCTTTCCCGGTCGAATAGGTCCAGATGACCTTGCCTTCATTGATGAGAAACATCTTGTTGCAGCCCTCGCCGATGTAGAGCATCGGGTGTTGGGCGAGGCCTTTGCCCGGCAAGCCGGCGCTCGCTTCATCGGTTGACACGACCCAATTAGGCGGGTCGATCGGGATTTCTTCCGGGCCGGCAGCCGGCACGTCGGCGGCGGTGAATTTGGGGAGCGCATCGAGCGCCGGAGCGGACTTCACTGTGAAGTTCTGGGCCGACACGGCGCCGACCGTCAAGGCCAGCAGGAGGAGGATTGAGGATGCGTGTTTCATAACAGTTTCTTCATAGGCGCGATAGCTTCCGCCGACGGGTTTGTATCTGACAGGATCTCGTTTGGCAAGGTCGCCGTAAAGAACGCACCGTGCGTCCGTGATCCCTCGCGGCGGTGAGGCGTCTTCCGGCAGCAGAGCGGCGGCGGCCCCTTCCCAGCCGGTTCGGCCCCCGGAACGGCCTCCGCCCTCGCGCACCTTCGAGCCGCTGATGCGGCCCTCGGGCGGGACCGCCTCGCCTTCGAGCTTGCAATATCGCCGCCGCCCCCCAGCAACTGTGGACCGTGCGCTCCGGACCCTGTCAAACCTCAACGTCCATTGCGTATTGAAGGCTGTACATCACTTGTGGGTTGAGTCGCGCGGCGCCAGCCCCGGGCAAACAGCACGGCGGCAAGGGGAAAGAACCACAGCAAGTGATTACAGTGAATCTCCTTGTAAAAGACCTCGATAAGCACCATCAGCAGGAAGAGTTGCGTCGCAAGGTCAGGGACATCGAACTGCCGCCGCCGGTTTCTGATCCAGAAACCGGCGAGGATGGCGGCCTGAAAGAGCGGGAAGAACCGCGTGACGGCGGACGGAAAGACAGCGTAGAGACTGGTGTCGTCAGGTGGCTTGGTTCCGTGGAACAGGATCATGTTGTTCACCAGCGCGCCGCAGTCCCATACGGCTGCCAAAGCCAGTGGAAGCATCCCGCTAAGAACTCCTGCCAGAATCCGCAGGTTGGGCGGCCAGCGCGCCAGGAGCACTACGAAGAGGAATCCGGGCAGGATTTTGCAGGAGACCGAATACCCCGCCAAGGCGCCGGCCAGGAACCAGTGGCGGTCATGAATTGCCAGCAGACCAGCCAGTATGAGCATTGTGGGCAGAATATCCGTTGCCCCTTGGCGAAAGGTTTCGCTCCACACGGGGTCGGGCAGGCAGGCGAGCATGATGGCGAATACCGCTGCGGCACTACCAGCCTGGCGGTTCTCGGCACGGCGGACAAGGGCGGCAATCAGGTAAAATGTGAGCCCCAGATACAGGAGGTTCAAAAGCTTCACTCCCCCCGGGCCAAGGGCTTCCGCCGGCAGGTAACTCAAGATGGTGCCCGGACCGTAATGGTATCCCCAGTACTTCGCCTCGGGTCCCAACTTGCCAATCCATTTGCTTTCATAGGGGTTTTCGAGATCGCTCACCAGGGCATGGACGGCGTCTGTGGTCGTCCACCCGATGTCGCACCGGGGACGATTTGGCAGGTCGTCCAGGGACTGGCGCATCGAGGTTGCCCCGAGCACCACGAGAACGACGACCGATAGCCACAGCAGGTGCCGGTCGGTGTTGGTTGTCGTAGTCGCCGGGATGCGCCAGTACTGCAGCACGAAGACCGTAAGACCCAAAGCCAATAGGCATAGGGCTCGGACATCACCGTATCCCCTGTCGCACTTGTCCAGGGCGAAAGCAGTGCCGCCCATGACCAAGGCCAAAACGGCAGGGACCAGGAGGCCCTTGCACGTCTGGGTAAATGAGTTCGATGTCATTTTTGCTGTGGCTGCTGTGGCCGGTGGACCAGCCGGTTTCGCGCGAACTTGCGCCGCAGCCGGAGCAGCCCCTTAAGGTCCAGCAGGGCCGTTTCCCACACGGCAACTCGGCTGTCACGCCCCTCGACCCAGCGGACCGGGCAATCGAAAATTCGATAGCCGAACCGGTCGGCCAGCAGCAGCAGTTCTGTATCCATGAACCAGCCGTCATCTTCAACCAGGGGCAGTAAAGTTCGAGCGGCCTCGCGGCTGACGGCTTTGAAGCCGCACTGGGCATCCGAGAAGCTCGGGTTGAAGAACAGTCTAATCAGGCGGTTGTAGAAGCGGGAAATGAGTTCACGTCTGAGGCCGCGAGTCGTGAGCCGAGGCTTGAGCAGCCGAGAGCCAACGGCCAGGTCGAATCCGCCGGAGAGGATCGCCTCAACCAGTGGCGGCAAGGCGGAGAGCTCCGTTGCCAGGTCCACGTCCATGTAGGTCAGGATGTCACAATCGCTCTCGGACCAGACCTTCTTGACCGCCCGGCCGCGGCCTTTGCCCCGAAACGCCTTTCGACAAGCAGATAGAACAGCCACCATGCCGCCAGCGAGAAAACGTTGGCGAGGATCAAACCGGACACAAGATGATTGCCCCCGGTGCAGAGGGCAAAGGCCCGCATCGACAACGGCCACAGCGGATAGAACGCGCACGAGGCAACGCCCGCCGAATAGCCAACCTCGCTCAAGTAAAGGTAGTGCGCCGCGTCCCAGGTGGCGAAGTGCGTGGCAAACACGGGACCACCCTGCCTGGGCCAGTGCTGATTGACGCGGTCGAAGACCCCCGTATCCAACGCCGGCCACGAGCGCACCGCCAGGTACACCGCGAGCAAATACCCCACCTTGAGAACCAAGAGCCAAATCAGAACTCGCCCGGGGCCTTTTCGCCACAACCATAGTTGGCGCTCACTTTGCATTAGGGCCTGGCGCTTGCCAATCCAGGTGCCAATAGTAACTCCACAGTTTCCCCAGCTTCACGGTCTCCGAGTGGCCGTCGGCCAGGACCATTTCGATGGCCCCCGGCAATGGCTTCCCGAGGGGAACATTTCGTGGCGCTCCCGAGGGGCTGCGGCTCCCGTGCCGCGCGATCGTGCAGCGTCCAACCTCGTTTGTCCGTTCCCAGTAGCTCCGTCCTGAATAAAGGTCGGTGGCCGGAAGATCGGCCTCGAAGGGCCAGGCGTCCACCCAAATCTCGTCGAAGAAGACCGGAGTCTGCGGCGGCTTTTGGATGCTCGATTCCCTTGTGAAAAAGTACGACTCGAACCCCGGGGTGCCGCCATCCTTCTTGCCCCCGTCATACAGCCAACCGTTAAACCCATAGCTGCCCGCGAACATAGTCAGCCCGTCCGTGGTCCAGCGCACCCAGGCGCTGTCGGCGGCGCCTTGCAGATCTTTGCCTTGGCTGGTTGCCTGCCTTAACGGAGCGCAAGGACATACCCGCAACGAAGCGCTTTTGGTCTCGACCGACAGCGTCCCCATCCACACCCCGGCCGGGAACGCCGGATTGTAGTAGCCGAGGTTCTTGGCCTGGTCGTCGATGTACACCGTTCTTGCCACCGATAACTGCCGGAGGTTGCTCAGGCACTGGGTCTGCCTGGCCTTGAGTTTGGCCCCGCTCAGCGCGGGCAACAGCAGCGCAGCGAGAATACCGATGATGGCGATGGTCACCAACAGCTCGATCAGCGTAAATCCCCGCCCAACCCGCCGGCACGGAACGCCGTCGGCGCAGCCAGCGGGGCGAAGCCCTTGGAGTGCGTCCGGCTTGCCGGCGCTTAACCGTTCAGACGTTCGAGCAGGTTTGGCGTCAGTGCTCACGCGGGTCGGCTTAGAGCTTTGTCCCAGAGGGACATCCCGAGGGTAGCCCGGCGCTTCAGCGCCGGGTGGTACGACGCCCAAAGAGCCCGCGTCCCGAAGGAACGCTTGAAGCCCAATCCCACAACGCCACTGATTCAGCCGGCCCTGGCTGCCCCCTCTCCCTCGGGGAGAGGGTCGGGGTGAGGGGAAACTGGCTGCCCAACAAAACCAACTCCCAAAAACCCATCTGCGTCCAGCCTGAACAGTCCCGCCGCGCGGCCGCCAAGTTGCCTGTCTCAAGCTGGATACTTCACGCCTCGGGACGCCCATGGCAGCTCCGTTAGGAGCGGCATATTTGTAGGAGCCCGGCCCAAGAAGGGCCCCGTCAAGCTCCGTCAGGAGCGGCATGTCGGCGGCCTGGGCCATGCCTAATCTCTGGCTCCTGCTTTCCCAATTTCTGCTTTCCGCCACGAGCGACGCTTGGCCCGCTCCTGCCCACGCGCCTGAAAACTGGTGCAGATCATTCATGATTTCAACCCTTCGGTACCGCTGAAGGCACCGGTTTGCAGGGAACCCCGCTCCCACCCACCAGCCCAAAGCGGATGAATCGGCAGACTGTCTCTCCAAGGTGTTCTGTCATCTCCGCCATTCGCAACGTACAAGAAAGCCGCGACGAGACGCCCTTGCTTTCCTGCGGGATGATGGCCAGATGCACGCCTGCAGTCAAGCTTAAATCGACGCAGGACAGAGGAAGACGAACGAAAGCCGCGTGCGAGGCCAACACGAACGTGTAGGTTGTGGTCGGCTCCGACGTCTGCTACCATGCCGGCATCAGTCTGAACAAGTCAATGCGTATGACGGCGACCGGGCTCCAGGGGATGCAAGGCGGAGCGGAGACTGCCGAGCGTCGTGCCGCGGTTCAGGCGCCCGGCTCGCCCTGGGCTGGAAGGATCGCTCTGTTCCTTGTCCTGGCCGCGCCTGCGCTTTTCTACCTCAAGGCGCGCAAGGCCGTGCGCCGGTAGAGACCCTATGTTAATCCGCAGTTGACGATCGCAGGCGTATAGTACGCGGAAATACAGGTCACGCTGTTGTTGTTTGTAGTGCAGACGGGAGTGTTCAGAGGATTCGCGGTTGTCATGATAATTCCGTGGCACGCCAGCAACACACCGACGGCAGCTAAGTTGAGCGCCATTACGACGGTCAGTTTTTTCATGATTTGTTTAGAGTTGATGAGTTTCGACACGTTTTTTGTTTTTCCGAATCAGTCCGCCACCGAGCGAGCACAACAAACAGCAAGACGCTCGAAAAAAGGAAGAGAACCAGAACTAGCGTCCTTTTCGCCGGCCGGGCCTTGCTCGCCTCGCTCTGAACGTACGCAATATGCTGGTACGCCTTTTGGATTTCCAATGCCGCGTGCTCTGGGACTACAGGCAATCTCGGGCTGCTTGAGGGATACACAATCGCACCAGCACCTGCGGGCGTCGGCAACCTGCGGTCTTCGATGAGCGTAACGCCCTCGGCAGCGGGAGGGCCGATCGCATCGACACCACCAACTTGAAGCGAGCGGACGCTGACCCTGACCTCGAATCCCAACTCCACGTCTTCGGCCGTCTTTGCTCCCGCCCTCCTGGGCCTGTACTCTCGGTAGCTAAACTCGAGCGGAATCGCGAGCCCCGCGGTGTTCGTGACTGAATGGGCCCGGAGCTCCGCGGCGAGATACCCATTCTCAAAGGGCGGGGGCGCCGCATTTGATGGGAAGAAATAAGCGACGTGCTTTGGGAGGAACGGCGGCGCGCCAAGCAACTCCCACTGCGCTCTAACTTTGCCATCCGCGAACAGCCATGGCGCCTGCGCTTGGTCGTTTGTCAAGCCCTGAAAGTAACTCGCCGAGGCAAGGCCCGCCCAGACGTAATTGGCGAACGTGCCGTTTCGGAAAGGCGCCTCCCCTTGGCCGATGACCGCCACACCCTTATTCGAGTTCGTGGCGGAACCGTCAAAGGCGGTGTAGGTAAACATTGATCGCCCGTCATACACAATCTCGTAGTACCCTGCCCCCTGCACATCGGGCACATCAGTACGAAGCCGCCATTTGCGGTCGCTGACGGCCAATTCAAAGTCCCTTGTGAAGGCCGGCGTCGGCGCCCCTCCGGGCAGGTACTGAAGGCTGCCCTCAACGCGGTACTGATATGCTCCCAGACACCCCGGGCCCACAGAAAGAAGCCCCAGAACAATGACCAGACAGTCGTTCCTTCTAGCGCGACGCGATCTCATTGGATGTATTTGTAGCAGGTCGAGCGAAAAACGCAAAGGCACACAAAGAAGCGCGTGCATTGGTTGCTCCCCCGGCATGGCTCATGCTTTCCGGCCCGCCAAGGCGGCCGCGACGGTCACGGCCGTCGCGAACACGGGGAGTATGTGATTGTTCAAATTTCGTTCGGATTTTTACTTTGGTTTAACTGTTGCTTGGGTTTTTCCCTCGCCCTACGCAGGCGAGAAAAGCCGGCAAGGGCTATCGGAATCAAGATGATAGCCAAGATGATCGCTCTGTCCAAGATGAGACCGCCGGAGGAACGCGCTGTGGGTAACAGAGGTGCACGCCGAGCGCCCTTGCGCTCCAGCCCGTTGAGCCAGTGGTCCGCAATGTACTCACCCCTGTAAGGCTCGCGATAGTCCAGAATCAGGGCGGGTTTCCTAATTATAGGAATAAATGAAATAAGGTTGGTTTCGAAGCTGACACTATTGACGGAAATAATGTATTCGACATAGGGTTCGGCCTCCGGCCCTCCGGTACCTGCAGCGGCTTGCGGATGGTACTCGGTCACGCTGCAGCGCGTCACCACGGACAAGCCATTGGTGGCGACGGTATCCAGGGGCCGCAGGTGAGCAAGGGGTTTTGAGGGGTCAACGCGGGCTCTGTCGGCCTCCGGTGTAGGGTAGATCCAGGATTCAGCCGCCCCGACCCGTGTGTCCGGATCTTCGGCCTCGCCAACCCTCAGATCTACCTTCGCCCGGCTTTGGTCACCGTTTCCGAGCAGGTCCATGAAGTCCAGGATGGTCTTGTTGGTGCCGCCCGTTACGCAGGAACTGCAGTAGGCCCACCAAATCGGACCCATACGCAGGAAAAAAACTTTGACACAGCCAGGATACACGCAGCCCGACTCCGAAAAGCGCGCGCCCTTGGCACCGTGGCTCGCAGTATCCGGCACGAACACATAGATGTTCGTGGCGTCACATGTGACCTCGGTCACGCCGCCTGGTTGGTTAGTGTCCGCATACAGCCGGACAGCCCATTGGCACCCCGAGAGCCAGACGGAGAATATCCGCGGCTCTTCCTGCGCCTCGACCCGTCCTTCAGGCCCGAGCAGGCGAGATACCGTCGCTCCTTCGAGGTGGATAACCTGGTTGCTGTCCGCACCAGTCAACGCGCTGGAGGCGGCGGTCAGGCTGAAAAGTATGATACATAGCCGCGCGTAGTTCGACGGACAAAAGTGACTCATAAAACGCAGGTTTTCGCGGTCATTGGCCGCCGGCCTCACCGGCGAACTTCCGCCAGCGGAGAGAGCGAACCAACGCAGCCGTATAAGGGGTCAACCCATAGATTAGTTCACTTGGTGCTGCCTGGGTTGCCATTCGTGGGAGGCGGCGCTTGGCCTGTAGCGGGTGGCGAGTCGCGCCCCATGTGGTTGTGCAGGTTGCGATTTGCTCCTTTCGAGGTGCC
>Ga0326727_10003398_pt1 | contig 51000 bp, 52 predicted proteins | sample MB2enrmetagenome_FD_207643 | JGI IMG/M metagenome (GOLD analysis project Ga0326727, IMG submission 207643) | Lab enriched peat soil microbial communities from McLean, Ithaca, NY, United States - MB29MY | ecosystem: Environmental > Terrestrial > Soil > Wetlands > Peat | place: USA: New York...
GGAGTCCGGCTTCCGGAGAAGCCGGCGCCCGGATAAGGAAATCCGGGCGGGACGGCGGTGGTGGCGTTGGATGTCAGGTTTCCGGTACCTCCTCCAACCCCCCGATGCAGAAATGATGAACGCTGAATGATGAATGATGAATTGGGGAGGGAGTACCGGAGCCGGGCGGACCCGGAACCTCCCCCAACCCCCTCCTTATTAAGGAGGGGAGCTTCCGGAGCCGGACGGGAGGCCACGGTGGGCCTCCCCTACGAACGGAGGCCGGATTCCGGAGAATCCTACCCTAACTCCTAGCGCCTAACACCTAATTCCTATTCCTATCGCCAGAGCCAGCGGAGGGAGTCGGCGAAAATAGAGGCGGCGTGCTTGAGATCGTGGCCGCCGTGGCCGACGACGAGCTTGTAATCATATCCCTTGAACGCAAGGGCGGATGCCATCTGGCGATTCGCGAGTTCCCAACTGCCCCAGCCGTTGTCGATGTCGTTCGTGCCGGCCTGGAGGAAGATGCGGATCGGCTTGGGGTCGCTCTTGCGCACGATGAATGGGTAGTTGTGGCCGCCCATGATGTCCGCGAAACTGCCGACGTGGCTGAGAACCTTGCGAAAGGCGTCCGGGCGCTCCCAGGCGACCGTCCATGAGCATATCCCGCCCGAGCTCATCCCGCAGATCGCTCGGCATTCGGGATCGTCGGTCAGATTGTATAGCTTGCCCACTTCCGGCAGAATCTCTTCCATCAGCCAACCGGCATATCGGCAGTTCATTACGTCATATTCCCGGGCGCGCTGACTGAGCGGGTATTTGTGATACCAGTCGCGGGTGTCATCCTTCCACTCCTGGGTTTCTTCGCCGGGATTGACGAATATGCCGATTGTCACGGGGAGTTCCTTGTTGTGGATCATGTTGTCGAACGCCTTTGGGGCGCACAACTCGCCGCTGGGATCGCAGTAGCTCCAACCATCCTGAAAGACCATCACGTTGGCGGGAACGGCGGGATCGTACTGGGCGGGGACATAGACCCAGTAGGCATGCTTAACCCCTGGGTAGATTTCGCTTACCTGGGAGTATTCCGTGAGGATTCCATACGGAACCCCCTGCCGTACAGTGAACTCCGGTGCAGGGAGGTATTCGGTTTGATTGTCGGTCATTTTGTTTGCTCCATTGAAGAATAGTATTTGGTATATAGTATTTAGTATTTAGGAAATGAGAGCCGGATTCCGGGTACCGATCATTGCTGTCCGTGATCATGCCAGGCTTTGGTTTCCGGACTACCCTCACCCCAACCCTCTCCCGCACCTTCGGTACGCCCGGCCATTCATCCAGGCCACTCGGGATTGAACGGTCGCCTACTCAGGACAAGGCAGGGAGCTGGAGAGGGGGATCAGACCGTGATCCCAGGTTCGACTCAGGATCCAGGAGTATCCGGAAATTCGGACTTTTACTCCTGATACTCCTTCTACTCCTCTTGCTCCTCAGTTTGATTGTGACTCCGCCGGTTCGGCAACCGTGAGCGGAATCGCGGCGTCGTCCGGTTCGGTGTGCCATCGCCGGACCATCATTGGGAAGAGAACGATTCCAACGACATAGGATGCGGCGACGAATAAGAAGACGGATCGGGATCCGTATGCCGTTGCGATCGCGCCTGCGATGAGTGGCGAGATGAACGCGCCGAGTGTGCTCGCCGATAGCTCCATCCCGTACGCCCGGCCACGGAAATGCTCCTTCACCCTGAGCGCAATCAGGGCGGGGGTAGAGGTATTCAGCCCCGAAAGAAATGCCCCCATAAGAAAGAATACGGGGACGAAGAGCCAGATGTTTCTTGTAAGAGCCAGGATTAGAACGCAGGTGCAGGCGCCAATCAGACCGGTCACAATCCCTCGATCGTAGCCCCATCGCCTTCCCACATATGCCCAGACATGTGCGGTGATCACCAGCGCGAGCGGTGGCAGGGAGAAGACCACCCCGATAAACTTCATGGACGCTGCCGGGTATATGCTCTTGATGTGCAGTGAGAGCATTGGCAGGATGGCGGCCACGCAGATGCCATAGAGCATGATGGTCAACATGACCGATGACAACACGGGCGAGCGCAAGGCAACCATAACATCGCTTAGAATGGAGGTCGGCTCGGCGAGTTCCGTCTTGTTTCGCTCCTGAACCAGCAAGACCACCAGTAGAACGCCGAATAGGGTAGCGATGCCCGAGACCCTCATTGACATCCTAAATCCCAGCATTCCCACCAGGATTCCCCCAATAGCCGGGCCCGCGATCTGGCCCGCGGCGATGAAAGTTTGCATCCAGGCGATAGATTTGGGAGCTTTGTCGCGCGGAGTGTTTGTGGCGATGATCGCCATGGATCCCGGGATAAAACCGGTGAGCGCGCCGTTGAAGAATCGCACGACGACGAGTTGGAGGGGAGTTCTCACTATGCTGGTGGTGAAGTAGATAACAGCCAGGCAGATTCCGGCACGGATGGTCATCGGTTTCCGTCCGAAGCGGTCACCCATCTTCCCCCAGAATGGCGCGGCGACAATGCTTGCCATCGCCTGAATAGAAAATATGATCCCTACCCAATGGAATAGCTGGCTTCGTGGAACCCCCATTTCGTTAAGGAACAGGGGCAGGAACGGCATGATCTGGTTCCAGCTTACCGCGGCGAGGAACACGGTGAAGGCGAGCACGATGAGGTTTCGCTGGTAGTAGGGCATGACTAAACATTCTAGCACACCGGCACGCCGGAGGGGAAGTTATGAATGATGAATGATGAATGATGAACGATGAATTGGGGACGGGCCCTTCGATACGCCCCGTCTTTCACTGGGGCTACTCAGGGTAATCGGGGCGTGCCTCGGCGTGTACAAAGCATGGCTATTGGTGTAGTGACGGGTTCGGGGTGACGTTCGATGAAGGCTGGACTGGTGTAGTCGATGTGCGATATACTGATGTATATTATTAGCCATAATGACTGGAGGGAGTTTTGCGAAAACTCATTCTACTTAGCATAATAGTGATCTTCGTTTCGGGGTGTTCCGGAATATCCAGCGTTGAGCAGGCGGCGAAAAACGCTTTGCCTTCCTACCTCGGTCCCGCGAAATCGTACAATGTGAAAATAAAAGGCTCATTCGGAGAGATGGTAAACGGTCGAGTCAAGCACGTGCACGTGGAGGGGAACGAGGTCAACGTGAACGGCATCCTGAAAGCCGGCAACAAGGACATCGATCTGGATCGTCCGATCTACATCGCTCGGCTGGTGGTTGATGCCGACGACGTGCGCTACAGCTTCCGCAAGAAGGAATTGAAGAAGATCGGCAGCGCGGTTGTATCCGGCGTTGTCTCGGAGGATTCGCTGAACGCATACCTCAGCAGCGCGAAGGACATGCACGACATGACGATCAAGCTGCTGCCGGGCAAGGTAATGGGTGAAGTGCCGGTGTGCGTCAATGGTGCGACAAATCGCATTTCGATTCCGGGCAGGGCGGAGGTTCGGGATGATACGAAGATCGATTTTGTGCCTGATTCGGCGGCGATCGAGCATAATCCGGCCAGAACTTCGATTCTGCACATCGTGAAGCTGTCGAATCCTTTGTTCGATCTGTCACGCCTGAGCTTTCCAGTCGTGCTTGACAAGGTGACGGTGGAGAAGGGGTCGCTGGCGTTTTCAGGGCGCGGGCACATTCCGGCGGAGACGAAGGCGGCAGCCAGGGGAAATGCTGAACTATGACCCTTCGATACGTCCAGTCGTTCACCGGGCCTACTCAGGGCAGTCGGATTTCGTCCGGTGGGAGGCCGTCGGTGTCCGGTTCTGTATCCGAGCTAACTGCTAACTGCTAACTGCTGACGGCTGCGTAGGTGAACAAGCGATCGTAATCATTGCGAAAGAGGGCGCGGACATGCTATACTCTTATGGAGTCCGCATACATATGTTCGTTTAGACCGGGCATCAATAATGGGCCGATTACAGCGTCGGCGGGCTCATCGGACGCATATCGGTCGGGAGGTTTCGCTGCTTGATAGATACCAGTGATTTTAAGAATGGGTTATCCATTATAGTTGATGGGGAAATCTATACCATCGTGGAGTTCCAGCATGTAAAACCGGGCAAGGGTCCGGCGTTTGTTCGCAGCAAGCTGAAGAACGTGCGCAACGGGGCTACAATCGAGAAGACCTGGCGCGCGGGTGAGAAGATGGAGCAGGCCGTTCTGGAGCGCAGGAGCATGCAGTTTCTGTATGAGATGGACGGCGAGTATCACCTGATGGATCAGGAGACCTACGATCAGATTTCCGTGGGCAAAGAGGCGTTTGGCGAGGCGGTAAAGTATCTCACCGATCACCTGGAAGTGATGGTCATGACGCATGACGGCAGAGTGATTGGCGCTGAACTGCCCACGTCGGTGGAGCTCGAGGTCATCGAGACCGATCCCAGCGAGAAGGGGAACACGGCCTCTGGCGGATCCAAGCCGGCGAAGCTCGAAACCGGCGCAATGGTTCAGGTTCCTTTCTTCATAGAAGTTGGCGAGAAAATCAAAGTAGATACGCGTACAGATCAGTACCTTGAACGGGTCAAGTAGTGGAAAGGGTTGTAAGGTTATGAGGTTCAATGGCTTTGTAACCTTAACTCCTCTTCCGTGAGGTTGTCCAATGGCGCGTGCCGGCTCGGGAAAACGAAAAGCGCGAAATCTTCTTATTGACTTCATCGGTGGGGTTTCCAGTTGGGGCTTTTGGGTTGGCGGTCTAGCCTTTATTGCAACCACCGGCTACCTGCTGTGGGCAATACTCTCACAAAGCATGGTGAGGGCCATGTCGCAGGTCGAGACTGTGGGTCTCGCGACCAGCAACCTCACTTACGCCAGTCAGATTCTGTACTACAGCGGATTGGTTGCGGTAATCAGCGCGGCGGTTCGCTATTATGATGACGAGGCTTCGGGATACCTGTTGCTTCTGTTCGGTGCGGCGCTTAGATGGGGCGTGCCGACCCTGGTCGCGCAGTCCTTCCCAAGCGACGTCGGGGATGCTGCGGCATGGACCGTCTATCTGCTGAAGCAGTTCGCGTTCATAGGCGCGGTCGCTCTCATCGCCGCCGTTCCGCCGCTTCTCTATGACTTCTACTTCAAGATTACAGCAACCGGAGCTCCGAAGAAGTCACGTGGCGCGTTGACTATCGCCAAGCCGGAAGATGCTCCTCCGCCCACTTCCCGCTTCCAGATTCACTGCTGGAACATGCCGTATTGCAGGGATTATCTCAGAAAGTTCTGCAAGCCTACCGAGCAGGGGAAGTCGTGCTGGCGAATAAAGAGCGGTTGTTACTGCGATGAAGAGATGATCCTTCGCGTGATGGAGAAGAGCTCGACGTCATCCAAGGGATGGGGAGGCTTCGACCAGCGGTTCTCTGAGGCGGCAGGCGGGAAGACGAAGGAAATGACCCCCGCCCAGAAGCGCGAGCGGTGCAGGAAGTGTTTCATCTACGCTGAGCATCAGAAGATGAAGTACAGGGTGTTGAGCCCGCTGAGCTTCGTGGCTGCTTTGGCCCTGCTTTACATGTACAACAAGCCTCTGATGATGGCGATGGACAAGGGCCTGTCGCTGACGGATCAGGTGGCAAGTCACATCACGTTCAAGACCAGTATCCCGGGAACTGCCGGCACGGAGTGGTCAAACAATCCCGCTTTCAACGGGATGGCGGAATGGCTGCTCCTTATCTGCATCGGTCTGACCCTTGTGGGCTACATTCTTCGCGCTTTGGAGTACATGATATTCGACTTGCAGGTATAGGGTCTTAAGGTTCCAGGGTTTTAAGGTTTTAGGGTTCTAAGGGGCTTAGGCAGGCACATAAATCCGGCCCTTACAACCTTATAACCATAAAACCCTAGCACCTTGCACCTTGAGGGATTATATGGAGATTAAGACAATAGAAGAATTGGTTGGGATGTTTAAGGACTCCAGGATATCGGAGTTGAGCGTGACAACGGGCGCTGAAGAGAAGACTACTATCCGACTTCGCAAAGAGCTTGCACAGCCTGCGATGCAACACCGCATTCCGCCAAGCCGGGAACATCCATCGAGCGTCGAAACTCAGCCCGCCTACACGGCGCCGGAACCGGATACATCTGCCTATGTGGTCAGCCCAAAGGTGGGTATATTCCACAGCATCGACAGCGTTGGGGTTGTGGGCGCTGAGATTAGAACCGGGCAGGTGCTCGGGTCCATAGAATCGATGAAGCTGATGAACGACGTGATATCGAAGTACGATGGGATCATCGAGGAGATACTTATTGAAGACGGCATGCCGGTGGAATACGGGCAGGCGCTCTTCATGGTGAGGCTCGGCTGACTCGGTTAGTTTTTGTTGCAAATCACAACGAATCCAAGACTGTATTCCAACATGGAGGCTTATTATGTTGCGAAACAACAGAGGGCAATGGGCCATAATTGAGTTGATTGTGGTGGTTGCCATAATCGGTATACTCGCCTACGTTTACTACCCGTCTCTGATGGGTCAGGGGAATGCGCTTCCAGGGAAGGGCGGCGGCGTGATGCACGGTGGCCCGGCGACGCCTATGGAGCGCGCGAATGGCGTGGCGTGTCAGAGCAATCTGGAGCAGATTCGCGCCGCGATCATGTCTTACAAGACAGCCAACGACAAGTTCCCTGATTCCCTGAAAGACCTGACGCGTGAGGGGGTATCGGACGAGATCACGAAGTGTCCGATTTCCAAGGTGGAGTATAGCTACGATCCGACCACCGGCCGGGTGTGGTGCACCACCCCCACGCATGAAAAATATTGAGGGCGAGCGTTAAGCTGTTAGCGGCTAGCCGTTAGCATCCGGAGGCTTTCTACTGGATTGGCGTATTAAGAAGAAAGTATTCCATTTTAGAAGGAACTCCGGAAAGTTTCCACTAACTGCTATTGCCATTCCAACTTAATACGGGCACAACGGATCGGAGCTTCGGCTTCGGCGCTTGGCTTTGCGACCGAAGCATCCACTGGAGCAATGAGTAATAGCAGTGCCGGCGGCTAACTGCTTCCCCAGGAGATAGAATGTTCAAGAAGATTTTGATTGCAAACCGCGGCGAGATCGCGGTGAGGGTGATACGCGCATCTCGGGAGATGGGCATACGAACGGTTGCCGTCTATTCCGAGGCGGATCGGGAGTCGCTGCACGTGCGCCTTGCCGATGAATCCGTGTGCATCGGCCCTCCGCCGAACAAGGAGAGCTATCTCAATGCCCCAAACATCATCAGCGCGGCCATGATCACCGGTGCGGACGCCATCCACCCGGGATACGGGTATTTTTCCGAGGTTCCGAGCTTCGCCGAAGCCTGTGAGGCATGCAAGATCAAGTTTATCGGCCCCAAACCTGCATCCATAGAGAAGGTGGGAGACAAGGCCAAGGCTCGGGAGATCATGCAAACGGCGGGTGTCCCTGTGATTCCCGGGACGAAAGGGGTTCTTCAGGGCGAGCAGGAGGCATGCCGTCTGGCAGCGAAGATGGGGTATCCCGTGCTGATCAAGGCCACAGCCGGTGGTGGTGGTCGCGGCATACGTCTGGTTCAAAACGAGGAAGAACTGGGCCAGATGCTCAAGATCGCGCAGACCGAAGCGGAGACTTCCTTCGGCAACCCGGATGTCTATATGGAGAAGTTCGTGGAGGAACCTCGACACATCGAGGTGCAAATCCTCGCGGATGAGCATGGCGCCATTATTCATCTCGGCGAGCGCGAATGCTCAGTCCAGAACGCCCGCCATCAGAAGATGCTGGAAGAGTCGCCGTCGGTCGCTTTGACTCCTTCAATGCGCTCGAAAATGGGTGTGGCGGCAATCAAGGCAGCGCGGGCGGTCGGATATGTGAACGCCGGAACTGTAGAGTTCCTGCTGGATAAGAAGAACAACTTCTACTTCATGGAGATGAACACTCGGGTCCAGGTCGAGCATCCGATAACCGAGCAGGTGACCGGTATCGACATCGTTCAGGAGCAGATCAAGATCGCTGATGGCGAGAAGTTGAGCTTCGGGCAGAAGGATGTTCGGTTCAGGGGTCATTCCATAGAATGCAGGATCACTGCCGAAGATCCGGACAGGAACTTTACCCCCAGCTCAGGCGTGATCACGGATTTGATTATCCCCGGCGGATTCGGCGTGCGGATGGACACCCACATGTACGAGAACTACGCGGTTCCACCATACTACGACTCGCTTCTCGGCAAATTGATCGTCTGGGCGCCGGATAGGGCGGAGGCGATTCGCCGCATGACCCGCTGCCTGTCCGAGTTCAGGATCGAGGGACTGAAGACCAACATTTCTTTCCATCAGAAGATCATGGCGAATGCTTTCTATCGGCGCGGAGAAATTTCGACCGACTTCATAAAACGACGAATGGGAAACGGGAGCGACTAACCGCTCAAGTGATGAGTTATAAGTTATAAGTGATGAGCGGGGAACCGGATGGACGTCGCTCCAGCGATGAGTGACGAGTAGGGGAAAATGTGGAGTGATGGACTATGGATGATGAGTCGATGGATCTGACGCAGGCTTTGATGGTAGGAGAGGGAAACCAGGGAGCGCGTGAGTATACCCTTCGAGTCAGGACTAAATCTTTCGCCTTGAAGATTATTCGCCTCTTTACCACTCTGCCCAAGACTCCCGAAGCTCAGGTTATCGGGCGGCAGGTGCTTAGGAGTGGAACATCCGTAGGTGCGCATTACCGGGAGGCATTTCGCGCTAGATCACTGGCGGAGTTCATTAGCAAGATAGAAGGTGGACTTCAGGAGCTTGACGAGACGAGCTATTGGCTTGAACTTCTCACGGAGGGTGGTCTGGTACCGGCAGAAGATCTGACATCACTCAAACAAGAAGCGGAAGAAATCATGGCGATGCTGACATCGTCCGCTAAAACCGCCAAGGCTAAGAGTCAACAATGAACGAACGGCTGATTTCCGGAAAAACTCATCACTCATCACTCATCACTCAGCGCTTGTGGCGGGGCCGCTAAATGAGTACAAAAAGCAGACGAGTCGCGAGAGAATTGGCGCTGAACGTGTTGTATCAGGTGGATGTGGCGAAGATTCCGGTGGACGATGCGCTGGAGACCGCCATCGCCAACACCGATCTGGACGATGCCGCCCAGGAATTCGCCGTCGCACTTGTTAACGGCACCTTGGAGCATTTGCCGGACATCGACGAGAAGCTGACCAAGCTTTCCGTGGGCTGGGAGCTTCAACGGCAGCCGTCGGTTGACCGCAACATCCTTCGCATGGCGAGCTTCGAAATCCTCTACCTCGAGCACATTCCCGACAGTGTCGCAATAAACGAAGCGGTTGACATGGCAAAGAAATACAGCACTGAGGAATCGGGCCGATTCATCAACGGCGTGCTGGGGGCGCTCGTTCGCCAATACAGAGAGAACAAGGAAGTGGAGGAACACGATGCCGGCACAGATTCTTGACGGATCGGCGACATCCAAACAGATCAGGGAAGAGATTAAGACGGAGGTCGCGGAACTCAAGGCCCGAACGGGGATTACCCCGCACCTCTCGGTCATGATAGTTGGGGAAGATCCCGCTTCCCAGACGTATGTAAGAATGAAACACAAGGCCTGCCTTACCGCCGGAATGCTTTCCACGATCCATGAACTCCCCGCTAGCTCCAGTCAAACAGAGATCATCGACATCATCAAGGCGCTGAACGCCGATCCGAACGTTCACGGCATAATGGTGCAGCACCCGGTTCCCAGGCATTTGGACGAGCTGGATATCCTCGCGACCGTCGCACGCGAAAAGGACGTCGATGGGATCAGCCGCGACAGCCTGGGCAGCCTGATGACCGGCGAGCCGATATTCATCTCCGCCACGCCCGCCGGAATCATCGAACTCCTGGACCGCTACAACATTCCTATCGAGGGCAAACACGCGGTGGTGGTCGGCAGAAGCATAATTCTCGGCAAACCGGTGGCGATCTACCTGCTGAACCGGAACGCGACCGTTACGATTTGTCACACCCGTACACGCGATCTCGGTGAGATGACTCGCCAGGCGGATATCCTGGTGGCCGCGGTAGGACGTCCGGAGATCATCACCGGCGACATGATCAAAGAGGGCGCGGTTGTGGTCGATGCCGGTTTCAACAAGGTGGAGGGCCGGGACAAGGATGTCGGTGATGTGGAGTTCGAGGCGGCGTTTCAGAAAGCCTCTTGGATCACACCCGTCCCAGGCGGCGTCGGCCCGATGACCATCGCGATGCTCCTCAAGAACACGCTCAAGGCAGCGAAGAAGTAAGGTTTTAAGGTTATAGGGTTTTACGGTTCTAGAGTCGGGTTTCAGTTGGGGGATCAATAGCTCTATCTTTGATATTGGGTAATCGAAGATGGATGAGTGATGTACATGGCGATCCGGCTGCCAGATCCCGGGGGTTTTGAGTTCGCACCATCGTCGTTCCCGAGGTATTGCAATCCAACCAGCGACTAGCGACGTTCCGCCCGGATTTCCTTATCCGAGCGCTGGATTCTCCGGAATCCAGGAATCCGGAGCGGCGTGTGAGACGAATCGATAGGCGGGAATTCCTTCCGGAACCTCCCCTAACCCCTCCTTGTTAAGGAGGGGAGACACATAGCCGGAGTCATACTTTGTTTGATCTTCAATCCTACCTAACTGAAAAACGGGCCGTGATTGACTCGGCGCTGGATCGTTATCTTCCTCCTGAGGAACGGTATCCACAGGAGCTGTTTCGCGCCGTGCGATACGGCGTGCTTCAGGGCGGGAAGCGGCTTCGACCCACGCTCACCCTGGCGGCATGCGAGGCCGTCGGGGGCGACGCGGAGGTCGCCATGCCGACCGCCTGCGCCGTGGAGTTCATCCACGCCTTCTCCCTGATCCACGATGATCTCCCCGCCCTGGACAACGACGACCTCAGGCGCGGTCAGCCGACCACCCACAAGGTCTTCGGAGAGCCGATCGCAATCCTCGCCGGCGACGTGCTCCTCGCTTATGCGTTCCAGACCATCGCCCAGTTCACCAGGGATGCTTCACCTTCGATTGTCCTGGAGGTCAGCCGCCGGGTCGCCGCCGCAACCGGTGCAGAGGGGATGGTGGTCGGGCAGGTGGTGGATATGATCTCCGAGGGTCGGCAAGTCGATGGGAAGACCATGGAGTTCATGCACGCCAACAAGACCGGCGCGCTGCTGAAGGTCGCGGTTGTGAGCGGCGGATTGCTCGGTGGAGGGACGCCGGAGCAGGTATCGGCGCTGGAGACATACGGCGAGAAGATAGGCCTTGCGTTCCAGATCGCGGATGACATCCTCGACATTGTCGGCGATGAGACCAAGATCGGCAAGCCGGTGGGAAGCGACCTGGAGCAGCGGAAATCGACATACCCGGGTCTCTACGGTCTGACCCGATCCAGAGAACTCGCCCGCCAGGCGTCCGATGGGGCTGTCGCTGCCCTCCAACCCTTCGACGACCGCGCCGAACCCCTCCGCTCCATCGCCCGATTCATCGTCGAGCGGGATAGCTGAATCAGGTTTCCTCGCATTTGTGATCGATCCCTCTAAGGTTGCCAGTGATAGTGATCCGAAGGAGATGCACGAAACTCCAGGTGTCCAACCCGACCGTCCGGTTTGCGTTCAACTCTCATCTCGAACGTGCCCCGATTGGCATATACACGCCATTGCGTGGCAACCCAGCCCGGTGCAGGTTGGTCGGTGATCTCAAACTGCACGTCCTTAATGTTGCCAAATTTAGATTTTAGATCTGAAGATACCTGGGGAAGCCACCGATATGCGTTTCGGAAAAGGCTCGGGCTGAGTTCACCCTGTAAGTCGGAAAGGGAGCCGTCATAGACGGCTTGAGCAAATCTCTGCGCCATCTTCGCTGAGTCCTTGTTAGCGGCGTAATAAGGAGATCTTTGAACTGTGTTGCCGGATGGCTCTTGGGCAAATTTCAGGGACGGAGTTCCGTACCGGGCCCCGGACTGCGCCGGGCTAGGAATGCGGCCTTGCACCTGCAGATCCCCACTACTAAGGTTTTGCACGGAGACTTGGCCACTCTGATGCGTTCGCAACAGGATAGCACCTGCTACCGCAATCATACAGGCCAGGATCACGGCAATTGAGATTTTTTCCCTGGATGACATTTCAGGACCTCCTCGATTATGGGAACAGCTAACTTTTCCGTCCCTATTTTTCGTTAAAACGCCGCAGGAGCTACGGCTTAGCCGGGTCCCAAGCACCGCTCGACACGGCTTGCATCACATCGTCGAATTTCTTCCAGGACCCATGAAGATCACAATAAAGAACACAGGTTCCACCGAAGTGAGCATCGCTAGGTAGATCCGAGAATCCAACGTCGGGTCCGCTGAGGAACCCTCCGCCCCCGATCGTCCATCTATTTTCATGCAATAGCAGGCCCACTCTGTTTGCTGGAGCAACGTCCGCATCTAGATTTTGGTAACCTAACATATAGTTCATCGCGTAACTCAACGGGTATCGCACAGCGGCAGGCCCCGAGATCTGGTGCGCGCTCGACCCCACGTCGCTGGGGCAAAGGAAGACGCCAGCGCTTTTGATGTAGGGGTATATTTGCCCTTTTTCGATTTCACAAAAACCGTCGGCTTCGTAGCCCCCGGCCCAGTTCCCATTAGGATTATCACCTTCATGCCAGCCTATCAAGGCATCGGGGAGACGACCATCGTAATCATCCGCGTACATGCGCATCCCCGTGCCTAGTTCCCGCAGGTTGCCCAAACATGTGGCTTGTCTACCATTTTCCTTTGCCCTGGACAGGACGGGCAGAATGATCGCGGCTATCATTCCGATGATGCCTATCACGACAATAAACTCCAACATCGTAAATCCTTGCACATTCTTAACCATCTAGCACCTCCATGTCTGACACGTAAAAGGATGGTGCGTTAGCGATCCATCATCCAGACGATATCGTCTTTAGTCTCCTCGGGACGCAATACTTCCGCCTTATGCGCGGTACCGGGGGTGGGCGGAGTGTTGATGCCGCCGTCATCCCTCAGGTTCTCGCCGATGCTGTAGAAGAGAAATCCATTTCCCTCACGCCTGTATATGAAGTCCTTCCCGCTGAACGGATCTTCCGGCACTTTCCAACCAAGCTTGGCACGGCATTCATCCAGAGTTTGCGGATAGGAATGATATCGGTCTTTGAACGCGATAAGTGCCATGAGGATTTGGCTGCCGTTGATTTCCGCTTGTCCCGAATCCCGTTTGGCTAGGCCTTTCCCAAACACCGGCGTGAATATCTTACTCGCGACGGCATACCACGGCAGATCTTGAAACGACTGATCCATGGCGGCCAGCTTTGGAGTGGACATCCTGTATGGGTATCGCCAGGCATCTATCTGGCAACCCATAAGGCCCAGATAAATGCTCTCGTCCATGTTGAGAAACGGACGCCATGCATAGTAGGGAAGGCATTTAGCCCAAACCGTTGGCGGTTCGTCCCCGCCGTATAACTGGGTCAGCGAGAGTCTCCCGTCCCTGATCTGGTCGAAATCGTATATCGCTGATGCTCTCTCTCCCCGAATAGCGATGATCGCATGTCCGCTCAAATCGATTTCAGACAGCGTATTGAATAGGTCCCGGGCATGGCGCTCATCCATGGTTTGAGACTGGACAATCTCAGAAAGGGCCTTTGAAACGATATGCGCTATGTTGAGTCGAACCAGGAGGTGAATCAGGCACGGGTCATCCTTAATTGAATCGGTCAGTTTGTATGCCTGCTGGATATCCTCGGCGGACGAATCCACACGACCGTCTTTGGCATCGACCATGGCCTTCACAACTAGGAAACGGCCAAGCCTGCGAACCCTGGAGAGATAAGGGAAGAGTGCGCCGGAGCCGTCCTGCCAGTTGGCCTTGAATCGGCACCCGGGTTTTGACTGTGCGACCCTTACCATATCGAGCACGTTGTTGGAGCGTGCAATTATCGCCCGTGCCTCGACCCAGTACTGCGGGTTCTCCGGGTGGTCAAGAAGCCTGCTTCCGTCATCGTTGGCGTTCGGATCCTTTAGGTTACGTTGCGGCAGCGTCTTAAAGATCCGCTCGTAGATTACGGCGCCGTTCTCCGAATCCGGGATCGGCGGTCCGGCCAGTTCGGCGGCTGAAACCGGTTCGCCCTTTGCTTTGATTGCCGCAATCTCGTTTGCAAGGCGTCTGCCGGTAATGAATGTAGCTGTCCCGTGGATCACCAATAGAACCAGGAGGACGCCGAGAAGCGGCTTCCATATTCCGGCGAAAAAACGACTAGCTCGCATATAGGTGGGAAAAGATTTCATAGGATGCCTCCTTTTCGTAGCATTGCAGCAGAGGGAGCCAGTACACCCGCATCCGCGAGAAGGCGTTCCATCTCCCGGCGATTCGCGAGAAGGTTAGACTTGGAAACCGTTGTAGAGATGGATGAATTGCCGCTCCCGGTCATTGCGGCCAGTTTCTTTTCGCAGGCGAAATTCATGCAATTACTAACCAGGATGATGAGCACTCCCGCACAGACGAGAGCCGATTTCCACGTGAGCAGGCGTGGCCGCGAATGGGTCAGTTCTCTGCCGGCTCGGTGTAGTACGCGCTCCCGCATACCGGTCGGCGGTTCGGGGAACCGGCACTCCTTGAGCAAGTTCTCTATCTGTTTGTCATTCATTGTCGTTTACCTCCAGCGCGCTCCTGAGCCTGTCCAGGGCGTATCTGTATCGGCTGGCTACCGTATTGATTGAAGTGTGGGTCGTGGCGGCGATCTCCTTGAAGGTCATGCCGTCGAAGACCTTCAGCACGAGTACCTCGCGCTGTTCGATTGGAAGGGCCGAGAACGCCTCATTCAGTATGGTCCGCTCGATCCTAGGAGCCTCATCGGAGGAGCACTGGGTCTCGAACTCTAAGATCACTGCTTCTTCCAAATTACCACGGCTGCGTCTGCTTCTGAGGAGGCTAAACGCAGCGTTACGGACGGCTGCGAAAAGGTAGGTCTTCAGATCGCGTATCTTCCGGATTCGCTTCCACTCCCCGGCGAGACGGGCGAAAACTTCCGCGACGGCATCTTCCGCATCATCCGGCGAGCTGGTTATCGAAAGGGCGTATCGATAGAGTGGACGGGCATAGTTGTCGTAGATACGAGCGATATCAGATTCCGTCACTTGCTCATTCAATTCGCCTGCCCCACAGGTAATTGTGATCTCCGAGTCAAAGCTCACAGCCGCCTCCATATACATAGACGCATGGAATCAGCGTTTTTGTCTATTTGGGAGAAAGAATCTTTTTGGAGGAACGGCACGGGTGCATTACTTATATGTATATAGTGACTTGTAGTACTGTAGGGAAGGGATTTCCGTGCCCTTCCGTCCGGAAAAGGATGGGAACGCGCATAATCGGCTCTAGAGCGGATCCACGATTGATGAATATGGATAATCCTGCCAGTCCGAACTTAGTCCCTTCCTGATCGGATTGCTGACAACATAACTTATCGCCGATGCCACGTCGTCGCCATAATTGAACACTCTATCGTAGCTGCTTTTCTGCCACAAGGCCTCGGTATGGCCGAGCTGCCAATATATCCTAGTGGTGTGACTCTTGAATGAGGCGATATGATCTAAAATACTTCCGTACCCAACGATAGTCAACTTGGCGATAAAGTGAAGGTGATCCGGCATTAAGCAGTAGCAGTAGAGGCTCCATCGGTATTTGTCCCTGCAGAAAAGCAAAGAGGCTATTACAGTGCGGGCCAACTCGGGATCAGAGAATGGACTTGCACCCCCGGCGGCACATATGGTGAAGAAAAATGTGACCTCGGTGCTGGAATACGTATCAGTCGGCAGACGGTGGAGTTTTCTCACCGGGAGTTCATCGGCGTCTTTCATGTGCGTTTATTCCTCTGACGTGCTGTACTGCCACCGGACGGAAGGGCACGGAAATCCCTTCCCTACACGTTGTCATCGGTACATCGGAAATAGTATGGCACGAAAATCTCTTCCCTGGATTCCGCTGGCGCATCGGTGGTTGCATCCAGTATAAGCCCGATGCTGCGCTGTCGGCTACCATTTCTTTCTTATTCATCTAATTGGCGATTTCCTCGATTGACTCCTAAACACGCGGTAAAGTTCCTCAATATCCTCTTGACTCGCGCGGAAGACCTTATCCCGCGATTGCAGGGTTGTGTATTCATAAAGGCACCGCAGAAACCTCATGACAGACGGCCATTACAATGAGATAATACGGACGTTTTTCAGGTGAATGAAAAAAAAAGAAAAAACTATCCTGAAAAAGAAGGAATATTGCGTGTGCCTGTTGAACATAAGTCTGTTAACGCAAACTCAGACATCGATTATCTTTGTTGGGGCTTGGGTTATCGGAATCTTTGATTCCACGGCGTCGAGAACGCCTCTGAACAATCGCCAATGCTGATTAATCATCGGCGTTGATCAGATATTCTCATTCTTCTACAACCCTTACTAAGCCGCCTGGGCCTACTGCACTCAGGCGGTATTTTTTCCAAATCACCACCCAGACTATTTAGCGATTTCACGGTAAATCAAAAAATAAACAAAAGTTTTCTTGTAAAAGAAGGAATTTCCATAGTGCTTGGTGAACATAAGTCTGTTAGGTCAAGCTGGACTGGCGCTTACTCTGAGGCCAATCCTGCGTAGCCCGGCATGTCGAAAACTTTGGCGAAGATAATACATGCGAAAAGCACGGTCTTCGCTGTAAAGAGTCAACAAAGACTCACACATTAGGAAGGAAATCAGGATAGTACAATGACAATCACAAAGAGAATCGGAATTCTTGCAGGAGCAATTGCCCTGCTGGCGATTGCGGTGGCCGCAAGCGCTCAAACCACCTTCGTCACGGACAAGACTACGGTGTCTTGGAATGACTACATCGATTGGGGATATCACGCCAATCCAGATACTCTCAGCACTCCGCTTTCAACCACATCAAATGGCGGGCTCGACGTCACAGCTAATAATGACGCCGGTTTTTATGGATTCACCGAGGGTATTAGCTGCTACGGCAACTTCAGCCCCAATGACAATGTGCTGTTTGACACGGGCGACGGCGATGTGATAAGCCTCTCGTTCGCCAATCCGGTGTATGCAGCCGGGACGCAGATTGAAAGCAACTACTACGGCAGTTTCACCGGTTATGTTACGGCGTACGACTCCACCAATACGGTTCTGGGAACGTATTCGCTGGGGAGGCACCTCTGCAGATACCAATGACGGCACCGCGATCTTTATCGGCGTTCAGAGTGCAACGGCGAACATCGCCAGAGTCGATTTCAGCACCAACGCCGGCGGCGGCGGTACGGCAATCAACCAGGTTCAACTGCTGACCACCCCGGCCGTTCCTGTGCCGGAGCCGACCAGCCTTCTGGCACTGGTGGCAGGACTCGGTTCCCTCGGCGCTTTCCTGCGGAAGCGCGGCTAATCAGAATTATGCGCCGGCGTGCATCGGCGTTGATCAGATATTCTCATTCTTCTACAACCCTTTACTCAAGCCGCCTGGGACTACTGCACCCAGGCGGCGCCTTTTTTCCAATTCGCTACCGACTACTTAGCGATTTCCCGATAAATCAAAAATAATTAAAAGTTTTCTTGTAAAAGAAGGAATCTTTATAGTGCTTGGTGAACATAAGTATGTTAGGCCAAACTGGACCGGCGCTACTCTGAGGCCAATCCTGCGCAGCCTGGCATGTCGAAAACTTTGGCGAAGATAGTACATGCGAAAAGCACGGTCTTCGCTGTAAAGAATCGACAAAGACTCACACATTAGGAAGGAAAACAATGAAAGGTACAATGACAATCACAAAGAGCATAGGAGTATTTGCAGGAGCAATCGCCCTGCTGGCAATCGCTGGAACCGCACACGCGGACATTTCATTCATTACCGACAAGTCCTCGGTGGCTTGGGGAGATTACGTCGACTGGGGTGCGGTCGCCACTGCCGGGTCCGCGACCACTCCATACGCGGCTGTCTCAAACAACGGCCTCAGCGCAACCGTTAGCGATACCAACGGGTTTTACGGCGCGGTACAACCATATAGCTGGGACGGTAACTTCAGCCTCGGAGACAATGTGTTGTATACACTTCATGCTTCCGATCCGATCATCGTCAAATTCGCGACTCCGGTTTTCGGCGGCGGCGCACAGATTGAGTCAACCCTCCGTGGCGACTTTATAGGCACCGTTTCCGCATATGACTCCGATAACTCGCTACTAGGAACCTTCTCGCTCCCCGGCGCCAGCGTGTCATCGCAGGACGGCACCGCGATCTTCATCGGCATTGGAAGCACGGATCAGGATATCTCTGAACTGCAATTCAGCTCCACCAACGATCTAGCCGGCTTCGGCATCAACCGGCTACAACTGGCAACCGTCGCAGTCATTCCGCAAGCAGTTCCGGAACCGGGAAGCCTGCTCGCATTGGCGATGGGCGTCGGTTCCATGGGCGCGTTCCTTCGCAAGCGCAACTAAGGAGATTTCGACGCCGGTGAGGATCGGCGTTAATCAGATATTCTCATTCTTCTACAACCCTTTACTCAAGCCGCCTGGGACTACTGCACCCAGGCGGTCTTTTTATTGGCTGACGTGAGGAATGGGGAGGAGTAAGAGGGGTAGGTACCCGGAATTCCCTATACTCTCGCCGCTCCTTCTACTCCTTACGGGATTCCCAATCCAGCCCAAATTCTCATTTGAACACCTGCATTCAAAAAAACAAAGAATTATTCGAAGAAAAGAAGGAATTTTGTCGAGCGCTGAAGAACTTAGGGATGTTACTTGAGGCGGACACTCGGAGAATGTGCAGAGTTCTTCAGTTTCAATCCCGCTTCATGGAGCGTGGCGCATCCTGCATGAAAGTGAAGGTTGCGCTGAGTAGATGTTTTACAATGTTCGGCCTCGATTAGCGATCCTTTTTCTCACATCGATTCCTTTTCTGTTATGCCGCCAGGACTGCACTCCGGCGGTATTTTTTTGCCTGTCCCAAGATTCTATGACATTCTCCTCGCCCCCCGAGCATTCCAAGAGCCTTTCTCAGGCTTGATCAGCCTGTTTACTGGGTAAAAATGAAAAAAGTTCGCGCAGAATACTTGACAAACGTGCACTCACAGGGTAATATAGTGTCGATTAGCACTCATGGCAGGAGAGTGCTAAAGCTTTGTTTGGAGTATCCGGAATATGGTGATACGATACACCGGACCGCCCTCACCCCAACCCTCTTCCGCCAGGGAGCAGGAGAGGGGGGACATGCATGACGAAATGGTTTTTCCGGTTGCTATCCGCTACCTGCTATCAGCTAATATTGAGGAGGTGATTTTCAATGTTGAAACCCATCGGAGATAAGGTGATCGTTAAAGCGAAGGCCGAAGAGGAGAAGACCGCCGGCGGTATTATCCTTCCCGACACCGCAAAAGAGAAACCGCAGGAGGGTACCGTCATCGCAGTGGGACCAGGCAGAACCCTGGACAACGGCGAGCGCAAGACAATGTCCGTAAAGGAGGGTGACACCGTCATCTACTCCAAGTACGGCGGCACCAACGTGACCGTCGGCGGCGAGGACTATTTGATCCTGGACGAGGATTCCATTTACGCCATCGTTGCGTAGGTTTGACGGCGTAGAGTCCAGTAGCCTGGCCCTTTATGGGCGTTCAGGTTGGAAAACATCAGAGTCTGGATGCCCACAAGGGGCCGGACCATAAGAATTATACAGGAGGAATTGAAACAATGGCAGCTAAGATTATTGCTTACGACGAAGATGCCAGGCGCGCTTTGGAGCGCGGTGCGAATGCAGTTGCAAACGCCGTGAAGGTAACGCTCGGACCGAAGGGCCGAAACGTCGTGCTGGATAAGAAGTGGGGCGCACCCACAATCACCAAAGACGGCGTGACCGTCGCCAAGGAAATCGAACTGGAAGACCCGTATGAGAATATGGGCGCACAGCTCGTCCGCGAGGTCGCATCGAAGACTAACGATGTCGCCGGTGACGGTACTACCACCGCGACCGTTCTGGCGCAGGCTATCGTGAACGAGGGCCTTCGCTACGTGGCGGCGGGCGGAAATCCGATGGTTGTGAAGAAGGGCATCGACCTCGCGGTCGCGAAGGCGGTCGAGGAGATCAAGAAGCTCAGTACTCCCATCACAGACAAGGAATCAGTAGCCAGCGTCGCATCGATCGCGGGCAACGATCCCGAGATCGGCGCGCTCATCGCCGACGCGATGGACAAGGTCGGCAAAGACGGCGTCATCACCGTCGAGGAGTCGAAGGGCACCGACACCGCTCTGGAAGTGGTCGAGGGTATGCAATTCGACAAGGGCTACATCTCCCCTTACATGGTGACTGATGCCGAGAGAATGGAAGCGGTCCTTGAAGATCCGCTCATCCTCATTTATGAGAAGAAGATCAGCGCGGCTGCGGATTTCATCCCCGTGCTGGAGAAGATAGCATCGTCCCGCAAGCCCCTGCTGATCATCGCGGAGGATGTTGACGGCGACGCCCTTGCAACCCTGGTTGTGAACAAGCTGCGTGGCACTTTCGTATCCGTCGCGGTCAAGGCCCCCGGATTCGGCGATCGCCGAAAAGCGATGATGGAAGACATTTCCGTCCTCACCGGCGGCAAGTTCGTGACCGAGGACCTCGGCCTCAAGCTCGAGAACGTTGACCTTACCATGCTCGGCAAGGCGAAGAAGGTCATCGTGACCAAGGAACTGACCACCATCGTGGAAGGCGCAGGAACCGCTGAGGCCGTCAAGGGCCGCATCGACCTGATCCGACGCCAGATAGAGACCACCGATTCCAACTACGACCGTGAGAAGCTGCAGGAGCGACTTGCCAAGCTGGCGGGCGGCGTTGCGGTTGTGAAGGTAGGCGCCGCGACCGAGACCGAGCTCAAAGAGAAGAAGCACCGGGTCGAGGATGCTCTCTCCGCGACTCGCGCGGCTGTCGAGGAAGGTATCGTTGCAGGCGGCGGCGTCACCTTGATCAACGTGATCCCGGCCCTCGAGGGCTTGGGCGCGGATCAGGATGAGAAGGTCGGCGTGGCGATCGTGCGCAGAGCGCTCGAAGAGCCGCTACGCCAGATCGCGGCGAATGCCGGACTCGAAGGCTCCGTGGTTGTCGAGAAGGTGAAGAACCTGCCCAAGGGTCAGGGTCTGAACGCGGCGACCGAAGAGTACGTGGACCTGGCTAAGGCCGGGATCGTGGATCCCGTCAAGGTGACCAGATCGGCTCTGGAGAACGCGGCGAGCATCGCTTCGTTGATCCTGACCACCGAGGCGCTGGTAGCCGAGAAGCCCGAGAAGGAGAAAGCTCCCGCCATGCCTCCCGGCGGTGGTGGCTACGGCGACTACGGAATGTAGCCCGACCCCTTGTGGGTCGCATGGTTAGAATAGAAGAAGGGCATCCCGCATGGGATGCCCTTTGCATTTTGGCTTCTTTATTTGTTGGATTCGTCTGATGAATTGGATCGGCGAGCGACACTACGTATGACCACGAACCGCTTTGTCCTCTGGCCTGCACGGAACTTCTATCAGCAATAATTCACGATTAATTAACGTCCTCCCTGAAGAATCCGCTTGACAAACGGGCCAAAGGGTACATATATTGTATACATGTAGAGTGTACGACTGCCTGTTGTGTTTTGCCACAGATAGAAACTGATCCGCTGGCCCATGAAAGGGAGCAATTAATGAAAAAAGGCAAAGGATTTACGATCGTCGAGATGATTCTAATCATCACAGCGTTGAACATGCTGGCCGCAGTCATTATTCCAGTCTTTTCGAGGGCCCGTGCAGGACTGAGTCAGGCTTCGTGCGCAGGCAACCTGCAGAGGCTGGGGTTGTCGCTCCAGATGTACGCCCAGGACTATGATCAATGTCTGCCTCTGTTGTATTTTACCGACAACAATGGGACCTCTTATCTCTGGAGCGAACTGACGCCCTATACCATACATCTCCACTGGCCAACGCCCGAGCCATATCAGCAGGCAGGCGCGGATTTTATGCGATGCCCGTGCGAAGTACCCCAGGGGGTGATTCCAACGGGCGCAACCGGTTGGGTGGGCAGCTACTCATGGACTTACGCATGCAATTGGTACAATATCTTCGGGAATTTAACTTCCAATACTCCACTAAATAAAAGCGCCTTGATCAACCGTGTTCCAACAACGGTCTGGCTGCTCGCAGACACATGCTCGAACTATTATGGTTTTGCCTATAATCCAAAGAACTGGCCGCTCACCTACGACACGGATGGCGATGGGATACCCGACAGCTTCCAACCTGCAGGGAGCAGAATCGGTGGATACAACGGTTTAGCCATGGTGCACAGAGGTGGGGCGAACTTCCTCTTCCCGGACGGCCGTGTGCAGTGGGTAAGCAAAGCCGACTGGCTGGCCAACAAGAACAACATGTGGGGAGATATCACACCTGGGATTTATCAGTATGCTTATTCCACTGTGAGACCAGGAAGGAGCAATTGATGAACAGGAAGAGTATTGCTGTACTGTCTTTGGTTTTTCTAGGTCTTGGTGCGTCGATACAGCACGTCTGTGCCGATTGGGTGGACAAGACAATAACACCGTATGGGTTCAACGGATCTGCGGTAAACGGCTTGTGCGGCAGGACGCAGGTTGGGGTTTCAATGCCAACGGATAATGCCGGCTTCTGGTCGGGAACCGCTCATACCTGGGTTGACCTGAATCCTGTGGGATCGTCCAAGTCATATGCAAACGGCATATATGGAGATAAGGAAGTGGGTACGGCCACCTTCTTCGGCATTGATCACGCGGGATTGTGGACCGGTTCGTCGGGCGCATGGATCGATCTGAATCCTGCGGGTGCAAGCGTATCCAACGGCAATGCCATCTATTGCAATACGGAAGTTGGCGTCGCCATCCTGCCTGCCGGTCAGCATGCGGGGCTCTGGATGGGTACTTCGGCTTCCTGGGTCGATCTCCACCCATCCGGCGCTGACGCCTCGGAGGCCTTCGCTGTTTATGGAAACACCCAGGCGGGATTCGCCACCATCTCAGGGAGTGACCACGCGGCATTGTGGCAAGGCTCCTCCCAATCGTGGGTCGATCTGAATCCCGCGGGGGCCACGTCCTCCTATGCCAATGGTGTTTTCGGCGAAATGGAGGTAGGCTGCGCGACCTTTTCGGGTGTCACCTGCGCGGGATTGTGGCAGGGGACCTCCGATTCGTGGATCAATCTCAACCCTTCCGGCGCTGATGGCTCCGAGATCTATGGTGCGGACGATGATACGCAGGTGGGCTATGCAACTCTTTCCGGACTCGATCACGCGGGTCTGTGGAATGGCTCGTCAGCCACCTTCACGGACATCAACCCATCCGGAGCAACATTCTCATATGCCCAGGCAATCTACAAAGCGGGATCGGACGTGTGGATAGGCGGAGAAGTGGATGGTCAGGCGGCCATCTGGCACCAGGGCTCCATTCCAGTTATCAGCGGTCAGATAATACCCGAGGACGTTGACCCCGATTCCGACTATTATTATAGCGGACTTACAGGTTCCATAGAGATCCAAAGCACGGGCGGGGATATTCTCGAAAAGTACCCGATCACTCTAAGTAACTATCAGTATTATGAGATAATCACAGGCCAGCCCGATGGCGCATATGTCGCGGTCGCAAAGCTCTCCCACTGGCTGGCGCAGGCAGTGCCGTTTACGGTTACCGGAGGGACCGGCTCCGTGAGCTTTAGCCTGTTCAATGGCGACATCAACGGTGATAACTTCGTGGAAGATCAGGACTACTCGCTTCTCGGGCGAGCCTGGTATTCGCAGTCAGGGGATGCCAACTATGACGTTCGGGCTGACTTGAATTGCGATGGCCGAGTGGAAGACCTGGACTACTCCATTCTGGCAAAGAACTGGTATGCTTCCGGTGATGACTTCTGAATAGCGATATGAAGAGAGGTCATCTCTCATATGCGGGATGACCTCTGTTTTGCCCGCAGGAATAGCGCGCTCGTCCTAGCATGCCTTGAGCATTACGTGGGTGCGTTCGATGAGTAGTTTCATCACGCGCACGCATTCAGGGACTACGTCAAGGTCGGGGAACTCTCCCGTGTAGGGAATGCAGAAATGCGCCTCGGTGGCAAGGCTGCCGAACGGTCCCATTTCCCAGTGATAACCGATCCCCTGGGCAATCTGATTCCAGTTAGCCTTGAGCTTCTCCAGTAGATCCGTGCATTTCACCCGGCTCTCAACTCCCAGTTGGATGGCGACGACGATGATCTTTCCCGTGCCGGGTCTCGCGGCCCATTCGTAATGGATTCCCTCGCGAAGGCCGGTTCCATTAACCTGCATCCAGCACTTGTCCGTGCCTTTAACGGGCGCATGGTAAGGGGTCTTCATCTTATTGAATTCCGTGGCGATTGCTTGAAACAGTTTTCTATAATCTTCAGGTGCAGGCGGCATATTGCGTATCTCCTCAGAACCTAGAAACGGTAGAATGGTACAGCCCTATTCCCTTCTACTCTTACAATCCCCAATTCGGCGTCGGGTGAGTGGTAGTGAGCCCCAGGCTCGTGGTGGAATCCCTAGGAACGCGGATTGATGACGTATTATACCATTCCCGGCAAAAATGTCAAATTGCTGAGCTTTCTTCAGGGAACCGGTTTGCCGATGAAGGGGGAGGCGGGTACCCTTCTATCCGAGCTGAGCGCATTCGTGTTCAAGCTCGATGATTTCCTTTTCGCCTAGCTTGCACTTAAGGGGGAGATGGAGGGGGCCTCCTTTGAAGGTCTTGCTGAAGTCCAGGATGGTGAAGCCGATAGGCTCGTTATTATCAATTCGATAGATCACGAAAAAACCGTCTCGAATCTCTCTGCCATAGGATTCCAAGCCTGTCTCGCTTCTTATTTCCATAATGTCGGCTTCATTATCATATGATACTGTCAGGCCTGCGGACATAAATGATTTCACCTTCTTTTGGTCTTTCGGTCAAAAAGGATGTGACGATCCGAATAGGATGCTCTTTCCAGTCAGTTACAACCATTACGTAGAGTCTCATACCTGGTAGGAAATGATAATACGACACTCGGTCTATGTTCACGCTCGATCGCTGTTTGATGTGCGGGTCGGCCAGTGCAACACCGACCAAATCAATCCGCAGGGCCATTTCGGGGTGGTGGCTAACGATGTGATTGTGCCAGGCGTACTCGGTCAGAATAATATCGCAGCCGCCATCGTCTTTAAATACCTTCGGCCACTCGGATCCCGCGTCAGAACTCAAACCGATTTATCCCCCAAATTATTGATAATAACTCACCGGAAATCCGTATCTAAAACTCTGCAAAGGTGCGACAGCTCTGCCACCTTTACAGTTAATGATATGTCTTGCCGGGCGAATTGTCAATAACTCGAGCTACTTCTTCGGGGCCGGGGCGGTGTCCTGCTCTTCTTCCACAAAAAAGCTGCCGGTGGCTTTTTCTGCCTGCACCCATTGATCGGTTTCTCTTAGAGAGACGGTCATTCTTGGCGCGGAGAAGTTATGCTTCTCCTTTTCATCTACCCCCTTGACGTTCCCGACCATGGTGACCAACTCTTCTTTGGTGAGATATGTGCCGGAATCCGCAGTCACGATCCTATTCTTCTCGACTACCTTGAGCTTGCCCGGCGACACGGCGCGCTTCTCCTTGTAGTAATAATCGATTGCGCCGCAGGTCAGGATCGTGTCCTCCTTGATCTCGGAGGTCAGTGATTTAGGCCTGGAATCAGAAGCGTCCTTGGGCTTTTCCTTCGGCTTGATAACAACTTTCACATTGCCGATCATGCTCCCCTTTTTCTCCTTGAAGTTGACGGAGCATTTCTCCCCCAAGATGGTGTTTCTGGGGTCGAAAATCTTCGGACTGCCGGTCGCATCGGCGGTTTTGGTGCTTTCATGATACTCAACGCGGTCGGCGGTCATGGTGGTGTCGCCGTGAAGAAACGTGACATTGCCCAGGAGCACCAGAATGCGATCCTGCCCATCCCATTTGTACGATGAGGCATCCGCAGAGTATTTGATCTCCGTATATTTTGGCTCTGCGGGCTTGGGCTGCTCCTGTTCCGCGGCGAAAGCAATCGTGAGGAGCGCGAGAGTGATCCCGGTAAGTGCAGCAAATAGATTGGTCCTGGATTTAGCCATGTTTCTCATAGTTTCATAAAGACGGATCGGTCTTAGCGTCTTCTTGTCATTTTGTCTTCCGGTCTTCAAGTCTTTATTCTACCAACAAACGCCCATTCACCTTTTCAACGTAGATTTCCTTCTTCGCGATATCGGCCGTGAGGCGATCGCCGTGGAAAGAATTGCCGTTCACAACGGCGTCCACACCTTGCTTGCAGTACAGGCGGGACGATTTTGAGTCCCAGTGGACGTCTTTTACATCGAACACTGGACCGTTTACGATTGCGAGTTCAGCCCCTTTCGGCATGATTACGTTGCCGCTCACGATGTCGTAATCCAGCTTTGCGGCTTTCAGAGACGCAAGTTGCCGACCGTTTTCGAAGAGTTTTCCGCCTGCGATTCCATCGAATGAAACGTGAACGCGATCGCGGCTTACCTGCACGGTCCTGGCGTGGAAAGTCCAGGCCTTCTTGCCGTTCGACCACCCGACGAGCGTTGAATCCAGGAACTTGATGGAAAAGTCCGCCGGTTTTCGCCCCTGTACCGAGAGCGGGCTGACCCCGATCACATACTTAAACGCCCACACCAGAGCGCACACGACCATTATTACTGTTATGTAAGGGATCATGCGCTTCACGATTCCACCGTTCACTGAGGAGTGGGCGGAGTACGAGGAGCAGGAGGAGTAGGGGATTCCGGAAATCCTTCTCCTTTTACTCCATTTACTCCTGCTACTCCCGTCCCTCCCAGGGCGAGTTCGAAATTTCTTTCCGCGGCTTCCCTCATCGGAGGGACGGCATTATCCAGGGCGTCATTGAGTTCCCCGCGACGTTTCCATGCCCGCAGCACTGCGTCCGGCAACTCACCCGACTTGAGCTGGTTGAGATCGATTATCTCCTGCCCCGTGGCCAGTTGGAAGCTCTCGACCTTTGGGTCGTAGGATATGCCGAGGGACGGCGTTCCGACCGCTGCTCCGAATATGAGAGAGTGCAGCCGCATTCCGACCACCAAGTCGCACTGCGCGATCACTCCCATCACTTGTTGGGGCGACCAGGGTTCGGGCTGGACTGCGGCGTTCGTTCCCATCGCCAGTCGCTTGGATAGATCCGAATCATCCGGCGTGTGCATGGAGATCAGAAGCAGCCTGGCAGGCACGGATTTCTCGATCCGGCGAATTGCGTGCGAGAGCGCATCTTCAATCTTCGGCGATTCCGGCCAATTTCTGAGCGCCAGGGCGATGACGGATTCACCGTTTTGAATGCCGGCCTGCTCAAGCAGGCCGCACGCCTCCTCCGCGCTCGCGGGAGCCAGGGTAAGCGTCGGGTCGGCAGTGACTGTGATCGGCGGTATGCACACTCCGATGTTGCAGAGCAATTCGGCGGAGGCCGAATCTCGCACCGCAATTAAATCTACCCCATTCAGCACCTTTTTAGTTACGATACGGGAAATGGTTCTTCTAAGCGGCCCGATTCCCTGCCCAAGAATGATTGCCCTGCATCCGGCGGATTTAGCGGCATGGATGATCCAGAGATAGTATGCCAGGGATCGAAAGCTCGTGGCATCCTGAATTAAACTCCCTCCGCCGCTAATGAGGAGATCAGAATTCCGGAAAAGCAAGCCGATTGCATGGGTATCCGTCCTCAGCACCGCATTAACATCGTATTGGCGCGAGGTCGCCTCTGGGTCCGCCGAGAGCACGGTGATGCGGATATCCGGGTTGCGTTGCCTTAGACCGGAGATCAGGGCGGCAAGCACAGCCTCGTCGCCTGTGTTGGCGAATCCATAGTAGCCGGAAATGACTAAGTGACTTGGAGCAACCATTCGTTAAACCTTGAGAATGGTTCTAAGGTTTTAGGGTTATAGGGTATTACGTGAAGGATTTATGTTTCATAATCCCGGATATTGGCGCCGGAAACCTTCCCCTGGAACCTTCAAACCTTATAAACCTGGAACCCTAATTCGGCGCTTTCTGCCTCCCAAACAGCCACAACACGATCAGTCCGATCAGCACGCCGAGCCAAAGACCGTTGAAGGCTCGGAGTACCGAGATTCCAAGAGGCGTATGGATGTGGCAGAAAGTGTTGAGCAGCGAAACCTGCCCGAGCACGCCGATTGCGACCAGTGGCAGGCCCCACGACCTGCGCTTTGAGAGCAGCAGCGCGATGCCGACAAAGAACGCTGGATGGCCGATTAGGAACTCCTTGGTCCTGGGCCGCACAACCAAAATCTTATCCAGGATGGCCCTGAACTTCAGCTCTATGCCGCTCACGCCCACGCCGGGATCGTTTCCTGTGCGCATCAGGGCAAATCCCACGATTCCCAGAGTGAGAACAACGGCGATCACCTGCCATACGAATAGCGGGTTTGCTGCCCATTTGCGGAAGTTCGTGCCGATCGCGGAGTTGACGTTGGCCAGGGATTGACCCAGCAGAGGCAGGCCGCCGATCATCGCAAGAACGATGAAGAGCATCGGTAGCCCATGTGCGGCCTTGATGCCCATGAACTGATGCACCTTGACCAGGTATGATGCGTCCGCGAGCAAACCGACTATCAACAGCGCCCCACAAGCCGTGATCGCGGAGGCGCAGGCAAAGATACCGATGGCTTTACCAACCGGCGCCTTATCGTTTGTCTCGCCCTTCCAGAGTTGTCCGGTCGTGTGGGTCACGGCAAGGGTTGGGAAGATCAGCGCCGACGCCAGCGCCACGAGCTGTTTGCCCATCTCGCCTGCCGCCGTGAGTCCGATCATCACTATCGCGGAGCCGAGGAGCAGCCCCCACTCAATCCCCACCGACAAGCTGACCACCGAGCCGATAAGCAGCACTAATCCGGCCGCGACTGCCAGCCCCATGAACGCCAGGAATGGCTTGGGCCTGCTAAGTTTATCGAAAAGGCGCGCCTCGCCGGTGCGGTAGCCGGAGGTTCCTATGTGAGATCGTATGCTGGATATGAATGCGACCGCGTTTCCCACGGGATCCTCGCCGGAGGTTTCAGGGAGGCGGATGTAGCAGACCCGAATCCCGCGTTCCTTTACAGCCCGCTCGAATCGCTCGACGATTGAGCCTGGAGACATCGTTGCCATTTCGGCTGACGGCACGCTGTGAACCCGGACGAAATCGCCCTTTAGCTCCCGGCACATCGCCTCGTCACCTTTTTGCTTGGAAAACTCAATAGAGCCGAAGATCAGGCCCGAATCCCTGAAGGTTTGAGCAGCATCTTTGATCAGCCCTCGATAACCGAAAACCTCATCCCCATTGCTCATCACTCGCGTGATCCCGGCGCGCTTGAGATCGCGTGCTGCCGCCTCGATCGCCTCTTTGTTGATCGCGGGGTGGTTTTGAAGCCTGGCGATGACGTCCAGGCCGTTGCTTTGAACCAGTTTCACTGCATCAGGCGAAAGGCCGATGCCGATGTTGTTGAGGCTCATCGGCGCTGCTTTGACGACGAAGGTATCCGGCATGTTGCCCGGTGATACCGGAGCGTTTCGGTATTCGGAAATATCCGGATCCACCATTCCCGGCGCAAGCCGCCTGCTCAGGGCGACGATTACACGGAATGCCAAGTCCTTATTGTTGATGCGAATTAGAGTCTGAGGGCCGGAGTTGGACGGTTGGCGGGTGTAAGTCGCCTGCCCGGTGGCAACCAGGTCGCCCAGGAGATCCTCGCTGATCGCCACACCGGTGATGCCGGCGTCCTTAAACTGCTGAAGGATGTCGGGAATCGGTCTGCCCGAGGCGACGGAGAGGTTCTGAAGCTCACCGTAGTCGAGCGTGAGTTCCACGGTCTTGTTCCGGTTCTCCACGTGATATCGCCTGGCCCCTAGAACCAGGGCGCATAGAAGCCCTGGAATCATAAGGATCATGAGTATCCAGTATTTACGGAATTGCTTGGTAGTTTCGGTCACGAATTAGCTCCCAGGGAAGTATTTAGTATGCAGTATTTAGTATTTAGTATGATTGCTGTGCAAGTGCAACTCTCATCTTATGCGCTGCCGAAAGTGGTCATTCAGAGCGAAGCGAAGAATCTGCTTCCGCCTGAGATGGGTATAACTATGTAGTCGGTGCAGTATCAGATGTTACCCTATCCTTCGCTGCGCTAAGGATGACGGTTGCCCTATGAGACACATTGCCTATCTTGTTTATTCCAAGGCCTCTAGACGAGCCCCCTCTCCTGCTCCCTAGCGGGAGAGGGGCGAGGCATTCCGGAAACAGCATCCAGCATCCAACCCGTACATCCTGAGTAGCCGGCGGTGAATGACGACGGCATATCGAAGGGCCAGCGCTTTACGTCGGCATCCGGCGTCAATCCATCCATCCTCGCGGTTGATGGTACTCCACCGATCGGCGGCCCTGGAGGAGTTTGCGGCCTCCCATGAGCAGGGTCAGGATCATGCCGGTCGAAAACCCACCGATGTGGGCCGCGAATGCAACTCCGCCATTGGAGCCGGCAGTGCTGCCTGCCGACATAAGCCAGTTCAGCGCCTGAAGTATGATCCAAAACCCGAGAACAATATACGCCGGTAGCACCACATACTGCACGAAGATAAAAAGAAATATCAGCACTGTGACCCTGGCCCGTGGAAACAGATATAGATACGCCGCCAGTACGCCCGCTATAGCCCCGCTCGCCCCTATCATCGGAATCTTGCTCAAAGGGTCGGACCATATCTGCAGGGCCGCCGCGCCGATTCCAGACACGAAATAGAAGGCAAGGAATCTGAAATGGCCAAGTACGTCCTCGATGTTATTGCCGAATATCCACAGATAGAGCATATTCCCGCCGATGTGCAGGAGGTTTGCATGCAAAAACATGGAGGTGAAGATCGTGGCCCAAATCCCGAGCGGCGCCGGACCGATGAGCTTGCCGGTAGTGATCTCGTAGGGAATCAACTCAAAGCCCGTTAACCTGTTCCCAGGCGAGTTGACTGAATAGTAAATAAAGACCACGACGTTCGTGAGTATCAGACCGTAAAGCACCCAGGGGGTGGTTCTGGTGGGATTCTCGTCTCGGAGTGGAATCACCTGATGCCTCCACGGCCGGATTGTTTTATTATTCTATCATAAGCGCCACTGAGTGTAAACGTGCTGCACGGGCATAGAGGGGACGGGTGAGGAAGTTTCGGGCAGGCTTCGATAGCGACGATCTCCTTCGCGTTCGCTCTGGCGGTCTGGGAAGGGAGCGTCCGCTGTGATCGTCCCGGTGCAATCCTTTGCCGACGTTTGGCGCCGTTGGTCATGTCCCCTATGAACGATCTCCAATCAACTAATCCGTATTTATTATTCCCCGACCCATGTTTAAAAAACCGCTTGCTCGGGTAGGAGGAAATGGCACCCGAGCATACCGGTGACCATTACTACTACATAAAAGGGGTAAGGAAATGAAAAATGCGCTCGTCTTCACAGGACTTTTCCTGCTCGTCCTGGGCAGCCATGCCCGGGCGGATGTTTTCAACATGGGTCCAGGCCTTACGAGCCTGGACACGGTTTATGTGGGTGACGCCGGGAACGCCCCCGACCCGACCACCGGATTCGGCGAGGTGGACTACAACTACAACATTGGCAAGTGCGATGTTACGACTGCTCAATACGTGGAATTTCTTAATGCAAAGGCCCAGACGGACTCTTATCCCGGCTTGTGGTGGCAGGACATGCCTACCGACTGTGGAATCCTGCGCGGCGGGGGGCTGGAACCTGGAGACCCCTATTTCTACAGCGTGGCGCCCGGCTGGGAGAACAGGCCTGTAACGGACGTCACTGCATGGAACGCGATGAGGTTTGCCAATTGGCTTAGCAACGGCCAGGGCGACGGCGACACGGAAACCGGTTCCTACACGTTAGCCGGTTCCAATGGCGTAGGCCCAATTTCACGCAACCGCGGCGCGACGTGGTATGTTCCCAGCATGGACGAATGGTACAAGGCCGCCTATTACAAGGGCGAAGGGACGGACGCCGGGTATTGGCTTTATCCAACGCAAAGCGACACCGCGCCGGGAAATCAGCTTCCTGACCCAGGCAACAGCGCCAACTATTACAACAACGGTTACACAGTGGGCAATCCATACTACACCACTCCTGTCGGAGCGTTCTCAAACTCGCCGAGTTCCTATGGGACTTTCGACCAGGCGGGCAACGTAAGACAGTGGAGTGACACCCTACACGCAGTCTCTCCCAGCGGTCTTGCTTACTATCTTACTGCGGGCACAATGTATGCGGACCCAATCTCGCTGCTTTCTTCGGCAGGAGAGGGGTTTCACGAAAACTCGTATTTTACTGACCCCGGTCTTGGGTTTAGGGTTGCAGAAGCGGTCCCTGAACCTCCGTCAAGGATGGTCATGCTCGTGCCCCTACTCTTCCTCTCCATCCCGTTGGCCGGGAAGCCGTTAAGGCGAAGGCTCCGTAGCGCGTCAAGAGGTGCTTCTTGGCTCACTGCGCTTGCCCTCATGGCGGGAATCCTTTTCCTTTCCCAGGGCGCCGTTGGCCATGTCCCCTATGAACGATCTCCAATCAACTAATCCATATTTATTATTCCCTGCCCGTGTTTAAAAAACCGCTTGCTCGGGTAGGAGGAAATGGCACGTGAGCATACCGGTGACCATTACTACTACATAAAAGGGGTAAAGAAATGAAAAATGCGCTCATAGCAGGACTTTTCCTGCTCCTCCTGGGCAGCCATGCCCGGGCGGATGTTTTCAACATGGGGCCAGGCCTTACCAGCCTGCAAACGGTTTATGTGGGTGACGCCGGAAATGCCCCCGACCCAACCACCGGAGAAGGCGAGGTGGACTACAACTACAGCATCGGTACATACGATGTTACCGCGTCTCAGTATGTGGAATTTCTCAATGCAACGAGTCAACAGAATGTCGACTATGGGCTTTGGAACGACTCCATGCCGACCGACTGCGGCGTGGTGAGCGCTGGAATACAAGGCCCCTATGGCGTCGAGCCTGGCTGGGAGAACAGGCCGGTCACGGATATCGACTTGTGGTCGGCATACAGATTCGTTAACTGGCTTGATAACGGACAGGGAGACGGCGATACCGAGACCGGATCATATACTCTGGACGGTTTTACCGGCAACGGGTACATCCAACGCAACTCTGGGGCACAGTGGTACATTCCAAGCCTGAACGAGTGCTACAAGGCCGCCTTTTACAAGGGCAGAGGGATAAACGCAGGCTATTGGCTTTACCCAACCCAAAGCGACACAGTGCCCGGAAACCAACTACCGGACCCCGGGAACAGCGCCAACTATTACATTCCCGGGCAGCCCTATACGGATCCGACATACCACACCACGCCCGTCGGAGCATTTTCCAACTCGCCGGGCCCTTACGGCACCTTCGATCAGGGCGGAAATGTATCTCAGTGGACAGATACTGTAGCCGGAAGCGGAGGCACGTCGGAGGCTCACTATGCCATGATGGGAAACTCTTTTAGCCAGCCGGCCGGCTGCATGGTGTCTACCTCCATTACGTCTCGCCAGAAGCCTTATTTCTACTATTCTCAGTTAGGATTCCGAGTTGCAGAAGCGGTTCCCGAGCCCCCATCGGCACTCGCCTTGCTCTCGATGCTTGGGATTCCAGCCGCCCTTCTCTGCCTGCGATACAGATTGAGGGAGGGATGTCCCCGAGAACAGCCTAAGCATAATTCAGCCGCCATGCTTGTGGTCGCCCTTCTCTGCTGTACAGCGCTCTTCGCCCCGACAGCGTCCCATGCAGCGCCTGACTTCAGCATATCCATAATAAACTCAGCCACCCTAACCCAGTGGCTCCCGATGTATGAGTTCGCTGCTTCGGTAGTAGGGCGTTTGTAGTTACTTGCACCAGAGGACTCCTCATACCCTACTGCCGGAGCATAAACCATGGTCTTAGCTCCGGCAGGTAGAGCGAGATTGGAAAAGTTCTTGAGTTAAACAGAGTTAGCTCTACTACCGAAGCAGCGGAATGGCCTTTTTTCAAGGGAATCAGCCATGAGCCTTCGGCTCACAACCATGGATGAAAGTGACAGAAAGGAACCGGTCTATCCATCCGGGATTCCGGCGCTTAATCCTTGCCAACCTGCGGATAGATAGCGCGCTGATGATTAACCTCACTCCGACCCTTTTCCGCCAGGGCGCGGCAGAGGAATTTAACCGAAAGGCCCGGTTCGTTTGAACCGGGCCTTTTATATTTGGATTATTTGTTACTGCGTTTCCGCTGGAACCGCATCGTCCGGAGTTGTCTCCAACTCCGCCAATTCAGTGAGTTCCTTGTTCACCGCGGATTCGTCCAGATGGAAGTGGAAATCGATCTGCTCGTGGATACTGATCGGTCCCATCTCCTGGAACCTTTCCTTCTCCGTCTGGTTGATCTCCGTGGGAATGTCTTTCAGGATGCCGTCTTCCCAGTCTTCCTGCTTTACAAACTGTTCACCGAGTTTCTTGCAGCGCGAACAACGGAACTTGACATAGACGAAGCTCGGGCCGAATAATCTCAGATAATAACCAGTCTGCATCACGTCTTTGGCGATTATTCTCTGGCCGCAGTTGCACTTAATTGATGACTTCACGCTCACGACATCCACCTCCGGTATGGAATTTGAAAATGTGCTGCCCGATTCAGCGGTAACGCTCGGAGTTAGAAAACGGCGTCCGCCTGCCCTTGACCGGGTACGTGATAATTATAGCACAGCGCCCGTGCGGATTTCCATGCTTGACGGGGCTGAGGCCGGATTATTTTTCACTTCGGTTTTTAGGGGCTGTGGTCGGCGTTTGCTTCCCGATGCACGGTTCATTCCTTTCCTGATACAAACTCCTCATATTTACGCTCGGCATAGCGATCGGTCATGCCTGCGATGAAATCACAGGCAACCCTGGCGCGTCCCTCCACGGTTCCCAGTTCCGATTCCCGCCATGCGGGCAGGAACTCAGAATTTTCCATGTAAAAGCGAAACAGCGCTTTGATCAGTTCCGCCGCTTTCCTCAATTCTTCGACCCTCGCTCCGGAAGCGGACGGACCGTAAACCCTGAGAAAGAGAAAATCCTTGAGCCGGTTCATGGCATCGAGCACCGGTGCGCTCATGGAGAGGATCGGCTTGTCCATGCTCTGCCGGACGAGATCGATGACCATGGTTGCGATTCGGCCCGAGTGTCCATGCCCGAGAACCGCTACGCATTCGGTGGGGATATCCTCCTCCGTTATCAGGCCGGCGGTCTTGGCATCGTCGATGTCATGATTCACATAGGCTATGCGGTCGGAGATTCTCACCACGGCGCCTTCCAGTGTCCCGCTCGAATCCTGAGTATCAAAGCTTATATCTTCCTGGCCTTTGGAATGGTTGTGAATGCCGTCTCGAACCTCCCTGGTCAGGTTGAGACCGAGGCCGTCGCGTTCCAGGAAATCCACGACCCTCAGGCTCTGCTTGTAGTGGCGAAAGGACGCGCCCGGAACAAATTCCCGATACACCTCATCCAGGGCGGTCTCGCCGGCATGACCGAAAGGAGTGTGGCCGAGATCGTGTCCCAGGGAAATCGCATCAACCAGGTCGTCGTTCAAAAGGAGCGCCCGGGCGATTGTGCGGGCTATTTGGGAGACTTCAAGCGTGTGAGTCAATCTCGTGCGGTAGTGATCCTCTTCCGGATCGATGAAAACCTGCGTCTTGTGCTTGAGTCTTCGGAATGCCTTGCAGTGAACAATTCGGTCGCGATCTCGCTGGAAGGCGGTGCGTATGGGGTCCGACTCCTCAGGGCGCGCTCGCCCCGCGGACTCGGCGCTCAGCTTGGCGAATGGCGAGAGAGTCGCGCGTTCCAGTTCTTCCTGTCGGATGCGTATGTCCATGGTAATCATCATCTATTCGATGTTACGCGCCAGTTGCCGGAAGAAGTTCCCCTCGTGGGGCGATATTCGATATTGGACATCGGATGTTGGCTTTGGAACGCTTTTCCGGCGAGACGGGGCACATGGGATGCTGGATACCAGATGCCGGACTCCTGGATGCGGTACTCCTCTACTGTTCCATTCCTGTCCTCGGACTTGTCCACGCAGATTTAGCGAAGGTGGAAGCCTTAGCGAAGGAGGGGTGGGGGCGGGTCAGGGCCTGTGAAACAACAAGCCTCTCCTGAAGCGGGCGAACACCGCCGGCAAGCCGAGGGTGAGTACGAGGAGGGATGAGGGTTCCGGGACCGGGTCGGGGGTGTAGTGCCAAAGGATCGCATAGTCGCCATATTCCGGGTTGGTCGCCATTCCGACCACCCAAATCTCCCCGCCCGAAGTGTAAACGCCTGACGCCTGGGATTCAGGAAGGTTGTAACTCTGTGCAAGGACTGCCTCCAGATCCACCCGGCTTGCCGCCGTTCCCGTCCATATACAGGCGTGAGAGTTGCCTAGACCCTCGAACCATCCAGCTTCCGTGCCCTCGTACATCGATCTGACCCCTCCAGGGCCGAGCTCCGTTCGGCTTGAAGATGTTCCGTTCCAAATGCACGCGCCGTATGCATCGCAACCCGCTTCTTTTCCGTTGTACATGGTGAAAACCGAACCAGGGCCAAAGTCGGTCCAGCTATCCGAGGTGCCATTCCAAAGGCCCGCGTCCTGCACGCCGTTTACCACGGCATATCCGCCCTGCTGATTGCCGTACATGTCGTTCGCGCAGGATTCGGAAGCGCCCGCCGGGTTGAGGTCCACATAGCTGTCGGCAGTGCCGTGCCACAGCGCCGCGTGAGCCACATACCCATCCAGCGACGCCTCGCCAACCTGATATCCGCTGTCACCGCCGGAGGCGAGGGAGAAGTAGTAGCCCGCCGGGTTCAGATCAACGAAGCTATCAGCAGTGCCGTGCCAGAGCGCTGCATGGGGCTGACCGGCGGGGACCAGGTCGCTGGCAACCCAAGCCTGCCCCACTTCCGTTTGGTCATGGGCAGCAAGAGCCGACGAATTGGCAGCCACTCCCGGGTTTAGATCCACCAAGGCCGATGTTGGAAGATCCCAAATGCAGGCATGGCTCTCGTAGCCTTCCTCCTCCCACCCGACCACCTGTCCATCACAGACTGAGCTCGCTGATCCGTAGCCAAATAGGGACACACTCCATCCAGCGAAGGCCGGCGATCCCGCCATCAGAGCGACCATCGCCGATAGAAAACCTCCGTACTTCCTTACATCCATAGTTATTCTCCCCTTTTATCGCATGGACCTAATTGAATGGCAGCGCAACCACGTGAGGCTTACCCACAAACGGCATATTGGCGAACGGCAGGCCCATGTTCACAGGCCTTGCGTTTTAGGGACGGAAGACTTATCCCGGCATTCTCCTGAAGCGCCATGCCACCGCAGGCAGAGCGAGCAGGAGCACGAGGAGGGATGAGGGTTCCGGGACCGGGTCCGGGGCGTAGTGCCAGAGGACCGCATAGCCTCCGTATTCCGGATTGACGCCATTGCCGGCCACCCAAATCTCGCCTCCGGAAGCATAAACGCCATCGGCGTATGAAGAGGGAAGGTTGTAACTATTTAGCAGGATAGCCCCGAGATCCACTCTGCTCACCGCCGTGTCGTTCCATATGCAGGCGTGATCGCCCGGCCCCCAGCCGTTTGGTTGAGATGGAGTAAAGTTACCCACCTCCCAGTGGTCGTAAATACTAACGGCGCTTCCGGACCCCAGCTCTACCCTGCCTGAGGAAGTGCCGTTCCATATACAAGCCCCGTAGGGGTCGTTACCGACCTGCCTGTGCCCGTACATGCCGCCCACGGAAATTGCGCCGGGCCCAAGGTCGACCCAACTGTCCGACGTCCCGGTCCAAAGTCCGGCGTGCGTGGTTCCGTCTATGTCAGCCCAGCCGCCCTCTACACCACCAAACATATCATTGGCTCCCGACTCACTTGCGCCCGCCGGGTTGAGGTCAACATAGCTGTCCGCAGTGCCGTGCCATAGCGCCGCGTGGGAAAGAAAGACGCCATTGCACGCCACACCAACCTGATAACCTCCGTCGCCGCCGTAGGCATAGGAGTGGGGAAAGGTAGGAGGGTTGAGGTCAACATAGCTGTCCGCAGTGCCGTGCCAGAGGGCTGCATGAGGCTGACCTCCCGGGAACTCCGGCGTGGGCAACCATACCTGGCCGACCTCTGATTGATCATGGGTATCCTGAGCCCAGGAATAGTCCGATATGTTTGGGTTAAGATCCACGAAGTTCGAGGTCGCTATATCCCAAACGCCGGCATGGCCTTCGTAGCCTACCTCTCCCCAGCCGACCGCTTTACCTTCATAGACCGAGCTTGCTGATCCATATCCGAGTAGGGACACATTCCATCCAGCGGATACTTTTCCACTTCCCACGGCGCATGCTGCGAACAGTGTAAATAGAAAAGGAATCTTCCCGAACCCCATTTTAATATATCACCCCTTTTGCTTTCCGAGGGCCGCTCGACGCCAACCAAATCGGAAATGGCTTACCCATGAGCCGCGAGTTATCAAACTGGAATCCCACAGCACCGATAGAAAACGAGCAAATCCACGTTCGGACGCCGAAATTCTTGGCTGCCTTGCTCTCTATTTGCCTGAAAAAAATTTTGCGCCTGATGTTTAGCCGCCCGGTTTGTTGGGTATGGTAGGAATGAACCTTCGTCCGGCAGGACTCCGGATCGGGCATTGCGCCCAGGGTTCATATTCAACTTATCGGATCGAAAGGAGAAATAAATGAAGAGCATCGCTTGTGTTGAGATTTCCAAGAGTGTTCCACGGGTAAAGATCACAGTCTTGCCGTTCGTTGTCACGGCGCTTGCATTAGTCATCCTCGCTTTGGCGCAGGGCAGCGCCGTGGCGGCTATCACCTATCCACTCCAGCCACTTACCGGCAACTCTCACTACTTTTCCAGTAATGGGTTTCCGGAGATAATTGTGGGATGCGGGTCACTCGAACCAGCCAAGACAGATCAGGATTTCTACGCCTCTATTCCAGGCTTGGCCACCAACGGTTCTAACTGGGTTCGCTTCTTTCCACTTGCTACCTGGGAAACCCAATACAGCGATTCCACCGGTTACACTCCGGCGCCGCTGTACTGGCCCTGGAAGCGCACAGGGGGACCTGGCGGCAACCAGGTGGCAAGAGACGGTGGCCTTGCATTTGACCTGACTCAACTGGATACCGCAAGCGCGACCAACTACTTCACGCAACTCAGCGCCGCGTGTAATTACGCATGCCAAAACAATACCTATGCCGAGGTCATGCTCTTCGATAATTGCAGCATTAAGGGCGGGACGTGGAGTTGGAACTTCAATCCATTCAATCCGGCAAACAATGTAAACGGATTAGGCCTCAACTCGGGTGCGGGCGATCATGACGGAAGGGACGGGTTCTACACGCTTGGAGATGTGGACAGCGCGCTTTTCAACATCCAAAAGGCGTTCGTGGATTACACGCTGGCATCTACCACAAGTTGCCCAAATGTGGCATACCTCACCTGCAACGAATTCGATGGAACCGATGGAGCTTTAAGTTGGGAGGCGTACTGGACCCAATACCTGCGAGCCAACGCCGTGTATTCAGGCACTCGCAGAATGGTGTTGGTGAACAACGAGAGCATGGTCGAGCCGGCCTACTGGTCCGCCTCCGGGATCGGCACCAGCAACGACATGGTCACCTTCCACATGCCGCAGATGGATACGTCCGGTGATTTCAGCACCGACTACCTGGATAGCGGGCACTGTTTCACGCAGTCATTCTATGGATCGGGAAAGCCTATTAACTTTGACGAAACTCCCGAACCGGACTCTCCGGGGGTAATGACGCCGTTTTACGACAGAGGTGTTGCATGGGGATCGTTTACTGGAGGCGGTCAGTCCCACATCGAAGACCTATTTGACGCTGGGATGAGCACGGCGAGAGGCTTGCGGGCATTCATCGGAGCGACTGGGGGGCATTATGCCCAGATGCAGCCGCTGCCCAGAACATGGGCCCCGCTGAGGTGGGGCGGTGGAGACCCTGACCATATTTACGCCTTGGCCAATACCGGGACGGCAGCCCCTGAATACGCTATGTACTTCACTGAAAAGTACCTCGATGACCAGTGCTGGAACCTTGTCGAGATGAGCTCAGATTCTGCCCTTCCCGTCGGAAATACCTATCACGCGTTTGCGTACAATCCGTACGACGTTTCCTTCACGCCACTAACCACGGCTACTTCCAGCACGCCTGGTGACTATACATTCACTGGGGTACCGGCAAATCAGTTCACCACTTCCGAGGCAAACAGCGCCTCCACCGGAGACGTTGTGGTGTATATATCCACGCAGGGCTTTCTCACCGGCAACATAACACTGCAAAACTATGTGGCGCCGATATTCGGCATGTCCGGCTACATCCAGATTCAAGACACTGCCGGAAACCTGATAGAAAGCCGCAGAGTCACGCTGGACTCGGCGGGCAACTACCTCATCACGCACACCCGGCCCCAGGGCACGTACGTGGCGGCATGCAAGTTCTCTCACTGGCTGGCCCAGGCAGTGCCGATGGTTGTCGGCTCCAACGGCATGGCTGCGGCCAGTTTTTCGCTATTAAATGGGGACATAAATGGCGATAACGTTGTAGAAGACCAGGACTACTCTCTTCTCGGTGTTGCATGGTACACAGGCCTTGGGGACCCCAAATACAACATTGAAGCCGATCTTAATGGCGATGGGTTTGTAGAGGATCAAGATTACTCCATCATGGGATTAAACTGGTACAAGAGTGGAGGCAACTGGGACTCCGACGCCTCCGAACAGAGCATGTTCCAGATGGGTCAGGGCATGTCTGCCATGAAGCCCTACCATCCCATCCCGCCATGCCCACTTCCCAACCACCTGGGGAAGTGACACGGTCGGTTGGGCATGACTCGTGAAATGAGGTCGCTGGAAAACCGAGACCAGGCGACTGCGCCGTTCCGGATCAGGAGGATCCTCCTACTCCGAGCGGATAATCGTAGGACTACTTGAGCACGGTTGCCCGGGTGATCGGCCAGTAGCGAAGCCAGGCCTTTGCCTGAATGTCGTTCAGCGGCAAATCGCCCCAGGAACGGCTGTCGTTGCTGTTGTCGCGGTTGTCTCCAAGCACGAAGATGGAGTCGGAGGAGATGGTCCTTGCCGGCCAGCTTCCATTCGCCGGATTCCTGACGTACGCGCTCTCATTTATCGGTTGGTGATTGATGAACACCCTGCCGTCTTGAATCCGCACGGTATCGCCGGGAAGGCCGATTACGCGTTTGACGAATATCTTTTTGGGGTTCATGGGGTATTTGAAGATCACGATATCGCCGCGTGAAGGTTTTTCAAAGTGGTAGATGAACTTGTTGCCAAGGACGCGCTCGCCGGTCGTTAGATTCGGCTCCATGCAACTGCCATAGACGCTGTATCCCTGGATAATAAAGGTGACGAGGAAAAAGAATACGCCGACCGTCACAGCGAAGGTCTTGAAGAACTCGCAGATGAGGTATCCGCGCGTGCAGGGCGGTTCCGGAGGCGCAAGGCGTTCTTCGGGCGGGGCTTCCCGTGACGTGCTGCTTATCATGGGCTGAGAACGGCGAACGGGCTGTTCGATACTTTGCGCTTGATTCTGGCGAGGGCGTTGTCAACCGACTTCGGCTTGCACCTGAGCTCCAGAGCGATCTCTCTGTACGATTTGCCCATCCGGTATCCACTCAGCACATACCACTCAAATTCGCTCAATAGCTGGCGAAGAGTCTTGTGGAGGAGCATGGTGTCCTCCTTCTTCATGATCAGGTCCTCGGGATCGATGGTCTCCTCGGAGGTCAGGATTTCTGCGAACGTCCACTCGGAGCCGGTGTCATCCGGCGTGGTTTCAAGGGAGAGCGAGGTGTTGAGCGGTACCTGCTTTTGCCGGGTTGCGGTCTTTATCGCAGTGATTATGTGCCGTTGGATGCAGATGCGCGCGAACGCGGGGAAGGAGATCGCCTTTGCCGCGCGATAATCCACGATGGCTTGCCAGAGCCCGATCATCCCGACCTGCAGCAAATCTTCCTTTTCCGCACCGATCAGAAAGAATGAGCGAACTTTGTTTCTCACAAGATTCCGATATTTATAGAGAAGGTACTCGGATGCGCCTTCCACGCCCACCTGGGCGAGCGCAACAACATCATCGTCATCCATCTCTTCGAAATCAGAGGCTTCTTTCTCTTTTAGAGCTTTTTCAGAGAACCTCAAGTCACGGCCTCCTCGCCCTTCTCCAGTTCTATAACGAGCTTGCTTACTATGGCCGCTGCAACGACCACTGCGATGGCGGCGATGGCGGTAAGGGCCACGGGCGTTTCACCCATGAGCCTGTCTCCATATTTGAACCGCACCTTCTTGATCGGTCCGCCGTCAGCCAGCTTTTTCAGCTCTCCGGCGACATCGGTTCCCACCGCTAGGAGATCGACGAAGTTGCCTCGATCGCGCTCCACGATGGTGAGCGCTTCAATCACGTCGCCATCCGAAGCCCGCAGGGCGTTTCGGGCCTCCTCGTAGCCGACGGGGAATCGCTCACGGATTATATCAATCTTCTGAAGCTCGTCTTCCATAATACACCACCAGCGTCATTATACATCAGCATACTGCAATTGGCAAGAGCGGTTATGCAAGAGTTTTGGCATATGCAAATGCCCGTGCGCATGGGTGATTGGTGGTTGGCAGTCGATGGCCTTTGGTGGGCGAGCGGCCCTATGGGCAGGAATCGACTCGATTGCCGCGTTCGCTTGACATGTCCTAACGCCGGATGTTTTAATTACAGGAGTTTATGCGCCGGATTCCGGGAGGATAGCGATGAAACCAAAGCGAAAAGTCGTTGTGCAGGAAGAACAAGCGGTCGAGACGGCAGCGCCGCGTCCCATTGGGAAGCGGAGTATGTTCGAGACCATCTGCATCCTCCTCATCTGCCTGCTGGGAGCGGCTCGGGTCTTCATATTCAGCGCATCTTTCCCGTTTTTCAATAATGTGGACGAACAGACTCATCTTGATCAGGTGGTCAAATATTCCCAGGGCATCCTGCCACAGGGTTTGGACAACTTCAACGATGAGGCGGCGAGACTATCCGCCACATGGGGATCGCCGGAGTACTTCCTCAAGCCGGAGGATTACCAGGGAAAGCCGTTTGGACAGCCCATATGGACCATGTCCAGTGAAATGAGTTCGCTGGTCGCGACTCAGGGTACCGGCGAGTACCTGGGCAGGCCGTCCATCGAGTCGGTTCAGCCACCGCTCTACTATGCGGTCGCCGGTATCTGGTACGATTTCGGCAAACTGATGCATCTGCAAGGCGGAATACTGCTCTACTGGATTCGATTCCTCAATATTATTCTGGCGGGCATCCTTGTATGGATCGCCTACCTGTTTGCGGTTCGGTTCTTCCCATCCAGCCGATTCATGAGATACGGACTGCCGTTCCTGATAGCATTTGTCCCGCAGGATATTTACTACGGGATCGATAACGACGTTCTCTCTCCAATCCTCTTCGGAATCGCTTTCTACTGCCTGATGGATATCTATCTTTCCAGTGACAAAGGATTCCGATATTACCTCCTGGCGGGTCTTGCCATCGCGGCTGCTATGCTCACCAAAGTCACGAATTTCCCGATACTCTTTGTGCTGGGAATAGTGGTACTTCTCAAGCTTCGGCAACAGGCAGCGGGGCGTGAGGCCGTTGTTCGCTTGAAGAGCATGGGTGTGCTCGTCGCAGCTTCATTTGCGCCGATTGCGCTTTGGGCGATAAGAAACTATACGGTCATGAACAGCTTCTCCGCGCAGGAGCAGTACAATATGTATGCTGGATGGACCTCGAAGTCTTTCACCGAAATGTGGAATCACCCCATCTTCACATGGCAGGGGCTATCCGGTTTTTGGAACGAACTCTTTGAAAGCTACTGGCGTGGAGAGTTTGTCTGGCACGGCGTGAGGCTCTCCTGGCACAGCGTGGACCTCTTTTACTCTCTATCTTCGCTTGCGCTGCTGATTGTTGGTGTGATCATGTTCAGACGGAGCGTTAAGGAAGAGGGAGCAGTGGTCAACAGGATGGCGACGATCACCGTTGTTCTGGGGTTCCTGATGCTCTGCGCCATGTCTATGCACTATGACTTCGGTCAGTGGGCGTCGCCATCCAAAGCAAAGCCGTTCTTTGATGGCGGGCGTCTGATCATCGGGACGATGATCCCATTCTTTGCCCTCTATCTATCCGGTTTGGAGTACGTTTTCTCCAAAATCAAGCTCAAGGTAATTCTTCCAGTGATGCTCTTGTTGATCGTCGGTGTGGTGACTTACTCTGAGTTTGCCATGTCCACCGGAGCGTTTGCGAGCAACTGGAACCTCTTCCACATGCACTGAATAGGCTATTATAGCCATTATTGATCTTTCAATCTTATGAAACGTTCAAACAAACCGATGAACCCCGTCAAAGAGAACGCGCCTCTGAGGGCAGAGGAAGTTGGGCCCTCGGGCTCAACCCAAAGCCATGCGGAGAGGCGTTGGATCATCCTGCTGTGCGTTCTGGCCGGGTTGCGTGTCTTTCTATTCAGTTCCGCTTTCCCCTTCTTCTCGAACGTCGATGAGTACACCCACTTCGATCAAGTGGTGAAGTACTCTAACGGACAGTGGCCCCTTGGAATGGACAAGTTCGACAAAGAAAGTGCTGTCATCATCTGTCTTTGCACTTCGCCGGAGTATATGAAGAAGCCGAGTGCATTCGCCAACAATGCTTTCCCGCCGCCAACGTGGACTCTCCCCGTCGATCAGCGAAGCTATCTGGTCGCAAAGGATGCGCCTCAATACCTGCGCACAACATCCATAGAATCCGTTCAGCCGCCGCTCTATTACATGATTGCCGGAGTCTGGTACAGGATCGGTAAGATCTTAGGACTGGGGGACAGCATATTTGTGCTGTACTGGACGCGCTTCATAAACATCTTAGCGATTATGATTCTAGTATGGATAAGTTACGCATTCATGAGGCGATTCTATCCAACCAACCGCTTTCTAACTTACGCGGTGCCGCTCCTTGTTGGATTCATTCCGCAAGACCTCTTCTATGGCATCACAAATGATGTTCTCTCGCCTATTCTCTATAGTGTGGCTCTCTATTTCCTGCTGGACATATATCTATCCAAGGAGAAGAGCTACCTTTACTATCTTGTCGCCGGGCTGTCTATCGCCTGTACAATGCTCGTCAAGCTCTTTAACGCACCGATTCTCGTCGTGGCGATGGTGATTATTGGCGTCAGGATTAGAGATGACTGGAGGAGCAAGCAACTCGGTAGTACGCTTGGAAAGACGGGCGTTATAGTTGCTGGGGCATTCGCCCCGATACTAGCGTGGGTCATCAGGAACTACGTGGTTATGGGTAGTCCAACTGCTATTGGGCAGTTTAACGACATGGCGGGCTGGAAACCGAAATCGTTCATCCAAATATGGAACCATCCGATCTTCACAGCCCACGGCATAGCGTTATTTTGGAATGACCTGATGGCGTCCTTCTGGCGGGGAGAGTACTACTGGCACAATGCCCGCTTGGCCTGGCACAGCATGGATCTTTTCTACTCTATTTCATCTCTTATCCTGCTCCTCTGCGCCGCGCTTTGGATCTTCGGTTCCAGTGATAGAAATGGTAGTGAGAACGCTGTGGACAGAATCGCCTTTCTAGCCTTGGGGGCAGGTGTTCTGATGCTGATAGGAGCATCTCTACGATATGACTTCGGGACGATCTGGCCTGGTCCCAACCGCACCTACCCATACTATACCAACGCAAGGCTGATCTACGGAGCCGTCATACCGTTCTCCATTCTGTATCTTAGAGGACTGGAATTCATCTTGACCAGAATCCGGATCAAGCCTCTGCTCCCCGCCGCACTAGGGCTGATCGTAGTGGGGATGACTTATTCGGAAGTTGTAATGTCCTTAGGCGTCTTCGCCAGCAAGTACAACTGGTTCCACATGTGGTAGGATGGGAGGGCGTTCGGGTATCAGGTATCGAGCGTCCGGTGTTCGGAGATGGGATTCCGGATTCCTAAATCCTAAATCCTAAATCCTAACGCCTAAAGCCTATCTGTCCATCTCCAGCGCCCCGTATCCGACCACCTCTCGATAATCCCCGGTCACATCGCCGGAATTGCGATAGGCCAGCTTGCGCGCCGACACCGCTCCCATCTGTTTCGCGCTTACGATGGTGATAGCGGTCGGCAGCACACCACACATGGTTATCCCCTGAGAGATTACGGTCTTGAGGAGATCCTCCTCGTCCAGTTCGAGCACCCCGGTCATGGCGTCGGAATCCTTGTGAGCTGCCACATCGCCGGGCTCATAGTGCGTGAAGTCCGTGCTGGCGATGATAAGCGCGTCCTTCCCCTCCAGGGCTGATGCGATTGCGCCACCCAAATCCCTCGCGAAACTCAGCGCACCACGGGCGGTCGGTGACCCGATGAGAATCGGCACGATCTTCACCTGGAGCCCCGACTCCTCCATCAGATACTGAATGAATGGAAGCTGGACTTCCAGCGAATGCTCCGACCGGTGTGCGGTGGAGTTGACCTCAGCCCCGAAGCAGCTTTCCGCGATCCGGCGGGAGAGATCCACATCGACTTCCACCTGACCCATCGGCGTGCGCCAGGCGTCATCGTCGGTGAGGGCGGCGGCGGGGTAGTGGGAGCGGTGGTTCGGGCCGATGATCACGATTGTATCGGGCACTCCGTCCTCAGCCATTCGATAGTATGACCACGCGGCGACGGGGCCCGAATAGATCAACCCCGCATGTGGGCAGACCAGTCCCACGATGCTTCGAGGGCCGGGCGCGCTGACGGCCGGCAGGCTCCCCGGGCCGCCCGGCCCGGTGAAACACTCCTCCACCAGTCGCTTTAGTTGGCCGGCGTTCACCGGGTAGAATATCCCCGCGACCGCGGGTTCACGTATCGTCATGAAACCATCCTCCCGGATCCTTACGGTGGAAGTCAGGACGCCTTGCGACGCTCCTCCCTTGACTCCTTCTCCCTGCGCAACTCTTCTCCCCGTTGCTCCCAATAGGCGACCTCTTGCTCAAAGGTCATCCCGGCTAGTCGCGCCTGCACTTTCTCTGCGCCGCGGTGCTGCAATTCTACACAATCAAACTTCTTCTTCATATTCTATCACCTCAGCACATTGTCCGCAGAGAAGCTCGCTTCAGCTTGCTTCCATTCCTGAGACTCGTGGATTTATTCCGAGGCGGCGATGCCGGTAAGTGGGTCACCGCCAAAGCCGAATGGAAATCCCACCTGGATTCCGGAGAATCCAGCCTCGGGATAACATATCCCTCGGGATCATCGCTGTTTGGATGCTTCGGTCGCAAAGTCCGCCTGGGGGCGGACGCCGCCGCCGAAGCTCATACTTGGTCAAAACAGAGCGAAAACGGGAAATCACAAGTGCATTATCCCCAGTTCGGTAGGTCTTGTCAACATTTTCATTGGCCTTCGGGAGACACGTAAAAAAGCCCCGGTGGTATGAACCATCGGGGCTTTACAAAACTACTCCCTCTCCTGCTCCCTGGCGGGAGAGGGTGGGGGTGAGGGTAATCCGGAGTAAAACACAAGTGCGCCTGACCCCGGAACCTCCCCTAACCCCTTCCTTCGCTACGCTCTGGACAGGCTCTTATTAAGGAGGGGAGCCACCGGCGTAAACCATCGGGGCTTTTTGTTCCGTTTTATGCTCTGGAGATGGGCGATATCCATGTCATTCGGTGTTGTGCGGGCAAATCCCTTGCCTATCCAACATCCAATATCCAACATCGGTACCCAGAGAAACTCTACTTTTCGGCCAAGGCCGCTGCCTTCTGGAGATCGACCCCCGCGCCGGGGCCCATTGTGGATGAAACCACGATCTTCCTGAAATATCGGCCCTTCGCCGCCGCCGGTTTCGCCTTATTCAACGCCGTGATCAGCGCCGCGAAGTTCTCGGTCAACTGCTCCGGCGTGAAGGAGACCTTGCCGATCGCCATGTGGATGATACCGGCCTTGTCCACCCTGTACTCCACTCGGGATGCGCTCTTGATGTCCTTCACCACCCTGGCTACGTCCATCGTGACGGTTCCGGCTTTGGGGTTGGGCATTCTCGGGCCGAGGGTTCGTCCGAGCTTTCCGACCATGCTCATCACGTCCGGGGTCGCGACCAGGATATCGAAATCCCGCCAACCGCCCTGGATTTGGGTGACGAGGTCTTCCGCGCCCACGGTATCCGCGCCGGCATCGAGGGCTTCCTGAGCCTTCTCGCCCTTCGCGAAAACCGCGACCTTGCGCACCTTGCCGGTGCCGTGGGGAAGAGTGGTTGTGCCTCGGACCATCTGGTCGCCGTGGCGGGGATCGACTCCCAGCCGCACCGCGACATCCACGGTCTCATCGAACTTGGCTGAGGCGGCTTCCTTTACGGCCTGCATCGCCTCGGTCGGTTCATAGACCTTCTTTTCTACCTTCTGAACTGCTTCTTTGTACCTTTTGCCGTGATCGGCCATCTTCGTATCCTCCTGGTGGTTAAGTTCGGCTGTTCGCAAGCGAACCAGCCTCCCACGTCATGAAGTGATGAGCGATAAGTGATGAGTTATGAGTTTGGAAAAGATTGCCTTTCCGTTCATCACTCATCCCTCATACTTCATCACTTCCCGAACTATCCTTCGATGGTGACTCCCATCGAGCGGGCGGTGCCTTCAATAACTTTCATCGCTGCTTCAACGTCATTGGCGTTGAGGTCGGGCATCTTGGTCGTAGCGATCTCTCGAAGCTGTGCCTGGGTGAGCTTGCCCACCTTTTCGCGGTTCGGTTTGCCCGATCCGCTCGGTATGCCTGCGGTCTTCTTGATCAGTTCCGCGGCAGGCGGAGTCTTGAGAATGTAAGTGAACGATCTGTCTTCGTAGATCGTTATTTCGACCGGCACAACTGTGCCCAACTGCGGCGCGGTCTTCTCATTGTACGACTTGATGAACTCCATCATGTTGATCCCGTACTGTCCAAGAGCAGGACCGACGGGTGGTGCCGGCGTGGCCTTGCCCGCGTTGATCTGGAGCTTGACCACTCCCATTATTTTCTTTGCCATCGTCTTCTCCCTTTTTTTAGGCGTTGGGCATTAGGCGTTAGGCATTGGGGCCGGATTCCGGAGATCCCAACATCCAACATCCAATACCGACAGCCTCGTTCCAAACTCTCTTCTTCGGCCTTGGGAATTAGGATTCAGGGACGGATTCCGGGTCTCTTTCCCTAACGCCTAGCGCCTAACGCCCAATGCCTGTGTCCTAAATCTTTTCCACCTGCGTGAAGTCGAGTTCCACGGGCGTGTCGCGGCCAAAGATGGAGATCAGCACTTTCAGCTTCTCCTTCGCGGCGTTGACTTCCTGAATTGTACCCGTGAACTCGGCAAACGGGCCGGCCACAACTCTGATGACCTGGCCTTTTTCCCAAAGGACTCTAGGCTTCTGCCTCGGACCTTCGAGAGCCTGCAGGATGTTGTCGATCTCTTTCTGTTGAAGAGGCACGGGCTTGTTGCCGGAACTCACGAAACCGGTCACTCCGGTTGTGCTCTTGATTAGATACCAGGTGCTGTCGTCAAGCACCATCTCCACGAGCACATATCCGGGGAAGATCTTGCGCTGAATCTCCTGCCGCTTGCCCGAGCGGGTTCGAAGTTCCTGCTCGGTCGGAATCAGAATCCTGAAAATCTTATCCTTCAGGTTCATCGATTCCGATCGGCGCTCGATCGTCGCCTTAACCTTGTTCTCATGTCCCGCGTACGTATGAACTGCGTACCAGTTCTTTTCCATCAGCCGTTGCCTCCGAGGAAACGATTAATAAGCCCATTTCCCTGTGGGCGTACACTATTAATGTACAAGTTTCTGAGTAATTGCGCCCAGGATTGCATCCAGACCGCCAATCCAGACAGTTACTACAAATACTGCGCCAAGAACCAGGAGCGTGGACTTCTTCAGCTCATCCTGGCTGGGCCAGGAAGTCTTTTTAAGCTCTATGTACGCTTCTCGCAGAAATTTCTGCATCTTCTGCAGTCCGCTGCCGTCGTCTTTCTTCTGAACGTTAATTGCCATTGCACCGTCCCTTTGATATGAGATTCAGTTTAGGGATTCCCTGAATTCTGAATCCATAAAAATGCTCCGCCGCACCGGCGGAAGGTAAACCCGTCCGCTCAAGAAGCAGGGAGCCGTTGAAAGTCACCTATGAAAAAGAAATGGCAGGGACAGCCGGGATCGAACCGACGACATCCGGTTTTGGAGACCGGCGCTCTACCAGCTGAGCTATGTCCCTACGTTTCTTACACAAATGCTATCATATTTGTTGCCGGATGTAAAGCGTAATGCCATACATCGGCAACTTTGCGGGATCCTTACTTACTTGGATTCCCGATGGGCTGTGTGCTTGCGGCACGAGCTGCAGAACTTCTGAAGCTGCAGCCTGTCGGGATCGTTTCTCTTATTTTTCTTGGTCGCGTAATTCTTTGACTTGCATTCCTGGCAGGCAAGATTGACGACCACTCTGATTTCGTTAGCCATGGCTCCCCCAGAGGGGAAAATGATGAACTAGGAATGATGAATGATGAATTGATTAGTTCCCGATCCGGGCATTCATCACTCATCACTCATCACTCATCACTCATCATTTTCCGTGTTATTCGATAATCGAAGCGACGACGCCGGCGCCTACCGTGTGGCCGCCTTCACGAATCGCAAAGCGAAGTCCTTCTTCCATGGCGATCGGCTGGATCAACGTTCCGGTGATACTTACGTTGTCACCAGGCATGACCATTTCGACGCCCTCGGGAAGTTGGATGTCGCCGGTTACGTCGGTCGTCCTAAAGTAGAACTGAGGGCGATATCCCTTGAAGAACGGCGTGTGACGCCCTCCTTCTTCCTTGGACAGGATATAGACCTCGG
>Ga0326727_10003399_pt1 | contig 50981 bp, 38 predicted proteins | sample MB2enrmetagenome_FD_207643 | JGI IMG/M metagenome (GOLD analysis project Ga0326727, IMG submission 207643) | Lab enriched peat soil microbial communities from McLean, Ithaca, NY, United States - MB29MY | ecosystem: Environmental > Terrestrial > Soil > Wetlands > Peat | place: USA: New York...
TGGCGCGCTTTGGCACCCACTGACGGCGGTCCACATTTTTGGCCTGCTCCTTGCCACGGTGATGACCCTGTTGATGTTGCCGACGCTCTATTACGTCTTCTGCGCCAAGCTGAAATTCATCAAGTAAAAGTCTCACTATGCGCTTATCTTCTTTCAACCTGCCGTTTTGGTGCGTCGGCATGCTGACGCTGGCCGGGTGCGCTGTTGGCCCGAAATACCAACGTCCCGCGGTGAATGCGCCAGCAGGTTTTCGCGACACCGCCGAGCTTGTCTCCACGAACTCGTTGGCCGATATGCCCTGGTGGGGGGTATTCAAGGACCCGGTGCTCCAAGACCTGATTCGCGTGGCCCTCACCAACAACTACGACCTCCGGATTATCCTCACCCGGGTGGACCAGGCCCGCGCACTCCAGATGCAAGCGCGTTCCCAGTTCCTGCCTCAGGCCGGTTATGTGGGGGCAGCCAGCCGGGGTCGGGACACGTTCCTCGGCCTGCCCTTTCCTAACGGTGGTCAGACCATGAATGGCTTCCTGGGCGGTTTTGAAGCGCTTTGGGAAATTGACCTGTGGGGCCGTGTCCGCCGGATGAATGAGGCGGCGCGGGCGAACTTCATGGCTTCGCAGGAGGGGCGCCGGACGGTGATGATTTCACTGGTCAGCGGCGTCGCCCAGGCCTACTTCGAGTTGCTGGAATTGGACGACCAGCTTGCTATCGCCAGACGCACTCGGGATTCCTACGCGCGGACTTTCAGGCTCTTTGACGATCAGCACGCCGCCGGGTTGGCTTCAAACCTGGAGGTCTCGCGCGCCAAATTGGCCCTGCGCACGGTTTCAGCCAGTATCCCCGAAATCGAGCGCCAAATCGCCCTCAAGGAAAACGAGATTAACACGCTGCTAGGGCGCAACCCGGGACCAGTGCCTCGGACCTCAACCCTCCTGGCTCAAGAGATGCCCCTGGAGATCCCGGCGGGCCTGCCCTCCGCCCTCCTTGAGCGGCGGCCCGACATTCGGATGGCTGAGCAAAAGGTCCGGGCGGCCAACGCAGAAGTCGGCGTCGCCGTAGGAGACTTTTTCCCCCGTATCGGTCTGACGGCCTTTTACGGTGGCGCCAGCACCGAACTGCACAATCTGGTATCCTCGAGCGGAAACATGTGGTCGGTTGCTGCCAGCACTGCCGGCCCATTGTTCACTGGGGGACGGTTGAAGGGGCGCTACCGTCAGGCCAAAGCCGCCTGGGAGGAAGTGAAGCTTCAATACCAGGACACAGCTCTGGGCGCCTTCCGGGAGGTGTCCGACGCGCTCATATCCCACCGCAGATTTGACGAGGAGCGCGTTGAGCAAGCTGAGGCTGTCAACGCCGGGCGCGAGGCCGTGGCGGTGGCGACCGACCGCTACAAAGAAGGCAGGGCGCGCTATTACGAAGTTCTGGAGGCTCAACAGCAACTCTTTCCTGCGGAGAGCGCGCTGTCGCAGATGGAGGCTGGCCGCCGGCTTGCGGTCGTTCAACTTTACAAAGCCCTGGGCGGCGGCTGGTCGCTCAAGGACTCCGAGTGGTCGGGACGCACCGCTGGGCAATGAATCCAGGAGCGCTTGTGTTGAATTGCGTTCACAAGTACGAACGAGGCCGAGCCTCAAGTGCCAGGGCAGCCCCAACCCGGAGCCTATGGCCAACCTGCGAGCCCGTCCTTGAGGTTGCCACCGCCGTTGTCCTCTTTGCCCTGCCGTGCCGACTCGGATTGAGCAGTGCAGTGGCGGCGGAAGAAGGATCAGGCCTAAGCCGGCGGCAGGCGAAGGTTCTCAAAGGCCTTTCGGCCCCCAGCAGCCCAACTGCGCCCTGGATTGCGCCGGATTTGAGCTCTTTTTCCGAGCCACTCAAAGAGAACCCGCCGTCAGGGGTGGATACAAACAAAGAGTACGAACTGGCCGAACTGGTGGACCTTGCCGAGCGCTTAAACCCGGAAACCCGGACGGCATGGGCCCATGCCAAAGAAGCCGCTGCGGCGGTGGGACTCGCAAAAAGCGAATACTATCCGCTGCTGGCGCTCAAAGCCACCGCGGGGACCGCCAGATTGCCGCAAGCATTGCCGTTGACCCCGCAGAAAGCCGGCTATATGGACCTCGAAGGGCAGGAACTGCGTCCGGTGGCTACCCTCGAATGGGTGTTGCTCGACTTCGGCCGGCGCGCCGCCGATGTCCGCGCCGCCCGGGCACGCTTGCTGGCGGCCAACCTGGGCTTCAACGCTCGGCACCAGGTGATCGTCTTTAGAGTGCAAACCGCTTTCTATCAACTGTCGAGCCTGATCGGCCGCATCAGCGCCGCCCAGGCCTCTTTGGATTCGGCTTTAAAGATACAGGAAGCTACGGATGAGCGCTTCAAGAACGGCTTGGCCGCGGCGCCGGACGTTTCCCGAGCGCGCCAGTTGGCCGCCCAGGCCGCTTTCGACCTCGAAGAGGCGCTGGCCAAGGAGCGAGACGCACAAGTAGCCTTGGCGGAGAGCATCGGGACGCTTCCTACCACGCCGATTCGCATTGTTGATTTTTCCCATTTGCCGCTGCCCGGTCGCATGGAGGAAACCGTGGAACAGTTCATTGACCGGACGCTGGAACAACGCCCCGATCTGCTGGCAGAAGTGGCAGCCCTGCGCGCCAGGGAGGCGGAGGTCCGCCATGCAAAATCCGCCTACATGCCAAAGCTCTCCGTACGTGGCGAAGCTGGACGGGCCTACGAACGATCTCAAGTCGAGGTGGCAGGGAGCACCTTGCCATGGGAGTCCCGGGATCAGGCCACATGGGGAATCGGGCTGGCTCTGACCTGGGACATTTTCGATGGCCGAGCGCGGAGACACAAGCTGGAAATAGCCAGAGCCGAGCGTGAAGCCGCCCGGCATGAACTGGAGGATGCCAAAGACAAGGCCATTTCGCAGGTGTGGCAATACTATACGGCCACGAAGTTGGCGTTCCGCAGGCTGGATGTGGCCGCCGCTCTGCTGGACGCTTCGGAAATATCCTACCAACAGACCTTTGAAGGCTACCACCACGGGCTCAACAGCCTGGTGGACGTTTTGGACGCGCAACGGGCATTGAGCAGCGCGCGTTATACCCAGCTCGACACCCGCGCCACGCTCCTGGAGTCCACCGCGGCACTGGCCTTTGCCTCGGGCGATCTCGGGCCGCGTCTGACCAACCGCAAACCAGGCACTCTCGATACCAGACCATGAAATCCCGACACTCTCTCCTTCTCGTTGCTTTGCCGCTCTTGCCGGGCTGCCGCGGCGCGCCGCAAATCAACCTGCTGGGCTCCTTCTTTCCCGCCTGGATGCTCTGCATTGGCATAGGAATCGGCGGCACTCTGCTCCTGCGCCAAGTGTTTGTTCGCGCCAAACTCGAACCTTGCCTGGGCCCGCTCCCTCTGGTGTATTTCTGCCTCTGGGTGCTGCTGACTCTTTCTTCCTGGCTGATCTTTTTCAGGGCTTGATTTATGACCGACACATCGCAATTGGAGAAATATCTCGACCGCCTCTCAAAGGGCTTTGATCCGAAAAGGATCGGCAAGCTCCTGGGCACAAGCATCATGCTGGGCGCGGGTATTGTGTGTCTGCTGGCAATCCGGGTATATGTGCATGAACCGGAAACCGACGACGCCACCGTTCGCGCCAATTTTATTGGCATTGCCCCGCATGCCAGCGGCCATGTCGTCGAACTCCGGGTGCGGGACAACCAGTCGGTGCGTGAAGGCGACTTGCTCCTGGTCATCGATCCCCGTCCGTACGAGCACGCGGTGGAGCTGGCCAAGGCTAGACTGGCGCTCACCCGCAAAGAGGTGGCGGCTTTCCAGAAGGCGGTTCAGGTGGCCGAGGCCTCGATTGGCCGGGCCGAGGCCCAGGTGAACGCCAGCACGGCGGATATCACCCGCGCCGAGGCGCAGAGTATAGCGGCCGAGGCCTCCGTCGAGAGGGCGCAGGGCCAATTCAAGGAAGCGGACAATCATTTTCACCGCCTGGAGCCACTGCTGCCAAAGCAGTTAACCACTCCCGATGTAGTGGAAGCGGCTGAAACTCGCCGACTGGTCGCCGAAACCGGTGTGCGCGAGGCCCAAAAGGCTTTGATCGCTGCCCGCTCCGTTGTGCAAGCTGCCCGGGCGCAAAAACTCGCCGCCGAAGCCGCGGTCGCACAGGCCAAGGCCGAACACCTCCGGGCCGAAGATGCCGTCGGCCAGGAGGGAAACGCCAATGCCCGCATTAGCCAGGCAGAGGCGCAACTGGCCGAGGCGGAGCTTGACCTCAGTTATTGCTATGTGCACGCGCCATTCACTGGCAAGGTCGTGAACCTGAATCTCTCAGTGGGAGAATTCGCACATGCGGGAGTGCAGGTTTTTACGCTGGTGGATACGCGGACCTGGTATGTCGTGGCCAATTTCCGCGAGACCCAGCTTCGCCAGATTGCGGAAGGCAGCCCGGCGGAAGTGTTCCTGCAATTCACGGGCGGCAAACGGTTTCATGGCCGAGTCGTTGGGCCGGGCTGGGCGGTGATTCCGGAGTATGGCACCAGCACCCTTGGTCTGCCGAACGTGCCGCGCAATCTGGACTGGGTGAGGCTGGCCCAGCGATTTCCGGTGCGGATTGAGATCGATAACCCTGACGATACCTTCCGATTGGGCGCCTCAGCGGTGGCAAGAATCTGCGGTCCCGCCCCTGTTCAGCCCAAAGCAAGGTTAGTACGAGCGTCGCCATGACCACCGCCGCCCTTTCCGCGGTCTCTTCGCGGACCAACCAGTTACTCGAGTTTTTACGCGAGGAGATGGCCCCTACTCCGGAGCGCTGGCGGCAAACGCTGCGCATTACCCTGGCCTGCGTCATCGCAAGTTGGGCCGTGATGGCGTTCCACCTCAAGTTCTCTCTGATCGTCATCATCCTGATGTTCTTCGTGACGCAGCGGGATACAACCACCGCGTCGATTGTGACGTGCCTGGGCCTGATCGGCGCGGCCGTCAGTTGCGTAGTTCTGTCGTTAACCTACATGTCGGTCATGGACATACCGTGGCTGCGAGTCATGCTCCTGCCGGTCTTTATCGCGCTGGGTTTGTTCCTCAACCGGATCTTCACGCTCGGACCGATTGGCTCGTGCATTGGCATCCCGCTGGCGTTGGGAATGCTCATGCCTGACATCGTCCCTTTTATGGACGGGCCTCCTCGACGTTTTGAGGGCGGCCCCTTCCGGGTCCCGTTCTTCTTCTCCACCGAGAACCTGAGTCGATTTCCGTCCGCTGTCTGGTGGGCGGCCGCCTTGGGCCTGCTGATCAGTCTCGGCGTGCAGTACCTGCTGAACCCGAACCGGGCCAGCTCTTTGCTCGTGCGCGGATTGGTTTCGCGCCTGGAGGCGGTCGAAACCGCCCTGCTGCGGCTGGCGGACGAAAATGGCCGGTGCGCGCGCCCCGCGACGCTCACTTCGCTGGCGCTTGAGGGACCAGCCAGTCAGCTCGCCCTGCTGAAACTGACGAGCCTGGTGGAGCCCTGGCTCAAAGAAAACAAGGCTCATCTCAGCACCCAGATCCTCCTCGTGGATCAATTAGTTACCGCCGCCTCCACGCTGGAGCAGCAGGAGATTAAGAACCCTGGTGAGCCAACGAAAATCCGGCTGCGCCGATTCGCCAAATTCGCCGCCAACTGGCGCTCGGTCGTGCCGGAACTGCGCTGGCCGGAACTGCCGGGACCAGTCCCCGCCTCCCCGGTTGACCCCCACGCGGCGCCGGCCTTGGAACAAATGGAACGGGTGGCTGACTTGGTTTCGGCGGCAAAGAGCGGGCAGCCTTTGCCGGAGGAGTTGATGGCCATTCCGGGAGCGCTCCGAGGCGGCTTCATTGCGAACGATGCCTTTAAGAATCCGGACTACCTGCATTCCGCAATCAAAGGGGCCCTCGCCGGGCTGATCTGCTATCTCATCTTCACCTTGACGAACTATCAGGAGATCTTCACGTCCGTCATCACCTGTATCGTTTGCTCGCTCTCCACCGTCGGCGCCAGCTTTCAGAAAGGGACGTTGCGTTTTTGCGGATCAGCGATTGGGGTCTTGCTGGGGCTCGTCACACTGATGTACATCTTTCCCCACGTGGATTCAATCGTGGGCTTTTGGGTCCCCTTCGCTGCCGTCACCGCCCTGGCCGCGTATGTTACTCTGGGCAGTCCGGTCATATCCTATGGTGGCTACCAAATCGGACTGGCGTTTTACAAATGTACCCTGCAGTCCTACGGGCCCTACACCGAATTGACGATTGTGCGCGACCGTCTTATCGGCATCGCGCTGGGTTTGGTGGTCTTCGAGTTTATCAATACCCACTTGTGGCCGGTCAAAGCCACCGACACGATCCGCGCCAGGCTGGGCTCGACTTTGCGCGCCCTCGCGGAAATGGCAACCCTGCCCGCCAAAGCCGAACCCACTAAGCCACCCCTCCGGACGGCCAATGAATTGCGCATGAAAGTAAACCAGGACCTCGCGCTGGTGCATCAGTTGTCAGTTAGTGCAAGATTTGAACCGGGCGCCGCTGCTCGTCGCGAACTCGAAAACCTCAGCGCCAATGCCGGGAAACTACTCGTGCTCCTGCTGGCCATGGCCCAGCACCCAGCCGACCTGCCGCCGCAGAACCCCCCGGAACCAGTGCGCCAGGCAAGAAGTCGCCTCAGCATTGCGATTGCGCTTTTCCTTAAGAACCTGGGAGAACAAACCGAAGGACGCGCAGCCGCGGTCCTGCCGGATCTCCTGGCCCCACTACGCGAACTCGAACATGCAGTGGCCATGCACGTCAGTTCCATCAGCGACGCGAATGTCGCCCTGCACATCCAGGCCCGGCTGGGACTGTGCCGACAGGCAGTGTTGGTTGCGGAACAGGGCCTCTGTACGGGCAGTGAGTTGAGTTGTGGAAGCAGCGAGCCGTTCCGGGTTTAGACAGACTGCCTGGACCTCGGCTCAATCCGGACTGGATGCGCGAAGAGGGCATCCGTGGTTATGCCATTAATCCATTTGGGCATCTCAGAGGAGCTTTCACCGGCCCCGTGAAGGACCGGGCCGGTGGATACGGCTTGTGCCCGAGCCGGAGCGCCACCAACCGGCGTGTAGCGTAGCGAATCAACTCCATCACTTCGGTGAAGGTCATCGAGCCTTCCTTCACCTCCGTCCTCGCTTCGACCCACAACTCAATCTTGCCTTCGTGCAGGTCGACCCGCGCCGCCTCCATCCCAAAGGCATCCCCGATGCGTGCGCCGGTGTCCAACCGCACGACGACTGCGACCGATTCATCCACCGTCGCGGCGTCCACCAATTTGATCCCTTTGGCCATCGTCACGTCCCCGTCTCCGCTGGGAGGTCATCGGCAGGGCGTCGCCTTCCCGGGAGCCGGAATCAATGATGCCCCGGCGATGGCGGTCGACGATGTCGGTCCGGCAATGGTTGCCGGCGGCACGGCGGTGGCGGTCGAGACGTCGAACGTCGCTTTTCTGAGCGACGACCTCACCGGAAATGCGGAAATCGTGAGGCTTCTTCTGGATAGTTAAAAAACCGCAGTAAGCCCTGCATAGAATGCACGGCGCGGTCCGTAGGCGGGGGCGGCGATGCCGATGCCGGAGCCGTTGCGAATCTCGTAAACCTGATCGAAGAGGTTGAGGCAGTCAAGCCGCAGTCTTAATTGGCTGATGCCCCCGGAGTGCATACGCCAAACGTGATCCACGCCGACATTGTCCGTCCAATAGGCGCCAAGTTTCTCAAGATTCGCAAAACCGGCGCGCAGGCCGTTGCCATAGAGGACATCGGTATAGAGCCGGGTGTCCTTGAGAAAAGTATAAGATGCGCCACCCGAACCCGTGAAGAGGCTTTGATGATCCAGTTGGATGGAATTCGCGGAGACGTAAGCCAACTCGTTGTTCGGGAATTCGTATTGCGACGAGTCAATGTTGCGCGCCCGGGTTTGGACATAGGAGAAGTTTCCGTAGATGGACAAAGGCCCTTGCTTGCAAATGCTGCTCAACTCCGCGCCATAAACCGTCCCTTTCGAGTAATTGAAATTATTCAGAATGACCGCGCTCCCAAACTGGCCATCGTCCAGGAGGTTCCTCGCCAGCTTGCAGAAGGAATCCACGGTGACCTGCCAGCCGCGGGTGATTTGCCGGGAAAGACCGGCGTCAAAATAATGGTCACGTTCGACTTTTTGCGGGCTGTCCTGCGCGTTGAACGGGGCGTCGGTAGTGTATTCAAAGGCCTTGACCATGGACGGCGGGATGTATTGCAAGGTTGGCGGCATGAAATAGCGCGCATAGCCGATGTGGGCGGAGGTGGCATCGTCAATCTGCCAAACCAGGTTGGCGCGCGGGCTCACCTGGTCTTCGTGATCGAATGAAGTGTCAAAACGATCGTAGCGAACGCCGTAGTTCAAGCCAAGCCGGTCGGTAAATTGCCACTGGTCCTGCAAATAAATGCCCGAGGTCAACCCGCTGTTTCCACTGCCGGCGGCTACCGTGAACGGCGTGGAGGAGGATTGGGGCGTCGGTGATGGCAGGGTGTAGTCTGGCGGGGCGGCGGCGAATTGTGAGCTGGCGGGGAAGACCGCGGCCACGGTATCGAGCTCCTCGATATTATATGTTGCCAGCACCCCGCCGCGGAGGGTGTGGTGGTCCCCCAACGTGTAAGACCCATCCGCTTGCAGGCCGTTTGCCAAATCACTGGTTTTCACCTGTGCCGCCACGCCATCGAACATCAGGTCTTGGGCCAGCTCAGGCGAGAACCGGATGTCCGCGTATCGGCTAAAGGCGGAAACCTGGACCGAAAGGTCGCCCGCGGATTTCTGGTAGGAGAGCACGGCGTAATAATTCTGTTCGTTCTGGTTGTCATTGATGGTGGACGAGTCGGCCGGCGGGCCATTGGCCAGCTGGTAAACCGGAGCAATTCCCGGCCGGTCGGGGATTTCAAAATCCGCGTAAGAGCCGCTCAAGAGCAATGTCAGCCGGCTAGTCTCGTCGAAGCGATGGGAGAAATAGCCGAAGATCTTCTCCTGGTCCGTCAGGTCGTGCAGCGGGTTGCCGCTGGCAGTTGGGTTGTCGATGCCCAGATTGTTGTGCAAGTAGGAGGCGGTGACAAAATAATCCAGGTTGCTGGTCGTGCCCCCCAATGACCCGGAAAGATGGGCGGTATCGTAGCTGCCGCCGTAGAGGGAAACTTGATCGCCGTTAAGCTGGGACCCCGTCTTGGTGGTAACGTCAATAATGCCGGCGGTGCGGTCGCCAAACTGGGCGGGCAAGGTTCCCGTGATCAACGTGACCGAATTGATCAGGTGTGGGTCGATTTCCTGTCCGAAACCGTTGAGGCCCTCCGGCAGCAAAACGCCGTTGAGGCGATACTGAATGTCGCCGTGATCGCCCCGAACATGCACTTCCCCGAATTGATCCTGCGCGACGCCCGGCGCGTGCAGCAGCACCTGCTGAAAGGTGGAGTTTTCACCCTGGCCCATGGTCTGAATCTGGTTGGCGCCGATTTTGTACGTGACCGCTCCCAGGCTCGGCGCGATCTGCTCGCGCGCCGCGTCCAGATCCGCGGTGACGACCACGGTCTCAAGCCTGAGTGGAGGATTTATTCCGGCTGCATTGGTGTTCTGTCCCAAGGGGGCAGGCGGCAGATTGGTTGGGACATTCGTGGAAGCTGCAGGCGGAGGCGAGGAATCAATCGCACCAGCGGCTGCCGGAGGCGCGCTTAGCGCCCAACAACAGAGCCAGGCGGGCAGGAGCCTGGCGGATTTTGCGCGTAGCATGAATGATAACATGTAGCTATAGCTACATTTCGCGGGCTGGACTGTCAAACGGTTTTTTGCAACACTCGATCGAGATATGACCCGATCACCGAAAGGTGCGGACAATGCGCGAAAGCGGGGGGCGGCCCGGCCTGCGGAGGTCCAAGCGTCCGCCCTCCGACACACACGCCAGGAACACGCAATGGAAACGGCGCAGGACTACGCCGAGGCCATCGCGGACCTTGCCGCCATTCATGGAGAAGCCCGGGCGGTTGACCTTGCCCGCCGCCTCGGCGTCTCGCATGTGACGGTTATCCGCACGGTCGCCCGGCTGCAACGCGACGGGTATGTCTCTACCCGGCCTTACCGCTCGATATTCCTAACGGATAAGGGCCTGCGGCTGGCGGAGGAATCCAGGCGCCGCCATGAGACCGTGCTGGCTTTCCTCCAAGCGCTGGGTGTGCCTGACGCGATAGCGCAAATCGACGCGGAAGGCATCGAACATCACGTGAGCCCCGAAACCTTGGCGGCGTTTGAGCGCTATACAGCCTCGAAGAGGTGAAGCCAGTGAGACACTATGGTTGTCGCCATGACTTCTGGCGCGTCTGTTGCGGTTTTTAACTAGTCCGGTGAGGGTTCGGCCTCGAGCCGACCGTTGAGCTTGCCCAAACAGCCGGGCTGCTTAATGAGGTTGAAAAGGATCTCAACTAAGTGCAGTAGGCGTAAGCCCACTGCAAGAGCACCGCCGCCTTGTTGCGGAAGCCGATGAGAAGAATCAGATGCACGCCCAGCCATGCCAGCCAGGCCGGAAAGCCGGAGAATTCGAACCTTCCCACCTTCGCCACCGCGGCGGAGCGGCCAATCGTTGCCATCGAACCCTTGTCCCGATACCGAAACGGCGGTCGCGGGGATTTACCAGTCAGGAGAAGCTCGTTCTTAATCAGCCGCGCGACATGTCTGGCCATTTGCATCGCGGCCGGTCAAAGAGTGTGACCCGCGCCGCGCGGTGCTTGAATGTTTGGCAAAACGTCAAGCCGCCGAAACCCGCGCCCACAACGACAACGTGCGGATTCGTCTCTTCCATGTTGGGAACAATTTGAACCAAGGCCTCGGATGCCACGAAGGGAGGGTTCCGCTCAACAAGATTCGGGCCCATTCGTGGGATTCGTGGGCCCTACTTGCATTTCCACGGAATGATCCCGATGGTCGTCAAGCAACGAGATGCTATTACCCGCGAGCGGCCGGCCGTCGAGGGATAGGCGGCGCCCATCGACAGGGGCGCCAGAGAGCCTGGTAACGCGAATGTGGTAAAGGGTTTGCCGGTAGCGGTAGTGGAGGGTGCAGGTGCTCCAGGTCTTGGGAAGGCTGGGAGTCAGGCGCAGTTGGTTGCCCTCCAGATTCACGCCGAGCAGGGTTTCGAGCAGGAGCCGATACATCCAACCGGCGGAGCCGGTGTACCAAGTCCACCCGCCACGGCCGGTGTGGGGCGCGACGGCATAGACGTCGGCCGCCACGACGTAGGGTTCGACTTTGTAGGTTGCGATTTGGTCGGGTGTGGCGCTGTGGCGGAGGGGATTGAGGAGGGCGAACAGGTCCCAGGCCCGCTCGGTGTCTCCCAGGAGCGCAAAGGCCATCGTGGTCCATATAGCGGCATGAGTGTATTGGCCGCCATTTTCGCGGACGCCGGGGAAATAGCCTTTGATGTAGCCCGGATTAAGGGGGGAGTGATCGAACGGAGGATCGAGCAACTGGATCAACCCGGCGTTGCGGCGGATGAGGCGCTCGTCCACGGCTTGCATGGCTTGGCGGGCGCGCTGGGGATTGCCGGCGCGGCTGATGACCGCCCAGCTTTGGGGCAGGGAATCGATCTGACATTCCGGATTGGTCTGGGAGCCAAGGGGTTGTCCGTCGTCGAAGTAGGCGCGGCGATACCATTGGCCGTCCCAGGCGTGTTGCTCGAGGTTTTGTTGCAGTTGGAGGGCTTGGGCGAGGCACCGCTCGGCAAAGGCAGCGTCGTTGCGCCGGCGCGCCAATTCCGCAAATTGGGTGAGCACGTCGTAGAGGAAGAAACCCAGCCAAACGCTTTCGCCGCGCCCCTCCTTGCCAACCAAGTTCATGCCGTCGTTCCAGTCGCCGCAACCCATGAGCGGCAGGCCACGCTGGCCGAAATGGAGGGCGTGTTCGATGGCGCGGACGCAATGTTGATACAGGGTGGCCGGCGATTCGGAGCGATGGGGCAGGTCATAGCAGGATTCCTCCTCCGGTTTGAGGGGGCGGCCTTCGAGAAAGGGAACGGACTCGTCGAGCACGCCGGTCTCGGCAACGCAGGCGACATAGCGGCAGGCAGCGTAAGGCAGCCACAAGTAATCATCGGAGAAATGGGTGCGAACGCCGCGGCCGGCGGGAGGGTGCCACCAATGCTGCACGTCGCCTTCGGCGAACTGGTGCGCGGCGGCGCGCAAGAGGTGCTCGCGGGCGAGGGCCGGCTCGGTGTGCACCAGCGCCATCACATCCTGCAATTGGTCGCGGAAACCGAAGGCCCCGCCGGATTGATAGAAGCCGGTGCGGGCCCACAGGCGGCTGCTCAAGGTCTGATACAACAGCCAACCGTTGGCCAGTACGTTGACGGAGGGGTCGGGTGTTTCGACTTGCACTGCGCCGAGCGTCCGGCCCCAGTATTGCCGGGTTCCTTCCAGGGCGTCCCGGCCGGCCTCAGCGGGGCGGAAACGGCGGATGAGGGTTTGAACGTCGGCCACGCTGCGCCCCACCCCGAGGCGGAAGCTGGTTTCCCGTTGCTGCCCGGCGGCCAAATCAAGAGTCACCTGAACCGCGCCACAAGGGTCCAAGCCCGCCCCTGTTTTCCCCGAGAGCCGCGTCCGCCTGAGGGCCGCCGGATTGGACAGGCTCCCATTTCGGCCGAGAAACTCCCTCCGATCCCCGGTGACGGTTCGGCTGGGGTCACTCACGTCCACGAAGGCGATGCGTTCGGCGAACTCGGTGTTGAATGGATTGCGCGCCAGCAGGGCGCCGGTTTTCGGGTCCACCTCGGTCTGCACGTGCAGCAGGCTCTTATGGCGCAGCTCTCCCAGCACCCATTCCCAGTAGCCGGTGACGGAGAGTTGGCGCGGCCGGCCGGAGACGTTGCGCAGTTTCAGGACCGCGAACTTCACGGGCGCGTCCATGGCCACATAGACAGTCAACTCGCAAGCGATGCCGTTCTCGGTGTGTTCGAACACGGAATAGCCGAAGCCGTGACGGATGACATAAGGTGTTGCGCCGCGGGCAGGCAGCGGGGTGGGGGACCAAAACTGTCCCGTCTGCTCATCCCGGAGGTAGAAGGCCTCACCGGTGGCGTCGGTGACCGGATCGTTGTTCCAGGGCGTCAGGCGAAACTCGTGGCAATTTTCGACCCAGGTGTAGGCGCTGCCGCTCTCGGAAACGATCGTCCCGAAGTAGGGATTGGCCAGCACGTTTACCCAAGGGGCGGGCGTTGCCTGGTCCGCTGACAAGGTAGTGACATATTCTCGGCCGTCAGGGGTAAAGCCGCCCAGGCCGTTATGAAAGAGCGTTTCGCGCGGCGGGAGCGGCTTGGGCAACTCGCGCACCGGGGAGCGGGCCGGCGCCAGCAAAGGGATGACCGGTTCCGGGAGACTGGGTCGGTCCAGTTGTTCGGTCAAGGTCCCGTTTTCATCGGCCAGGACCACCCGCGCGACCGAATGGAGCAGGACCTGGTCTTCACTGGGGACCTGGTCCAGGCGCCGGACAAAGATGCCGCCCGGCTTGTCGAGCAATTGGGCTTCGATGCCCGAGGCAATCAAACTGAGGATGTGGTCCTGCAAGGGCTGGCGATAGACCGAAACGTCCTCATTGAGGATGACCAGCTCGACCGGCAAACCCTTCATCCGCCAGTAGGAGTGAGCCCGGAGGAGGTGCTGAAGTATCTCGATTCTGGCGGGGTCGCCGATGCGCAGCAGGACGATCGGCGCGTCACCGGAGATGCCATAGCCCCACAGCCCGCTTTGGCCGCGCCGGTTACTGAGCAACACACTGGGAGTGGCACGCCGGGCGGGATTGGCATAGATCAAGGCGCCGGCCAGCCGGGCATAGAGCTGCGCGTCGGCCTCGGAGGCGTTGATGTGGCGCAGGGTGACCTGGCTGTGGGTCCACGCGAGGTCCAGGGCCCGGTCGGCCATGCGCGGGTTGTGGTATTTTTCCACCAGCGCCACCGCCGCCTCCCGGCTCTCGGCCATGCCCATGACCAGGTCAACATGGGCGGTCTCGTGGGGCGCCAGTGTGACGGTGCGGCGCAACGAGCTGATGGGGTCCAGAACGGAACCGGTGGTGTTGGACAGTGGTGAGATTCTCTGCAGAGCGGCCGGTTCGGCCAGGGTCCGGCCTCGCCCGATGAACCTGGCGCGGTCCGTTTCGCAGGAGATGACACCCTGCTCGCCGCCCTGCCCCACCATGAAATTCAAAAGCCAGGGCGGCTTTTCCGCTTCGGACCGGGGGCGGCGGGTGCACAGCACCGCCGGGCGTGGGCCCAAGAACTCGGTTTGCACGAACAGATTGCTGAAGGCGGGATGGGAAGCGTCGGCCGCGGGAGGCGCGAGCACGACCTCGGCATAACTGGTCAGTTCGATGACGCGCCGGTCATGGGAATGGTTGGTGAGAGTCACTCGGCGCAGCTCGACATCATCTTCGGGCGAGACGCTGATTTCGGTGTGGATTTCCAGGCCGGCATGGCGCTGGCGAAACTCGGCGCGGGCTTGAGTGAAGATGGCTTCGTAGTGTTTGGTGGCGCGCCGGCAAGGTTGATGGGCGGCGGACCAGGATTCGCCGGTGGCCACATCGCGCAAATAGATGAAGGTGCCCCAGCAATCGCGCGTGGCATCCTCGCGCCATCGCGTGACGGCCAGGTCTCGCCACCGGCTGTAGCCGCCGCCGGCGCTGCTGACCACGACGTGATAGCGGCCGTTGGACAAGAGGTGGACCTCGGGCGCGCGCAGTTCGGGATTGGCGAAGACGCGCATGAGGCCCTCGCCGTCGCCGGCAAACCTGCGCGATTTCACCAATTCATACTGTTCGGAGAGCACTTTGGCGGTGGTGTTGGGCACGCGCTCCTGCAAGAGCAAGTCCGCGGCGCGCAAAGCGGGGCACGACAGGAAACGCCGCTGCATGGGACGGTCCAGCACCCGATACGCCAGGGCCAGCAGGCTCATCCCCTGGTGATGGGCCATGAACGAGCGGATGGTGATGCTGGACTGGCCGGGAGGCAGACGTGAGGGAGTGTAATCGACCGCCTCGTAAAACCCGTAAGCCCCTTGGCGCCCCTCGGCGGCGAGTTGTTCGAGGTTGTCGCAAGCTTCGCGGGGCGCGACCATCAGCGCCATTGCCGTGGCATACGGAGCAATCACCAGGTCCTCGGCCAGGCCGCGCTTCAAACCCAGGCCCGGCACGCCAAAGGCGCGGTATTGGTAATTGAGATGAACGTCCGTCCGGTTATAGCCGGATTCGGACACACCCCACGGGACGCCGCGCAATCGGCCGTACTGGATCTGCTGCCGGACCGCCCCGGCGCACGTTTGACCCAGCAAGGTCTGCTCATAGTTCGGCATGACCAGCAGCGGCATCAAATACTCGAACATGGACCCGCTCCATGAAGCCAACACCGGATCGCCTCCCAAAGCGACGAGCAACCGGCCCAGCGAGAACCAGTGGTCCTGCGAAACTTGCCCCTGAGCAATGACGACATAGCTGCACAAACGGGCCTCGGAGGCCAGCAGATCATAAAAGCTGGCGTCACCGCGACGTTCTGTGACGTTGAACCCGATGGAGAAGAGCTTGCGCGCGGGATCGAACAAAAAGCCGAAGTCCATCCCGGCCATCTCGGCGCTTTGCCGCGCCAAGGTTTCCAGTGCGAGGATGCGCTGGCGGGCGCGGCTGCCGGCCTTCCGCAGGCAGCGTAACCATCGGGCAAGGCGCGCTTCCTCCTCGGGCTTCCTTGATGAGGCGGGTTCCGTCGCGAGGGCTTGCAGGGCCGCCGCGAGAGACGGGCAGAGCGATTGATCCAATTCCGCCACCTGGCGCAAGGTGGGCGCCTGGTCGAGTTGGGCGAGCTTGGCGGGGAGGGTAGCGGAGTCAGACGCCAAGGCCAGCCAGGGCGCCAGGAGAAGCAAATCTGCCAAATGGTCCCGGCAATTTCGTTCCAGAGTCCGGGTCCACCATTTCAGTTCCTCCCCAGCTCCCGCATCGAGCGCCGCGGCCAATACCGCCACCCGCTCGGTCACCCGTCGCAGCAGGTCAAATCCTGCGCGCAGGGTTAAGGGCGGCTGCGCCAGTTCCGCCTCGATGCGCTCCAACTCGGAGCTGCCGCCTTTCAGCTCGTGAACGATGCCTACAGTGTCCGCCAGACCTGCGAATACTTGAGGAGTGAGGATCGATTGCGCCTGTAATTCCGCCAAACCTTGGCCCAGGGTCAGCAGATGGCCTGCGAGGTTGCCGCTGTCCACACTGGAAACATAGAGCGGCAGCAAGGGCTTGAGGGTTCGGGTATCGTACCAGTTGAAGAAGTGGCCGCGGTAGCGTTCGAGGCCCCGCATGACGTCCAAGGCATCTTGTGTGCGCTGAACGAGTTGGCCAACCGGCAGATAGCCGAAGTCGCACGCTGCCAGGTTGGCCAGCAGGGCCAATCCCATGTTGGTGGGCGAAGTGCGAGAAGCCAACACCGGGACGGGTTCTTCCTGGAAATTATCCGGCGGCAGCCAGTGTTCTTGCGCGGTGACGAAGGTTTCAAAGAAGCGCCAGGTCTTGCGGGCGGTCCGCCGAAGGAAGGCCACTTGGTTGGGTTCTAAGTCCGGCGCCGACGAAGGCCCGATGGGCTGGCTGATGCGCCAAGCTATCCAAGGAGAGGCCAGCCAGAGAGCCAGGATTGGCGCGGCGAACGGCAATTGCGCGGGCTGCACCCAGGCCAGGAAAGACCCGCAGGCCAGGGCAACCACGGGCGCGACCCACATGGTCGCATAAAACCCCACGGGGCCGCTGCGGGCGGTGCGTTCGGCGTCGCTGGCGGTTTGCCATTCCAGGAGCCGTTTGCGAGTAAAGAGCAGCCGCACCAGCGTGCGCACGACGGCATCGAGGCTGATAAAGGCGTCGTACGGCAGGAATACAAAGGTGAGCAGGGCCTGGCCGAGTTGGCGTCCCGTGGAGCCGGCCAGCCCGCGCAAGTGCAACCCAAGAGACACGTCCCGCGGCTTGTGGAAAAGCTCGACAGTCGCCGCCAGCAGGGCCGGCAGGGTAATGATACCGAGGACCAGCAGGGGCGCGGCGGCGCCGAGGCCGGAGAGCAGCACCCAGTTGCCCAGCAGCAGCAGCAGCAAGCCGGCGGGGACCAGGCTGCGCCGGAGATTGTCGAGGATCTTCCATTGCGACAAGCCGGACAGAGGATTGGCGATGCGCCGGGCATCGGGTCCCGGAACGCGAGGCAAGAGCCACTGGGCGATTTGCCAATCGCCGCGAATCCAGCGATGGCGCCGATTGATGTCAGCGCTGTAACGGGAAGGATATTCCTCATACAACTCAACGTCGCTGACCAGTGCCGAGCGGGCATGGCAGGACTCGATCAAATCATGGCTCAGGACCGTGTTCTCCGGGAAACGGCCGGCGACGGCTTGTTGAAATGCGTCCACATCATAGATTCCTTTGCCAATGAACGAACCCTCTTCGAACACATCCTGATAGACGTCCGAAACCGCGCGGGTGTAGGGGTCAATCCCGACGTCACCCGCAAACAGTTTGACGAACCAGGACCGTCCGGCGCCGGGCAAACTTACCCCGACGCGCGGCTGCAAGATGCCGTAGCCCTCGGTCACCACGCCCTTGACCGGATCGAACTGCGGCCGGTTGAGCGGGTGAGCCATCGTTCCGGCGAGCTGGCGGGCGGCATCGCGAGGAAGCTGCGTGTCGGTGTCGAGGGTGATGACGAACTTGACGGCCGGCAGAATCGAAGTATCGCCAACGATTTCAAGAAAACAGTCTCTGGACCCGCCGCGGAGCAGGGCGTTGAACTCCGTCAGTTTGCCCCGCTTGCGCTCGTAACCCATCCACAGGCCTTCGACTTCGTTCCAGCGGCGCGGACGGTGGAAGAGGAAGAAGATATTGGGCCGGTCGGACGCATACTTGGCATTGAGCATTTCTATGCCCGCGCGTGCGCACTGAAGCACCAGGGTGTCCTCCGGCTGGGTCTCCCGAGGCGCGTCCTGGAAATCGGTCAGCAAAGCAAAGTAGAGATGCTGGTCCCGGTTCGCCAGATAATGAATCTCGATGGTTTCGACCAGCCGGGCGACCGCCCTGGGGTTGGTCAACATCGTCGGCACGACCACCATGGTCCGGCACTCGGGCGCGATGCCCTCGGAGTAATCCAAGCGCGGCAGCAGGTGGGGTTTAACCAAAAGGGTGGAAAGCCAGTTCATCAACGCGACGGCCAGTTGGGTGCAACAAAGCAGGAACACGAGCGTGAAGAAGGCCAGCTTCCAGCCCTGTACCTCGAGCGCCCGCGCTTGCTGGATTAAGCCGAGAGTCCCCAGCACCGTGAGCAACGAAACTCCGCCTCCATAGAACGCCATTGGAAAGCGGCGGATGCGCCGCTCGAGGGCTGTTTGCCAGGGCTGGCGCACTTCTGCCGCGCGTTCCAGCGCCGCCAGGCCCTTGTCGACCAGGTGAAATCCCACATGCGCGGTCCGGTCCTGAATTCCTCTTTGCCGGGCGCTGGCTTCGGCCAGTTGGATGGCCTTTCGCGCCACCTCCGACTCCGGGAGCCCGCTGTGGCGGGAAATGGCCTCGACTGAGTGGCGATAGCGATCGCGGGTGGAGAAGTCCATCTTCCCGTAAACGCCGGGGGGGTCGAGGCGGAGCGCCTGATCGACCTGGCTCATCGTCTCGACGAACTCGCGCCAGTCCAAGGCGCCCAGAAAGCGCAGACTGCCGATGGTATGACTGACGGAGACCTGGTCGGCGGCCTGGTTCTGGCTCTCGAGGCGGACCAGTTGCTCGAGGGAAAGTCCCTGGTCCGTGAGCCGCTGCTCGAGCCAAGCCCGCGCCAGGTGCATCGCCGGGCTTTGGCGGGACAAGCGTTGGGAGAACTCCGCCACGAAGGCGCTGGACAACCGCAGGGTGGACTGCGCCATGTCGGCCACCACCACGACGAGGTGAGAGGGTTTCTTCTCCGCCATCTCCTGCAGGCGCTCGACCCACAGGTCCGCCAGGTCGCGATCGTGCCGCACGATCATCAGCCGCGAGGTGACCCGGCGCAGATTCTCGATCAAGGCCAGCCGGAGCATGATCGGAATGGCCCACAACTCGCCCAGTTTCAAGGCCGACACCGTTTGGTAAGCCGCGATGAAGGCGCGCAGCGGCTCGGCGTCAATCTGCGCGTCCACATGGGAAATCAATTCGAGCGCCAGGTCATAGACGCGCGGCAACCCGGCCGAAGCCCCCGCCACCAGGCGGGGGAGTTCCCGGCTGTAACCCCGGGGCAAATGCCGGCGGGCCATCTGGATCTGCTCTTCAATCAGGTAGAAATTGTCGAGCAACCATTCGGCCGCGTGAGTGACGCGCCGGGTTTGGTCCACCGCCTGAGTCGCGCGGTTGTAGGCCTTTAAAACCTGCTCATTTTCACCCAGCCGCGCGAGCAATCGGTTGGCGCCGCGCCGGGTGACGACCGGGTGATTCTCGGCGAGGGCCTTGGCGTGGTTGGCCAGTTGCTCGATGCTGAACACTTCTCCACGCAGCGGCGGCTCGTTCGCCGGGGGACGCACCTGCACATACCCGGCCACCCGGCCAAGCAACCCTTCCAGGCTGATTTCTTTTCCAGACGCGGTATTCAGGATGAGCCTCTCACGGGATGTGACCGGGTCGGTCGGCCAGGCGCCAGAACCTGGTCAGGTCCTGGAGCGTGAGTCATTGCCCGGAGGGAGAAAGAGCTTGCTGACAAACTTCAATGGTTTCTCCCTGGCATTGGGGTTGTGTCGAAAAAACCGCGGAGTCCGTGCTTGAAATCCGCGTAGGTCTTGCAGTCAGCCCGGGCGTTGCTCCGGTAGGAAAGACTGCCGACGAGGCTGAGCAGCGGGTGGCGGCGGTGCCAAAAGCTGTTCCACGTCCGCCGCAGAACGCGCCCCAAGGAATAGAAGCGCTGGTTGCAGGTGATCATTTCCCGGATGATGCCGTCCTGAGAGAAATGCTTATGCCGGGCCACCGGGAACGTCAGCGTGTAGTATTTCCAGTCTTCCGGAAACCTATTAAGGGCGATGCGAGCCTCCGATTTCATCTGGTCCCACAGGCGTGTCCCCGGCAGGGGGGTCAGAAACAGCGTGTTGAGATGGTCCAAGCCGTACTCGGCGGCCGCCGCGGCGATCCGTCGGCCGATGCCTGGTTCATCGATGTCCAAACCGATGATAAAGGAGCCCACGACCAGAATCTTGTGCCGCTGGATGCGCTCGACCGAGGCGCGGAAATCCCGGCCCTTTATCAGGTTGAACTTCTTGCCCAGTTCCCGCAGCCCCGCGGGCGTCGGGGACTCGAAGCCGATGAACACGCCTTGGCACCCGGCCCGCGCGGCCAACTCGAGGACTTCTTCGTCATCGGCAAAATTAATGGTGGCCTGTGCCACCCATTGCTTGCGCAGGTTTGCCTGAGCCAAGGCGCGAAACAGTTCCTTGGCCCGGGCGACATGTTCCGGGCGCGTGCCGATGAGGTTGTCGTCCACCACCAGCACCCGTTTCTCACGGATCGACTTGAATTCGCGGACGACCTCGGCAATGGGTCGTTGCCGGTAGAGGGCTCCGTTGAACGTTGTCACGCTGCAGAAGTTGCAGCTCAAGGGACAGCCGCGCGTGGTCTGAATGGCTCCGAAGGCATATCGAGCGGGGAGCAAATCGTGACGGGCGGGCGCGAGGTCCTTCAGATCGGCATGGCCTCCGTCGTACCGGCGCTTCCGCCTGCCATGCCGGGTGTCCTCCAGGACTTGGGGCCAGATGCCCTCCGCTTCCCCCGTAACCACCGAGTCCACACGTTCCATGACCTCGTCCACGCACATGGTGGCGTGAATGCCGCCCAGGACCACCGGTACACCCATACCCCGGAAGTGAGCGGCCACCTCATAGGCGCGGTTCGCCTGTGAAGTGAACGCGGTAATGCCCACCAAGTCGGGCCGGGGCATGGCAGAGTAGTCCGGCCTGCCGAGGTTCTCGTCCACGATGGTGATTTCCCACTCCGGCGGAGTCAGGCCTGCGAGCACCATCAGGCTGAGCGGCTTCCACACGCGGTAGCGGTTCCACCCGCTCCCGTCGACCTTGACGCTGCTGACCAGCGGATTGGACGGATTGACCAAATAGAGTCGCATCACCGTTTCCCCTTTCACAGGGCCATAATGAGCCGGCGGAATTCGCGTCAGCTTTCCACAAAACGCAGGACGGTGAGAAAGACGCGTGCCGGCCACGCCTTCACCGTGCCGGGATGTTCCCGCCGGCGGGAAGAAGGTCCGTTAATAGCGCGAGCGGGCTCCTCTTCCGTAACCACCGCCGCCGGTCGAACGTTCCTCGCGCGGACGGGCTTCATTGACGGTCAAGGCGCGCCCTTTCCAATCCTTGCCGTTCAAGGCGAGGATCGCCGCAGTGGCGGCTTCCTGCGTGTTCATGGTGGCAAAGGCAAAACCTCGTGCCTGACCGGTGAATTTATCCTTGATTAGCGCGATTTCATTGACCGGACCGTGCTCGGAGAGTTTGTCTCTCAGATCGCCTTCGGTGATGTCGATGGGGAGGTTGCCGACGTATAATTTTGTGCTCATGGTGATTGATTAGTCGACTGCTTTTCCCAGGGTGTTCCCGACGCTCGGGTTTCAAATCATCACTGAAGCGAATTCATTGAGGATCTTCCTGCCTCGAAATCGGCAAGTTGGCTAAATGCGAAGCTACTCTAGGCCGGACGGGATGACAAAGCAACCTTTGTTTGCATTTATTTCGCAATGGCAATTCCCGCATTGGCGATGGACAAAGAGGTTCCAGGGCGTTAAGCTGGGGCATTATACGGAACGCCGCCTCCGACCGTGAACAGCCGCTCAAGGGACGGATTGCGGCGTGTTGCCTCGGCGTGAATGTGGGCTCCCTGACGGTGAAAGTGGCGGTCGTGCGCGGCGACACCCGGCAGGCCAGGGTCATGCCCCACCAGGGCCGTCCTGTGGAGGTCCTAAAGCAGATGCTCGAGGCGGCAGAGTTTGCCGGCGCTGATTATTTCGGCGTCTCCGGGCACTTGGGGCACGTTTCCGAGGCGGCGGCCATCCAGCGAGCGTTGCGCGAGTCGCCGGCCGCCTTCGGTGCGGTGGTCTCGCTGGGCGCAGAGTCGTTCCTGGTTTATCTGCTCACCGAAGGGAGGATCGTCAACGTCCTGTCACACAACAAATGCGCCGCCGGCAGCGGCGAGTTTTTCGTCCAGCAGATTGGCCGGATGGGGCTGGACCTCGAAGAGGCAATCCGGCGGTCGTTCCAGGGAAAGGTCGTGCCCCTGGCCTCGCGCTGCTCGGTCCACTGCAAATCGGACATCACGCACAAGCTCAACCGGCAGGAAGCGACGCCGGAGGACATTCTGCACACGCTGCACGACAGCATGGCCAGCAAGGTGGTCGCGCTCCTGGAGAAGGCACAACGCCAGATGCGGCGAGTGCTGTTGATCGGCGGCCTGACGCGCAACGGAGCGATGGTGGCCGCGTTGCGGGAGAAACTCCCAGCCACGGAGTTCACGGTGCTCCAGGAGAGTCCGTGGTTCGAGGCCTGGGGCAGCGCGCTCCTGGCGCGGGACGAGCCTCTATACACCCAGCCCAGTTTTTCAGTTCGGGCCAGCCTGGGTCATCTTCCGCCGCTGAGCCGCTATGCCGACCGGGTCGAGGTCATCGGCGCGGCAGTCCGACAGGCGCCCCCTGAAGGTCCAACGGTCCTGGGAGTGGATGCCGGCTCGACCACAACCAAAACCGTTCTGCTCGATCCCGCGACTGGTGGCATGGTGGCCTCTCATTATACGCGCACCAACGGTGATCCGGTGGGGGCGGTCCGGGAGTGTCTCCGGTTACTGGCCGGCCAAACGGGCTGCGGCCGGGTGGGCCTCGTGGGGACTACTGGCTCTGCCAGAGAACTCATTGGCGCTTACCTGGGCACCGAGCATGTGTATAACGAGATCTCGGCCCAGGCCGCCGGTGCGGCGCACTTCGACCCGGATGTCGACACCATATTTGAAATCGGCGGCCAGGATTCCAAGTACATTCATTTGCGCAATGGCGTGCCGATTGACTATGCGATGAACAACGCGTGCTCAGCCGGCACGGGGTCCTTTCTCGAGGAGAGCGGCCAAGGCGATTTGGGGGTGGCCGTGTCTGAGATTGCCGACCTGGCGCTGGCCGCCCCTGCTCCGGTGCAGTTCAAGGCGACCTGTGCGGCGTTCATCAACTCCGATATCCGGCTGGCGCAGCAGGAGGGTCATTCGCGGGACGCCATTGTCGCCGGGCTGGTTTATGCTATCGCGGGCAACTATCTGACCCGCGTGAAGGGGTCTCGTTGCGTGGGCCGAAAGGTCTTCTTGCAGGGCGGCGTCGCCTTGAATCGCGCGGTGGGGCACGCCTTTGCCCATAGCGTCGGGCGCCAGATCGTCATTCCACGCAGCCCGGAGTTGCTCGGGGCCTTGGGGGTCGCACTGCTGGCACTGCAGCGGTGCGGATCGCGGCATACGGCCGAGGAAATACGCGACCTGCTGGCGCTGGCCGGGCCGGAGCTCAAACGGGTGGGCCGATTCACCTGCGGCGCCTGCAAACTGGCTTGCAGCATTGATCGTTTCGAAGTCGCGGGCCGCCGTTTTCCGTTTGGCGGGCGCTGCAGCCTCTACGAGAACGTCTGGAAACGCAAGTCGCGGACCGCTGCGGCTCCCGACCTGGTGGAACAAAGGGCAAAGCTGCTTTTTGACTCGGCCAACCAATCCCCAGCCAAAGGAGGGCTCGGGGAGGAGGGTATCCAACCTCACGCAAACAACAAATCGGGCGCCCCTGCCCAAGGCGCCCAACCGCGCCTTTCCCTGCTTCAAAACGCCAGCCTCAGGGTTCAGCGCCTCCTGCCATCCTCGCTCCCCCACTCTCCATCCCCGCCGCCTTCGCCGAGGGCCCCGCAACCTTCGCTTGGCATTCCACGGGCGCTGACGACGCACTCGTTGTTCCCGCTTTACTGGACGTTCTTTTCGAGCCTGGGCCTGGAGGTGGTGTTGTCCAAGGTCGACCCCCGGGGTGAACTGAAGTCCTACTCCGGGTTTTGTTTTCCCGCGCAGATCGCGCACGGCGCTCTCTTGGACCTGGCCGAGCGAGGCCTCGGATTGGTTTTCCTGCCGCACATCGTGCGGATGCCCCAGGAGAACGCTTGCCGCGATTCCTACCTGTGCCCGGTGACTCAGGCCGGGCCCTATTACCTGGCCAAGGCCTTTCCCGGCCTGCGCTTCCTTTCGCCCGTGCTGGATTTTACCCGCGGCTACGAAGCCAGTTCGGCCCTGGTGGAAATGGCCATCCGGGAGTTGAGAACGCCGCGCGAGCCGGCTGAGTTGGCCTGGGCGACGGCCGTGCGCGCCCAGACGGAAACCGAGCGCGCCCTGGGCGAGTTGGGCAAGCGGGCTCTGTCACAAGCGGTGACCGCAGGAAAACCGGCGATTCTGCTCGCGGGCCGCAGCTACAACGCCTTTACGCCGGAGGGTTCGCAATCGGTGGGCAAGAAGCTCTCGAGCATGGGCGTGACCGTCATCCCGGCAGACTGCCTTGCGCCGGTCGGAGATGGCCCCACAGTGTGGCACACGGCCAACCAGATTCTCAACGCCGTCGCCCTGGCCAAGCAGCATCCGAACCTCTTCCTGCTTTGCGTGAGCAACTTCAGTTGCACCATCGATGCCTTCACTCATGCTATGCTGGCTTCCGAACTGGGCTCCAAACCCTACCTCATCATCGAGATCGACGCCCACACCGCCGATGCCGGGGTCCAAACCCGCCTCGAAGCCTTTCTGGACGTCGTCACGAACTATCGAGAGGCGCATGCCAGCCCCAGCCAAGCGTTCACGCCCTGCCGTCTGGGCCCGGGCGGCCAGGTCATCCGTTCCAATGGCACGCGCGTCCCGCTCAGCGACGCGCGCGTTAGGATTTATTTCCCCAACTTCTCCCAGCACCATGCCGGGGCCTTTGCGATGGCCACCCGCTGGCTGGGCCTGCACCCCGGCGCGCTGCTGCCGCTGGATCGCAGCCGACTCGAACGCGGTCTCCAACACACCTCGGGCCGCGAGTGCCTCCCGCTGCCCATCTGCATCGGCCAACTCCTCCACATGAGCAGCCACCGGCAACCCGGCGAGATCGCCGGCTTCTACATGATTCGCGGCGGCGCCCCCTGCGTCAGCGACTCCTATATGGGCTACTTCGAGCGCTTCATCACCGAGCAGTGCTTGAGGGATGTCTTTCTGCTCAATCCGGACGCGGATAACGATTATCTCGGCTTCGGCGCCGCCACGCTGGCGCGCCATCTCTCGCCCGCGATTGTGGCGGCAGACATCCTCGTCGAGATAGAGCACGTGCTGCAGGTGGTGGGCGCCCCCGGCTGCCTGGAGCGGCTGCGGCAGGAGTGGCAGCGGTTTGCCGGGGCGATGGGCTCGCTGGATCAGTTCCAGGCGGAACTGCCCGGATTGGTCGGGCGTCTGGCGGCGCTGCCACGAACTCGAAGTCCTTTGACCTGCCCGCGGGTCGTAGTGACCGGCGACTTCTTCACCCGGTTCAGTCCGTTTTTCATGGAAGGCGTCGCTGAGCTTTATGCTGCGCGCGGCATCATTCTCAAGCCGGTGGACCTGGGCGACCTTCTCCTCTACGGCGCCTATCACCGCATCGCTCAGACCGCCGGCGGTTGGGGACTCAAGCCGGGCAGCCTGGCGCTGGCCAAGGCATGCTCGCGGGTGTTTCAGCCGGACGGCAAGGACTATTTGCGGAAGTGGGCCGGCTACCAGGCCGAGCGGTGGCATGAACAACATTACCGAGGCCTGTTCCTCGAGACTGGCCTGCTGGTGGCTGGGTCGAACAAGGTCTCCTCTTTGTTCGAGAAAGCGGTCGAACACGTCTCGCCGGCCCTCTACGGCGAGACCATTCCAACCATCGGCAAAGGCCTGGACGCCGATAGCGAGGGATATGACGGCATCATTGTCATTGGGCCGTTCAATTGTCTGCCCTACCGGATTTCGGAGGCCATCCTCAAGCCGCTGAGCTTGCAGCGCGGCACGCCCATCCTGACCTACGAAAGCGACGGCTACGCCGTCTCGCCCGCCTTCCTCCGGCAGGTCGATGTGCACGTCCAGCAAGTCCTGGAGCACGCAGCCAAACATCAGGCATCCAGAGAGACGACGCCTCTGGACTGGCCATATCGCAGGCGGGATTCGCTGCTTCAGGCTTGACAGGTGTGGAACATGCTGGCGAGCAGTATCACCTCGGGATGGGCCGCTGCCAGCTTGGGCAGGATGAGCAGGATGCGGGAGCGGTGGGTGGCCAGTTTCTCGCGAAGCGGACGCAGGTCATTCACTTTGTCCCACTGGAGCTTTTTGAGGTCGAGCACAATGCGGGTCTTGCTTCGGGCCAGCGAATCCCGGATGCGTTGGCCCAGGCTCGCCGCCTCGACGGGGGACAGGACGCCTTCCAACCGCATCCACACCTGCTGTTTGGCGTCTTGCGGCTCGACCTGGACTGAGAGATTGCGGAACGCGGTCTCGCGGGAGAGTTCCTCCCACATCTCGTAGCCGGCCCGGCGTTTGGCGGGCATCCGGTACGCCGTTCGCATCAGCTTGGGATGCTGAAAAAGGTCCAGCTTCAGCGTCAGACCGGTCCACAGGGCGGCGCCGAGGGCCATCACGGACCTGAGCCGCTCTGCCAGCGCTGGAGAACCCAGTTCAGCTTGGATGCGCCTCTCCAGATCACTAATCCATTTCCGTATGGCCGCGTTTGGACCCAGCAACCTCCCCGCCAGAAACGCCGGATAGGCCCCCCTCAGTTCCTTGGCGTAAAACTCGGCCTTCTGGCGCAAGAAGGGGTTCACTGAGTCTTTGAGCTTCCGGTAGCCAAGCAGCCGCGCTTCCAGGGTGCGGAAAATGCTCGGGCCAAGCCGCTCGAAATCCTGCTCAAAACACCATCCTTGGATAGCCTCGATTTCCTCGGGCGAGAGTGTCGGGTGTTTGATCATCGTCGCGAATCCGTCGCCCCGCCGGTAGAAGAGGTCTTTGTCCTTGGCGTAGGCCTCGTGCAACAGATTGTCCTTGATGGCCCGTTCATAAAAAGGCGTGCCTGGGACCGGACCGTAGATAAGGAACTGCGCCAGCGCCGGTTTGAGCTTCATCAGCCCGTCCAGTTCCTGCGCCACAACCTCGGGGGTTTGGTAATCAAACCCGAGGATCATAGAGGTCAGGATCGTGATGCCGTGCTCGCGAAACTCCGTGATCATCTCCCCGATCTGCCGCCCCTGCTGCTTGGCGTAGCCGGAGCGCGTCCCTTCGTACCCGATCCAAAAACCGTCAATGCCCATCTCCAGAATCTCCTCGACCGTGTATTGGCTCAGGGCCTTGACGCTCGAAAACGCGAAGATGGACAAGGTCTTCCCGCCCTTCATCACACAGTCGCGGAACTCCATGGCCCGCTTTTTGTTGAGCAGGAAGTCCTCATCGAGGATGAGCAACACCAGCTCCGGGTTCAGATCGAGGTAACGTCTGGCGACGGCGTAGATGTCCTTGCCCTCGGGCAGCAGTTTGATGTGGTTGCGCGAGAAAAAATGCGAGGTGCAGCAAAAGTCGCAGCCATTGGGGCAGCCCAGGCCGGCGAAGATTTTGCCGGTGCCAGAGACCCTCCACCCAAATACTTCAAGCCAGCTCACCAGTAGTGGCTGGTGGTAGGGCATCGGGATTTCGGGTTCGCCCAGCAAGCGCCGGAAGAAGCCTACGCCTTCCTCCCGGCAGAAGTAATCGCCGTAGGGTTTGAGGGCCGCGTCATCGAGCACCGTCCCGTAGCCGCCCAGGACAATCTTGCTTTGGGGGGCGTACTCCCGGATCAGGGCGACGACCTCTTTCATCCTGTGCATCACCGCCAGCAGGAACGAGACGCCCACGTAATCGTAGCCCTTCTTGAGTTCGTGGATCAGCTCGCGCTTGGACGGATACTGCAGCACCACCACGGGGGCGTCGAGGTTTGCCGCGATGTACTCGAGCGAAAAATGGATGTTGAAGGTGCGCGGGCTAAACAAGCCCTGCGCTCGCGTCACCTGTCCATACAGGAGTTCATAGCCGACCGAGGGGGCATCGCCGTATTTTGGCCCCAGCGGCCTGCAGACGCTGGTTAGTAGGACTTTCCGGCTCATTTTATGCCTTTGACGCTCCTTTCAGGAACGGGGTGAACAAATCGATGGGCGCCGCCAGGAACGTGGTTTTGTCGGGACCACAACCATCAACGACATGGCGACGGCCTTCCTCGATGCCCGTCAGCTTTCCACAAAACGCAGTTTCGAACATACTCATTAAAGCATCTCGCTGCGGGTACAACCAGCAGGCGCAGTGCCGACAGTCTGCGGCAAGTCGCAACTCACTGAGTTCCAACTGCTTTCGCAGTTGGCCGGTTGTGCAAGGGTTGTCATCCCGTCTAAGGAATCGTGCAAATTGCCCGGCTTTAGTCCCGCCCACCGTGCAATGTGCGCAGAATGCACTGCTTAGGAACCGCGCACTTGTGCCTCCGACATCCGTAACGTCTTGATTGGCAACGTCCCCGAAGAGGAACACCCGGCGGCACAATTCAAGCTGGACCGAGGAACATGGAACACCTCGGTCCCTCGACCGGGCCAGGCAGGATTCTCGTTTGGACGAAACCAAATTTATGTATGCGATTAAGTTTATCTGGGTGCTAACGCTTGACCTGGTCAAGCAAGCCTGGCTGCTGCCACAAACGGTCAGGCTCGCCCTTTGGCAAAGGCAGCAGCAGCGCACGCGGCGCCAATTCGAAGTCGAACGGCTCGACCGGATACGGAACCCGTCGAAGTACGCCGGAAGATGAGCCTCAAAATGAATTGGACTCCTTTGGACCTCACCGTCCGCGCCGGCTGCAACCTGGCCTACGAAACCACCGTGGCGACGCAAGTATCCTTGGGCCCGTGGTCAGTTTTCTTGCGCGACCAATCCGGTCCGCAAAGCGAAACGCACCAGACCCGGGATGTCGAAGATGTTCAGGCTAGCCATCAACTTCGCGCGATGGTACTCGACGGTTTTTTCGCTGAGCTTCAGGATCGGAGCGATGGCCTTGGCGGTTTGGCCTTCGGCCAGCAGTTGGAGGACTTCGCGCTGGCGCTCGGTCAACCGCTCGAGCGGGCTGCGGGCGCGGGCGAGGTGCTGGAGGGGGAACTTCTTGAGGAACTGGCTGGCGATTTCCCGGCTGAGATAGACTTGGCCGCCCGCCACCGTTCTGAGGGCCGCCGGCAATTCGGCGGTCGCCGCGCGTTTGAGCAGGTAGGCCGACGCGCCGGATTTCAAGGCCTGCAACACGTACTCGTCGTTGGAGTGCATTGAGAGGATGATCACCCGCACCTGCGGGAAGTCCCTGGTGATGCGCGCCAAAGCCTGGAGGCCATTGAGGCCGGGCATGGAGACATCCATCAGCACCACGTCTGGCTGCCGCGCCTTGATGAGGTCAAGGACCTCGCGGCCATCACTGGCCTCGCCCGCGACTACCACTCCCGGAAGCTTCTCCAGCAGCGCCCGGATGCCGGCCCTCACGAGCGTGTGGTCGTCGGCCAGCAGGACCCGGATGGGTTTGGCTGAGGCATCCAATGTGATCGAGGTCCTCATATTCATATAGCTCCGGCCAAGACCGCGGGCTGCGCCCACTTTAATGGGAACCAGGCGTGGACCTCGGTGCCTCGGCCCGGAGTGGAATCGTACTCGAGTCCCCCGCCCGCCAGTGTCGCGCGCTCTTCCATGCTCAACAGGCCGAGACTGGCGCCGCGCACGGCTCGTTCCCGGACGCTGGCCACATCAAAGCCGACGCCGTCATCGCGCACAGACAAATGGAGTTGCTGATGGTCATCGTTCTTGCTCAATTCCACGGTCACGGTGTGCGCCTTGGCATATTTCACGACGTTGGTCAGTGCTCCCTGGGCCACCCGGTAACATTCGGTTTCGATCATGGGGTCCAGGCGCTGCTCCAAGGGGTCCGCGCGGACCTCGGCCTGCAGGCCGGCCAGGGTTGCCTGGCGGCCTGTGTACCAGCGCAACGCCGCTTCCAGGCCCAAATCGTCGAGCATGGATGGGCGCAAGTTCAGCGCCAGGTCATGCACTTGTTCCTGCACGCGCTCGACCACCTGGAGGCTCTCTTTCAAGCGCGGCGCCAGGGCGTCGGCGCCCGGCGATTGCAGCATCGCTTGCAGGTCCAGTTCGGCGACGGTGAGGGCCTGTCCGATTTCATCGTGGAGCTCCCGGGCGAGGTGCCGGCGTTCGGTCTCCTGCACTTCCACCAGCCGGCGGGAGAGCACCTGAAGTCTTTGGCTGGATTCCCTGAGTCTGCCCTCGGCCCGCTGGCGCGCCGTTTCGCGCTGCTGCAAGGCTTCGGCCATCTGGTCAAAGGAAAGTGTCAGTTGTCTCAATTCATCCCGCGCGCGGGGCAAGCCAGTGCGAGCGCCGTGATCCCCCGCGGCCAGCCGCGCGGTGAAATTCACCAGCGCCTGGATCGGGCGCAGGATCAGGTAATGGCTGCCGATCCAGCCGAGCACAAGGACCAGGCCGGCCACTATCCCCACTGACGCCAGGTTGCGCATCATCACCCGGTTCGGTTCGGCAAAGAGGACCTTCTCGGAGATGCTCAGGATGCTGATCACGTCGCCCGCCAAGAGCGCGCTGCGGGTGGACGTGAAATCATACAGAACCCGAACGCCTTTCGGGTCCACCGCCTTCATGACGCCGTTTTTTTGAGCCAGAATGGCATCTAAAGTCGCCTTTTGTGGCAGAGGGTCCGCAACCAGCCACTTTGCCAGCGCGGGATGACGAACCAGGATCATCCCGTTGGTGTCGATCCTGGTCCAGGCGGCCCCTTCGGGCAACAGCCTCTCGAGCGCATAATCCGAACCGTTCAGCCAGGCCAAATCCAGCGCGGCGAAGACCACGGCCTGCACCTGGCCGGATGGATCGAGAACCGGGTAGGCGAGATTGACGGTGCGCGCGCCCGTAATGCGGCCGACCTCATAGTCGCCAATGGAAAAGGCGCGTGACGAAAGGGCGCGTTGGAAGTAGGGACGGTCGGCCAGGTTGAACCTGTTCGTCGCTGGGAGGGCGCTGGCCGCGACATCCCCGTTGGTCTTGATCACTCCCAGGTTGGCATAGCGCGGGTAGTCTGCGAAGAGCGTGCGCAGCAAGTCATTGCACTCGCCCCAACGGCCCATTTGCACTTGTGAAGACGCTGCCACCACGCGCAGCAGTTGTCGCGTCCCCAGGATCATCTCCTCCTCTTTCCGGGCTGAAAGCTTGACTATGTCTTGCGAGCGTTGCCTCAAAGCCGTGATCTTGCCTCGCCGCTCTTGCCGTGCAATGTGGAGGGTCAGCACCACCGGCGGGAGCGAAGCCAGCACCACCAGCAGGAGCAGGCGGAGCCGCAAGCCTGAAAAAAGCTGATTCATAGTGCGCATGATGCCCTCCTGCTTCAAATCGCTCAGTTTTTGACCGTCAGCTTGTTCTCGACCCTTTTCGTGCCCAGGGCTTTGCCGGCGGCCTCTGCGGCACTGTTCCTCTGAGCGCTCGTGTTAACAAGGCCGCTTAACTGGACGACCCCATCGGAAGCTGTGACCTCGACTCGGTCGTATTTGTAATCGGGGCTTGCCGCCAGGGCCTCCCGGACACGCTCAGCCGTGCGGCTGTCTTCAATACGCTGGTCCGTGATCTGATTGCGGTCGCGCTCGCCCGCCCGTTCGTCGTCAATTCGGCGGCCGGTGTTTTGAATGCCTTCGCCAGCGTTTCGAACGTCCTTGCCAAAGCCGCGGGCAGTGTTGCAGCCGACCCCGACAATGGCCAAGGAGGCGGCGACGAAGAGCAGAAGAATGATGCGTTTAATGAATGCGCTCATACCAGTAGGTTTAGCAAGTGCGGGGCCGTTTCTCCTGACACGGCCCCAACCTGCTGCCCTTTAGTCACTTGCGCCTTTGCGGCCCCGGGCATCTGCTGCCGCCGGCCCGACGGCATCGTGCAAGTTGCCCGGCTTTGGTCACGCGCGTCATGCAATTTGCGCAGAACATCCTTAACCTGGTCAAGCAAGCCCGGCTGCCGCCACAAACGGCGGCGAATGCCCTTCAGCAAAGGCGGCAGCAACTCACCCGACACGAGCCGCTCCTCCACTTTCCACTCGCTTCACAATACCCCCGGAGCGGATCAAGATCAACCGGCGTCGAGGGCCGGACCGATGAGCGGCGCGGCCCTCTTGGCTCTGCAGCCTGTTGAGGCGTGCTGGCCCGTCAGGCTCCTCTGCGCCCGGCAAAGAGGTTCAGGACTATCATGACCAGCGCAATCACCAGGAAGAGATGGATTATCCCTCCCATGGTGTAACTGGTTATGAGACCGAGCAGCCACAGAATGATCAGGACCGCCGCAATTGTGTACAACATATTGTTTTCTTTCGTTTTGATGTTTCAAGAGTCATTCGTTCACTGACAAATCGCCTCAAGGGGCGATCTTGTCGCTCAACCACTGCCGGGCCTGCTGGAAGCCGTCCTTCAAGTCGTTATAGGCATTCTTGGAGCCGGCCTTGACGTCGTCCCAGGTGGATTCGGTGGCGGTCTTGACCTTGTCGAGCTGCTGGTTCAGTTTATCCGCCTTGTCGCGCAACGCCTGAAGCTTGGGTTTCGCATCGGCTTTGGCGGTGTCGCTGGCCTTTTCGACCTTCGCCGAGAGTTCGTCCAGGTCCCGGTTCAGCGCGGCCAACTGGGCCTGCATGGTTTCCACAAACTCCTTTTTCTGCGCGTAGGTGTAGTCCTTCATGTCCTGCGCGGCCTCTTTGGTTTCGGTTTTGACTTTGTCCAACTGTTTCGCGGTGGCCTCCCGATTTTCGGTTTCGGATTTTTCCGACTGGCCGCAGCCCACCGCAAACGCGGAGACGGCGAGGAGAGTGATAAGTAAGTGTTTATGTTTCATAATCGTAATTTGTTTTCACTCGTATCCACGGCAATCCGAGCCGCCTTCATGGAAAGCCCATTCATGCCTGTGCCCTACTCTTAGCGTGTGGTGTGCCACGGGCTCCGCGGCCTGGCCCGGGCTGGAAATTGAACTTGCGTTGATTGCTCCAGAAAAGCTTGCAACTCCCTCGCCAGCAACAACCGCCACTAGGCAATGCCGGTCGGCACGCCTCGAAAAACGATCAGTGGCACGATTTGCGAGGGGCCAATCGAGACCGCTCCTCCGCCATGCACAGTGCATCGTGCGTCGGCGGTGGTCGTGCGTTTTGCAACGCGGGCGGGAGGCCCGGAACGGCTGCCAAACCTCTTTCGGCGGATCCTCTTCCGACCCGTGCCGCGCAAATGTCGAACGGCGTTTGTTGCTGGCAAGGCAGTTGCGGGTTTGTCGGCGGCGCCCTCCGCGACCTGAATTCCCAGGCCTGATCCTGCCAATGCGCCGATGGCACACCTTACGCTGAGGCTATGCGCGGGCAGGAATGGGTCTCACGTGAAAGGGGGCCCGGATCGCATACGCGACATCTGCCGTGAAACCGAGACGCAGGATATGAAACGCACGCAAGTCATCAAGGCAGACAGACGGCTCCAACTTCTTAACCCTCTTGCGCCATCCCGGTATGGCTCCGGGTGGGACAACCTGGAGCGGTTTTCGCCCACTGGCAGAGGCCCCATGCTCAAGCTGTTCTCCATCGATTTCTGAGCGCGCCGATCTGCAGAAAAGTGACGGCTATGCGCGCATTGCTCTACCTGCTCTTTCTTGGGTGTCTGGCCCTGCTGCTCCTTGGCGCAGACGTGGCGCGACGGCCAACGTCCAAGGTTCAGTTTGTATTGCGCTCCGTCCGTCGAAGACCTCTCCTCGCGGTCGGGGATGGAGAAAAGAAGCCCCAATGAAGAATAGATAGGAGACTCGTGATGAAAGTAAGTTCCCTCGCAGAGAAGCCGGCCGAAGCATCGATGCTTGTGAATGCGCCGCGACTCGTCACGGCCTGCCATACCGAGACTCCCGAGTCGAAGCCCGGGCCCGAGGACGATTTGAAATCTCTGTCCATGCCGGAGGTGGAGAAAAAACTGGGGGCCTCGCCGGACGGCCTCAGTCAGGCCGAGGCGCAGAAGCGGCTGAGCCAATATGGTCCCAACGAGATTGAGGAAAAGAAAACCAATCCTTTCTTGAAGTTTCTTAGCTGTTTTTGGGGGCCCATCCCGTGGATGATCGAAGTGGCGGTGATTCTGTCGGGCGTGGTCCGTCACTGGCCGGATTTTTTCATCATCCTCCTTTTGCTTGTGGCCAACGCCGTGGTGGGATTCTGGGAAGAACACACGGCGGGCAATGCCATCGCCGCGTTGAAGGCCAAGCTGGCGATCAAGGCCCGCGTGAAACGGGATGGGAAGTGGATCAACCCGCCGGCGCGCGAGTTGGTGCCGGGCGACGTCATCCGCGTGCGCCTGGGCGACATTGTGCCGGCGGACGCGCGCCTGCTGGAGGGCGACCCGGTGGAGGTAGATCAATCCGCGCTGACGGGAGAGTCGTTGCCGGCCGAGCGTAAATCCGGCGAGGCGGTGTTTTCCGGCTCGATCATTCGCCAGGGTGAAATCGGGGCGCTGGTTTATGCCACGGGCGCGAACACCTACTTCGGCAAGACGGCGCAACTGGTGCAGGAGGCGCACACGGTCAGCCATTTTCAAAAGGCAGTTTTGAAGATCGGCAATTACCTGATAATCTTGGCGGCGGCCCTGGTAGCGGTGATTATTACCGTCGCGTTTTTCCGCGGCGACCGGATCCTCACCACCCTGCAGTTCGCCTTGGTGCTGACCGTGGCCGCGATTCCGGTGGCGATGCCGACGGTGTTGTCGGTGACGATGGCGGTCGGCGCGCGCCTGCTCGCCAGGAAAAAGGCGATCGTGAGCAAGTTGGTGGCCATCGAGGAATTAGCGGGTGTGGATGTGCTGTGCTCGGACAAGACCGGCACCCTGACCCAGAACAAGCTGACGCTGGGCGATCCGTTCAGCCTGAACAATGTCCCCCCCGAGCAAGTCATCCTCGATGGCGCGCTGGCGTCGCGCGCGGACAATAACGACACCATCGATCTGGCCGTCCTAGGCGGACTGAAGGACAAGGAGGCGTTAAAGGCATACCAGGTGGTTCATTTCCAGCCGTTCGACCCGGTGCACAAACGCACCGAGGCCACCGTCAAAGCCAAAGACGGAAAGACCTTCAAGGTGACCAAGGGCGCGCCGCAGGTAATTCTGGCATTGTCGCCCGGCGCCGGTCCGGTGAGGCCCGCTGTCGAGAAAGCGGTCAACGAATTTGCGGCGCGCGGTTTTCGTTCATTGGGCGTGGCGCGGGCCGAGGGCGATGGGCAATGGCAGTTTGTTGGCGTGTTGCCTTTGTTCGATCCGCCACGCGACGATGCCAAGGCCACCATTGCGACCGCGCTGGCGATGGGCGTGAAGGTCAAGATGGTGACGGGCGATGCGCTGGCCATCGCCCAGGAAACCGCCAAGAAGCTGGACATGGGCACAAATATCCTCGATGCCGCCGGCCTGGGCGACTCCAAGAAGCAAGAGACCACAGAGATGTCCGAGTCTATCGAGAAGGCCGACGGTTTCGCGCAGGTGTTCCCCGAACACAAGTTCCACATTATTGATGTTTTGCAGAAACGCGGCCATATCGTCGGCATGACGGGCGACGGGGTGAATGATGCCCCAGCGTTGAAGAAAGCCGACTGCGGCATCGCCGTCTCGGGCGCGACGGACGCGGCGCGCGCGGCGGCCTCCGTCGTGCTGACGACGCCCGGCCTTTCGGTGATTATTGATGCGATCAAGGAAAGCCGGAGAATTTTCCAGCGGATGAACAGCTACGCGATCTACCGCATCGCCGAGACACTGGGCGTGCTGATTTTCATGACGTTGTCGATCCTGATTTTTAACTTTTATCCACTGACGGCGGTGATGATCGTGATGCTGGCGTTGCTCAACGACGGCGCCATCCTGTCCATCGCGTATGACAATGTTCATTACTCGAACAAGCCGGAAACCTGGAACATGCGCCTGGTGTTGGGAGTGGCCACGGTGGTGAGCGTGGTTGGGGTCATGGACTCGTTTGGCGTGTTCTATCTTGGCGACCGTGTCTTTCATCTGGATCGCGCGCTCATCCAGACGCTGATGTATTTGAAACTGTCGGTGGCGGGACATTTCAAGATTTTCCTCACCCGCACGCGCGGCCCGTTCTGGTCCATCCGTCCCGCGCGGATTCTGCTGGTGGCGGTGTTCGGCACCCAAATCGTGGCGACGCTGGTGGCGGTTTATGGGTTGTTTATGCCACCCATCGGGTGGGGCTGGGCAGCCACCGTATGGGCTTACTCTCTGGTATGGTTCCTCGTGAATGACCGCGTGAAACTGCTCGCCTACCGGATTCTTGATCCCGCCAAAGCCAAGACGGCGTCCGACGTCGCCCCGCAGGTCTGCAAAGTGCATGGTGCGGCGGGGGCGGCCGTGCAAGCTGCAATGGTTTTGCATCCCTCAGCGCTCACCGGAAGCGACGCTCAAAAGTCCTAATTGGCGTAAGTGGAAGGGGTTAGCTCGCCTGCCCTCCGGTTGGCCCGCCATTCGCTACAGAAGAAGCGAGAACTCATGAAAGCGAGAGAGTGACCGTCGCCGCCCGAACCGTTGGCGGGCAGGCGTGACGGCCCAAAGCCAGACCCGCCGACAAGAAATATAATCATGAATGCGTTGACACGTTGGAATCAATTGAAAGAAATGGAAGCGCTGCGACACGGTCTGAGCAGCCTTTTCAGCCGTTCCCCGGGCCACTTGTCCGAGGGCCAGGAGGAACAGATAGCCGTGCCCGAATGGGCCCCGCTGGTGGACATCAGCGAAGACGACAAGGAGTATCTGATCAAGGTCGAATTGCCGGAAGTCAAGAAAGAGGACGTGAAGGTCACTGCCGAAGAGGGCACGCTGACCATCATGGGGGAACGCAAATTCGAGAAGGAGGAGAAAGGCAAGAAGTACCACCGCGTCGAACGGGCCTACGGGAGCTTCGGACGCAGTTTCTCGTTCCCGGATGATGCCAGCCCCGAGAAGGTCACGGCCGAGTTCAAAGACGGGGTGCTCAGCGTGCACCTGGCCAAGACCGAAAAGGCCAAACCGCAGCAAATCGAGGTCAAGGTCGCCTGAACGGGCCTGTCAAGCCATCGGCATCGCCCTCGGTGTGGGCGCCATCCTCGGCTATGTGCTCGCGCGCCGCTGCTCTTGCAAGGGCGACTGACCACACCATGGAACCGCCGCCCGCCAACGCCGCGCAACTCGCCGAGACGTCCAGAGGTTTCGCCCGGCGGCTACTGACCATCGGTGAGAACCGCCTCGAACAGCTAAACGAACTTTCAACGGCGCCTGAGCCTCTCGACCCCTCAGCCGGGACGCTCGCTGTGCCGGTTGTCGCTGCGTCCGGCAGCGAGCCTGCGCCTGCTCAGCCGGACGCGGCGCCGGCGGCCAAAGCCGCACCCGTCCAAATCGCTCTAGTCGCGCTCGGCGTGGTCGCGTTCCTTTACTTCGCCCGTCCGGTCGTCTTGCCCGTCTTCCTGGCTTGCATGGCGGGGATGACCCTGAAACCGCTGATTCGTTGGCTGTCTTGCTGCCACATTCCGCCAGGGCTCTCCGCCGCGGTCGTGCTCGGCCTCCTGGTGTTCGCCGCCGGAATTGGGTTTTCCGAATTGGGGCGCCCGGCCATGACCTGGATGAACGAAGCCCCGCAACATATAGCCGACTTAAGACAACGGCTTCAGAAAATCGTCCCTCGCGCCGCCCGCTTCAGCCTGGCGGCGACCGCAGTGATCAATCTGGGCGCAACCGAGGAGGAACAAAAGCGAGCCCCATCGGTAGAGCTCAAAACCAGCCGTTTCCCGGGCATATTCAACTGGACCGGAACCGTCCTCATGGGCGTAGGAGAGACTTTGGTTTTGCTTTACCTGATGCTCGCCTCGGGCGACTTGTTCCTGCAAAAGCTGGTCCGCGTGATGCCGACCATGGGCGACAAGAAGCGCGCGGTCGAGATCAGCCATGAGATTCAGCACAAGATTTCCAGTTACCTCTTTTCGGTTTCGCTGATTAACCTCGGCCTGGGCGTTCTCGTGAGCGGCAGCCTCTTCTGGCTGGGCGTGCCCAACGCCGCCATGTGGGGAACGCTCGTGGCGGTTCTGAATTTTATTCCCTACTTCGGCCCCGCCGCAGGAATCATCCTGCTGGGCGCCGTCGGCCTTCTCACTTTCGACACGCTCTGGAAAGGGCTCCTTCCCTCGGCCTGGTATCTGCTGCTCCACCTCCTGGAAGCCAACCTCATTACGCCGATGTTGATGGGGCGCCGGTTCGCGCTCAACCCGGTGGTGATTTTTGTTTTCTTGATCTTCTGGACCTGGCTCTGGGGAGTGCCGGGAGCTTTGCTGTCGGTGCCGATCCTGGTCTCCATCAAGGTCGTTTGCGACCGCGTCCCGTCTATGTCCCCCGTCAGCGAACTTCTCACCAGCGAGTCAAACAGCACCTTTGCCAATCTCAAGCTACTGCGACTCCGTAAACTGGGCGCATCGGCGGATTCGTCTGACCCGATCGGTTAGCAACGCGGTTCGGTGCCGGGGTTTCTCCAGCATCCCGTGCAGAACGCAAGGTTCAAGCGCCAATAACATGACTATTGCATGGTCGAGAAAAGTTGTGTCCGGAGCTCAAAGCCTATAACTCGTTCACTGTCAATGCCCTGGGGCAAGTTAGATTGATTGGCACGTTGTTAGCTAAAGAGAATCGATTGCACCTGACGAGGAGCCCTCGGAGGAAATCACAAAACAAGAGAATATAGCCAGTGAGAACTTATTGCACTGATAGTCCAAGCCATGTTTGCCGCCGCGGGCTACTACACCTTGATATGACTGAGCACGCCATGGAACGAGCCCCACTATGAAACCGATCAAATTTGAATGTCCTCAATGTCATGAAACCCTCGCCGGCGATGAATCGTCGCACGGCCAGAGAGTCAAATGCCCGAAGTGCCAGACGGCGATGCTCGTCCCGCAGGCGCCCGTCAGGCCGGGGACCCAAACCGCCCGGTTGATACAGGAGCCGGCGGCCGCCACCCCTCTTTTGCTCAATGAGCCTGACCAGGAAACCGACATTTTCAAATTGTCTCCCGTCGCGCGCGCCTTTCCGGGTCAGATCCTTCTCGGAGTGATTTTCGTCGGTCTGGGAATTGGGCTGGCGATTCGTGCTCGAGATTTCTCGTGGCTGCCGCCATGGGTGGCCCTGATGTCACTGTCTCTGGGTGTGCTCGTGCTGCTGCTGCTGTGGCTCAGGGTGAAGTCTTGCGGTTATCGCTTGACCACTCAACGGCTATTCGTCCGTAGCGGTTGGCTGGCAAAGCACGTGGATGAATTGGAGTTGTATCGGGTGAAAGACGTGACGGTGGATCAGGGGTTTGTGCAACGTCTGCTCGGTTACGGCACGATCACGGTGTTCTCGGACGATGAATCCACCCCGGAAACGGACTTGATCAGAATCTCAAGACCGACAACAGTCAAAGAGATGATCAGAACACAGTACCGCGCCGCTCGTCGGCGAGAGGGGGTGCGCCCCACCGAGTTCATGCCCTGAACCCAACGTAACCATGTGCCGCCATGAGAGCTCGGCCAGGCAGGCTTGGCCAAGAGATGCGCCGGACCTGGGCGATACTCTGTCACGCCGTCAAGACGTTTTCGCGGATTGACGGGGCACAGTGGGCGGGAGCGTTCGCTTTCAATGCGTTCTTCTCGCTGTTTCCTTTGATGGTCCTCTTCGTGACGATCGCCTCGTCCTTTATCGACCGAAACCGGGCCGCGAAAGCGGTCATTGCCTCGATGGAAAGCGTCGTCCCGATTGGTGGAGAGATGCAAGGCCACCTTGTTGACGCCATCGCCGGTGTGATCAAAGCCCGCGAGCAGGCGGGCGCAGCCGCGTTGCTCATCCTGGTCTGGGCCGCCCTCCAATGCTTCACCACGCTTATCTGCGCGACCAATCGCGCCTGGGGCGCCACCGTGTATAATTGGTGGCGGCTGCCGCTGAAAAGCCTGGTGCTGCTTGGGAGCACGGCGGGCGCGGTCCTCCTGGGCATGGCCGTGCCGGCGCTGATGAGGATGGCGAGGGGATGGCTCTCTCCAGTGCCTGATGTCCGTCTCTGGGTGTATCGCCTCGGAGGCTTTTTCATCCCCTTGTTGGTGGTGTTCTTCAGTCTCAGCGTGTTCTACAGGCTGGCGCCGCGCCGGCCCACGCTGTTTGCCGAGGTCTGGGCGGCTGCGCTGGCCGCCACGGTGCTCTTGCGAGCGGGCGAGAGTCTGTTCGTGATCTACCTGGAACGTTTCGCCACGCTGAACGCTGTTTACGGGGCCTTTGGCGGGATGATGGCGTTGCTGATCTGGATCTATTTGTCGGGCTGCATTTTTATCTTCGGCGCCTGCCTCTGCGCGGGTCAGGCCCAAGCGGGCGGACAACCGGCGACGCCGTGAACTCATCGCGCGCTTCGGAACCACGATGGCTTCTCCGCGCCAGCTACGACCCTGCTGTGCCGGAATGCCGCCCGCCGGGCCGACCACTAAGCGGGCAGCCGGCGAGGCCCAGAGGCGGTAAACCCGCGTCCGCTTCAGGCTCGCCGGCTGTATCGGGAGGCGAGTGGGGATAATCCTCCTCGAACGAGGCAATCCCGCAAATCAAAAGGGGATCTCTTGCGAGATCCCCTGGGTCTTCCAATATTCAGGACGATTCAGTCGCTGGCGCTTCTTCTTGAGCCCTGCGCCGGGCTACGGATAGTTCATTTGAGTTGCACAATTACAAGATGCGCCGAAACAGGAAGTGTTCCTCCGGCAAGGGGCGTAATGGTTAACGCAGTCGAATTAGACGCAGGATTGCGAACCGTGAGCGTCGAGTTTGCGACCGACGTTGTGACCAGGCATGTGCCTACAATTTGACTCGTGCCGGTCGCCCTTCCTACAACAGTGTATGGAAGCTCAGTACCCCCCGTTGTTGCGTCGAGACCGAGCACCAGTTGGCCCGGCTCATTTACGCTAACCTGGAAGGTTACCCAGTAAACGCCGATGGCCGGTAATACAAACTGGCTGAAACTGCTGCCACCAAGACGGGAAATACCACCGTTAACAGCTCCATTTTCGGGAAACAGAACTGCAGTGCCGGCTGCAATGGTCGCTCCATTGTCACTGGGCATCAGCGCATAGAAATCGGCAAAAATGCCGGGTAAACCGCTTTGTCCCGCTGGTCCCGTTGCACCGGTTGCACCTGTTGCACCGGTTGCACCTGTTGCACCTGTTGCACCTGTTGGACCTGTTGGACCTGTTGGACCTGTTGGACCTGTTGCACCTTCCGGCCCTCGTGCTCCGGTTGGTCCCGGTGGTCCTGCCGGCCCTCGTGCTCCGGTTGCTCCCGCTGGTCCCGCTGGTCCCGCTGGTCCCGCCGGTCCCGCTGGTCCCGCTGGTCCCGCTGGTCCCGCTGGTCCTCCCGCTGGTCCCGCTGGTCCCGCCGGTCCCGCCGGTCCCGCCGGTCCCGCCGGTCCTGCTGGTCCTGCTGGTCCCGCTGGTCCTGCTGGTCCCGTTGCTCCTGTCGGCCCAGGGGGGCAGCCACAAGGAACACACTCACAGACGGTGACATCTGCCGAGGCAAGCGGCGTGGTGCCCTCGTAAATTGTCAGCGTGTATGTGCCGCCGGACAGGCCGGCCGGCCGAGTCGCGGTGATTGTTTGAGCCGTGGAATCATAGCTGCCCTCAAGGTCCACTTGGCCTTGCTCAGTAGTAAGCTGAGCCGAGAAGGTGGAGCCTTTGTCACATGGGGGAAAGCCGCTCAACTGAATAGTCAGGCTGGTGCAGCTACACGCCGTGATACCGACAATGCTGCATTTGGGTGGTGTGCCGCATAACGGGTTCGCCTGGTCCGACGGCTGTGCGGTCGACGGCGCCGGCGGGTCTAGCGCCTGTGCGGTTGATGCCAGCGCCACAAGGGTGGACAGGATCAGCCAGGACCGCGAAAAGGAGGAGAACAGCCGCTCCGGTGGCCCACGCCATCTTGAGCGCTGCACATGCGGTTTGGAGCTTGTTGGTGTGATGGTATTCATATTTGCTTGTCTTTCTGGTTTACTGCGGTCAACCGTGGTTGAATCGCGCCCTTGTGGGCACGGTTCGGCTCAGAAAGGTGAGGTGTGTCACATCGACACCTCGCCTTCCATTTGGAAGGATCTCACCTTCATTTCGCATCCTTGCGACACACCATGCCACATCCTTGTGACATATCATTGATAATGAGGGTAGGCCGGATGGCGCTGCGAGTGCAAGTAGGTGCTAACCGTGGGGTATTTACCCCATATCAACAATGCGCAACGGGGCGAGGAACTCGTTGCGCCGCCGCTCTAAACCGAGCCGGTGGACCAAGGTTGTCCTGTGGCGCCGCAACAGGCCTTGCGGCGCGCTCCGTCCGCGCCTCGCGCCTCGAGGTCCTCCTGGTTCGAAAAAATCCTGGGCGCGCCTCGTCTGGCCTCGACGATCTGGTTCGCGTTTCGCCCCCGCGGTGGAGAAGAAGAACAAAGGTAGCCCCGCTCGCTGGCGGCGGCGATGCCGGATTGTTATCGGATCTCTTTGGCACTGGCAAACGGAGTCCGATTCCATGCCGGTGGCTGGGGGCGGTCCTGTGGCCGGTTGGCCACCAAAGCAAGGAACCGCAAAGCCCTCGCGCCGCGGCGTCGGTCGGGCACCAAGGTCGGGCGCGGCGTCGATGGCGTCACCCGTGCCAAAATCCGTGCCATCCGTGAAATCCGTGGTAAAAGCCGGGGCATGAAACACGAAAAGCTCACCGGCGAAATCCCGGGAGCGGCCATGGCCGTGCTCAACGAACTGAACCCGAAACTGGAAGCTGACCACGGATTACACGGATTTCACAGATAGAGCGGGACGTTCCCCGGGGGGCGGAGCCCGGGTTGGCGGCCCATCATCAACCCACGCTCTGGGCACGGAGGAATGGCGGAGCCCATCACCCCTGCGCCGCCGAGAAGGACACCCACGCCAGAACGGTTCACGCCTCGTCGGTCTGAGGCGCAGCCTCGCTAAAGGAGGGTTACCGGGACGCTGCTCTCGATGATACCGGCGCTGACGGCGTAGCGGGTGAGGCCCGCGACGTCATGGATGTTGAGCTTCGCCATGAGATGCTGCCGATGTTTGTCCACCGTTTTGAAGCTCACGCCCAGTTCCGCGGCGACTTGTTTGTTGGGCTTGCCTTCGGCAATGAGTTGGAGCACCTCGGTCTCGCGCGAACTGAGGCGGTTGCGTCTCTTTGCGAGTTGTCCCGCTCGCTCGAGCGGCTTGGGGTCGCGGCCCTTGAGGCGCCTGGACAACGCCGCGGTGAAAAATGTGCGTCCCTTTTGGACCTCGCGAATCCCCGCGGCCAGCTCGTGCGAGGAGGTTTGTTTGAGCAGAAATCCCGATGCGCCCATCTCGATCACCTGCTCGACGTAGGCGTCATCACTGTGCGCGGAGAGAATGAGGACCTTGGTGTCGGGGAACTCTTTGCGGATTTGCCGCGTGGCTTCCAGTCCATTGAGCAGCGGCATCGCGATGTCCATCACGACCACGGCGGGACGAAGTTTCCGGGTCAGTTGCACGGCCTGGCGGCCGGTTTCCGCTTCGCCGACCACTTCAATATCGGCTTCGTGTCCCAACAACAACCGATAGCCCTCTCGGACGATCTGGTGGTCTTCAGCCAGCAGGACGGTAATTGGTTTCATAGCGGTCAAAGTCTTATTCCAGCCCTCGCGAACGCGAGCCGGGCGGCTTCCCCTTCCCCGACGGGCGGTCGATTAGCGGGATTTGCGCAAGGACGGCGGCGCCTTTGCCCGGCGCGGAGGTGACGGTGAAATGGCCGCCGACCATCTCCAATCGTTCTCGCATGCCGAGCAGCCCCAATCGGCCTTTCCTTTTGCCGTGCAGCATCTGTTCGGCCTGAAAGCCTTTGCCGTTGTCTTTGATTTCCATGCAAACGGCATCATCCAGTTTCTGAATGTTCACTTCCGCCCGGCCGGCCTGCGCGTGGCGGGCGACATTGGCGAGCGCTTCCTGGGCGACGCGATAGAGCGCGGTTCGTTTCTCCTCGTTCAGTTGCTCGACCGCGGCAAAGGCCGACAAACTGACCCGGATACCCGTCTCCTTCCCGAAGCGCGTCAGAAACGTGCGGAGGGCGGGAATCAGCCCCAGGTCGTCCAACACCGCCGGGCGCAATTCACGGGCAAACCGATGCACGACGTTCACCGAGTGCTCGACCAACCGCTGCGTGCGGGCGATGTTTCGCTCGATGCCCTTGGTGTCGAGCGCGGCCTCTTTTTTTAAGGTCGCCAGGCACACACTGATGCCCGTCAAAGTCTGGGCGACGACGTCGTGCAGTTCGCGGCTGATCTTCTTGCGCTCCTCCTCCTGCGCCAACAGAAGCTGGTGGGAGAGCAGCCGCAATTGTCCCTGCATGTGCCGCGACTGCTCCAACAACCGGCCGTAGTGCCGCTCACTTTTCCTGAGGGAATCCTCGACCGACCTGCGCTGGGCGATTTCCCGTTTTAACTGCCGGTTGGAGGCCGCCAGGGCCACGCTGCGCCGGCGCAAGGTGTCGTACACTTGACTCAGGCGGACGTTGGTCTCCCGCGCGGTGCGATGAGTCTTCTCGATCGGGATGACGGCCTCGGCAAAAAAAGCCCCCGCCCGCCGGACCAGCGAGTCCCGGGCGCCAGGGGAGCAGCTTGGCAAGTCCAGTGTAATCAATGCCTGCTCGTGAATCCTGGCCAGGTCCAGCGTCTCCAGCCCTAGGGCCATGCCCTGGCGGCCCAGCCCTTGCGCCGGCCGCAAGCTCGCCCGTGGACCTTGCTCAAGGCATTTTCGCAATGCCGCCTGATAGGCTCGAGGCAGCCCGGTCAGCTTTCGGTTCATGGTGTTTGCCGCATTCGCGGGCGAACTGTTCTATGGTCTTCGCCGATATTTGCACCAGCCGTTGGGCGCCGACAATCTCCTTTTTGACGCCCTTGGCGCTGACCGCGGCCTCCTTTTTCAACGTCAACAACCGGACATTGATTCCCAACAGCGTCTGGGCGATTTCATTTTGCAGGTCTTGGCCGATCTCCCTTCGCTTCCGCTCCTGCGCCGAGAGAATCCGGTGGGTCAGGAGCTGCAAATGCTTTTGCAGGGCCAGTGATTCCTCCAATAGTGTTTTGTAGTGTCTCCCGCTTTTCTTGAGAGCCGCCTCCACGGCCTTGCGCCGGGCGATTCCCTCTTGCAAGGAGTGGTTGGAGGCAGCCAGGTCGGCCGTGCGCCGGCCGAGGGTCTTGTTCAGCCGGCTCAGGCGGGCGTCGGCCCTGAGCGCGGCGCAATGCGTCTCCTCAATCGGCGTGATGCTCTCCCTAAAGAAAATGTCCGCCCGCTCCATGCGCCCATCTTTGTTGGCGGATGCGCGCAGCATGTCCAGTGCCCGCTCGTGAATCCTGGCGACATCCAGCGTCTCCAACCCGATGGCCACGGCCTGGCGTCCCAGTCCCCGCGCCGCTTCCAGGCTGGTCCGCGGGCCTTGCCGCAGGTGCTTTCGCAACGCGGCCAGGTATCGTCCTGACAATGCGCTCAATTTGCGTTTCATAGTCTGTCCGAGCTCACCCCCCGCCATCGCGGCGGCCTGTAGTTGCGACTGGGCCAGCCGCGCTTTTGGTCGTTCGCCGGCGGCCCCACAACCCGCGGCGAGTATCGGCCGTTCCAACCGAGCTGTCCATTGGGGAAATCCCCCCGGTTACCCACAAAGTCTGTTAGAGCGCCAGGAGAGTGAGTCGAGACCGCCATCGTAACCAGTGCCTTCCGCTGCGCCTTGGGAAGCTCGAGGGGCGCAAGGTTCCGGATGGCTGCCTGGGACCGTTGGGATGTCAGGCTTGTCCCAGTAGGGCTGCAGGAGTCTTGTGGCCAAATGAGGGCGTTCCCATCTCAACCGCTTCAACTTCTTGTGATAGCCCATCAAAAGACCCGCGAAGGCCGCAAGGCAAACCAGCGATGCCAGGCCAATCCCGCAAAGAACCCGAATCCCAGGGTGAGACCCCTCGTAAGGAAAACTGGTCTGCCACATCGTCTCATATCCAACGCCGGCTAGCGCCAGCAAGGGGAACAGGGCAATCACCGATGCGAAGCGTTGAACACAGCGCCGGTGACGCCGAGCCTGCGCGATGCGTGTCTGGAGGTTGAGTCGTTCATCACTGTCACCATCACCAATGACGTGTGTCAAAAGCGACGGTTCTCTTGGGTACGCGTTCATAATGGGTAACAAACCTCGGAAGTCCGCGAGGCGGGCTGTGCCGTTTTCTCCGCTTTCCTTTTCACCGCATCAGGGTCATCGGAAAGACGCGCGGTGGCTAGCGGGGGGATAGCCGTAGGGTGTTTCCCCCCTTGGCGAGACCAGAGAATGCCGGGGCCTGGGTGTGCGCCGGATTGTTGAACCCATGATCTCAACCGGTCTGCAAAGTGCATGATGTGGCGATGGCGCCAGTGCAAGCTGCACTGCTTTTACGTTCCGTTTCCCGCACACCAGGGGGGCCTCGAACACTGCAAATAGCCTGGATTGAACAGGTTGGAACGCCGGGCGTCAGGTTGGCCCGAGATTAGCTACAAAAGGAGGAAGAACTTGGGACGACAAGAACATCAACGTTGTGATACTAAATCACAAACAGTTCGTCGGCTTTAGCCAAGAAAGGCAGATTTATGTCACGAAGCATTGGTCAGTTGTACGGAGACAAGCTCGGCGCGTCGGATGGGGAAGCCGGCCACGTGAAGGACTTCTATTTTGACGACAAAAACTGGGTGGTGCGGTACGTGGTCGCCGACACAGGTTCCTGGCTGGCGGGGCGGCAGGTGCTTCTCTCGCCCCTTGCCTTTGGCCCCGGCCGGTGCCGTCGCTTGACCTGGCCCAGCTCATTCTCTTTTTATGAAACACAATAATAACCACAAACTTTCCCGGAACCGCAACCAAACACCGGCCAATGCCCCGCACCCGGCCGCGGCGGCGGACTTAAACCCAGCCAGTAGCGGTTTTGTTCCGTTTCCGGACGAAGTGGCCCGAAGGGCGTACTTCACCTATGTGAACGAGGGTTCGCGGCCCGGGCGCGATGTGCAGCACTGGCTGGAGGCCGAGAAGCAATTGCTCGCGGAGCGCAACCTGACCCGGGCTCACGGCTTCCATAATAAGACCTAACCAGTGAAAACCTCCTGGCAGCGGCCTCCGACAAAGCGGGCGGCCTGTATGGCTCGAGGCAGCTCAAGGCCGCCGGCCTTCCCCGCGGCCATACTTGGTCTGCTGTTGCTGATTGGATGTTCCGCTCCGGCCCCGGGGGTGGCTGGTGCGCCATCGGTTCAGCACACGGGAAAAAGCGGGGCCAACCCGGCCCCTGAATCTGCCGGGCCAACCCTCCACCTGGACTATGGCCGCGGCCAATCGCCCGGTAATTCGGTTGCCGAATTCATGTATTTCGTGCCGCTGATCTCGCAAGAGCCGGTTTCCGTCGTCAAGAGTCCCGGCAACACGCAGCGCGCGCGGATGGTGTCCGCCACGCGGTCCGTCAAGGCAAGGTCATTCCTGGTGACCTGCGAATTCGAGTTCGCGGGTGAAGGCAATCAAGAGGACGTTTTCGACCACGCGGACAAAGTCCGCCGGCACGAGCGGGAGCTCAAGGCAGGCGGCTTCCTCGACCATCAACTCGGTTCCATCAACGTCGAAGGAGCCGGGAGCGTCAGCATCGAGGTCGAGGGAACGATGACCGGCCACGTTCCGACCGTCACTGAAGTCCGGCTGCGATTCAATGGCCGCGGACGACCGAGCCTGGTGACCATTGGTCTCCACGACATCGGGTATTCGGACGGCGCATTCCAGCTCCGCAATGAACGTGTTGTCCGCGTGAACACCCTGGGTTTTCGAAGAAAGCCGGGGCCGGCCAAAATGGATATCACGGTGGCCTCGGTGAAACCCAAGGGCGCGAGTGACACTTTTTGGCAGAACCTCATGGGCGGTCTCAAAGCGACGGCGGCGAACCTGGTTCTCAAGCAGATCGCGGTGGAACCCGCCGGCAACCAAGCGATGCTCGATTTCGGCTTGGCCCTGGCATCGGAAGCGCCGGCGTTCACCTTCCCTCGCGCCAGAAACCTGAAAACGGCCGGCATTGGGTCTGCGCGCCAGGCGATTGCATCAAACTGATCGGAGACAAACAATGAGGGCGATTACGACGAAACACGGCACGAAACAAGTGGCCAAGGCCGCGCTCATCTCCGCCGTCCCGCCGCCGATGCTCAAAATATGAAAATCATCCTCCCACTCCTTGCGGCGATATTATCGGTCGCGTGCGTTCTGACCGGCTGTCAACCGCCAAAAGCCACGCCTCCGTCCGGGAGCGGTGCTGCGCAATCGACGCAAAACAATTGCTACAGTTTGCTCCATCAACTCCTGGCCGATGAAAAGGACGTCAGCCTCCTGCGCTTCATCAAGCGGGAACATCCCGACGTTAAAAGCCTGATTAAGAGAATTGCCTCCGATTCCGCAGCCGGAGCGAAACTGCTGGAGGGATTTGCCAGGCACGATCCTTCGATCCATCTGGACGACATCCAGCTCCCACCAGGGGAGGCAGCCACACGCAAAGCGATTGCCTCCACCGAGAGGAAGGAATTATTGGGCCAAGCGGGCGACGAATTCGAGTTGACCTTGCTTTTAACCCAGGCCGAGGCGCTGAGTTATGCCTGGCACCTGGCAGGAGTCGCCGGCGAAAAGGAATCTCGGCCCGATCGTGCCCGTGCGCTCGCAGGCCTGAGTAAGGCTATGGAGAACCTCTACCACGAGGTCTTCGTGATGTTGCTTCCGAAAACGAAAGAACCTGCGACGCACCAGATCGGCAAGTGACGCACGATCATTGATCGGCGGGTCAACCCAACCGCCAAAGTCTATCTGTTCACGATGCGAACGACCGCAGATGAGTCCGTAGCCAAGCCGGCGCCCTCGAAGCCAGCCGGCGCCAAGCCGCCTGACATTGCCTCCGTTCTTGAGTCATTGCAAAATGCACGGTGCGTAGGGATCGCTCGTGCAAGTTGCGATACGTTTATATCCCATCGCGCTCACCAAAGCCGACGTCAAACGCCTAATTAGCTCGGATTGAAGAGGTTAGAGCGCCGGACGCCAGGTTGGCCCACCAGTTGCTAAAAGGCTACGAAGAATGTATGAAACATAATCACCTAATCGAGATTGGCCTGGGGATTGCGCTGTTGGCGGCCTTGACGGGATGCGTGGGTTACGTGGACGGAGGCTACGGGGGCGCGGTGATAGTGCCGGGGCCTTATGTGGGTGTATTCGGCGGCGGCTATGAAAGAGGGCGCGACGTTCATGCGTACAGCAATCGTGGAGTTGCCAGTCGCGCGGCAGCGCACCCTGGCGGCGGCGGGCGAGGGGGACGGCGGTGAACGCCGAAACTCATTGGACTGAAACAGACCTGATAAACCTATGAAACCCTCAAACCAATTGACACGCTTTGCCGGCCTTTTGACGATCGCACTGTTGGCGGGTTCCTGGGATATTCTCTCGGCGGACCTTCATGCTGCGGAGCAGAAAGAGGGGCCAAAGAACTCAGGGGTCGCGCAACGGTTGTTCGCATCGCCCGATGAGGCCGTCAAAGCCTTGCGGGCGGCTACCGAAGCTAAAGATAAAGCGGCCTTGCGCGAGATTTTCGGCCCGGAATTCGACGAACTTGTGACCGGCGACAAAGTGCAGGACGCGAACAATGCGCAGGGTTTCGCGACCGCCATGGCGCAGGAGTGCAAGCTTGTGAACGAGGGGGAGGACAAAATAACCCTCGAGGTTGGCACGAACAACTGGCCGATGCCGATCCCACTCGTCAAAGCCGACGGGCAATGGCATTTCGACACGGCAGCGGGCAAGGAGGAGATCATCAACCGGCATATCGGGAAGGACGAACTCCACGCCATCGGCGTTTGCCGGGCGTACGTGGCGGCGCAACGGCAGTACGCCGGCGCGAACCCGGAGGCGGGCGGAGGAGCGAAGTACGCGCAGAAATTCAAGAGCACGCCCGGAGAGAAGGACGGTCTCTATTGGCCGCAGGCGGAGAACGAACCGGCCAGCCCATTCGGGCCTTTGGTGGCGGAGGCCCATGCCGAGGGTTACGGCAAGCATCAGGGCGCGGGCCCGCGCCCGTTTCACGGTTATTATTTCAGAATTCTGACCCGCCAAGGCAAGGCCGCGCGCGGCGGGAAAATGGACTACATGAGCCAAGGCAACCTGACGGGTGGATTCGCGCTGGTGGCTTATCCGGAGCATTGGGACCAGTCGGGCATCATGACCTTTATCGTCAATCAGGACGGCAAAGTTTATCAGCGAAATCTTGGCGAAAAGACTTTCCGCGTTGCGGGGGCGATGAAGGCATACAATCCGGACAGCCGATGGACGCTTGTGCAGGATGAGGGAGTGCCGGGAGCGGTCTCGGAAAAATGATGTCGTCTAAGTGAGAAACAGTGGGCCTGGTCAAATACTAATTGACCGAGTGCAACAAGCGCCAGAACCGGGGCCGCGATCTGGTCGCCGACGTGAAACGCATTCAGCGCGCGGGGCTCGAGGTCCAGGGCGGATTCATCCTCGGATTCGACCATGACACGCCCGGGGTTTTTGAACGGCAAATCGAGTTTATCCAGAAAAGCGGCATCGTCACGGCGATGGTCGGACTGCTGCAAGCCATGCCCGGCACCAGGCTTCACCAACGGCTCAATCGCCCGGGTCGTCTGCTCGGCGACACGACCGGAGACAACGTGGATGGCACCACCAACTTCCGTCCCCGGATGAACCACGAGACGTTGCGCCGGGGCTACAAGAGCCTCCTGG
>Ga0326727_10003400_pt1 | contig 50971 bp, 40 predicted proteins | sample MB2enrmetagenome_FD_207643 | JGI IMG/M metagenome (GOLD analysis project Ga0326727, IMG submission 207643) | Lab enriched peat soil microbial communities from McLean, Ithaca, NY, United States - MB29MY | ecosystem: Environmental > Terrestrial > Soil > Wetlands > Peat | place: USA: New York...
TTAGCTCTCCAATCCACCGCCACCTCCATCCTGGGCACAGCCCAAGACAGAGTAGTCGGCCCGCCGTTCCAGGTGGGGCCAAATCAGACGATCAAAAGGGGCCAATTCAGAGTATCGAAATCACTTGTAGGGCTGTTCGTGATTTCACTTATGTCTTTTGCGCAAAAAGGAGAAGAACACGGGGCGCGCGGAGAGGTTCACGCTCCTCCTGCTCATGGCCCCGCTCCCGTTCGCGGCCAGGCACACGCCCCCGAGGAACATCGCAATTACGCTGACAAGCCAGGCCACCCGAACGTCCCTCACGTCGATGGTAATAAGTGGGTGGGGCATGACACCGGCCGGAACGATCCGCACTACCGTCTCGATCATCCTTGGGAACACGGACACTTCACGGGGGGATTCGGCCCTCACCATGTCTGGCACCTTGCAGGAGGGGGCCCAGCGCGCTTTTGGTTTGGCGGTTTCTTCTTTAGCATTGCCCCATACGACGTCGCCTTTTGCGATGGCTGGCTCTGGACGTCCGACGAGATCATCATCTATGAGGATCCCGATCACATCGGCTGGTACCTTGCCTACAACGTGAGGCTGGGAACTTACGTTCACGTCATGTTTTTGGGAACCTAATGTGTAGGATAGGGCTTACCCTACCCCGGGTGCACGAGGTTTGAGGGCTCGACCATGAACTCAACGCCGGCGGAGGTGGGTGCGATCGTTTCGGTGTGGCGGTATCCCGTCAAGTCGATGATGGGGGAGGAGCTAAATGCGGCGGAGGTGAGCGAACGTGGGCTGCTGGGCGATCGCAGCTACGCGCTTATCGACCGCTCCGACGGGAAGGTTGCCAGCGCCAAGAACCCGCGGAAATGGCCGCGCCTTTTCGACTTCCGTGCTGCCCTGGGGAAGATGCCAAGAGTGGGCACGGACCTACCGCCGGTGCACGTCACTCTCCCGGATGGCACCATGGTCGATAGCGACCAGCCCGGCCTGAACAGGATCCTCTCGCAGGCGCTCGCGCGTGAGGTCACACTTGGCGCCATCGGGCCGGTAGGTAAGCAGCTCGTTGAACCCGCATCTCCGGCTTTTGAAACGCGGAAGATTGAGGAGTATTGGCCGGATATCGAGGGCCTCGGTTTTCGGGACACGGTCACAGATTGCGGCCTGCCTGAAGGGACATTCTTCGATGCCGCCCCTGTTCATTTGCTGACCACGGCCACGCTCGATCGGCTGCGGATGCTCTATCCTCAGGGGCGTTTCGAGGCACGACGCTTTCGCCCAAATATGGTGGTGCAGACGGCGAAGGGTGTGGAGGATTTCGTGGAGAATGCTTGGGTCGGGCATACGCTCGCGATCGGGGATTCCATTCGCCTAAGCATCACCCGCCTCTGCGCCCGCTGCGTGATGACGACCCTTCCGCAGGGCGACCTCCCGAACGATCCGGGCATTTTGCGCACGGCCGCCCGGCACAATCGGGCTAACGTCGGGGTCTATGCTTCCGTGTTGCGGGGTGGAGTGGTCCGACGCGGTGATGCGGTGAGGCTGGAGTAAGGGCTGGGTGAAGCGCAGGGGCAGCCCTTGTGGTTGCTCTCGCTGGAGCGGGCGGCCACAAGGGCCGCTCCTACAGGGGCCGCTATTCACAGCGTAGGGCAACGGCAGGCTCGTTGTGGTGTCAACAGGAACATTGCCCGACTTTCGAGTCGGTCAGGTTGAGAGTAGAATAATCTGGTGGAAGGAGCGGCGATGAGTCCGTCTGATGCAGAAGTGCTCGAAGCTGTTGAACGGGCTACGAGGCGCGCGGCGGCTCTTGTTCGTCCGGACTTCAAACGCGGTCTGGTAGGTCTTGCGACGGTTGCGTCGATCGCGCCGTTCTTTGCGCTCCTCGGTACAGTGACAGGTATCTACACTTCTTTCCCGGGCTGTGGCGCGGCCTGGTCTACTTGTATGGCTGCCATTGCCGAACGGCTTTCGGTCGCGCTGGCGCCGACGGTGCTGGGATTTCTTGTGGCGATGCCAGCGTGGATGGGCTACAAGTTCCTTACGAGCAAGCTGGAAGCCCTCGACCTCCAGATGAATAATGCATCCGCGCTGTTGGTGAACTATCTGAGCGTTTACCTCAGCCTACGGAGGGCGTAGCGAGGTACGCCGCCTCGGGGAACCGCCCCCTCACCCGGCCCGCGACGGCTGATGAAAGCGCCGTCGCGTCCCACCCTCTCCCCGGGGAGCGGGTTCTCGATTTCCCGTATTCCGCGCAATCGATAATCGACATTCATCAATCGTCCATCACTCATGCCTCAGCGCCACCATGGGGTCGACCTTGGTGGCGCGGTGAGCGGGGATGTAGCAAGCCAGCAGCGCCACAGCCAGCATCAATCCCGAAACGCTGATAAAGGTGAGAGGGTCATAGGAAGTCACGCCGACCAACAAGCTCGCCAGAAGGCGATTGACGCCCAGCGCCGCGAGCGCTCCGATGCCGATGCCGGCGGCCACTAGCACCACGGCTTGGCGAATAACGAGCGCCAAGACGCTGTTTGGCCGAGCACCAAGCGCCATGCGAATGCCGATCTCATGTTGGCGTTGGCTGGCGCCGTAGGATACCACGCCATAGACCCCCACCACCGCCAAGATCAGGCCCAGCGCGCCGAGGGATGCGGCAAATGCGGCGCCTATCTTGAAGAGGAAATAACCATTGGCGCCGGCGACGGTTTGTTCCATGGTCATCACGTCGTAGACCGGTAGATTCGGATCGAGTTCGCGCACCAGGGCTTCGGTCGGAATAATCAGCGATTGCGGGGGAACCGACGTGCGCAATTGCAGGACGTGGGTCGATTTGTAGTTTTGCGTCTGGGGTACGTAGAAAAAATTCCCAGGTGCGTCAAGGAGACCCTGTACCCTCGCGTTCCGCACCACGCCGACGACTGTCACCCACGGACCCCGACCGCCTTGAGTCTCCGACTTGAATGGTCCCTCGGAGCCTCCCATGCTAAAGCGCTGCCCAACCGCATCCTGGTGTGGCCAAAGCTGCTCGGCCATGGTCTCATTCACGATGGCAACAGGTTGGGAAGTGCTCGTATCGGCGTCGGTAAATGCGCGCCCGCTGACGATCTTCATCCGCATGGTGGAGAAATAGTCGGGAGTCACGCAGTTGTAGCCCGCGCCGGGGAGCCGCTTGTCTGTCGGCTGGGGGGCTTGCCCCTCCACGTACACGGTAGTGCCATCGCCGTAATAGCCCAAGGGAACCGAGAAGGCCAAGCTGGCCGACTCGACGCCGGGCAGCGCTTTCGCCCGCCTCAGCAACTCCTGGAAGAAAGCCTCCGCGTGCGGTTGGTCGTAGCCCTGGAGTTTTGGATCGAGGTTCACGTTCAGGACATGATGCGGATCGTAGCCCAGGTCGATCGCTTCCGCGTTCGTAAGGCTGCGAGTGAAGAGGCCGGCGGCGACGAGCACGATCAACGAGCCGGCCACCTGCGTGATCACCAGCCCGTTGCGCAGCCAATGGCGCTGCGTGTAGCCAATCAGGCCACGGCCTCCTTCGCGCAAGGTGTCGCTGAGATTGGCGCGAGAAGAGCGCAGCGCCGGCGCCAGCCCGGCTACGATTCCCGCCAGCAAAGTGACACCCGCGACGTAAGTGAATACGCGCCAGTCAAACGTAAAGGCGAGCCGTAGCGCGAAATCGCCTAGCGGTCGCAACCTCTCCAGGCAGCGTATCACCCAATTCCCCACCACTGCTCCGCCCACCGCGCCGGCCATCGCTAGAAGAAGGCTCTCGGTCAGCATCTGCCGCAGCAAACGTGCGCGGGCGGCGCCCAGGGCGGCCCGAACGGCGATCTCCCTTTCGCGCGCAGCCGCCCGCGCAAGTTGCAGGTTGGCCACGTTGAAACACGCCACCAGCAGAACGAGGCCGACCATGAGCAGAAAGATCGTGGTTACGAGCGGCATGTAGCTCTCGACGGCAGGTTCGGGGCGGGCGAGACGCTCCGGAATCACCCGCGCGATTTGTCCTTGATTGGTTTCGGGATACTCTTGCGCCAGCCGTTGCGCGATCACGTTGAGAGCAGCTTCTGCTTGCTTGCTGGTCACGCCGCGCTTCAAGCTGGCCAAGACGCGCAACTCCGTATCACTCCGGTCTGCGAAGAAATTCTTATGGGGATCCCCGAACGTCATTCCGTGACTTCCGATCGGGGCGTAAGCGTCCAGTTCAACAAGGTTGTAAGGTCCTTTGAACTCCTGCGGCACCACGCCAATCACCGCCACCAATTGCCCGTCCAAACTAACGCTGCGCCCGATCACGCCTGGATCGCCGCCGAACCGCCTTAACCAATAACTGTGACCAAGTACAACGACCGGGCCAGTCTTCGGTTCGTCGCCTTCGCCGGGGGCGATCAGCCGCCCCAGCGCGGGATGAAGCCCCAGCATGGTGAAGAAATTGCTCGGCACATAGGCCATGATGATGCGGTCGGCATGCCCTCGATAACCGAGTCCGGAGAGATTAAGGTCGTAGAACGTCATGTCCGTGAAGACGTCGGCTTGCTTACGGTAATCCTGGTAATCCGGATAAGAGAGCTGGCCGGGATCCTCGTCGGCATGGTATTGCACGGCCACCACGGCCAACCGATCGGCATCTTTTACGGGCAGGGGACGAAACATGAAGACATTGCCCAAGCTGAAAATCGCCGTGTTGGCGCCAATCCCCAGCGCCAGCGTCAGCACCGCTGCTATCGTGAAGCCGGGGTTTTTCCTAAGCATGCGCAGGCCGTAGCGGACATCCTGCCAGAGCGTCTCGATCGAATTCCATCCCCACATTTCGCGGCTCCTCTCTTGCGTCAAGGCCACATTGCCGAAGCGGCGCAGCGCCGCATAATGAGCTTCGTCGGGGGGCATGCCGGACTCGAGGTTTTCCTGCTCTTCCATTGCGAGATGCGAGCGAATCTCTTCCTCGAGATCCTCCGCCGGCTTCCGCCGGCGTAACACTGCACCGAGTTTGGATAGTTCACGTCGTAAGGTCATGCTAACTGGTCTGGGCGGGCCGCAGCACGCCGCTGATGGCCCGCACGTAGCGCTCCCAACGCGAGGTCTCGGCCACCAATTGCCGTCGTCCCGCGGCGGTGAGGTGGTAATACTTGGCTCGCTGTTTGTTTTTGGAGACGCCCCACTCGGCGGTGATCCAGCCTTCCTGCTGGAGGCGTTGAAGCGCCGGGTAGAGCGAGCCGTGTTCCACCCTGAGTGTCTCTTCCGACATGCGCTCAATGGACTTGGCAATGCCGTGCCCGTGAGTAGGTCCCCAGCGCAAGGTGCGGAGAACGAGCATGTCAAGCGAGCCATAAACAAGTTCGATTCTGTCCCGGGGCTGTTGCTTGGTCATAGTGGAAGATAATCTACCACACAAGGTGGTAGACTGTCTACTAAAAAGTCGAGAGTCGAGAGTTGAGAAGTCGAACGCCGCACTCCAAGGCGAAAGTGGTAAACTGTGCCGGAGATTTGAGCTGCCAGCGCGCAACCCTTTACGTTGCGACGGGTGCTTGAAATTGCGGCTTTCAATCTCGCGCCAGCGGAATCCACCTGGCGAACCCTCGCAACTACGCTGGCGACTCTTGGATTGCCGCTTGCGCGGGAATGACCCGCATTCGAGGTGAGATCATGAAATTAACCTGCCTTCTGATCCTCGCTTTCTTGTCCCCACTTTCACTTTGGGCGCAGGTCAATGAGACTCCGGCGTCCAATGCCTCTGCCTGGACCGACATCATGCCCGGTGAGTCCTTCAACAAATGGACCCGGGTGGCCATTCCCCCTGACAAGGCCTTGGATCCCGTTTCCCAGTGGAGCGTTGATAAGGCGCGTGGGGTCGTCATTTGCGCGGGCGATCGCGGTCACGAATGGCTTCGCTACGATCGCGAGCTCGGCAACTTCATTCTTCATGTGGAATGGCGCTTTATCAAGGGCGAAGGGCTCAAAGGATATAACAGTGGTGTCTTCATTCGGAATAGCGCCGACGGGCGCGTCTGGCACCAGGCACAGGTGGGCGCCGGAAACGATGGGTATCTGTTCGGACAGACTCTGCTCGAGGGCAAGGTCACGGACATGAAGTTCGGCCCTAAACCAAAGGTAAGCCGTATCAAACCCCCGGGCGAGTGGAACACTTACGAGATTCGCTGCCAAGGGCCGAAGATCACGCTGCGGGTCAACGGCGGGGTGAGCAGCGAATTCTCAGCTCCGGAGGTGCTCAAGGGCTACTTGGGCCTTGAAGCCGAGGGATTTCGGATTGAATTTCGTAATCTTAAACTTAAGCTTTTGCCTGGGAGGATCTAATGAAACGCAATTCTTGGCTCATATTCTCTCTGCTCGCTGGATTGTTACCTGCCTTTTCGGTCAGGGCGCAACTCGTACCGGAATTCAAACCGCCCAAGGCAAACTGCTGCCTGCAATTCGCCGCGCAGAGTCTTGCGGACCAGTTACAGGATTGGAACCAGCTAGGCCGGTATCATGAGGATGATGTGCGGCTCGAGGGCGAGGCGCCCGAGAAGGGGCGCGTGGTCTTCCTCGGCGACTCGATCACCGATGGTTGGAATCTGACCCAGTATTTTCCTGGCAAGCCCTACGTGAACCGTGGCATCGGCGGGCAAACCACCCCACAAATGTTAGTGCGGTTCTACCCTGACGTGCTCAATTTGCGTCCAGCGGCGGTGATTATTTTGGCTGGGACAAACGACGTTGCACGCAACACGGGCCCTGAAACTGCGGAAATGATCGAGGACAATTTCCGAGCCATGTGCGAACTGGCGCAGAAGCATGGCGTCAAGGTGGTGCTCTGCCTGCTGCTTCCGGTCAGTGACTACACGTCGCGCCACCAGACGGACCACAGGCCACCTGCTGACCTTCTCAAACTCAATGAATGGCTGCGCGGTTACGCTGCCGAGATAGAAGCGCAGGTCGCGGATTACTATTCGGTCCTCGTGGATAGCAAGGGCATGCTCAAGGAAGGCTTCTCGGATGATGGCTTGCATCCCAACGATCGCGGCTACGCGCTAATGGCTCCCGTGGCGGAGGCGGCCATCGCGCGGGCGCTGGGGGGCAAGAAGTGAGATCAAGAAGCAAGAATTAAGAAGCAAAAGCATGAAGCAACGAGCAGGAGGCAAGGAGCAAGAACTCAAGCAGAGGCAGGAGACTTGCCACTTCGCCCACCGGAGCTCGGACAAACGGCCTCTGCCTCCGGACCTCGGACCACTGACAAGGGACGACGGAGCGCGGACCAGTCCAGACGCTCCGCACGGACATCCTGTCAGTTGAAAACCCCTCCCTTCCAGCTTAACATCAGTCCTCGCTAGCTCAAGGCGTGGCCGCTAAAGAGGTTCGCGAATGAACTATCCGGTCTGGGAACCATTCATATTAGGCGGGGGATTGGTGATCGGGATTATCGCCATTCTTCACGTCTTCGTTTCACATTTTGCGGTAGGGGGTGGACTCTTTCTGCCCTTGACCGAGCGCAAGGCCTATCGCGACAACAATCCGGCGCTGCTGGAATACGTGAAGTCCCACTCGAAGTTCTTCGTCCTGGTGGTTCTGGTTTTTGGAGCGGTGAGTGGCGTCGGCATCTGGTGGAGCATCGGCTTGGTAAATCCTGAAGCTACGGCGACGCTCATTCACGTTTTTGTTTGGGCATGGGCCATCGAATGGGTTTTCTTCATTGTGGAGATTGCGGCAGCCTTCATCTACTACCACGGTTGGGATCGGCTTGAGCCGAAGACGCACCTCCGGGTGGGATGGATTTACTTCGGGGCAGCTTGGGCCAGCCTGCTGGTAATCAACGGCATCCTGACGTTCATGTTGACGCCGGGAAAATGGCTCCAGACGCAGACTTTCGCCTCAGCCTATTTCAATCCCGGCATGATGCCTTCGCTGGTGGTGCGGACGGCAGTGTGCATTGCGCTGGCAGGTGTTTATGCCTTGATTACCTCCGCTGCCGTTGGCGACGCGGCGCTGCGAAGCGAAGTTGTCGGGTATGCCGCCAAGTGGCTGTTGGTGGGCGCGGCGATAATTCCCTTCGCGGGCATTTGGTACATCTCCACCCTTCCAAACATGGCGCGTGAGATCTCGATGGGCGGGGCGCCGGCGGTCACCATCTTCGCGGCCCTTTCGATATTCTTTTCCGCGCTGGTCATGGTCTTCACCTATTTCGGTCCTCGCCAGCGCCCTCGCCAGTTCAACTTGGTTTTTGCTTTACTGCTCGCTGTCCTTGCCCTCGCGACGACCGGCGTTACGGAATGGGTACGGGAGGCGGTGCGGAAGCCCTACATCATTTACGGCTACATGTACTCGAACGGCTTGCGCTTGGCAGACCTCGAGCGCGTACGGGAGCAGGGAGTGCTGAAGTCGGCGCGCTGGGTTCGCCAGCATGAGGTGGACCCGCAGGCGTTGGAGCGCACCGGCGCAGAAGTTTTCCGGGTGCAGTGCGCGAGTTGCCATACTGTGGACGGTTATAACGGCATCCGCTTCGCCGTCAAAGGCTGGAGTTGGGCGATGATCGACGACCAGTTGGCGCACCTCAACTCCTTGAAAGGGTTCATGCCGGCCTTTGTAGGCAGCGAAGCGGAGCGTCAGGCTTTGGGCGCGTGGCTGGCGAGTTTGAATCTAATACCTGCCGACCTCACTATTGAGCCTGCGCCTTCTGCCCTGAAAGCCCAGTCCAAGGACGCGACTGGAGAAGGAGCGTCGCAAAAATGAATCCCGTCATCCCTGGGCCGGTACCCGTTCCGTTGCCCGCGCCGCCCTGGCTGCTGGAGTTTCTGCTGGTGTTCACTTTCATCCTGCATTTGCTGGCGATGAACTTTCTCTTGGGCGGGGTCATCATCCTTACCGTTTCCAGCTTTCGCGGCGGGCGCGATTCCAGGCATGACGAACTGACGCGTCGCGTTTCCCGCGCCCTGCCGCCCGTGACGGCCTTCACCATCACGCTCGGCGTGGCCCCGCTGCTGTTTTTGCAACTCGTTTACGGCCAGCTCTTTTATACATCTTCCGCTCTCATGGCCTGGTACTGGCTTGCCGTCGTTTTTTTGGTCTTGCTTGGTTACTATGGTGTTTACTGGTACCAAATGAAGCACGACGAGCTTGGGCCAAAGGCAGCATGGATGATCCTGGTGACTGCGATCCTGTTTATTTATGTGGCCTTCATCTTCACGCAAAACATGACGGCCATGCTGCACCCCCAGGATTTCTACCGCCTCTTCCTGAACGGGCAAGTAGGGACAATCCTCGGCTCTGTCACTTTACTGAACATTGCTCGTCTGGCTCACTTCGTAGCGGCCGCGGTAGCCTTGGCTGGATTGGGGATTGCTCTGCTCTCGCGGCGCTGGCAAGCGGAATCGCCCGAGCTGGCAGACTGGGGAAGACGTTATGGCGTGACTTGGTTCATGGGAGGGACCTGTGCGCAATTTCTGGTCGGGCTGTGGTTTTTGTTCAGCTTGCCTCTTGAAATCCGTCAGGCCTTAGTGGATGAGAAACTCGCCGTGGGCTTTCTCGTCTTGGGCATTCTCCTGGCTGTGCTGGCGCTTTTGACGGCTCCCAAGAGTCTGTTGGCGACGAGTGTCGCGATTCTGGGCACGGTCAGCGCGATGGCCGTATTGCGGCACCTCGTACGCCAAGCCTATCTCCGCCCTTATTTTGATCCACACTCGCTGTCGGTCCAGGGGCAATGGGCGGTTTTCTCCATCTTCGTAGTGCTGCTGCTGGCTGGCCTTGCTACCGTGGGCTGGATGCTCTACGTGTTCTATCGCCCTGCCGCCGCTCATCGGACATTGCTCTAGTGTCCTTTCATGCTTGATTGTGGACAACCCGAGCCTGGCGCTTCGGGACCTCTGAAAGCGTGGCGAAACCGCGTCCTGGCCAGACGTTGTAGGGGTCCCGCAGGTGTGGGATTGTTACCCCAGGGCGGCCACAAGGGCCGCCCCTACAACGTGATTTTTTCGCGCCTTCAGAAGGACGAGCGGGTTTGGCAAACAAGGAGGTTCGAACTGGGGCGGTTCCCAAACCGCCCCTACGTGGAAGGGAGAGGAGCCGGGTGTGAGGGGATCGTGACCTTGTAGATGGACGCGAGATTTGCTGCACTTCCTGTTGTTCTTCGGGTGGATTCCCGGTAAGATTCGACTGGAAGCGGACCGAGTCGGCATGATAGTGAGCTAGAAGCGGAGGAGGGATGCGAAAACTTCTTATCGGTGTGATCGTTATTCTTTTTCTGAGCTTTCCCGTGGCCCTCATAGGAGCGGGGCAGAACCGGATTGATTTCAGGGGGGAGAGAAAAACGCTCAAGGCGCGACAGAAGCAAGAACGGAAGGCGCTGAAGATCCAGCAGAAAAACCAGAAACGCTCCTGGAAGAACGCGCATTTGACCAGCGCGAACCGAGCGCAGTTGAAGCACCAAATGAAGCGTGAAAAGCGAGCTTTGCGTCAGCAACAGAAAAACGACCTCCAGGATTTAAAGGACCGTGAGCGATTGACGAAGGAAAGGATGAAACAAGTCCATTAGCCTTCGGCATAGGAGGTTGCCATGAAGCGAAGCGTCCGGTTGCTGGCACTGGCATTCTTGGTGGCTGGTGTGTTGGGGGCGCAGCAGCCCCAACAGCCGGGAGGAGAAGAGGAGCAAAGACCTACTCTCAGACCCAAACCGGGGCCCAACGAGTCTGGTCCTAGAACCGCCACGGTGAATGACTACCGGAAGCTTATGCGGATCCGCACCATCTATGTCGAGAGGATGGACAATGCGCTGAGTGAGAAGCTGATGCTGAGCCTTGGGAAACTGGGGCGTTTTAGGATGGCCTCCAAGGCAAGAGAAGCCGATGCCGTAATGACCGGCTCGTGTTTGGAGTCGCGGCGGCTGAAACGGTTGCACTCCGAGGTGTTCATAACCGACCGAGGTGGCGGGTCAATTTGGCAGGACGACATCATCCGGCCTTACAACCCACCTTCTCTCGAGCAGGCCGTCAACGAAACTGCAGAGGCGGTGGCAGAACACTTGAGCGAGAGTATCAACGAAGCCGGAATGAAGTAAGGAGTCAGGAACCAGGAGTAGTCAGAAGGTAGAAATCAGAAATAAGAAGTCAAAGGAACTTTCTTCTGCGCTCGGATTTTGGGGGTCTGGGAAGGTCTTTTCCTCTCTCAGGAGTTGCACTTAGGGTTCAGGATTCAGAAGTGAGAAGACGCAGAAAGGCGGACTGGAGTCCCCCGATGTCTGAATCCTGAATTCTGACTCCTGACTTCTCACTCCTTCTCTTATGCACTTGCGCGGATTCCGTCCCGACGATCTCGAGACACTCTATAGGATCGACCAAGCTTGCTTCGCACCGGGGATTTCTTATCCCCGCGAGGAGTTGAGCGGCTTCATAGGCCAGCGGCGAAGCAGGACCTGGGTCGCAGAAGAGGGCGGGGAAGTCCTCGGCTTCCTCATAGCCGAGCGTGAAGCGGAGAAAGTGGCGCACATCGTGACCATCGACGTGGTGGAGGGCTGGCGCCGGCGACGAGTGGGGAGCTTACTGATGGACGCCGCCGAGCAATGGGCGAGTGAGCAGAAACTGCTGATGGTTTACCTCGAAGCCGCAGAGAACAACGCGCCGGCACATCGCTTCTATGAGGCTCGAGGCTACAGGAAAGTGGACCACGTCGAGAACTATTATTCGGACGGCGCCTCTGCCTGGATCATGTTGAAGTGGTTGAAAAGGAAAGAGGCGTAGCCGGGGGGCGTGTCCCTCCCGCCACGGCTGGATCAGGGCAGCCTCTGACCACGCGCTGGCGGGAGTGGGACGCTCCCGCGACGGCGGGCGAGACGCCCGCCTGACATGAATCTGAGGAGCCCATGCCCAATAAACTGACATCCTCCGATAGCAAGACGATTGTCGTTGGCGTTCTCATTGCGGCCATCTCGCTCGCCATCGGCATCAAGTACTTCTCCCGCGCATTCCCGGAAGCGGCGATTCAGTTTCGCGTCAACCGGGACGACTCTGCTCCCCTGGCGCAGAGGTTCCTTGCTGAGCGCGGCTTCAAGCTGGCCAGCTATCGCCATGCGGCGACCTTCGATTACGACGATCAGGCGAAGGTTTATCTCGAGCGCACTCAGGGCGTGGAACGGATGAACCGGCTGACCCGCGGGCCAGCTCATCTTTGGCGCTGGTCCCATCGCTGGTTCAAGCCACAACAGCAGGAAGAATTCCACGTGGCCGTGACGCCCGCGGGTGAGGTGGTGGGCTTTGACCACGAAGTCCCGGAAGCCGCGCCGGGCGCCACTCTGGATCAGGCCTCCGCCCGGACCGTCGCGGAGGCATTCCTAACTGGAGTGATGCGCCGGAATCTGGATGACCTGGAGTTCGTGGAGAGCGAAACGGAGAAGCGCCCGGCGCGCGCCGACCACGACTTTACCTGGAAGCAGAAGAGTGTGGACTTGGGTGAAGGGAGCCTGCGCGTGGAAGTGATGGTCGATGGCGACCAGGTGGCGGGTTATCGAGAGTTTGTCAAGGTTCCCGAGCAGTGGACTCGCGACTACGAGAAGCTGCGCTCGCGCAATAATGCCGCTGGATCCGTGGATTTTGTGTTCATGATCCTGTTGTGCGTGGCGATGCTGGTGTTTTTGGTCCGGCGCCTGAGCGATCGCGATGTGCCGGTTCGGATGGCTTTGGCTTTCGGCGCAATAGCTGCCGTCCTCTACCTGCTGGGCGAGCTCAACGCCTTTTCCTTGACTGAGTTCGGCTACCAAACCACAGACTCGTACTCGAGCTTTGTCACCAGTTTCGTGTGGGACACCCTTCTTAAGGCGGTGGGCTACGGGGCGGCGATATTCTTGCTCGTGGCCGGTTCGGAGCCTATGTACCGTGAGAGTTATCCGAACCAATTCTCTCTGCGAAGGTATTTCAATTGGCAGGGCCTGCGAAGCCGCTCATTCTTTATCGCCAATATAGTGGGAATCACCCTCACCTTCTTCTTCTTTGCATACCAGACTGTTTTCTACCTTGCCGCCGACAAATTGGGTGCGTGGGCGCCCGTTGATGTTCCCTTTACCGACCTGCTGAACACACGTTTTCCCTGGGTTACTGTCCTTTTCATTGGCTTTTTCCCGGCCATTTCTGAGGAAACGCTCTTCCGGGCCTTTTCCATTCCATTTCTGCAGAAACTCCTGCGTTCCTTGCCGGTTGCGCTGGTGCTCTCCGCTTTTATCTGGGGATTCGGCCACGCGACCTACCCGAACCAGCCATTCTTTATTCGTGGCCTCGAGGTGGGGCTAGGCGGCATCGTGATGGGCCTGATCATGCTGCGCTTCGGAATTCTCGCCACCATGATCTGGCACTATTCCGTGGATGCGCTCTACACGGCTTTCCTTCTGATTCGTTCTCCAAATCACTACCTGATGGCGTCGGGCGCTGTCTCCGCGGGCATCATGCTTGTCCCGTTGGTGGTCGCCGGCATCGCCTATTGGCGCACCGGCACATTCAGCGATGACGAGTCCATGACCAACGCCCGAGAGGGTATTTCCCGGCCGGTACGCGAGGCAGGCGCAGGACCCGAAGTGGCTCTCGTTTATCGGCCCTTGTCTCAGAGTCGGTTGGCTCTGGCCGGAGTCCTCACTGTTGTGTTTGTTCTGCTGGCGCTGATTCCTGCTTATCGGTTTGGGCAGGGCTCCTTGTTGCGGACCACCCGCGCACAAGCCGTTGGTGCTGCTGATGCTTACCTCCGGCAGCAGCGCGTGGACCCGCGCCGTTACCACGAGGTGGCGTGGGTCCGCGACAACGTTGACCCCTCGGCCCTCCGCTATCTGCTCGAACACAAATCCCTCAAAGAGTCCGACCAGATTTACCGGATGGCAACCCGCCTGGCAGTCTTCGAGGTGCGTTACTTCCGGCCTCTTGAGAAGGAGGAGCACCACATCTACGTGGATCCGGAGACCGGACAGGTGTTCGGCTATCGGAGGTTGTTGGACGACAACGCGCCCGGCGCTTCGTTGTCACCTGAACTGGCGCAAACCCTGGCGGCGCGGTACGTCGAAGAACAAGGCTACCATCTTTCGGATTTCGATCTACAGAGTTCGGAAGTCGAGAAGCGGAAGGCGCGCGAAGATTATACGCTCGTGTGGCAGGCGAAAGCCGGCGATCCCCGCAATGTGGCGGACGCGCATTATCGCCTCGAGGTGGACGTGGCCGGTGACCAAGTGGTAGGGTTTGCGCGATCGTTTAAACTTCCGGAGGCCTGGGAACGAGAGCGCCGTGCCTCGAGTTTGGTCAACACGGGACTGTCTGTTGCGGGGATCCTGGTAGGCCTGGCGCTGGTGGGAGCCGGTGTGGCGTTGTTGGTCATACGGATCAGGTCCGGTCAAATAGCTTGGCGCGCGGCAGGGAAGGTAGGCGCTCTGATCTTGGCGTTGATGGTTCTTTCCGAACTCAACCAATGGTCGACATTCGACCGCCAATACGATACTTCCCTCCCATTCTCCACTTGGCGACTGTTCGAGGTGGTCAGCCTGGTCGTCGTTCCGTTGCTGGCCGGCCTGCTTTGTTGGCTGCTGGTAGGCCTTGCCGCGAGCCTTTATCCCGAGGCTTGGCAGCTCTTGCGAGGCAGTGCCCGGCGCCTGTGGCGGCGCGATGCGGTGGTTTGCATTGTGTTGGCGCTCGCCGTTGCCGCCGGCCTGAACAAATTAGGCGAGCTTTTCGCCAGCCATTTTCACGCCCTTGCCCCCGTGAACACCGAGATTTTTCCGGGAATGCTCAATACCACTTTTCCGGGGGCAGGCTTTTTCCTGCGGGCGCTTATATGGAGCATCATCTATGTATCCGCGCTTGGGGCGGCGCTCTACGTAATCCGTCTTGGATGGACAAAGCGGGCTTGGTGGCTGTGGGCTGGAATGCTGTCGGCGCTGATCGGACTGGGACCTGCGGCTGCGCATTCCCCGCGCGAGTTCTTTGCCGGCTGGGCGATGAACTTTGTTCCGCTTGCCGTGGGGGCGGCAATTCTTTTCTGGTTCTTCCGTGACGACCTGTTGGCCTATTGGGGCGCGGCCTTCTGCCTGGAAGTGGCGCAGCCGTTGGTTTCGTTGCTCTCGCAACAAGCGAGTTTCTACCGGTCGAATGGGTTGCTGCTTGCCCTGCTGGCGTTCGTCTTCCTGGCATGGTTGTTTTTAGGAGGCAGGAGTGGCGAGGCTCAGAGCGAGCCATGACCAAGCTGGATGAAATCGAAGTGCGAGTCCTTGGCGCGCTTTTGGAAAAGGACATCACCACGCCGGACTATTATCCCCTCTCCTTGAATGCGCTCATTAACGCGTGCAACCAGAAGTCCAACCGCGACCCCGTGATGGCGCTGGACGAGAGTGAGGTGAGGGACGCCCTGGACAGGTTGAATGAGAAGAACTTGGCGGGCCAAGCCACCAGCGCGGATAGCCGCGTTCCGAAATATGCGCACCGCTTGCAGGAGGTCTTCAACTTCGATCGAAGAGAAATGGCCGTGCTCTGTGTGCTCCTGCTGCGCGGTCCGCAGACTCCGGGCGAGTTGCGTGGACGCACGGAAAGAATGTACAAATTCGATGACCTCGGGGTGGTGGAGTCCGCGCTTCATCGCCTGATGGAGAGAGAACCTCCCCTGGTGATGAAACTGCCGCGCCAGCCGGGCACGAAGGAGTCACGCTACGCGCACTTGCTGGCCGGAGAGATGGAAGGGTGGAGCGAGCCCGCAGAAACCCAGCCGATGGCGGCCATGGGCATTCAGGATGAAGAGCGGATGGCGCGCCTGGAAACTGAAGTCCAGAGCCTCCGGCAGGAAGTCGCGGACCTCCGACAACAACTGGAAGACTTCCGCAAACAATTTGAATGAGTGGTCCGGACCCTCGGTTTGCTCATTCCTGACCACCGGTTAATTCGCCGCTCCCGCGGCTCGATCCACAGGAAAGATCCTTAGCGCGAAAGGGTAATCGCCCGGCTTCTGGTTGGGTAGTTCGACGATTAAGCCGTCGCCAGTGCGCGTCCACCTGACCGGGGCTTTCGAGCCCAGCAGCTGGACCGTTTTGATCTCCTGCTTTGTGAAATCAGAACCTCTCTTCAGCGACCTGATGGTCAATTCTCCATTCTCCGGCCAGGCCAGCGCAATCGCATATAGCGTATCGCCCTTGGCCGTGAAGCGAATGTCCTGAGCGGTGAATCCGCGGGTGGCGGTATCTTTGAAAGAGCCGCCCACCACTTTGGTCGGACCCTCGCCGTAAACTTTCCAGGGTCGTGTGGCGTAGATGGCCTCGCCGTTGACGGAAAGCCACTTGCCCATGTCTAAAAGGATTGTCTGGACTTCTTCAGGAATAGTGCCATCGGATTTGGGTCCAATGTTCAGCAGCAGGCAGCCATTCTTGCTCACAATGTCCACCAATTCGTCGATGAGCGATTCGGGGGTTCGGAACGTCTCGTCCTTGATATATCCCCACGACTTCTCGCCCACGGAAGTGTCCGTTTGCCAAAAGAGAGGGCGCAGGGTGTCGAGTTGCCCGCGCTCGATGTCGAGCACGGCGGCGTGTTCGGGAAAGGCTTTGTTCTTGTAGTTGATGGCGACCGTGCGCTTCCACTCCGCGGCGCGATTGTAGTAGAAGGCGCCGAATTTCTGGAGGTAAGGCTTGAAGGCAGGTTGCTCGATCCACCAATCGAACCAGACGATTTCCGGATGATACTTATCCACAATCTCACCGATGCGCGCCAACCAATTGTCTAGATAGGCCCGATCGGGCTGGATCTTGTCGGATTGTGCCGGACCATAGAAGGTTGCGTAGCGGGGATCGTTGACGTCGGAGTCGAAGGTCCTGCCGCCGTTGAAAAACCACCAGTGCTCCGCGCGGTGCGAGGAAGCCCCAAAATGCATTCCTTGTTTGCGTATGGCCGCGGCCAACTCGCCCACCACGTCGCGCTTCGGGCCCATCTTCGCGGCGCACCAATCCGTAAGCTCGGAGGCATACATCGGGAAGCCATCGTGATGCTCCGCAACCGGCACCACATACTTCGCCCCAGACTTCCTGAATAACTCCGCCCACTGATCGGCATTGAACTTCTCGGCTTTGAACATGGGAATGAAATCCTTATAGCCGAACTTGGACTGCGGGCCGTAAGTCTCCAAGTGGTGCTTGAAGACGGGATTATCTAGCAGGTACATGTTCCGGGGATACCATTCGCTGTCGAAGGCCGGCACGCAATAGACGCCCCAATGGATGAAGATTCCGAACTTGGCATCTTCATACCACTTTGGAACCCGAAATCTCTCCAGCGAATCCCAAGATGCGCGGTAAGGACCTTTCGCCACCACGCCCTCAATGTCCTTAACAGATTCCTCAACACTTTTATCAGCGGCTATTACCGGCATGCTTAACATCAAGATGAGCACAGCCGAATGTGTGAGGGTGGCTCTCCAGCGCCAAGCGCCTGTTTTCGCCCAGGGGGCTGCAGCATTGGTTGCAGGCTCGCGTGATGTAGCGGCGAGCGAAGCTCGTCCCAGGCCCAAAAGTTCCGTCCCGTTCCGAGCCGAGCGGGGCCGTCCGGCCCTACATCCTTGGTTGCGGCTGTGTCGAGCTGTGATGGGTATAACGGAAGTAAGACGGATGTTTTTCATGTTGTCCTGTCTTTTGGTTAGTTTGTCTCAAATCCCTAATTCATTATCTGCTCCGCCACGACCCACTCGCTCTACTACTGTAAAAGGGGAGCCCGGGAACGAAATCTTAACAGGATTCCGGCCCGCCGCACAGCAGGGCATAAGAACACCGCGCTGTTGAGGAAGTTCGGTGGTCTGGCCCGGAGGTTTGTGGAAGTGCCCTACGGTGTCAAATTCCGTCCCGGATGGTATCCCCGATGACTCAGCAGCAAGGCGCGACTTTTGCACAGATTTTGTAGGTCAGGGGTGCCTGTAAGGGGTCGATGAAAGGCTACGAGGCTGCAAGTTATTGCAAATATGACAGATAGCTGACAAGGCGGAGAAACACGTCAAAGTCAAGAAAAGCCAAAAAAAACGCTTGACACGCAACTGAAGAAGTCTTATGTTTGGGGGAGTAAAGTAGTCGAAAGTGGAGAGCAAAGGCCTTTAGTGGTAGATAGCCCCTGATTTCCCTGGGACTTTGGCGATTCCATGCTGCGTGGGAATTACCCGGCGACGGTAGATGGCAAAGGTCGGCTCAAGATTCCGGCTGCCTTCAAGGCTTATCTCGAAGAGAATTACGGCACAGAGTTCTATGTGACTAGCCTCGATGGGCTGTCGGTGCGCGTCTACCCTATCCTGGAGTGGCGTGCGATCGAGGACAAGCTCAAGCCGCTGCCGTCTATGAATAAGTCAGTGAAAAAATTTCTTGATCGAACAAATTATTACGGCCAGATGGGCCGCGCCGACAGCCAGGGAAGACTTTTGATTCCCTCTATCTTGCGGGAATCGGCGGCCATGCAGGGCGAGGTGGCGGTACTCGGGTACCTGAAGTATCTCGAGGTGTGGAACAACCAGCGCTACCTCGAGCACCTGGAGCGGGAGCCGTTTACCGAAGAAGACCTGAAAGCGCTGAGTGATTTAGGGATTTAGCAGGATGCTTGCGCATGTGCCGGTGCTTAGGCATGAGGCAATCGAGTTTCTGAATGTACAGCCTGACGGATTCTACATTGACGCGACCCTGGGGGCAGGGGGACATGCCGAGGAAATACTTCGGCGTCTTGAGAAGGGGAAGCTGCTGGGGATAGATCGCGACCCGGTGGCGCTGGCTACCGCCCGTGAACGGCTGAAGAGTTTTGGGGAGAAGTTGATCGCAATGCCTGGGAACTTTGCACAGATTGGCGCCCTGCACGCAGCCAGCGGGTTCCCGCCGGCCAACGGCCTGCTGGCCGACCTAGGCATGAGTTCCTTGCAGCTCGATGACGCCTCTCGCGGGTTTTCGTTCAGCATGCCAGGCCCGCTCGACATGAGAATGGACCCGACCACGGGCGACAGCGCGGCAGACCTGGTAAACCGGATGAGCGAACGGGAGTTGGAGGATTTGATCTTCAAGTTGGGGGAAGAGCGCCACTCGCGCAGGATAGCGCGAGCCATTGTGAAGGGCCGTCCGTATCGATTAACCACCGAACTGGCGCAGGTGGTGACGCGAGCGATCCCCTCCCGGACGGCCCTCCGCCACATTCATCCCGCCACGCGCACTTTCCAGGCACTGCGCCTGGCGGTGAACGGAGAGCTCGAATGCCTGGAGTCCTTGCTGGCCCAGGCACTTGGAGTGCTGAAGCCGGGCGGGCGAGTGGTGATTCTAAGTTTTCATTCGCTCGAGGACCGCATAGTGAAGCGAGCTTTACAAGCCTGGCAGCGTCAGGGGGAGGCGCAAATCCTGACGCGCCGGGTCATGCGTCCGAGTGAAGAAGAAGTGAGAGCCAATCCGCGCTCGCGCAGTGCAAAGCTGCGGGCGGCGGAAAAGGTCCCCGGGTAGATTTGGGGGGCGGGAAGTACCGGGGCCAGCATTAGGGAAGAACGAACGGTCCTCGAAATCGCTAGCCAGCAGAAAGGAAAGAAGGGGAGCGATAGGGAACGGGGTTTGAATTGTCCCGGTCCCCGTTGCCGAGCCCCCCTCTCTCGACTATGGCGACTGCGGCAGTCACGTTACCCAAACCGAGGCGGCGTCCGGTAAACCCGCTGGCGGCAGGCCGGGCGAGGTTCCCTGAGGTTTATTTCACCAAGCACATTGATAACTCCCGTTTGGTGCGGGAGGTGGAGCTGGAGAAGTGGCGCGAATACTTCAATCTGCTTGGTTTGGGGATTCTGGTTTTTGTTTTTGTCTGGCTTTTTTCCTGGCAGCATCTGAAGTGCGTGCAGCACGGTTACGAGATTGAAGGACTCAAGGCGCAGCACATCAGGCTTCAGGAATGGAACCGTCAATTGAGGCTATCCGAGGCCGGGCTGGCTGATCCACAAAGGATTGACACCCTGGCGCGGAAGGATGGCATGGTCGCGCCCAGCCCACAGCAAGTGATCCAGTGGAGCGGGGTGGATGAGCCATCAGGGCAGGAACCGGAGAACGCGCAGTTTGCCCGCAACTCCTCCACTGTCGGCGACGGTAACGCGGGCGAGCCATAGTCTCATGGTGCTTCGCATAACCCAGGCGCGGCTGGAGAAGACCGACAGATCGCGCGTATCGAATCGGGACCTCTTGTTGGGCGGCATCCTCCTTCTTTGGATGGCTGGCCTGGTCGTCCAACTCTATCACCTCCAGATCCTTGATTACGGCGATTTGTTGGCGCGTGCCCAGCGCCAGCAGCAGCACGTGATTGAAGTCGCGCCCAAGCGCGGCGAAATCTTCGACCGCCAGATGAACCCGCTGGCCATGAGCTTGGCGGTGGATTCCGTGTTTGCGGTCCCCACCGAGATTCCGGACCCCAAAATGGTGGCTGACTTACTAGCCCCCATGCTGGGCCTGGATGCGTACGACCTGCTGGGCCGGCTCTCCACCCCTCGTTCGTTTTGCTGGGTAAAGAGGAAGGTTACCGCCGAAGAAGCCAGCCGCATCCGTGACCTCAACCTGAAAGGAATATACTCCCAGCAAGAGAGCAAGCGCTTTTACCCCAAAGGAGATTTGGCAGCCCACATTTTGGGGTATGTGGGTCTGGACGACAAGGGGCTCGCGGGCCTCGAGTTCGGCATGGATAACATCATCCGGGGCCGCCCAGGACGCGTGCTGCTGGCGACCGATGCGAGACGGAAATCGTTTCAATCGACGACGGAGTGGGCGGGGGAGCCGGGCAAAAACGTTGTCCTGTCCCTCGATGAGAAAATCCAGTACATCGCGGAAAAGGCCTTGGCGGAGGCGGTGGAGAAGTGGCAGGCCACAGGGGGCGTGGCCATCGTCCAGAATCCCGGTACGGGCGAAATCCTGGCCTTGGCCAGCCAACACGCCTACGATCCCAACGACTTTGCAAAAAGCTCACCTGAGGCGCTGGAGAATCGTGGCGTAGCGTGGGTCTATGAGCCCGGATCTACCTTTAAGCTCGTGACCGCGGCCGCCGTCTTGGAAGAGAGACTGGCGAAGCCGGACGAAGTCATCGACTGCCAGCATGGAAGCATTGTGCTGGCGGGGCATGTCATCCACGATCATGAGTCTTTTGGCTACCTGAGCGTGAGGGATGTGGTGGTGAACTCCAGCGACGTGGGGACCATTAAGCTGGGGTTGCGCTTGGGGGAGCAGCGGCTTTACAAGTATATCCGCCGCTTTGGTTTTGGCGAGAAGACTGACGTCGACCTGCCGGGAGAAGAGCATGGGCTACTCAAGCCCCCAGCGCAGTGGTCAGGCATCTCGATTGGCGAAATATCCATAGGGCAGGAAGTTGGAGTGACGCCGATTCAACTGGTCACCGCTTACTCCGCCGTGGCCAACGGGGGCGTGCTGTTCGAGCCGCGCATTGTTCACGATCTCTACCTTGGCCAAGTACACGACCCCCTGCCTCCTGTTCCCGGTCACCGGGTGATCAGCGAACGGACGGCGAGCCTTCTGAAGCAATTCCTTACGGCCGTGGTGGAGAGAGGGACCGGCCGTGCTGCGCAACTGGCCGGCTACTCCTGCGCTGGCAAGACCGGCACGGCACAGAAGATTGATCCTTCCGGTGCTTATTCCAAATCGCACTACGTCGCCTCTTTTGTCGGGTTCGCTCCCGTAGAAAAACCGGCGGTAACCATTCTGGTGGCTATCGACTCACCGGTGGGGGCAATTTACGGGGCTGAAGTGGCAGCCCCGGTGTTCAAGTCCATCGCAGAGCAGACTCTTGGTTACGCGAACGTTCCGCAAGACACTCCCTCCCATTTGCCTCAGTTCGTCGCCTCGACGCCCGCAGGGATTCCGGGCCAGAAACTCGGAGACTTTGCGGGAATCCTCCCTAAGGACTCTGAGCACCGAAAGGCTGCCACTCCGCCCGTTCGAACCGCATCACTCGCGAGGATTGAGCCTGCAGAAGCTTTGACGGACCGTGAGCAGGAGGCATCCGGCTCGTCCCCAACCGTAGTCCTGGACAACGGGCCTCGTGTGACCATCCCGGACTTTTCTGGTTTAGCGGCGCGCAGCATCGCACAAGAGTGTCAGAAGCTCGGCCTGGAGCTAAATCTGCTGGGCAGCGGATTGGCTGTGGAGCAGAATCCTCCTGCGCATACGCGGGTGGTGGTGGGAACACGAATGGTGGTAAGGCTGTCAAGACTGCCGCAGTGATATAATGCGAGTGGGAAATGAAACTGGACGAGTTGCTCCGAGGAGTGGAGGGCCTCGACTCAGGTCTACAAGTCGGGGCCGAGGCCACCTCTTTAGCTTACGATTCGCGTCAAGTTCAGCAGGGAAGCCTTTTCTTCGCTATTCAGGGCGAGAAAGCCGACGGGCATGCGTTTATCCCGCAAGCCCTCGAGAGGGGCGCGGCGGCCATCGTCAGCGAGCGCATGCCGCCCAGCGATCTGGCATCGCGTTGGGTTCGAGTCCCCCGGATTCGCCGCGCGCTCTCGAGGGCGGGGCGCCTTTTCTTCGGCCAACCTGATTTATACCTGAAGCTGGTAGGAATCACGGGGACCAACGGAAAGACTACCACAGCCTTTCTGGTGGACAGTATTTTGCGCGCCGCGGGAATCCGCGCCGGCCTGCTTGGCACCATCGAGTATCGAGTTGGCGACCGCGCGCTGCCAGCGCTCAACACCACCCCGGAGTCGCTGGATCTGTGGTCCTACTTCGCTCAGACGGTCAATGCGGGGGGCACAGGTGTAGTGATGGAAGTCTCCTCGCATGCGCTTGCCCAAGAACGAGTCTGGGGCTTCCCTTATTCAGTCGCCGTTTTCACCAATTTGACCCGCGACCATTTGGATTATCACAAAGACTTCGAGCACTACTTTGAAGCCAAGCGTCGACTGTTTGAGGGCCTTGGAACACCTCCGCCGTCGTGGGCAGTCATTAATGTGGATGACCCTTGGGGCAGGAAACTTCTGGACGTGCCGTGCCCCCACCGGTTGACTTACGGCATGAACTCGAACGCCCAGGTGAAGGCGAAGCAGGTCGATTACCGGCACAATGGCCTGGAGGGGGTAATCGTGACCCCGGCCGGCAGGCTACACCTTGTCTCCTCGCTGATGGGTCGGGCCAACTTGGCGAACATCCTGGCCGCCACGGCAGCCTCCATCGCCTATGGCATCCCGCTCGAGAAGATCGAAGAGGGGATTAAGGATCTGAAAGCGGTTCCAGGGCGCTTCGAGCGTATCGACGAAGGCCAATCCTTCCTGGTGATCGTGGATTATGCGCACACCGATGACGCGTTGCGCAATGTCCTGAGCACAGTGCGCGAGCTCACGCGCGGCAGGCTTATCGTGGTTTTCGGCTGCGGCGGCGAACGCGACCGCGCGAAGCGGCCTTTGATGGGCGAAGCTGCCGGTTCTTTGAGCGATCTTGCCGTGCTCACTTCGGATAACCCCCGCAGCGAAGACCCGCTGCTCATCATGAACGACGCGCTGGTGGGCTTGCAGAAATCCGGGAAGCCCTATTGGGCCGAAGTGGATCGCGAGACCGCAATCCGCAAGGCACTGGAGGAAGCTCGCGAAGGGGACGTGGTAGTGCTGGCTGGAAAGGGGCATGAGGCTTACCAAATACTGAGTGACCGGACGATTCCATTCGACGATCGTGAAGTTGCCCGGAAAGTTCTGCGTGAAATGGGGTATCCCGGCACCGGAAAGACCCCGTGAGGCTGATAGCTCCCCTCCTCATCGGAGGAAGGGTAAGGGGGTGGTGAACAACAGAATCAGCACTTCGGCCAACCACCCCCTTCCCCTCCTTAGTTAAGGCGGGGAATTACGATGAAACTAATATTGGGCGACATCGCGATATTGCTCGATTCCCGATGCGGCGTACCGGGACGGGTGGTTACCGGATATTCTCTGGATTCGCGTTCCATCGGGCCGGAGCAACTCTTCTTCGCGATGCGCGGGCCCCGATTCGACGGGCACCAATTTGTTGCTTCGGCAATTGAGCATAAGGCCGCTGCGGCGGTGGTGGAGAATGCTTTTTTTGAACAGGCGCCGGCGGACCTCAGGCCAACTCTTCTTCCTGTCCAGAGCCCGCTCGAGGCGCTTCAGCGCCTGGCGCGGTGCGTACGCCGCAAGTGGGGGCGTCCGGTCATTGCGGTCACTGGCAGTACAGGAAAAAGCACCACAAAGGAGATGATCGCTGCTTTGCTGGGTCGCCGGTTCGCGGTGCACAGATCAGCCGGAAACCTGAATAACCACTACGGCCTGCCCCTGACTCTGTTGGGACTCGAGCCTGAGCACGAAATTGCAGTGGTGGAACTCGCCATGTCTGCCGCCAGTGAGATTGCGCATTTGGCTGCGATGGCTGAGCCGGAGGTCGGCGTGGTGACGAACGTCGCCCCCGTTCACTTAGAGTTCTTTGATTCCATAGAGTCCATCGCCAGGGCGAAGCGGGAACTTGTTGAGAATCTTTCTTCGCGCGGGGGATCTCCCACCGCCGTCTTGAACTTTGACGATCCTCGCGTGCAAAGATTTGCGGAGGGCTTTGAGGGCAAGGTGGTTACGTTTGGGACAGGCCCGGGGGCGGATTTTCAAGTCCGCTGGGTCAAGCCAGGAGAAAGAGTCGGAAGTGAGTTCCGAGTCGTTGGCCCAAACCTGGATGCCGGTTTTTTTCTTCCCATCCCCGGCCGCCACAACGTCCTGAACGCGCTCGCTGCCATCGCGGTGGCTTCCGGCTTTGATGTCCCCCCCGTGGAAATGCGCCGAGCCCTGGCGGAATTCAAGAATATGCCACAAAGAGGGGAGAGCATCACCCTGCCGGGGCCGGTGACGATTATCAACGACTCCTATAACTCCAACCCGCAGGCCATGGAATGCATGCTCGAAATGCTTCGGACATGGCCTGGAGCTCACCGCCGGATTGTGGTAGCGGGGGAAATGCTCGAATTGGGGCCGCAGTCCCCGAAACTGCATGAAGAGGTCGGTCGCAAGTGTGCGGAGGCCAATCTGGCCTGGCTAATTGCGGTCCAAGGCGATGCGAGGTTTCTGCTCGAAGGCGCGGTGGCTGCGGGTGTGCCGCGCGCGCAGACCCGCTTTTTCACCGACGCGGCGATGGCGGGAGAGTTTTGCCGATCGCGGCTCGAACCGGGCGACGTGGTTTTGGTGAAAGGGTCGCGCGGGGTACACTTGGAAACGGTAGTCGAGATGCTGCGGGAGTCGAGAGTCGAGAGTCGAGAGTCGAAAGTCGAAAGTCAAGAGTCGAGGAGTTGAGAAGTCGAGGAGTGAAGAAGCGAAAGTCCAGAGTCGACCGTCGAGGAATTGCCAAGTCCACAGTTGTGCGTTCGATTTCTTGACCCTCGACCTTTCGACTCTCGATTCTTGACTCTCGACGAGTACGCGGACGCACATGTTCTATTATCTCTACATCAAGTTCCACACTCAGTTTCACATCCTCAATCTATTCCGCTACATCACTTTCCGAACCGCTTATGCCAGTCTGACGGCGTTGTTGCTTTCCTTAGTGGTTGGTCCGTGGCTCGTGCGGGTTCTCAAGCAGTTCCAGATTGGCCAGTACGTTCGCGAAGATGGGCCAAAATCCCACCAGTTGAAGGCGGGCACTCCCACCATGGGCGGGGTGCTCATCAATCTCTGTATATTCGTTCCTACCCTCCTCTGGTCCGACCTGGGAAACGTTTTTGTCTGGGTCGTTCTAGGGGTCACGGCGGCTTTTGCCGGAATCGGCTTCTGGGACGACTACCAGAAGGTCCAGCAGAGGAAGAACCTGGGGCTCACCGGGCGGACGAAGTTCTTGCTCCAGATTCTGGTCAGTTTCGCTTTTGGCGTGGTGCTGATTCTCTTTTCGGCGCGGGGTCTCTACTCCACAGCCCTGACGTTTCCCTTCTTCAAGCGTTTCCGGCCCGATTTCTTGATCACCTCCTTTCTTTCCCGAGTGTGGACCTACCCCTTCGCCTTCTTGCCGTTCCTGCTCTTTGTGATCCTGATTCTCGTGGGCTGCTCGAATGCGGTGAATCTTACGGATGGCCTGGACGGATTGGCCATAGGGTGTGTCATTATTGCCGCTTCGGCATTGACGGTCTTGACCTATGTCGCCGGCAATGCAGTTTTCTCTGGGTATCTGGACGTGGAGCACCTCCCGCGTGTGGGTGAGCTGACGGTCTTTTGCGGGTCGATGGTGGGGTCCAGCCTGGGATTCCTCTGGTACAACGCTTACCCGGCGGAGATCTTCATGGGCGACGTCGGTTCTCTGGCACTTGGCGGCGCGATCGCTTCCGTTGCGGTGATCATCAAACAGGAACTCCTGTTGCCCTTTATTGGCGGCATCTTCGTGCTCGAGGCTCTTTCAGTGATAATCCAGGTGCTTTCGTTCAAGCTCAGGGGGAAGCGGGTGTTCCGAATGGCGCCGATTCATCATCACTTTGAGCTGGAGGGGTGGAAAGAGTCGAAGATAATCGCTCGCTTCTGGATCGCCGCACTGGTTTTTGCGCTCTTCGCGCTGAGCACGTTGAAGCTGCGGTAGATCCGTCCGTGGTCCGTAGTCAGTTGTGCATTGCCAGTGGCAATGACGTGGACAAGGTGGTCGTGCGTTGAAGCACGATAGAACTTACGAGCCGGTTTGTATAGGATACGGACGACGGAAAACGGACCAGGGACGAAGACGAGTCGATGCAATATTGTTTGACACAGCAGGTTTCCGCGCATAAAATGCGCGATAATTGACATGGGAAGACCGAGATCATTTCGCAACCCGAGGCGCGTGAGTCTGACTCTCAACCGGGAGACGCTCGTGACTGCCCGGCGGCTGGCCCGCCAGGCCAGGAGGTCTCTATCCGAGGTCGTCTCTGAGATTTTGGACTCACACTTTCGCAAGAGTAGTCGCTCCCGGCCCAGGGGGTTGGCATGATTGACGTCCGCAACAAGCGCGTGCTCGTTGTCGGCTTGGGGAGGAGCGGCCGTGCCGCGGCACTCTGCCTGCGACGACAGGGCGCCATTGTGACGGTGACGGACATCAAGCCTCCTGCAGTCTTCGGACCTCTCGTGCCGGAGCTTCTGGCAGAAAAGATCGGGCTCTCGCTGGGGTTGCAGCGCGTCGAGCTCTTTCTCTCTCAGGATCTCGTGGTAGTCAGCCCCGGGGTGCCGTGGGACTTGCCTCAACTCGAGGCCACGCGCGCGCGTGGTATTCCGATTGTGCCTGAGGTTGAAGTTGCGGGGTGGTTCATGAACGTCCCCATTGTGGGTGTCACCGGCTCAAACGGAAAGACCACGACTACGGCTCTCTTGGGTAAGATGCTTGAGGCCTCGGGCTTTTCGACTTTTGTGGGCGGGAATATTGGTGTCGCTCTCAGTTCCGCCGTAGATCAGGTCAGCGCGGGTTCGATCGTTGTCGCCGAATTGAGTAGTTTCCAGTTGGAAGCCATTCGCGACTTTCGTCCCCATGTGGCTGTCTTGCTGAACATTTCACCGAACCACTTGGACCGCCACCCTTCCTTCGAGGCCTATGCCCAAGCAAAAAGGCAGATCTTCCGCAACCAGCGAGCGGAAGATTATGCCATCTTGAATGCTGACGACCCTTGGGTACGCAGCCTCGCTCCCGCACTAGCGAGCCGCAAGGTGTTCTTTAGCCGGCTACAGCAAATCCCCTGCGGCCTGTTTGTTTCAAATGGGAATGTCGTGTACCGGCGAGGGCACCTGGAGCGGGTGCTTCTGGAGACGCGGGAGGTGCGCCTGCGGGGCGCTTTCAACCTGGAAGACGTTCTCGGGGCTGCTGCGGCTGCCTGCGTGCTTGGAGCGGACTTCGACGCCGTGCGCAGCGCGGTGCGGCAATTCAAAGGCGTTGAGCACCGGCTCGAGTACGTTCGTGACATATGTGAGGTCGAGTTTTACAACAATTCCAAAGCCACCAGCGTGGATGCCACCGTGAAGTCGCTCGAGGCCTTCGAGCGAGGAGTTCACCTCATTATGGGCGGAAAGGACAAGGGCGCCCCCTACGCCCCTCTGCGGCCCTTAATGAAGGACAGGGTGCGTGAGGTTCTCCTCATCGGCGCGGCGGCGGACCGCATCGCTCAGGAGCTCTCCGGCGCCGTAGAGTTTATTCGCACGGGCAACCTCGAAAGCGCCGTGCCGGAGGCGTTCCAGCGTGCCCAACCTGGGGATGTGGTGCTCCTTGCTCCGGCCTGTTCCAGCTTTGACCAGTTCCAGGATTATGAGCATCGTGGCCGCGTGTTTAAGGAGTTGGTAGAGCGGCTGGCGCAAGATGTGGAATCGGGCTCGGTCAAATGGAAATGGAATTCCAGGCGCGAGGCGGCGAGCCAATCCTCACCTGATTCCTGTTCCCTTCGCCAACCGGGGAAGGGAACCAAGGGTGGGGAGGACTACGAATCCGGACAGCGATCACTCACTGATCCGTCGCAAGCGCCGGCCCAAACAAGTTGCGAACCTGGAGCGGACGAATCGGCGCCCAAAGTCGAGAAGGCGTTCAAGCATATTGCCGGGCCGGTAATTGACGAGACCAGCCGCCACGTAACCAATGCTTACCCAGCAGAGACTTCCGCTCATGAGCCGATCCTTGTTTACGAAATCAGTGCTGACGAGTTTCCCCCGGCAGAAGTTGAGCTGGCAGAAGATTACTCGGAGCCGCCAGAAACGAGTCAACCGCAAGTGCCGGCGAAACCTGAAAGAATTGATGGCGCCCCCTTGCCGTACGAGGGGAGAGCGGAAGGGACGCAACTGAGACTGCCCCGAATGGATTAGCAAAGCATGGCAAGGCGAGTTCATTCCGACAAGCTCCTGTTCGGCACCGTCGTGGCGTTGACGTTTTTCGGAGCCCTCATGGTCTTCAGCGCTTCGGCGGTGATGGCGACCGAGAAGTTCGGCGGCAGCAGCTACTTTCTAATTCGCCAATTGGCATGGGCTGGGGCGGGATTTGTCGCCTTAGTCGTGATGATGTATTTGGACTACCGCCGTTTAGCAAGCCCTGTGGTTGTTTTTCCGTTGTTGGCCATGCAGTTGGTGTTGTTGGGGTGCGTCTTATTTGCGGACCGCAGCCACAACACTCGACGCTGGCTGCATTTGGGACCTGCCAGCTTGCAACCTTCCGAGCTTTCCAAGATCGTCTTGGTCCTATTCCTTGCCTATTTCCTTGCCCAGCAGTCGGGCAAAGTAAATGACCTCGAGCATACCCTGCTTCCTATTGGCTTGGTCACCGGGGTGAGCATGGCGCTGGTGATGGCGGAGCCGGACTTTGGAACGGCGCTGGCCATCGCCATGATCGTCGCCGCAATGCTCTTCACGGCAGGGCTTCGCCTGAGGTACTTCGCGAGCATGGCGCTGGGGGCGGCACCTGTCGTCTATTGGCTGGTTTTCCATTCTACTTACCGCCACAACCGCTTGCTGGCGTTCCTTCACCCCTACGATGACCCTCTTGGGAAGGGCTTTCAGATTATTCAATCCTTAATTGCAGTCGGCACGGGAGGGATTGCCGGAGTGGGGTTGATGGAAGGGAAACAAAAGCTCTTCTATCTTCCAGAGCCCCACGACGACTTCATTTTTGCCGTGGTGAGTGAGGAGTTGGGATTCATTGGGGCGATCGCTCTTATCGTAGCATTTGGAATTATCCTCTGGCGAGGCTGGCGAGCGAGCGCCAGATGCACAAGCGAGTTTGGCCGGTTGTTGGCCATTGGGCTGACCGTAATGGTGGTCGGGCAAGCTCTGGTGAACATGAGCGTGGTGCTCGGCCTGCTTCCTACCAAGGGCATACCCTTGCCGCTAATAAGTTACGGTGGATCGTCACTTTTCGTCACGCTAGTGGGGGTAGGTATAATTCTGAACATTTCACAAGATGAAGGATAGTTTGAGATTCCTGATGGTTGCCGGAGCAACGGGAGGACACATCTTCCCGGCTTTGGCTGTGGCGGAAGAACTGCGAGCTCGCGGAGCGCGCCTCGAGCGCTCCGGAGTGAAATACGTTATCGAGTTTCTGGGCACCGAGCGACCCCTTGAAGCCCGTTTGATTCCGGGAGCCGGTTTTCCACTTCATACCATTAAAGCCGCCGGGCTTAAGGGAATCGGTGGGTTTCAGGGATTGCGGAACTTGATGGTGCTTCCTCGAACGGCGTTGGGAACGGCCAGGATCTTGCGCGATTTTGGTCCCCAGGTGGTGGTTGGCGTGGGCGGGTATTTGGCAGGGCCGGTAATGGTAGAGGCCGCGCTCTGGGATATCCCGACCCTGCTGATTGAGCCCAATGCGTTGCCAGGTTTTACAAACCGTGCCCTCGCTCCAGTGGTTCGTTTGGCCGCCGTCAACTTCGAGCAGGCAGCGCGGTTCTATGGCGGGAAGGCTCGCGTCACAGGCCTCCCGGTTCGGGCGGCGTTTCACGCCATCCCGTCGAAAAGGCACGAAGCGCCCTTCAGCCTCCTGGTTGTAGGTGGTAGCCAGGGATCGAGAGCCATCAACCAGGTGATGGTCCAATGTGTACCGCTCTTGAAGCGCGAATTCGGGCGGCTCGAGGTGGTCCATCAAACGGGGCAAACAGACTATAATGCAGTGCGCGAGGCTTTCCTGGAACATGGCGTGAATGCGCATGTCTACGCTTTTATCGACGACATGCCGGGGGCGCTGGCGCAGGCCGATCTGGTGGTTTCGCGGGCCGGCGCCGCCGCGGTGTCCGAATTGGCTGCAGCGGGGCGAGCGGCGATCCTGATACCGTTTCCTGCGGCCGCTGATCAGCACCAACTGGCAAATGCTCGGGCCCTGGAACAGGCAGGGGCCGCCCGCGTGATCCTTCAGGCGGAGTTGACACCGGAGCGGCTGATTCGAGAAATCCATGAACTGCTTAGTGAGCCCTTGAGGTTGGTCGGCATGGAGCGGGCCGGGAAGACTCTGGCGCGCCCTGACGCCGCAGCGCATATTGCTGACCTGGTCGAGGAACTGGTTGCGAAGGCTTGAGACAAACCACCTATGCTAGGCAAGATTCGAAGAATCCATTTCGTGGGCATTGGCGGCATCGGCATGAGCGGTATCGCCGAGGTTCTGCTCAATCTGGGGTTTACGGTTTCAGGGTCTGACGTTAAGGCGACGCCTGTCACGGACCGGCTGTCGAAGCTGGGAGCGCGAGTTTTCGAAGGCCACGCCGCGAACAACGTCCAGGATGCACAAGTGGTGGTGGTTTCCTCTGCCATTCCGCCGGACAACCCCGAGGTGCAGGAGGCCCAACGACTGCAAATCCCAGTTATTCCCCGTGCTGAGATGCTGGCAGAGTTGATGCGCTTGAAATTTTGCGTGGCGGTGGCCGGAGCGCACGGGAAAACGACTGTCACCTCCATGATCGCGGTGATGCTGACGCAAGCCGGCCTCGATCCGACGGCTGTTATTGGCGGGCGGCTGGACGTTTTCGCCTCCAGCGTGCGGCTGGGCAAAGGTGAACTGATGGTGGTCGAGGCCGATGAAAGTGATCGCTCTTTCCTCTACCTTTTACCCTCAATTGCCGTGGTTACCAACATTGACCGTGAGCACCTGGACCATTACCGTGACCTGAGCGAAATAACTTCCGCCTTTCTCTCCTTCGCCAACAAGGTCCCGTTTTATGGCGCAGTGTTGGCCTGTGCAGATGCGCCCTGGGGAGAGCGATTCAGAAAGCTTTTGCCGCAGCTTCGGCGCCGCGTAGTTACTTACGGTCTCGATCCTGGGGCCGATGTGCAGGGTAGTTCACTCGTGCTCAAACCCCACGGCTCATGCTTCGAAGTCGCGGCTCGAGCGAAGCCGCTGGGGAGCTTTAACATCCGGGTTCCGGGACGGCACAACGCGCAGAACGCCTTGGCGGCGGTGGCCGTGGGTTTGGAGCTTGAACTGAGCGCCGAGCAAATCCGCCAGGGCCTGGAGCGCTTCAAGGGCGCCGACCGTCGATTCCAGGTGAAAATGGTATTCGAGGGTATAACGATCATAGACGACTATGGGCACCATCCTACGGAGATCCGCGCCACGTTGGAGGCCGCCCGCCTCTGGGGTGCAAAACGGGTCATCGTCGTCTTCCAGCCCCATCGTTATACGCGTACGCTGCTCCTGATGGATGACTTTTTGCATTGCTTCCAGGATGTGGATCAAGTCTACGTGTTGGACATTTATCCGGCGGGCGAGAAGCCCATCCCGGGCGTTACTGCTCAGCAATTGGTGGAGCGGATGGCCGCGCTGGGCTTCCCCCGTGCTCGATATGCGCCTTCAGAACAGGCCGTCGTTCAGGGAATATTGGCAGATTTACGATCCGGCGATTTGGTTCTGACGGTCGGCGCCGGAAACGTGTGGAGAATCGGCGATACCCTGGCGGAGGCCATCCGGGGGCGCTTGGTGTCACAATAGGCGGTGTAAGGGCAACCCTCGTGATTGCCCGCGGGCGGGCACAAGGGCCGGCCCTACGAGGATGATGAATGAGTCGCGACCTATCAGACCAAGAGAACCTCGCGGCACAAGCGTTGGATGGGGAGGAGGAATCCCCCTATTTGCGGCGACAGAAGGCCGTGACGGTCCGCCGCCGACGGCTCCGGTGGGGACGGCTTTGGGTGCTGTTCTTCGCCATCGTTTTGGCGCCTGTGGGAATCACGGGCTATTTCCTGACGACCTTTCTCCTTTCATCACCACGGTTCGAGTTGCGCTCCGCTGACGATATTCAGGTGGTTTCAAATAAGTTTGTGTCCCGCGAGGAGGTTGCCAATGCATTGGGATTGCCTCTGCACGGCGGCAAAGGTCCTGGGCTAAAAGTCCTTCGCCTTTCTATGGAGGCCCAGCGTAAGCGAGTGGAAGCGATTGCCTGGGTTCAAAGTGCTGTTTTAACGCGAGTCTTTCCCAACCGCTTGGTGGTGCACGTCGTTGAACGAACTCCGGTGGCCTTCGCCAACGTGGGCGGTCACGTGGGCTTGGTGGATAACGAAGGAGTTTTGCTGGATAAGCCGGAAAGCGCCTTTTTCGACTTCCCGGTACTTACCGGCCTCGAGCCGAATGTCGGTTCGGAGGATTCCCGGACCCGCCTCGCGCTTTACCAAGATTTCATGCGCCAAGTCGGAGACGAGATCGCCCACTCCGGATGGATTGTTTCTGAAGCGGATCTAGCGGACGGCGATGATCTCAAAGCCTTGCTCGTCCAGGGCCGTGAGGCCGTACAGGTCCACTTTGGACACGAGAATTTTCTCCAGCATTTTCACACTTTCCTGGCGCTGCTCCCCGAGTTGCGCAAGTCCAACGCCCCGATTGACTCGGTGGACTTGCGTTATCGTAATCAGGTGGTGGTGAATCCCCGGGGGCGACCTCCGGCGCCGCCCGCGGGAGATGGCGAGGCCGCGCACACTATGAAGGAATAGGGACCCTTGGCACGCAACGATCAGTTTCTTGTAGGCTTGGATTTGGGCAGCAGCAAAACCTGCGCACTCGTCTGCCAGCCAAGGGAGGGCGGGAAGCCCCGGGTGGCGGGCTTCGGAGTGGCGGAGTCGAAGGGTTGGCGGAAGAGCGTCATAGTCAACCTCGATCTCACCGTGGTGGCTCTCAAGAAGGCCGTGGAAGCCGCTGAAACCGCGGCGAAGGCTTCAATTGCTACAGCTTATGTTGGGGTAGCGGGTACGCACATTAAGGGAGTGACCTCCCGAGGCGCCGTGGGGTTGGGAAAAACGCCGGGCGGCACAGGAACTGTCACCCAGGACGATATTGTGAAGGTTCTCCAGGCCGCCCGCGGTATCACCCTGCCGCCGGACCGCGAAGTCGTATACCTGGAGCCGCAGGACTATGTGCTCGATTCTCATGAAGGGATTCGCAATCCCGTAGGGATGGGCGGCGCGCGGCTTGAAGCCAACGTGCACCTGATTACCGGGTCGTCCACGGCCCTACGTAACGTGGTGACGGCGGCGAATCTGGTCGGGATTAGGGTTCTCGACACGGTCTACGAACCCTTCGCGGCGGCGGCCGCTTGCCTGACGGCAGACGAGCGGGAATTGGGTGTGGCGCTGGTGGACATCGGAGGCGGGTCAACAGACATGATCGTATACGCGCAGGGCAGCGTCCGACACACCGCTTCCATCCCGGTGGGCGGCGAGCATTTTACCAACGACATCGCCGTGGGCCTGCGCACTACCATTCCTGAAGCGGAGAGGGTCAAGAGATCCTGGGCGGAGCGCGAGCCCGATAAAACCCCCGGCGACGTTTTGGAGGTCCCTAGTGTTGGGGACCGTCCGGCCCGAGTGGTCAGCTACGACGTGCTTGACGATATCATTCAGCCCCGCACCCTCGAGCTGCTGAAATTGATCCATGATGAGCTCAAGCGCTGCGGCCATGTCCGGCAACTGGGCGCGGGCTTGATTTTGGTTGGGGGCGGGGCAAAGCAGGGCGGTTTGGTGCGGTTGGCGGAGCAGACTATGGGCATCCCGGCGCGCTTGGGTCGTTGCATAGGACTCGAGAACATGGGTGAAAACCTCCCGGACCCGGAGTATGCAACGCTGGTTGGCTTGGTGGTGTACGCCAATCGTCGCCGCTTGCTTCGGGACGCGCAGGAAACAGGCTTTATGGCCAAATTGTGGCGAGCTTTGCGCGGTAAGGGCGGATAGCGCTCACCCCGTTCTAGGTGCGGCCCATGGGGCCGCCGTGGGCAACCCGTGTGGTAGCGCGGCCATAAGGGCCGCTTCCACATCGGGCCTACCAATCGGCTAGGCATTCCGATTCGGGAATGAACGGTGAATGCGTGAAGGCGCCAAAGAGGGAGTTAATATGGAGAACGAAGAAGCCGACAAAAACTTTCGAGTGGACTTCTTAGAGGAGCTTCGCGTGGGGGCCAAAATCAAGGTCATTGGCGTAGGCGGCGGCGGCGGAAACGCCGTGAACCACATGATTGATGCCGGTGTGACGGGTGTGGACTTCCTCGTGGCTAATACCGATGCACAGGCGCTCCGCATCTCGAGAGCGCCGGTGAAGATCCAACTCGGCGCTAAGCTCACCAAAGGGTTGGGAGCCGGCGCCAACCCCGAGATCGGGCGGCGCGCCGCACTTGAGGACACGGACAAGGTCATCGACGCCTTGGAGGGCGCTGACATGGTGTTCGTCACCGCCGGGCTGGGTGGGGGAACCGGTAGCGGCGGCGCGCCCATTGTTGCCAGCTTGGCGAGGGAGCTACACGCTCTCACGGTGGCCGTCGTGACCAAGCCCTTCGCCTTTGAAGGCAAGCGGCGAATGGTGCAGGCCGAACAGGGATTGGCGGAGCTGAGCCAGAGCGTGGATACCCTCATTTGTATTCCCAATGAACGCCTGATGCAGTTTGTGGATAAGGACACCAGCTTTTTCGAAGCGTTCAAAAGAGCCGACGATGTCCTGCGCCAAGGCGTTCAGGGTATTTCCGATATCATTACCATCACCGGAATAATTAACCGCGACTTTGCTGACATCAAGACGATTATGGAGGGGATGGGATACGCAGTAATGGGAACTGCTGAGGCCGAAGGAGAGAATCGCGCCGTCGAAGCCACCAATCGCGCCATTGCCAGCCCGCTGCTCGAAGACGGAAGCATTGACGGCGCCCAGGGCATCCTGCTGAACATCACGGGATCGAGCAAACTCACCCTGTATGAGGTTCACGAAGCCTCTACCATTGTGCAGAAGGCGGCCGCGGAAAACGCCAACATCATTTTTGGCGCCGTTCTCAACGAGGCGATGGGCGATGCGGTGAAAGTTACGGTCATTGCTACAGGGATCAAATCCGAGAGAATGGGCATCAAGCCACTGACCGGTCCCTCGATGGCCATTCGCACGGCGCAGCAAAGTGTTAGGACGGCGCTCGCCAGGAAGGAAAAGCTTCCTGTGGAACAGACGCCGGCGGAGATGAGCGCGGAAATACCCCAGGATGACTACGACGTGCCAACCTTCATCCGGCAACGAAAGGCTGAAACGAAGTAAACAGCAGCGCGGCCGGGCCCGGGTCATTGACCCGGCAAGAACCCCGGAATGACGCCCAGCATGGATTATGCCGATGAGAGAATTCGCGCTGCCTACGTCGAGTGCCGGCGTTTGGCCCGCCGTCATTATGAGAACTTCCCTGTGGCGTCGCTTCTTGTGCCCCGCGACAAGCGCGATGCGCTGGCCGCCATCTATGCTTTTGCCCGATACGCCGACGACCTCGCCGATGAGCCTGGAATCGAAGGGAGGCTCGAGGAACTCGCGGCTTGGCGTGAGCTGCTTGGCGAGTGTTTTTCCGGCAAAGTCCATCATCCGGTTTTCCTGGCGCTTCAAGACTCGGCGCGACGATTCCACCTTTCTTTCGAGAATCTTGAGAACCTGCTGCGCGCCTTTGAGTCTGACGTGCGTGTGAATCGTCGCCGGGATTTCTCTTCCTTGCTTGCCTACTGCGCCTGCTCTGCCAACCCCGTCGGGCGGCTGGTGCTCGAACTGTTCGGCCAGCGCGAACCGGAACTCTTTGCTCTTTCGGATTGCATTTGCACGGCGCTTCAGCTTACCAACTTCTGGCAGGACGTCGCTGTAGACCTCGAGCGCGACCGGGTATATTTACCGCTGGAGGACCTTCAACGTTTCAACTACACACTGGACGACCTGCGCGCCGGACGAGTGGACGGGCGCTGGCGTGAATTGCTGAAGTTTGAGATAGGCCGCACCCGCAGTTTGTTCGAGCAAGGCAAAACGCTGCCGGAGAGAGTCGCCCCGGAATTGCGCCTCCAGCTTCGCCTGACGTGGCTCGGTGGCATGACCGTGCTGCGCAGAATCGAGTCGGTGGGCTATGACGTATTCCGCCGCAGGCCGTCCCTCTCGAAGCTGGACTTTGTGCGTCTCTATTTCCACGCCAGGCACGCCTTATCGTTGGAAAAGCCTAAACGCGCTCCCATCACCGCAAGCCCGCCCGGAGCGCTTCAATGAGAGATTCCCGCCCCGCCGCCGCCCGTCGCACCAATTTCTACTATTCCTTTGTATTTCTCCCGCGGGAAAAGCGGCGCGCCATTGAGGCAGTCTACGCCTTTGCGCGGCGCGGTGATGACATTGTTGATAGCGGGCTCGCGCCGGATGAAGCCGCCCGCCAGATCACTCGTTATTGCCAGGCGCTTGATGCATGTTACACTGAGCCGGAGGGGGCTTTCGAAGATCCCAATCTGACCGCCCTCGCCGAGTGCATTCGCAAATTCAGTATCTCCCGCCAACCCTTCGAAGATCTCATTCTGGGCCTCGAGATGGACTTGCGCGGCACGCCTTACGAGTTCTTTGACGACCTTTCTCTTTATTGCTATCGCGTCGCCTCCACGATCGGACTAATTGCGATCGAGATTTTCGGATATACGGATCCCCGGACGCGCGATTACGCCGTGAACCTCGGCAAGGCCCTACAACTCGTCAACATCCTGCGAGATATTCAGAGTGACGCGCGGCGCGGGCGCATCTACCTGCCCCGCGAGGACCTGGAGAGATTTGGCGTGCGTCCCGGAGAGCTGCTGGCGGGGGCTTATCACGACCCTTTCATTGAGCTGATGCAGTTCGAGTGCGACCGAGCCCGCCATTTCTTTGAGGTCGCACGTCAATTCCTACCGCCGCAGGACCGCCGTGCCATGGTTGCGGCTGAAATCATGGCGGCGATTTACTGGCGCCTCTTGGGGCGGATTCAAAAGCGGCGCTACAACGTATTTGGCAAGCGAGTGCACCTTCCCGCGCTGGAAAAACTTTGGATCGCGACTTCAGTGTATCTCGGGGCCGAATGGCAAAAGTAGAAAGCAGAAGGCAGAATCAAGAAGCAAGAACCAACAAACAAATGGCAGGTAGGAAGACGCACTAACCAAGGCCGTGATTTGAGGTACTCGCTTGCTTCCTTAACCGGACGGGTGTATAGATGTACGCGGGCAGGGAGGCAAGTATGAAGATTTTGGATTGGAAGGTGACAGTTTGGATAGGGCTAGGGATGAGCGTGTTGCTGTCGGCTTGCGGCGGCGGGGGTGGCGGCGGCGGAACACCTCCCCCAGTCACTTACGTCCTAACGGTAAACTCGACCAACCCTTCGAGCGGCGTCGCGATCGCGGTTTCTCCCAACGACGCCAACGGCCAGGGAAACGGCACGACCGGCTTTACACGCACTTATGATTCGGGGACCGCGGTGACTCTGACGGCGCCGGCCACGGCGAGCGGAAATCCATTCTCCTCGTGGACCGGATGCACGAGCGTTAGCACCGAGACCTGCAATGTAACGATGGGCAGCAACACCACCGTAACGGCCAACTACACCCAATCGGCGGTCACCTTGGTGACGGTGGCGCCGAATCCCGAAACTGCAACCATTGGCACCCTGGTGCAATTCTCGGCCACGGTGACGGGAACGGGCAACTTCGCGAACACGGTGACCTGGTCAGTGACGGGGCCTTCCAATTGGACAGGCAGCGTCGGTTCCATCAGCAGCAGCGGGCTCTATGAGACGCCCTACCCAGCTCCGCCAACGGTGACCGTGGTGGCCACCAGCACCCAGGACACGAGCATCAGCGGCAGCGCGACGGTGACGCTTCAGCCTCCGGCGACGGCGGCTGGCCCGGCGCTGACGGTGGATGTCGGCAACCAGACCCATCCCATTAGTCCTTACGTTTACGGCATGGATGCGTTCGGCTACGTCCAATCGGTGGACGGGGCTGCCGACCCCCCGGTGCTTCGCTGGGGCGGAGACAACACCTCCCGCTATAATTATGTGAATGGCAACACCAACTCGGCCAGCGACTGGTACTTCGAAAACCAGTCCAACGTGGACGGCATGCCGGGCACGACGACCTCGGGCGAGTTCGACGACTTTGTAGCTCTCGATCAATCCATCGATGCCATCACCCTGGGCACGGTGCCCGTGCTGGGCTGGGTGGCAAACAACAACGCCACGGCCTGCGGCTTCCCGGTGTCAACTTATCCCAACCAGCAATCAGTGGACGCCACCCGCGGGTGCGGCAACGGCGTATACCCGGAGGGGGTCAGTGGCTGTACGAACCCCAACGGGTGCAACATAACGGGCAACGATCCGACCGTCACCAGCCAGGCAGAGGGCCCCGCGTGGGCCGGCAGTTGGGTAACTACCCTGGTAGGGAAGTTCGGCACGGCAGCGAATGGCGGCGTAGCCATCTACGACCTGGACAACGAGCCTAGTTGGTGGGATGCGGTGCATCGCGACGTGCATCCGGATCCCTTCACCTACGATGAAGTGACCAACAACGGTATTCAAACCGCCCTGGCTATCAAGACTGCCGATTCGACTGCCCAGGTGAGCGGTCCGGTGATGGATTATTGGTGGGATTACTTCTATTCCAAGGAGGATGTCGAGTCCGGATGGGGCACGGGGCCGTGCTTTGAGCCGTGGAGCAATCCGGTCGATCGGAAAGCTCACAACGGCGTTCCGTTCATCGAGTACTACCTTCAGCAGTTCGCGGCCTACGAAAAGGCCAACGCCGTCCGCCTGCTGGATTTCGTGGACCTGCACACCTATTTTGCGGCCGAATACAACGGCTCCTCTGTCGCCTTCACCACCGCTGGAGATACCGGCGAGCAACAGGCACGCGTGAATTCGACGCGCGTGTTCTGGGACCCGACGTATACCGATCCCAATTACCCGCAACCGAACTACGTCACCGACCCGAACTACACTTCAAGCTGCTCGCCCCCGCTGCAAGCTCCGCAACTGATTCCCATGATGCAGACTTGGGTCGCGAACGATTACCCCGGCACCATGACGGCGATCACCGAGTACAACTGGGGCGGGCAAGAGCATATCAACGGGGCCGTGACGCAAGCGGACATTCTCGGCATCTTCGGAGCCTACGGCCTCGACTTGGGCACTCTTTGGGGCCCTCCGGACGCATCACAGATTCCTGACTTGATGGCCTTCGAGATCTATCGCAATTACGATGGAAACAAATCGACGTTCGGGGACATGGCTCTGGCTTCGACCAGCGCCAACCAAGGCTTGCTCTCGGTGTACGGCGCGCTGCGGTCCTCAGACCAGGCGGTGACCGTGGTCGTAATCAACAAGACTTACGGCGATCTGACCGCAACCCTGTCGCTGGACAACTTTACCTCCTCGAGCACAACGGCTGAGGGTTTCCTTTATAGCAACGCCAACCTGGCCGCAATCGCGTCGCAACCCGCCGTGACGGTGACACCACCGTCCGGGGGCGGAACGACTAGCACAATTAGCACCACTTTTCCCGCGCAGTCCATCACCCTGTTGGTGGTGCCGCATTGATGGGAATGGTTCTTAGGGATGCTTTTCGCTCTGCGAGTGAAGGTGTTGGAGGGCAGGCTGAACCCTCCTTGGCCTCGGCACTTCAGACGTAGCTGGCGTCCTCAGGGCCGATTCATGTATTATGATGGAGTAGATCGGGAGGAGGTGTAACGAGCATGCTCGAACAATACGGGCCTATTCTGATCTTCTTGGTCATCGCGGCCCTCTTCCCTCCCGCCTTGCTTTGGATCGCCAAATTCTTTCGACCTTCTTTCAAACCCACTCCGGAAAAGGTCCTGCCCTACGAGTGCGGCATCACGCCGGAATCCGACGCCCGCGGGCGCTACACCGTGCGCTTCTATATAGTCGCCATCCTGTTCGTAGTCTTTGATGTGGAGACGATCTTCCTTTATCCCTGGGCGGTGCAATTTCAGGTTCTGGGCTTGTATGGCCTGATTGAGATGATGGTATTCCTGGGGATTCTGGTCGTGGGCTATATCTGGCTTTGGAACCGCGGGGCGTTCGATTGGATTTAGCCCGGAAGTCCGAACACTACTTGCGATAAAGCTCATTCACCTCCTTCCTTTGAAGTTGTTCATTCGCTTTGGAGGCGATAAAGCATCTCGCCGGCCCGAGGCACGAGAAGAATGCCTTCGTCCTCACGCCCCTCCCATTCTTGGGTGCGGACAGTCCCCGGATCGAGGTATCCCAGGTTGATGCGCCGGCAGCGTTGCGGCGTGATGCCCGTGGCTAGCGTCACTTGAATGCGCGGAGTTTCCTTGTGGCTGGCCATGTCGTACTGGCCCAACCCTTTGACGTGGGTGGAATGCGCCAACACTCCGCCCGGATAACCTTTGAATTTCTCCCACTGTGCCAGAAAATAATCGCGGCAATGATAGCCAATTTCGTCGATCAGCTTGCCGTGCGTGTAGCTGACCTCGCTGATGTGCGGAGCGAAAATCACCACCTCGCCGCCCTCGGCAACCGCCGGCTCGACTTTATACATGCCTTTGCCTCCGGTCCAGAGATCGTCGTAAAGCCTCGGCATGACGGAGAGCACGCGCTGGTAGGGTTTCTGTACGTAGATGATGTGCCTCTTGGCCGAGAGGGCTGAGGCTGCTTTCCAAGCTTCTTGTGGTGACCCGAAATAGAGCCCTGCCAGGCCTTCGTGCGTGACGACCAAGGCAAAGCAGGCGGTGGGCCGGTCGATGAGCGCGGCGGCTCGATCGATGATGGCGCGCACGGGCGTATAACCGGCGCCGATAATCTTGTAATTGGTCATCAAGGCGCCAAACCAGTGGGTAAGGTTGATGATTTCCGGACCAGCGACGCCCGGGAAAAAATACTTGTTCCCGCCGGAGAAGCCGACAACTTCGTGGGGGAAGACCGGGCCGCAGACAATGAGCTGGTCGTAATTCAGAATTAACCTGTTGAGCCGGACCGGCACCTCCTGGGCCATCAGCCCGCTGGTCAACTCGCCAATCTCGGGAGCGGGGATGACGCCCAGGGTGACGAAGTTCGCGGGGTCTTCCCAGTGGTGATTGAAGATGTGGCTCTGCCCAACTCGTTCGTTCCTCACCGGCCGTCCCACCAGCTTGCTCAATTGCTCGTCGCTCATGAGAGGATGGGTGCCGAGGGCTACCAGATAATCCAAAGCCGCCACGCGCGGAGTCAGTTGAGACTCGAACAGTTCGAACATTAGGGGCATGGGCATGGTGCGTGTGCCATCAGGGATGATGACGAGGACGCGCTTGCCATCCAGGGCCAGCGAGCCTAGAGCCTGCTGCGTGATATCGCTGACTTCTTCGAGGGTTAAATAACGGTCGGCGAAGCCTGTTCCAATCACCATTGTTGCCATTCCTTCTGCGGCGCGCTCCGGAATTGCGGCGCCCCCCTCACCCGCCTGCGCCCACTGATAAAAGCGCAGGAGCGGGCCACCCTCTTCCCCAAAGTGGAGAAGGCTGAGAATCTCCAAGTTCAGGGCTCCAACTGCGTAGGGGCAGCCCTTGTGGTTGCCCGAGGGCGGCCACAAGGGCCGCCCCTACATCAATTAGACGCCGCTAAAGGCTGAGAAGCCACCATCAATAGGCACGATGGCCCCGGTGACGAAAGCCGAAGCCGGCGAAAGGAGCCACAAGACTGCTCCAAACAAATCTTCTGGCTGACCAAAGCGCGCCATGGGGGTGTGGTCAATAATCGACTTGCCACGCGCCGTCAGCGCGCCGCTCTTCTCATCAGTCAGCAGGAACCTGTTTTGCTGGGTCAGAAAAAAACCCGGCGCAATGGCATTGACGCGAATGCGTGGCGAATAGACCTGAGCCATGTGTACGGCGAGCCACTGGGTGAAGTTGCTGACGCCAGCCTTCGCGGCTGAGTAAGCGGGGATCCGGGTCAAGGGACGGAAGGCGTTCATGGAGGAAACATTCAGGATGACGCCTTCACCTTTCTCCGCCATGATTTTGCCGAACACCTGACAGGGAAGCATCGTCCCCAGGATGTTTAAATCGAATACCCAGCGCAAGGCCTCCGGGGGCAAATCGAAAAAGGAGAGGCTCACCGTGGTGGTCGCTTGCGGATTGTTGCCTCCCGCCGCGTTCACCAGGCCGTGAACGGCGCCGAACTTGTCCAAGATGAGCTTCGCCGCTTGGCGCAGGCTTTCCGTGTCCAGGACGTCGGCGCGAACCGCCACCGCCTGATTCGCACGCGGCTCCATGAGGTCCAGAATGTGCTGGGCGGGGTCCATGTTGCGGTCCAAGATTGCTACGTTGGCTCCGCATCCCACCAGGGCGCAGGCGATTTCGCCACCCAGAGTTCCTGTCCCGCCGGTGATCACCACTGTCTGGCCGCTGAAATCATAAAGACGGGTCAATTCGGTTGAGTCCATTGAGTCTTGACCTCGGATAAAGTCCACCACTCTCGTCCGAAGAATCCTATCACTACTCGCCGAATCTGCCCACTGCCCATCTGCCGATTCTTTTTGGTTGCGGCCAGCGGTCGCGCTGTGTATCTTCAAATCGAGGGCAACATTCGTGAGCAATTACACTGGGTTGAGTTTGGATGGAAAGCGCGCGCTGGTGTTTGGCGGCACCAGCGGATTGGGCAACTCAATCGCCCTGGGTTTCGCGCAAGCGGGCGCTGATGTGGTCGCGGTGAGCCGTCGTGACGGGGAAGTCAAGAAGACGGCCGCGGGAATTCGCGCGCTAGGCCGCCAGACCGTGGAAGCCACCGCCGACGTTACAAGTCGCAGCGACATTCAGCGTGTTATTGACCTGATGCTGAGGCAACTGGGGCGAATAGACATCCTCGTAAACTCTGCCGGAACCACCAAGCGGGTTCCTTCGCTGGAACTGGCGGACGAGGATTGGAACCGTATTCTAGACACCAACTTGAAAGGCACCTGGTACGCTTGCCAGATGGTGGGGCGTGTGATGAAGGAGCAAGGGAAAGGCCGCATCATCAATATCGCCTCGTTGGCCGGACTGGTAAGCAGCTACGAAGCCACAGCGTACTGTGCCAGCAAAGGGGGTGTGGTGATGTTGACACGCTCCCTGGCTGCCGAATGGGCAAGGTACAACATTACGGTGAACGCTCTGGCGCCGGGAGTCTTCGAGACGCCTCTCAACATCAACATCATTAATGAACCGGGTCGCAAAGCTTCCATTCTCTCCCGCACACCGATGAGGCGGTTCGGGAATTTGGGCGAAATCCAGGGAGCGGCTATTTTTCTGGCCTCGGACAGCGCCAGCTTTGTGACCGGCGAGATCATCGCGGTGGACGGGGGATTTTTGGCTCAGGGAATCGGAGATACAGTGGTTAGTGGCTAGCCCTGCTTTCAGAACTTCGAGTCCGTTGACAAGATGACGCCATTCCCACGAATTACGCCCAGGCTTTGCGCATAGTTGTAATGCAAGTATCCCAGCCTGAGGGAAAGGCGATGGTTGATTTTGTAAAAGAGGGTGGGATCAAAGTTCAAAGCCTGTGTGAAAGGCTGATGCGTGTCGACTTGTTGCACCCCTAAGCCGGCGGAGAAATCGTAGCCTAGCGGGCTGCGTAGGGGGCCGTAAACCCGTGCAGTGAGTTGGTGCACTTGGTAAAACGCCGGGTTAAAGAATCCCATGTAATCCTGCTGCTGAGACCCGGTAAAACCGAACACTCGGCCTTGGTATCCCATATCGAGCGATGCGCGCTCGAAGCGAAGGACATTCCGCAGCAAGGTTACAGAACCGCCGCGCGCCGGTTCACGGCGCGTGCCGCCCTCGACCAAACTTGGGTTTCCATTCAAGAGTCCAAGCTGCTGGAAGCGGATGGAGGAGAAGCGGGCGGAAAAGAGGTCAAGCCACAGATCGGTGCGCGAAGCAAAGGAGTACCTCAACCCCCCTTCCAAGCGACTCTCCATGACGCCCATGCGCACAGAAAGGGGAGTGTAGGGAGCGGGGTCGCGCGCCGCGGTCAGATCGAGATCGAGGTTCTTCTTCAAGGCATAGCTCGCACTCACGAACCCCAGCGGCCGGCATGTTGCTGCCGAGACAGGTTGGGGCTGGCCGGGAATGTATTCGAGTCCGCCCGGCCCAAATCGCATCAGCCCCACGCCCATGCGCAGAATGAAGTTCGAGTAGATGGGTGTGGTTTGGCGGTAAGCAATCTGTGCTGGCGCAACCGCTCCGCCCAGGGCACCGAGGCTTGTCAGCGGGATGGCGTCGAAGGAAACTGAGGACCGTGTCCGGGGCAACGCCGAAAAGTCGAACGAGGTCTCATATCCAAATCGCCGCAGGTCCTGGCCCGAGAACCCGATCAAATCAGGGGAACCGTTGCCAGCGCTGATTTCGCGCGCATAGGAGGCGCTCGCGTGGAAAGTTAGCGCTTGCTCCTGGCGGAGAGTCCTTTCGAGCTGGAGGGATTCGGTGTTCCCGGGGCTCAGTTGATTCGCTCGCGTAAGGAGTTCGAGAGCCTGCTGCGGATGGTGACGGGCACGCTCGAGGTTGGCGAGGAGGAAGACAGCGTCGTAGTCGTTGGGACGGTCTTTCACCAGCTTGCTGACGAGCGCGTACGAATAGGCAACATCCCCACGATAATAATGGGCGCGCGCGTTGCCAAGCAAGGCTTCAAAGTCCGTCGGGTCAGCTTTCAGCAACTGGGTGAAATCGGCGAGCGCAGCGGCGTACCTGCCTTGATAAAGTTTGACATAGGCGAGCTGCAACCGCGCTTCGCGCTGGTGGGGGTGGAAAGTGAGAACCGCGGATAGGATCTCCCGGGCGTGCTTATAGTGGCCCAAGCGTGCCTCGACCCGGGCCAGGGCGATCTGAAATTCAGGATTCGCGGGGTGACTGGCCGTGAGACGCTCGAATATCGCTCGCGCCTCGAGGGGGTGATCCGAGCGAAGAAAGGCGAACCCTAGACCTTCTAAGGCGTCGGCGTGATCCGGGGTCTTTGTCAGGAGTTCCAGGTACAAGCCTTTCGACTCCTCGTTGTGGCCGCTCAGGCTGAGCGCTCGCGCCAGACCGAGCTTGAGGTCAGGATCATTGGGGCCAAGTTCCAAGGCTTGCTTATAGGCTTGGACTGCGCCTGCGAAGTCGCCCTGCCTCAGGCATGAGACTGCGGATTGCTGGAGGGAGAGGGAATTCCCTTGCCGGGGCATCCCGTAGCCCGCCGCCCGAAGGCTTAGGGCCACAGGGTGGCGCGGCCCGCCAGGATCGGCGGAGGGCGAGTGGGAAGATTGGTTTGAGGATTCTTCTTTGGCCGCCGCTTGTTCTCCCGGCGATGCGGGGGTTTGTCCAGATAGCCGGAGGGAGCCCTGCTGAAGCAGCACCACGGCTAAGAAGAGAGCAGACGGCACCAGCGCCCGGAAAGGGCGAAGGAAGTCATATATTGAGTGACGAGAGGCCATTAAAGGATCTTCCTCAAGCACAGTGCCTTTTTGTAGCCCTGTCAGGGGCGGAAGATCTTAGCCGAGGGCGCAAGGCCTGGGTGAACAACTTCATCGCACAGTGTAGCGGCGATTTTATATCGCCACGAACCGGAGGCGTAAAATCGCCGCTCCGGCTCAGCCTGCCTCCCCCGCGTACCCGTGGGCCGCGGCAGGAGTCAACTCCGTCGCACTGGGCGAAAGGGATTGTCCTTCGTGCATTACCTTCTCCCAGCGGTGCGAACCCACCAGGAATTTCAGGGTTCCTTCGACACGAAAGAAAAGAATAAGTTGACGGTAACCGACGTTTTCGAGCATCCCGTAAGCGAGCAAAGCCAAAAGGTCTCGAGGCCTGGGGTAGCGGCGGCAAGTCATCTCCTCAAGGAGTATGGCCCCCACCGACAGAAAACCGCCGTAAGCCAGGCCTAGCAGAATGAATAAGATCAGCAGGGCTGGAGATATGAGCCCACCGAAGAAGGATAGGGGCACAAGAAGATATCCAAGGAATTCCACGATGGTGCCCAATCCTTCTACGTAAAGGTGGAAGGGTAAGCTGAATAAGCCGACCATTCCGTAGCGGGGGCGGAAAAGCATGCTGCGGTGTTTCCGCAAGCACTGGCAAAGCCCTAATTGCCAACGACGCCTCTGGCGGTTCAACATCGCCCGAGAGGCGGGGCACTCGGTCCAGCAAACAGGATCGGCAGCGAAAGCCAATTCAACGTCACGTTTGTTATCAGCCGCCCAGCGACGCAATGTAATGATGAGATCCATGTCCTCGGTGACGGTATCCGCGGTGAACCCGCCTACTTCCATAACCGCCTTATGCTGGAATAGAGCGAGGGCTCCCGAGACGATCACGGTGCCACCCAGCAGCGACCAGCCGTTCCGTCCGGTGAGGAAGCTGCGCAGGTATTCCACAACCTGAAAGCGCTCCAGGGAAGTCCGCGGCAACCCCAGTTTCACTATCTGGCCATTTCTTCCCGTGCAGCCATTAATGATTCGGATGATACCGCCACTGACGATAGTTTCCTTGGACGAGGTGAGGATGGGATCCATCAGTCGTAAGAGCGAATCACGCTCCAGGATGCAATCCGCGTCCAGGCAGCAGAAATAAGGAGTACGGCAGAGGTTGATTCCGGTATTCAGCGCGTCGGGCTTGCCGCCCCTTTGCTTGCGGACGACCAGGAGATTTGGAATGTGAGGATTGGTGTAAAAGCCTCGCACGGGGGAGGTGGGGAGAATCGGGTAGTAAATCTGGTCCGTGGGGGCCAGCTTGAAGGCCGTTGCCAAGCGCTTCAGAGTTGCATCGGTCGATCCGTCATCAACCACGATGACCGAGAGCCGCGGGTAATCCACCCCCAAGGCGGAGCGAACCGTTTCCACAATGATACGTTCTTCGTTCCAGGCCGGTACAATGATCGTTACCGCGGGCGTGAGGGAAGAGCCGCGTAGCTCGCTTAATCCTTGGTAGGCCAATCGTCGGGAATGGAGCCATATGGCCCTTAAAGACATGGCCATCAGAGCTGTATACACCCCGTTTCCCACTACGAAGTAGGAGAGGATCAGCAGGTTGAAGAAAACCAGGACAGGCTCGAAAAGCGGTCCCCACGTAATCATGGGGAAATCCTTTCAGACGGCTAACTCCAACTGGTCATGAGAAGTCTGATCTTGAAACTCCTGGCCCGCAAAAGGGCCGGAGTCCACAAGACCGAGATGCGCAATCAACTCGGCCGCAATATCGCCGACCTCAGGATCAACATCGGAAGCGAGCGTGGCTAGCTCGCGGTCGAACACGGGCTTGTATTCGCAAAGAGCCTGCGTCCCAGCCGGCTCGCGCTTCGCCATTTCGAGCAGAATCTCGGCCGCCGCCGAGCGGACCCGCGGATGCGGGTGGCGCATTGCCGGGAGCAGTTGTAGAGCTTGGGAAAGCGGAAACTCGGCCATGGCCGCCTTCAATGAATAAAGAGAGAGGGGCGAATGATTCTGCATGACCGCTTGATCCATCCGATCAAGGAGCGCCGGAAGACTCTGAGGCTGGCGAAGGGCGGCCAACGACCGCAGGGCTACCTGCTGGACGTCGGGATGCGGGTCGTCCAGGGCCATGGCAAGGATGGGCCAGCTCGCTTGGTGGCGCAGCAAGCCCAGATTCCTTGCGCTTCGGGCACGAAGCAAAAAGTGTAGGCGTGCGAAAAAATGGAGAAGCCCGTCGGGGCTGGACAGTGCTTGACGAAAGGAAAGGGGCGGGAATTGGCCCAGTAGCCGGCGCTCCCAAACATCGATTAATCCAAGTTCCAGGCAGAGCTCTCTTAAGACGTTGGCGAGTGGGGGGGCGAAGGCGCATTTAAGAAGCAAGGGCTCGAGGAGGAGTTCGAGACTGGGCAAAGGTAGCGCACGCAACCTTGCCAGACATTGCGCCGAATACTTCCCCTCCAACAACGTCGCGGGAGTGAGCGCATAATGGATGCAGAGGTTTTTGACCCGGCGGTCAAAGCGGTCGTGATCCCAGCGCCGGACCATTGCCCCGACGGCCAATACAAGGGTCCCCACGGCTACCGTCGCCAGTATGGACCTTGCCAGGCTAGTCAGAAATGAAAGGCTTGGAATGGGCAGAAGCATGGCGCCTTGCAGAATCTGTCTCGAAGCGTTATTAAACTGCCCACTCTCACCAATCTCGTCAGGACCGCGACGGGGTATCGACAAGCGGCCCACCGCCTGCGACGAACCTCACAACGCGCACTTTCAAGAGGCCGTCCAAGCTCGTGGCTCGATCATGCTGAGAGTGAAAAGGTGGGATTTTATGAGGGATGCAATGGAAAAGTCAATACCCGTTAACTACTTCTATACCTGGTTATATACTTGAATACTCTCTCTCGCCGCTACTCTTAATCCCGCCAAAAACCTGCAGTTATTGCTTTGTAAGCTAGTCCTTGCCACGCCGCTAATTGACGCCCGGATTCGCGTCAACACTTGCCGCTGAGGCTAGGCCTCAACACACCGCGGCAGAGCTGCCATCCAGGGGCGGCTGACCACGGACGACCAACAACTGACGTCAGCCACCCTCAATGTTGGATCGGCTGGCCGGCCTTCTCCCACCCTGCCAGCCCGTCCTGATAAACCTTCACGTTTTGGAACGACAATCCGTGCTCGAGCAAGGCGCGCCCTGCGGCGCGGCTGGCCGCGCAGATGTCGCCGGAGGATTGACCACTCTCGTAAAGCACGATGGTCTTATCTTTGGGCAGCTTACTCCATTCTTGTGCGAAGTTCTCCGCCGGCATGTTGATAGCGCCGGGAATTCGCCCCGCAGCGTATTCCTTGGCGGACCTGACGTCCACCACCAGAGGTTTCGGTGTAGCTTCGAGGAGCTGGCGAAACTCGGCTGTGCCGATCATTGCCGGCTGCTTCTTGTTTGCTTCGGCCTCGCTACAGGCGCCAATGGAGGTTTGTGAGGCGGTGAGAGATGCTTCTGGGCTCGATCCAAACAGGCCGGCCGACCCTGCGCTGGCCTCCGGCGCCGTTGCCTTGGTGGTCGCCGGTGAAGGAGATTTTGGACTTGGAGATGACGGCTGCACGGGCGCGCTCGGAGAAAAGCGAGCGGCGCCGGCCGTCGTGGGGGCCAAGTTGGTCAACTCCTGGTCCACCAACATTGAAAACGTGGCGAAGTCCAGAGGGCGAAAAATCATTTTCGGCCCGATAAAGTAAGTTGGTGTCCCGCGCACGTCCAGCGCGCGGCCGTCAGCGAGGTCCTGCTTGACCCGCGCGGCCGTCTCGCCGCTGTCGAGGCACTGGTTGAAGCGGCTCTGGTCCAGGCCAAGTTCCGCCGCATAGCGCTTGAGGGCGTCCACGCTCAAATCAGCCTGGTTAGCATAGAGCTTCTCAATGCCCTCCCAGAACTTGCCCTGTTCCGCGGCGCATTCCGAAGCTTCCGCCGCCTTCTCAGCCTGGGGATGAATCCTGGTGAGGGGGAATTGGCGGAACACGAAACGAATCCGGTCCCCGTATTTGGCCCGGATTTGCCGAGCAGCGTCTTCTGAGAGGCCGCAGGCAGGACACTCAAAATCTCCGAATTCGACGACCGTGAGAGGCGCGCTCGCATTGCCAGTTATGTGGCTGTCCGGGCGGACCAAGCGTTCGGCCAGCGCCTGCGAAGGAGCATCCGCGGCGGCTGGCAGGGCGCCGTGCCGGGAGAGGAAGATGAAGGCAGGAACGCCCGCTACTAACGCCACCACGCACAGGACAAAGTTTGTCCTGACGCGGGCGAGCGCCGCGCTGGGCTCGGTGGGGGCAAACGGGTGGCGCAGTTCAAAAAGGGACAACACGAAAATGGCGGTTACGACGAGCGCCGAGACGTCGCACCACGCGCAAAAAGCATGGATGACAAACGCTTGCAGTGAAGTGAGGTAAATGGAAAACAGGAAGCCGCCGCATGAGATGCCCGCGACAGCGTATTGGATTGCTCGCTCCAGGCGCGCCGGGACCAGGTCTTCTGCGAAGATCAGTAGCCCGAGAGCCACGTAGCACGCAACCCCGAAGACCGGGACAGGCAGGCCGAAAAGGTGCGCGTAAGGGCTTGCGCGCACCGCGTCGCAACCCGTTCCAAGGCAAACCATAGGCCGGGACGGTGATGTATAAACCCAGAGAAGATATAAGGCATCGAAAAGGCCGAGTAGGGAGAGGGCCAGCAACAGAGGTTTTCGCATACGAGAGTATTTTACATCTTTTCCGTGCGTGGGGGGGGGGGCTAGTGGCCTACTGTCGCGGCAAAATGAGAATGTCCTATTTCAGCAAAGTAGAAATGTCCTGTTGAACTCCGTCAAACTTAACGGATGGAAAAACAGGAGATGCTGATGTTGAGTGGGAAAGAGCGGGACCGGTTGAA
>Ga0326727_10003402_pt1 | contig 50954 bp, 40 predicted proteins | sample MB2enrmetagenome_FD_207643 | JGI IMG/M metagenome (GOLD analysis project Ga0326727, IMG submission 207643) | Lab enriched peat soil microbial communities from McLean, Ithaca, NY, United States - MB29MY | ecosystem: Environmental > Terrestrial > Soil > Wetlands > Peat | place: USA: New York...
GTAGATGGGTCACAGAGACCTCCTTTCTCTGTGACCCACCTTATCTCACGAGTTGCTCCCAACTCGCCTAAGCACGCACGCTCCAGCGTCCGCCGCGCGAGCGGCTTCGTTCTAACGGGCATCTCGGTAACAACCCTGTCGCCCGCCGCCGTGGCAGATCTAAATCATGATGGCATCAGCGATATTGCCGAGACGAATTACGAAGCGCTCGATATCCTGCTGGGACAATCCAATAAAACCTTCGCCATCTCATCCCTTTCCATGCCCGGCATCGGCACGTCCCCTCCGGCCTTTGGTGATTTCAATAATGACGGCAAGCTTGACATGGTCGTGGGTGAAATCACCAGCATGCAGATCATGCTGGGCAATGGCGACGGTACCTTTCAGACGGGCCGCACCTTGCAGACGGAGATCGTCGGTTATGACAATCTGAACGAGCCGAAGGTGATGGTCACAGGAGATTTCGATGGCGACGGCAACACTGATATCATCGCGCTCATCAGCTATCCTGCGGTTATAGAAATCTGGTATGGCAATGGCGATGGCACGTTTCAAGACCCCGTCCTTCTTCAACTCTCCCGTGGTTACTCGCAGATGGCCAGCGCCGATGTGAACGGCGATGGCAGGCCCGACCTGGTGTTTTCCGACGGCAACATTATCGCCGTCATCCACAACACCGGCCATCGAAGCTTTGGGCCGGAGGTGCAATACCTGGCCGGGACGGTGGGGAGCTTTGTGGTCCAGGACGTCAATGGTGACGGCCTTCCCGACATTGTCGTTGCGAATGGGGAGTATGCGACCAGTGTTTCCGTGCTGCTAAACCAGCCGGGTGGGTCTCCTATTTCCGGCACGCTGACGGTTTCGCCGGAACCTTCCGCCGTCGGCCAGCCTTACACGATCTCCCTTTCCGTCCAAGCGGTGAATTCCGGCGCCGGCACTCCCACCGGGAGCGTGAGCTTCTCCGATGACAACGGATTTATCGGCACCGCCAGCCTCACCAACGGAACGGCCTCCCTCACCGCCACCTCCCCGGCGGTCGGCTCTTATACGATGGAGGCTGATTACAGCGGTGACGCGACTTTCCTCCCGGGTACGTTTAGCGTACAGCACGCCGTCGTCCCCGCTCTCTTTTCCACCACCACCACCCTGGGGGCATCGCCCAACCCGGCCCTGGCGGGCCAAACCGTTTCATTTACGGCCACGGTTACTTCCACGGGTTCCCAACCGCCGGGCCGGTGGGTAGCTTTCTATGAGGGGAACACAACCCTGGGAACGGTGTGGTTGGGAAGCAGCAACACCGCGGTTTTTGATACCGCACTCTTGACCCCCGGGACGCATGTTGTCACCGCCGCCTATTTAGGCGACGCCAATTCGGCCCCCAGCACCTCGGCCCCCGTCAGCGAGGTCATCAACGCCTACTCGACCCGCACGGCATTGAGCGCCCTGCCGAGCACGGTCCAAGCCGGGGCGTCGGTTTCATTGACGGCGGTGGTCACTTCGGCTTCCGGCAAACCCACGGGCGCCGTGGTCTTCTGGGATGGAACCACCGCGTTCGCCGCCCAACCTCTGGACGCCACCGGCACGGCCGTCTACCTTGCCACATTCTCGACGGCGGGCACACATAGCCTTACGGCTGTCTACCAGCAGAATGGCGCCTATGCTTCCAGTTCCTCCAGCCCTCTGAACTTGGTGGTGAACAGTTCGATCTCGTCGAATTCTTCGAGTACGGTTCTCACGGCCAGCCTGGACCCGGCGGGAACGGGCGCCCTGGATTTGACGGCGACCGTAACCGCACCGAATGGCACGCCGGCCGGAAGCATGCTCTTTTACGAAGGTACAACGCAGTTGGGCGGAGCGAATCTCGGCCCCTCCGGCGTTGCGATGCTGACCAGTCCGGCCCTGGGGTCAGGCCCTTATTACCTCACTGCCTACTACCCGGGCAGCGCCAAGTTTGCTCCCAGCGTGGGATCAGTCCTTTGGGGCAACGCGTCTTCGAAGCAGCCGGATTTCACCCTGGGTGCAGCGCCCCTCTCCAGTACCATGCTCGGAGGTCAATCCACCACGGTGAACGTGGCCGTTATTCCCAGCAATGGCTTTGGCGGAGCTGTTGCCCTCTCGTGCTCAACGGGAACTCCCAGTTTGTCCTGCAGCCTGGCGCCACCCACCGTATACGGCGGCAACGGAGCTTCCCTGATGACCATCACGGCTTCCCCAGGTCAAGCCGCGTTCTTGCCGATTCACCTCCCAGCAACGCCTTGGCAGCAGTTGGGTCTGGCGGCAATGCTCCTCGGTTTGCTCGGCGTGTTCGTAACTTGCCGCGTCCGCAGCCGCTGGGCCTTCGGCGCTCTGGGCCTGATTGTCCTGGGGACAGCACTCGGATGCCGCCCCCCAAGCATGGCGTCACTCACGCTTCCAGGCAACTATCAAGTCACCGTCACCGCGAGCTCCGTGCAGGCGGGGACCCAGATTTCGCACGCTCTCTCCGTGCAAGTTAATGTCACCGCGCGATAAGGAGTTGAGGAGCACCAAAAGCCATCGAACATGAGGAAGCACCCCCACATCGGATTCGCACCTCCCCTCCCGGCCACGGCCACCTTAATTCTCGCGTTGCTGATGCTGGCAAGTTGTGGCGGTTCGGGATCGGGAGGGGGTGGCTATTCGCCTCCACCACCGTCGCCTGATTTCACTTTGGGGATGCAGCCCGCAAACCTCACGGTGGTGCAAGGATCCTCCGCCTCCGTAACGGTCAGCCTCACAGCCTTGAACGGATTCAGTTCGCAAGCCAGCATCACGGTTACCGGGATGCCCTCGGGCGTAACCGCCCTCCCCGCGCAGTTCACGCTCACTCCGGGCGGCCAACAGGCCGTGACCCTCAACGCCGCCAGCACGGCCGCTACCGGCAGCGCCACTCTCACCGTCACCGCCACATCCGGGTCGCTGACTCATACCGGCCCGATCGCCCTGGCTGTCAATGCTCCTGCCGACTTCACCCTCACGTTACAACCCACCAGCGTCTCGCTGACCACAGGATCCTCCGCCTCAATTACGGTTGGCCTGACGGGTTTGAACGGGTTCTCCTCGCAGGCAAGCGTTGCGATCACGGGCATGCCGGCAGGCGTAACGGCCACGCCCTCTGAATTCAATCTCTCCTCCGGTGGGCAGGAGACGGTCACGATCTCCGCCGACTCCACGGCCACCCTGGGCAGCACGACACTCACCGTTACCGCCACGTCAGGGTCACTTGAGCACACAGGGCCGATCGCCGTGGCCGTCATTTTCCCTCCAACTTCGACGTATCCGCCCTCACGGACCCGGTACGTGCGCACGGATGCGCAATGGGACGTGGGCTTCTTGAATTACTTCCCGCAGCAGTGGGTCCTTTACGAACCGGTGACCCAACGCTTCTTTGTCAGCAACACGTCGCTCAACCGGATGGATGTTTTCGATGCGACCACAGAAGCCAAGATCGCGGAGATCCCCATCCCGGAACCCTTCGTCGGGGACGAAACCCCCGATCATTCGACGATTTTTATGGGGACGCAAATTGGCGATCTCTACGAAATTGACCCGGTGGCCATGAAGGTTACCAAACGTATCCCCGCCTTGCAGATCGGGCCTTCCGGATACGCGGCTTATGAGGTCCGGGTGATGGCCGACGGCAATCTTGCGCTGCTGGGCGGACAAGGCGGCATACCCTCTGTCGATGCCTACGCCAACTTCGCGGTCTGGAGTCCCACAAACAATTCGATTGAAATTTTCGCCTCTTCGTATGGAATGGGAGAAAGCGGTGCGCTCAATGTCTCCCAGCCCGGTATATGCGGTTTGCTTGAAAACATCGGCCAGTTGGCGCTGACGGCGGACCGGACCAAAATCCTTCTCACCAGTGCGGACAGCGACGACACGCTTTGTATGTTTGACCCCGCCACCCGCGATCAGCAACTGGTTCAGGTACCCACGGCCTCGGTTGGGGTTTCTTCCATCCTGGTGCCGCCGGACGGGAAGGAGATCATCGCCACAAGTAGTGCCGCGCCTGGCTCCATCTACGGAAGTAACCCGCCCGTGACCATCTATGATGCCAGCGGACTTTTCCAGACGGACCAGCTTCCGATAAGTGGTGGTTCAGGGTCCTACGCCTTTACCCTGAGCTTCGACGGCAACACATTGTATGTGGTGGATACCTTCTGGGGAGGAGCCGCCGCCTACAATTGGAAAACCCACCAACAAACAGGATGGATCACTGATTTCGACGTGGACGACGACCCTGAAAGCGTGTTCCCCATGGCAGTGGATCCCACCGGGTTAATGCTGGGACCCATCGGTGACGGCGTGGCTTTCCTGGATGGATCGGTATTACAACCCGGGCAACCCCAACTTTTCCCTTACGAATTCTCCAATGTCTTAAAGCCCGCCACCGGGGCCATCCAGGGAGGGACGACGACGCTGATCCAGATTCCCGTTAGCAAGAATTTGGGAAATGTTTACTTCGGGGGGCAGTTGGCAACGGGGGTCTCGAACAGTAGCTCGGGGGTCAACGCCACTACACCCCCAGGATCACCAGGCCCTGCCGATGTCGCCGTGTCCACCTCCGACGGCGGCCTGCTCATGGCGCCGGAGGGCTTCAGTTACGGGCCTTCGATTGTCGAGGCCGTCACCAATGCCTCCACCGCCGAGGGGGGAGGAACCGGAATCCTTTGGGGCTACGGATTCGGCCCGGCGGGAGAAGGGACGACGGCCAGCGGATTGAGCGTTTCTGTGGGCGGCCATACCGCCGCCATCACCAATTACTTTGGACAATATCCCGCTGCGGAGAGCCCTTATCCATTTCCCATCGAGTCCGTCGAGTTCACTTTACCGCCGGGAACCGCCGGGTCGAAAGCGGACATCACCGTTACGAGTCCGTCAGGTTCGGTAACGGCCCAGGACGGAATCCAGTACTTGCCTGCTACCCAGCAATTCCCCCTCGCCGGCGCCGATCTGTACCAGGGGGTTTACGATTCCAAGCGCGACGTGTACTACTTCACTGATCAAACAGAGATTCGGGTCTTCTCCAAGACGGAGGGAACGTGGCTTGCGCCGATTCCCATACTGGGAGCTAGCCGTCTGTGGGGCATTGCCCTATCGCCGGATGGGGGCAGACTGGCGGTGGCGGATGCGGGAAAAGACGTCATTGATGTCCTCAACCCGGATTCGCCCTCGGCGGTCAGTGTTTTCACACTGCCCAATACTTTTTTCGATGCGGGCACAATCCCGAACGGCGTGGCCATCACCGACTCGGGAACCGTCTATTACACCACCGTCGACACCAGCGGCGACGGGACTTATGCTCTCCACAAACTCAATACCTCCACGGGATCGGTCATCGACTATCATGATTTTTCCGATGAGGGTAGTAACTACGATCAATCCATACGAATATTGCTGTCGAGCGACAACGCACGCCTCTACTTCAATATTGATGGGATCCTCGGGGCGATCGATACGGCCACGGACCGGGAGTACGATAACCCACCTTTTTCCGGAGGCGATAACGAACTGGCTCTCTCCAGCAACCAGGCTTGGATGTCCGCCGAAGAGTATTTGATGGATACGAACCTGAACGTCGAATCGGGCGTGGCTCTATCCGGCCGTGAATTCTGGAACCAGGAAGCGGTTTACGGGGAGAAGATGAGCCCGGACGGAAACCTGCTGTTCATCCCGCTCACCAATGCCATTGATGTGATTGACGGAAAGAGGGGAACGCTTCTCCAGAGTATCGCTCTGCCCTTTACCCTCTCCGCGAATTATGATGCCTTGGTTTCCGATGGAATTGACAATGTTCTCGTAGCCATAACCGGGCAGACGGGCGACGGCATCGCCGTTATCGATTTGACCTCGCTGCCTGAACCGTTGCCCCTGCCCTACTCGTCGGTGGCCACAAACGACCTGAAGCAAATGCGTAGCTTCGCCAAGGGAATGAAGAGATCACCAGCACCGTCCACAACGGCCGGGGCTGTAACCCCACGCCTCCATCCCCAACGGATTCCACATCGCACGAACCCGTTGATCCTCCCCATCCGTGCTCATTGATTTTGCGGCACGTCCGTGATGCGCGGCTCCATGTTAACCATGCCTCCAGCTTTGCGTTGGCTTCCAACCTAAATGGCGGTAACCTGATATTTTCCATCCACGGAGATCTGAATATGGAATTCGTAACGGGACTCAAGTGTGTTTTTTGCGGCGCCACCTATTCTACGCACGTTCCTTACACGTGTCCGGCGTGTGGAATCACCGGCATGCTGGACGTTCAATATGACTATCCGGCGATTGCCAGGCGCCTGAATCGCCGCACCCTGGCCAAGCGCGCCGAATTCTCGCACTGGCGGTACCGCGAGTTGCTGCCCATCCGTAAAGACGCCGTGCTCCCCGCCCTTCCGGTAGGGTGGACACCGGTGGTGTCGGCGGATTCCCTGGCGCGGCACCTCGGCTTGAAGACTCTCTACCTCAAGGACGATGGGCGCAATCCCACCGGGTCGTTAAAGGACCGCGCCAGTTCCGTGGGCGTCGTCAAAGCGCGAGAGAAACGGCAGAAGATTATCGCCTGCGCCAGCACCGGGAACGCCGCGTCATCTCTGGCGGGCATGGCGGCTTCGATGGGATTGCAAAGTGTGATCTTTGTGCCCGAGCGCGCGCCTGAACCGAAGGTCACACAACTTCTGATCTTCGGCGCCACCGTCCTGCGCGTGCGGGGCAGTTATGAGGACGCGTTTCAAATGTGCCAGGGCGCTTGCGAGCGCTGGGGTTGGTACAACCGCAACAGCGCCATCAATCCCTATCTGGTGGAGGGAAAGAAAACCGTGGGGTTGGAAATCTGCGAGCAGCTTGCGTGGCAGGTTCCCGATTGGGTGGCGGTTTCGGTGGGCGACGGCTGCACGATCGCCGGTGTGTGGAAAGCCTTCCACGAAATGAAGACGCTGGGGCTCATCGCGCGCACTCCCCAAATGCTGGGCGTGCAGGCCGCGGGCGCGGCGCCCGTGACCACAGCTTTCCGCACCGGCGAAGCGCTGAAGCCCATCGAGCCGCAGACGATCGCCGACAGCATTGCGGTGGGCGTGCCCCGCAACTGGAAAAAGGCGGTGCTGGCCATGCAAGCCTCCGGCGGCACCATGATCAATGTGGAGGATGAGGAAATTCTCGAAGCCATGCGCAGCACCGGCCGCTTAACCGGCATCTTCGCCGAACCCGCCGCGGCCACAGCAGTTGCCGGGGTGCGCCGCGCGGTGGAAGACGGAGTCATCAGCCACAAGGCCAGCGTCCTCGCGGTGGTCACGGGCAACGGCCTGAAAGACATTCGCAGCGCCCAGTCGGCAGTCACGAAACCCTTTGACATCGCGCCGGACGGAAGCGGGCTGGAGGAGATTCTGCGCGACCGACAATTGATTTCGTAGGGGGGATCCTCACCGCAGATTCCCGTGAGCCCACCGCTCACCCCTGTGCATGAAAATGTGCGAAGCACCTTGGACTGCGGCGGCTCGACGCCGCCTTTGCCCTCGTCCTGAGCACCTTGATCGTCGTTCTCGCCGCGTTGGTCCTCATCCCCGGCGTTATTCAAAGGCGGCGTCGAGCCGCCGCAGTCCAAGGTGCTTCGCACATCCATTTTCACAGCAGAGGCGTGGAGAGATTCAATCTGAAGGTCAAAATGGCTCAATGATCCGATGACTCAATGACTCAATCTCCTCCGCGTCTCAGCGCCTCTGCGGTATAAATAGGTATGCCCAAACCTAACAACGCCAAACCATCCCTGCTCATCCGCGATATCCACACCATAATCACGATGGACGCGCAAGACACCGTTCTGTGTGGCGGATTCATTTACGCCGAGGGCGGTGAAATCAAGCAGATCGGAATGCGGCCACCGGCGCGGCTGCGGGCTGACCGCACCATCAGCGCGCGATATGCGGTGGCCCTGCCGGGATTGATCAACGCTCACCATCATCTCTGCCAAACGTTGACGCGCGCTTGCACGGCGGCTGCTGACATGGAGCTCTTCGACTGGTTGCGCACGCTTTATCCCATGTGGGCGCACCTTAATGAAGAATCAATGCACGTGGCCGCGCTGGTGGGTATGGCGGAGTTGTTGCTCTCCGGCTGCACCACCACCACGGACCATCATTACCTTTTCCCGCGCGGCCAAACCAAACTGATCGATGCGGAAATTGCCGCCGCGGGCAAAATCGGCATGCGCTTTCATCCCACGCGGGGAAGCATGAGCGTGGGCCAAAGCCAGGGAGGCCTGCCGCCGGATTCCGTGGTGCAAAGCGAAGACGAAATCCTGGAGGATTGCGAGCGCGTGATTCAGAAATACCACGACCCCGCGCCCGGCTCGATGTTGCGGATGGGGCTCGCGCCCTGCTCGCCGTTCTCCGTGTCGGAAGAATTGATGCGCCAAACCGCCGCCATGGCCGAGCGTCACCATGTGCGCATGCACACCCATCTTGCCGAGACCTGGGACGAGCAGGACTATTGCCTGAAGCATTTCGGCAAGCGCCCCCTGGATTTCATGGCGGATGTGGGCTGGATGGGCCAGACAACCTGGGTGGCGCACGGGATTTATTTCAATTCCCGCGAGGTCAAGCGCCTGGGGCGCGCGCGCGTGGGGATCGCGCATTGCCCCAGCTCCAATATGCGACTCGGTTCCGGCATCGCCCCGGTTCTGGCCTTGCGCCGCGCCGGCTCGCCCGTGGGGCTGGGGGTTGACGGCAGCGCCTCCAATGACAGCTCCCACATGCTGGCGGAGGCGCGCCAGGCGTTGTTGCTCAATCGACTGGCGCACGGCGCCGCGGCGCTGAAGGCACGGGAGGCGCTGCGCATGGCGACGCTGGGAGGCGCCGCGTGTCTCGGCCGCGATGACATTGGCAGTCTTGCCGCGGGCAAGCGCGCGGACATCGCGCTATTCGACCTCCGCGACGTGGGTTACAGTGGCTCTGAAGATGTGGCGGCGGCCCTGGTGCTCTGCGCACCCACTCGGGTGGAAACCCTGATCGTGGAAGGTCGCGTGGTGGTGGAAAACCACGAACTCGCGACGCTCGCCCTGGAGCCTGTCCTGGCCCGCCATCGCCGCTTTGCCGCCAAAATGGTTGGAAGCCCACAACTGCTTTGATATACTTCAGTTCACTAATGTTCGGGATCTCTCGAAACTCGAAAGTCGAAACTCGAAAATCGCAGTGAGTTTCCAGTTTCGATTTTCGAGTTTCGATTTTCGGTTTTCGACCCATGTTTGACCACATCGAGCGTTTTTACCAACCCACCTCCGTTCGCGAAGCTCTGCTGTTGCTCCGCAAGGTGGGGAAGCACGGACGGATTGTGGCCGGCGCCACGGACATTGCGACGCAGGCCGACCGCTCCACCCGCTTCCTCGTCGACGTCACTCGCTTGGGCTTGAATTATATCCGGGGGAATAACCGGGGATGCCTGATCGGCGCCACCACCACGATGGCGACCCTCGAACATTCCTGGGTACTGCGCAAATTCGCCGGCGGCATTCTGGCCAAGGCTGCCGCCACGTGCGGCTCCATTCAAAACCGCAACATGGCGACGGTGGGGGGCAACCTGGCGAACGCTTCTCCCGCTGCGGACACGGCGGCGGTGCTTCTGGCGGTTGACGCCCAGGTGGTGGTGGCCAGTTCGCAACGCAAACGCAAAATTGCCCTGACGGAATTCTACGCCGGCCCCCACCGCACCGTCCTGGATGGCGAGTTGCTGCTGGAAGTTATTATCCCCACGCTGCCCGGCGGCGGGCGCATGGGTTGGTCATTTCAAAAGCTCGGGCGCACGGAGACGGACATTTCCCTGGTGAACGTGGCGGCGGGAATTCAAATCGACGGCCACGGGCGCATCAAGTGGGTGCGCATCGCTTTGGGAGCGGTGGGACCCACCCCGCTGCGGGCCCGGAAGGCGGAAGAGTTGCTGCTGGGGAACACTTTGAACGAAGACTTGCTGATGCAGGTGGGCGGAGCGGTATGGAAAGAGGTCAGCCCCATCAGCGACGGCCGGGCCTCTGCCGAGTACCGCCGTGAGATGAGCGCGGTGCTGGCGAAACGAGCTCTGCGCGAGTGCGCCGCGCAAACTGTAGAGGCCGCTTCACGCCGCCATAGGGCGAGGTAAACTCGCCGCTATGTAGGTGAGGACTCCGGACCCCGGACTAATGGTTATGAACGATCATCAACTCGACCTCATGGTGAACGGCGAAATGAAGCAGTGGGCCATCGCGCCCGGCGACCTTCTGCTTGACGTGTTGCGCCGCGAGGGTTATTTCGGCGTCAAGCGCGGCTGTGAAACGGGTGAGTGCGGCGCCTGCACGGTTTTGGTGGACGGCAAGCCCATCAACTCCTGCATGATGTTTGCGGCGCAGGCGGAGGGATGCCACGTTCTGACCATTGAAGGCGTCGCCCAGGGCGATAAATTGGATCCCCTTCAGGAAGCCTTTTTGGAATACGGCGCCGTGCAATGCGGGTATTGCACGCCCGGAATGATTTTGAGCGCCAAAGCCCTGTTGGCGGAGCGCCCCGATCCCACGGAAGCGGAAGTGCGTGAAGCGCTGGCGGGAAACTTCTGCCGTTGCACAGGCTACCTTAAGCCGGTGGAAGCGGTGTTGGCGGCGGCGAGGGCTTACCACACGCTAGCGGCAAAGGAACAAAAGGCAAGAACAAGTCAAAAGTCAAAACGCAAAAGGCAAAAGTCAAAGCCGTAGGAAGGACTGTCATAATTCCAGTAACTCCTGTTATATGCGAGCACCGAAGGGTTTGCTACTTTTGATTTTTGACTTTTGCGTTTTGACTCTTGACTTGTTCTTCTCTCCGGTGCGAAAAGCGAGCGCGGGAGCAATGATTCGATGAGTACGAAGCATTCGGTCGTCGGCCACAACCTTAAAAAGGTGGACGGGGTAAAGCTTGTCACCGGCCGTCCGGCGTTCACTGACGACATTCACATTCCCGGATTGCTCTACGGCAAGATTCTTCCCAGCCCGCACGCGCACGCGCGCATCAAGCGGATTGATACCCGCAAAGCCAAGGAGCTTCGCGGCGTCCACGCCGTTCTGACCTGCCAGGATGTTCCGCGCGTGCCCCACACCACCGCCGGTCAAAGCTGGCCGGAGCCTTCGCCTTACGATACCTATCTGCTCGATTCGAAGATGCGCCTGGTGGGGGATCGCGTGGCGGCCGTCGCCGCGGAAAACCGCGCTGTCGCCGAAGAAGCGCTGCGGCTCATTGAAGTGGAGTACGAAGTTCTGCCTGCCATCCTGGAAATCGAGCAGGCCATGATTGACGGCGCGCCGGTGATCCACGACGAGCCGGATTCCAAGGGCATCCACGACGCTCAGCACAACCTGGCCGGATATATTCTGAAAGAAATCGGCAACGTGGAAGATGGATTCCGCGAGTCCGATTTAATTATCGAGCGCGAATTCCGCACCCAGCGCCAGCAGCATTGCCCCATCGAGCCGCACATTACGATTAGCTGGCTGGATGCCGACAACCGCCTGGTGATCCGCACGAGCACGCAGGTGCCCTACCACACTCGCCGCCAGGTGGCGATGATTCTGCAAATCCCCGTGCAGCGCGTGCACGTGGTCAAACCGCGCATTGGGGGCGGCTTCGGCGGCAAGCAGGAAATGCTGCTCGAAGACATTTGCGGGGCGCTCACCCTGGCCACGCGCCGCCCGGTGAAGATCGAATACACGCGCGAAGAAGAGTTCTACATGGCGCGCAGCCGGCATCCGCAAATTCTGAACATCAAGATGGGCGTGAAGCGCGATGGAACGCTCATGGCCAACCAGATGACCGTCCTCGCCACCACCGGCGCTTACGGCAGCCACGCCAACACCGTGCAGGGGAATACGGGCAGCAAGGTTCTGCCGATTTATCGCACTCCCAATATGCGGTTTGAGTGCCACGTGGTTTACACCAACACTCCCGTGGCGGGCGCGTTCCGCGGGTATGGCTGCCCGCAAGGTTACTTCGCCCAGGAATCGGTGATGGACGAGATCGCCTACACGCTGGGCATGGACCCCGTCGAGCTCCGCAAGAAGAACATGATCCGGCTCGGCGATATTGACGAACTCTCCGCGCAACTCGGCGAAGGCAAAAAGGGGCTGCCGCGCCACATTCGAAGCTGCGGCCTGCCGGAATGTCTGGAGCGCGGCGCCGCGGCCATCGATTGGGTGCGCAAACGCGAGGAATACTCTGTAGCGTCGATCTCCGATCGACGGGTCGGCGGTCAGTCCGGCGGTCAGAGACCGCCGCTACAACCTTCCAACAGCCACCTGCGGCGCGGCGTGGGTGTGGCCTGCTCGATGCAGGGCAGCGGCATTGCCGGCGTCGATTGGGCCGCGGCCTTGCTGAAGCTCAATGAAGACGGCTCGTTCAATCTGCAAGTGGGCGCGGCGGACCTGGGGACGGGGGCGGATACGGTTCTCGCGCAAATCGCCGCGGAAACTTTGGGCATCACCCTGGACAAGCTGATTGTCTGCTCCGGCGACACGGACTTCACACCCTTCGACGTCGGCGCCTACGCTTCCAGCACCACCATCATTTCCGGTGGCGCGGTGAAGAAGGCGTCGGAAAAGGTGCGCAACGAACTACTGCGCATCGCTTCCAAAATGCTCGATGTGCCGGTGGATAACCTGACCTGCCGCGATAATCAGGTGGTGACCAAGTGTGAGTGCCAGAAATCGGTGAGCATGGAGGATCTGGCTCACTACGCGATGTACAAGGAAAAAGTGCAGGTGATGGAAAACGCCTCGCACTGGAATACGGACAGCCCGCCGCCCTTCTGCGCGCAGTTCGCGGAGGTAGAAGTGGATACGGAGACCGGCCAGATTCGCGTGATTCACCTGGTGACCGCGGTGGATCTCGGCGTGGCCATCAATCCCATGCAGGCGGAAGGGCAGAGCGAAGGCGCCGTGGCGCAAAGCCTGGGATATGCGCTGACCGAAGAGATGGTGCTGGATGCCTCCGGCCACGTGATTAATCCCTCCTTCCTCGATTACAAAATGCAAGGGGCGAAAGATATGCCCAAGCTCACCACGATTCTGGTGGAGACCGAGGAGCCCCTGGGGCCTTACGGAGCCAAGTCGATTTCCGAGATTCCCATCAATGCTCCGGCGCCGGCCGTGGCCAACGCCGTCTTCCACGCCATCGGAGTGCGCTTCCGAAAGCTCCCCATCCGGCCGGAAGATGTGCTGCGGGCGCTGCGCGAAAAAGATTTGGCCTCACCGCAGAGGCGCTGAGGCGCGGAGAAAGGCAAGGTGTCAGGTGGTGGGTGGAATTATGAATTCGGAATTATGAATTATGAATTGCAGCCGACACCTGGAATTCACAATTTATAATTCATAATTTTGATTTCCTCCCTGACCCCTGACCCCTGACCCCTGACACCTTCTTGTTAGAAAGGAAAAATTCCATTCCATGCCCAACGCACCGGAAGCAATTCTCAAAAATCGCGAGCGCATCGCCGCCCTCGCCCAATCCTACGAAGGGGATATGGTCGCCTTTCTGCGCGACCTGGTTGCCATTCCCGCCGAGAGCAGCCACGAAAAACCGGTGATCGAGCGCATCCGCCGGGAAATGCAAAAGGTGGGCTTCGATGAAATTCGCACTGATCCCATGGGCAACCTGCTCGGGCGCATCGGTTCCGGCAAGAAAATCATTATGATGGATTCGCACACTGACGCGGTGGGCGTGGGCGACCCGAAGGAATGGGCTTGGGACCCCTACAAAGGCAAAGTTGAAGATGGGTTCGTGTACGGGCGCGCCTCCAGCGATCAGCGCGGCGGAATGGCCAGCCTGGTTTACGCGGGGAAAATCATCAAGGAACTCGGCCTCACGGGTGATTACACCCTTTACGTGGTGGGCTCCGTGATGGAGGAAGACTGCGACGGCCTCGCCTGGCTCTACATACTGAAAGAAGATCGCATCCCTGCGGATTGTGTGGTGCTGACCGAGCCCACCAATCTGCAAGTCTACCGGGGCCAGCGCGGGCGCATGGAAATTGAAGTGCATTTTCGCGGCCGGTCGTGTCATGCCAGCGCGCCCGAGCGCGGCGACAATCCGATTTATAAAATGACCCCCCTGGTGCGCGAGATTGAAGCGCTGAACACCCGCCTGCTCGACGATGCGTTCCTGGGCAAGGGAACGATTGCGGTGACGGATATCCGCTCCATGTCGCCCTCGCTGTGCGCGGTGCCCGGAGCCTGCACCATCCACCTGGACCGCCGCCTGACCACGGGCGAGACCAAGGAAATCGCGGTGGCGGAAGTGAAAGCTCTGCCGGGCGCGAAGGGCGCGGAAGTCGAAATCCTGAATTACGATGTGCCCAGCTATACGGGCCTGCTCTATCCCATGGAGAAGTATTATCCCACTTGGGTATTGGAAGAAAATCATCCGCTGGTGCAGGCGGGCGTCAGCGCCTATGCGGCCCTGCACGGCAAACCGCCCGTGGTCGATAAGTGGACGTTCAGCACCAACGGCGTCGGCTCCATGGGATTGATGGGCGTGCCCACCATCGGCTTTGGGCCGGGCGAAGAAGATGTTGCGCACAGCGTCATGGAACGCGTGCCCATCCGCCACCTGGTGGAAGCCGCCAAGTTCTACGCGGCGTTTCCGCTGACCTACGTGGCCACCGTGGGTAGTGGCAAAGTTTAGGACCACCCCGCCCTTCGGGCACCCCTCCTTACTAAGGAGGGGAGTTCTTGTCCCCCTCCTGGTTCAGGAGGGGTGCCCGAAGGGCGGGGTGGTCCTAGCCACTAACCACTAGCCACCAGGCACTGCTTTCCTATGTCAGAACTGGTTCCCATTCCACTTCCCCTGCTCCTGCGTCGGGCCTTTCTTGAGTACGAGCGGGAAGGAAAAATCTTCGACCTGCCGAAGGCCAAGTTTTTCCGCGGCCTTCCCGGGATTGACACGTCCGTCCGCTTCCATGGCCACGCCGCCTCCACGCCGCTGGGGCCGGCCGCCGGGCCCCACGATCAGTTGGTGCAGAATATCGTGCTTTCGTGGCTGGGCGGCTCGCGCATTATCGAACTCAAGACGGTGCAAGCTCTCGATGAGCTGAAAATCCCCCGCCCCTGCATCGACATCATCAACGTCGGTTACAACGTGGAATGGTCGCAGGAGTTGCGCCTGGAGCAATCGCTGCGCGAGTACGTGGGCGCGGCCATGTTCATCGAGATTCTAAAGGCCTCCAGGCTGCTGGGCGAGGATTTCCCCGGCAGTTGGGGCGACACTATTTTCGACATGAGCGTGGGCTACGATTTGAAAGGAATCAGCTCACCGCGCGTGCGGGCATGGATGGAATCGATGATGGACGCGCGAGCCATTGTGGACGAGCTGCGCGCGACGCTCACCGGCCCCTGGGCGCGCTATCGCGATTTGCCGTTCCCCAGGCGCCTCAGCGACACCCTCACGCTCTCCACGTTTCACGGCTGCCCCGCGGGTGAAATCGAAGGCATCGTCAGCTTTCTGTTAACGGAGATGGACCTGAACGTCTGCGTCAAGCTGAATCCCACCCTGCTGGGGAAGGCCCACGTGGAGCACCTGCTGCACGACGTGCTCGGTTACCACGAACTGCTGGTGACGCAGGAGGCTTTTGATAAGGACCTGCAATGGGCCGAGGCGATGGAGATGATCCCGAGCCTGGACCGCCTGGCGCGCTCGCGCGGCAAGCGCTTGGCGGTGAAGTTCAGCAACACGCTGGTGGTGAAAAATCATCGCACCTTTTTCACCGATGATGTGATGTACATGTCCGGCGCGCCGCTGCACGTGCTCACCCTGAACCTCGTGCAAAAATTTCGCGAGCACATGGGCGCGGCGATTCCCATTTCCTTTTCCGCCGGGCTCGATGCCAATAACATGGCGAACTGTGTGGCCATGAATTTCATTCCCGTCACCACCTGCACAGATTTGCTGCGGCCCGGAGGCTACGCGCGGGTGATTCGCTATCTGGAGAAGCTGGGCGAAAAAATGCGCGCGGTGGGGACGAATTGTTTGCCGGACTTCGTCGTTTTCTCGTCGGGGCAAGGTGCCGCGGCCGTCCAGAGGGTGGTGCAGGGGATGAAGGACTCCCTGCGCAGACAATTTGTCGGTGCTGATCAGGAACAAATTGTCCGCGTCGAATCGTGGCTGGAAGCGGACGTTTTGTCGCCCTTGACCGCCTGTGGGAGGGCCCGGGATGGCTTGAGCATACGCGATGTGTGCCGGCAGATCGCCGGGAGGTTCGAAGAACAGGCCTCGGCGTTTCCCCCCGCCATGATGGACATTCTGCGCAAGTCGATCGTGGGACTCGAGCAGGCGATCGTCGACGCGGCGGGCGTGCTCAACACGCCCATTCTTGTCAAGGAGGCGACGGAGAATCCGCGCTACGGGTGGGAGCGCAACAAGGGCGTGCCGCGCAAGATCGGCTCCAAGCTCTGGCTGTACGACTGCATCAACTGCGACAAGTGCGTGCCGGTTTGTCCCAACGTTGCGAACTTCGTTTACGAGACATCGGCTACGGACATCACCTACGACAACTTCGAACTCGCGCCGGAGGGGCCGCCGCAACGCGTGCCGGGTGGCGTTTTCAAGGTGGCGAAAGGGCATCAACTGGCCAACTACGCCGATGCCTGCAACGATTGCGGCAACTGCGACGTGTTTTGTCCCGAAGACGGCGGCCCTTACATCGAAAAGCCGCGCTTTTTCGGCAGCCTCGAAACCTACAGGAAATATGCGGGCCGCAACGGCTTTTACATCGCCTTTGAGGGCGACCAGACAACCATTTATGGCACGATCGCCGGCGTGCCGTATGAGTTAAGCTTGAACGCGCTCATCGACCGTGCCTGGTTTGCTGACGGGAGCGCCGTGGTGGAAATTCAACCGAGCCGCGACGTGGTGATAAGCTGGAAGTTGAAGCCGGAAATCTCCGGGAACCGCTATGCACTCGACATGCTTCCGTATTTGCAGCTCAAGTTGCTGGTGGAATCCATCCGCGACCCCCGGCACGTGAATTTTGCGAATGCTGGATTACTGTGAAGGGCAGCGACGAAAGTTTCAGCCAAATCGTTCACACTGGTCCGCTGGCAGCGCTCATGAACATATTCGTAGGTCTGTGTCGACGTAGCGGTCTTTTGGTGGTCGTACTCGTAGCCCTTGTTCTTCCTTCAGCCGCAGAGGTGGTGAAGGTCCGAGATTTCAACCTTTCCGCGCCGCGAGATCGCAATGTCCTGTTCGACATGGCGCTGACCCCCTCCGGCGACGTTCTCTCGTTCATTGCAAAGAATACAGGGGAATGGCAGCTTTACCGCGTCCGCAATTGGCTGGACAGCAGGCCCTTGGAGGACAAGCTGTTCCTAGCAGGCTTCTTCTCGAAGAAGGACCGACCAGACACGGACGGGCCAACGGCGCGAGTCTTCGTCACCGCTGACGGGGCATACGCAGTCTGTATTGGAAGTGCAGAATGGACGAAGTGGGTGAGAGGCCGGGCGGCAGGGGTCAGGTCTGACGATGTGATTTCGGTCGTTGACCTTACGACGTTCAAGGCCGTCGCCGCCACTCGCACCAGAGCATTCGGCCTTTTCGAGATCCACGACGTGCGCCTTGATCGGGAAGGGCATGTTCTTGTAGAAACCCTTTCGTTTGATGGGCCCAAACGGGGCGCATTCGTTCAATTGGCACTTCCCTCCCTTACTCCCGGGCCAAGGTGCAGCTATGACTGGATTCGAGATCCGCCGATGGGCGAGCATCCCCAGCCAAGCAGCGAGAACGAGTGTCGACAATTGTTGAAGTCGATGACTCTACAGCAATACCTTGACAAGGGCCTGCCTTCTTTTGCCTCAAATACTCACGGCTGTGAGGGTAACCACGCTGAGTTTTGCCATTTATATACTGCCGACTTTACAGCGGACGGGAAATTCGGCGTCGCTGTCCGCACCGAGGGCCACGACACTCTCTTTGGGGGTTGGGCAGAGACCCAGTTCAGCTATGTGATTTTTTCGACGGCCAAGCTCGCGGATATAGGCGAAATCAAGGAGCCAACCAATGATGCTGTAGAGAAGGCGCTGACCTCCATTGGCGGACATGATTATCTGCTCGTGTTGCGAGGTGGAAGGCACTTGGATGTGTTCGAATTGCGCGATTAACAAAGCCATTCTTGCGAACGCCAAGATCGGAAGGCGTCTTGACGTAACTGCATTGAGAACGACTCGATCAAATGAATTGCACCCTGGGCTACTATCCTCTTACTATCGCCTTAGAGAAGGAGTCGGTTCATGGCTATGAAGCAAGCACTCTTCAAAGGCAAGGACTACATCACCACACAAGAGTGGACAGATTCCGAGATTGAAACCCTGCTGGAAGTCTCCGCCGATCTCAAGCGGAAGTTCAAGAACCGCATTCCCCATCGTCACCTGCCGGACAAGACGATTTTCCTGATGTTTTTTGATAAGTCCACGCGCACGCGCAATTCCTTCGAAGCGGGCATCACGCAACTGGGTGGCCACGCGCATTTCCTTACCGCCGACGTGATGCAGGTGTCGCATGGTGAGACTCCCCAGGACACAGGCATTATCCTCTCGAGTTACGGCCACGCCATCGCCATCCGGCACGATTTGATTCCCGGGGAAGGAAACAAGTACATCCGCGAAGTGGCGCGCTGGGCGAATGCGCCGGTGATCAACATGCAATGCGATGTGGACCATCCCTGCCAGACCCTGGCGGACCTGATGACGATTCGCGAAAAGCTCGGCAGGAATCTGCGTGGGCGGAAGCTGGCGGTGACCTGGGCGTACGCCCCCAGTTACGCCAAGCCCCTTTCCGTGCCGCAGGGACTGATCATGCTGATGCCGCGATTCGGCTTGGACGTGGTGCTGGCGAATCCTCCTGAATACCGGTTGATGCCGGAAACGCTGGAGGCGGCCCGCGTGAACGCGCGCGCGGCAGGCGTGAAGTTCGAAGTGGTGGAAAACATGGATGAAGCTTTCCGCGACGCCGACATCGTTATCCCCAAGAGTTGGGGGTGCCTTGACACCATGGGCACCAAGCCGGAGGAATCCCTGCGCATCGCCAAGCAGTATCGCCACTGGATCTGCGACGCCGCCAAGATGAGATTAACCAAGCCCGATTCCCTCTACATGCACCCCCTTCCCGCCGACCGCGGCAACGAAGTGACGGACGAGATCATTGACGGCCCGCACTCCATTGTCTTTCAAGAGGCGGAAAACCGCCTGCACACGGCCAAGGCGATTATGGCTTTGACCATGGCGGATGAGGTTGTCGATTACGAAGTTGCGGAGTGAGTGGGGCGAGGTAGCGCGTCCCCCGCTTTTGGGGTCCGCGGTTCTTACCATGCAAATTGGGCTCATCTAGCGTGGCGAGCTCATCAGGCAACCCGCGGCTATTTTCCCGCACCAATGAACTGGGAGACAGGTATGCGGGGCAGGCTGAGCTGGGGAGTGGCAGCGCTTCTAATGCTCGGCGTAGCTGTCGCCGGAAAGAAGCCGCCCCCCACCCTGAAGCCCGAGGACGGAATCAACCTTCTCAATCAACTCGACGACCACCTGAAAAAGCAATACTACGACCCAACCTTGGGTGGCATTGACCTAAAGTCGCGTTTCGCCGAGGCGACTGAGCAGATGCGGCGTGCCACGACAACGGAAAAGGTTTATCAGGTCATGGAGAGGGTCATTCAGGATCTTCCCGACGCAAAATTGTATCGAGATCCGAAACCACGCGAATATGGATATGCAAGGGTGTGGAAGGCAAGGCCGGTTGGGGGAAAATTCTACATCACCTTTGTCTTGAACCGGTCCGACGCCGCAAAGAAGCTGAAAGTTGGCGATGAATTGCTAAGCGTGAATGGCAGCCCGCCCACTCACGACATGATGGGGTTGCCCAATTCATCGCTCGCTACCGAGGCGCTGCTGGAAACTGAACGGCTGGTGGTGACTTCCCCAGGGGAAAAGGCTCGAGAGGTCGTCGTACGCTCTGAAAAGCGTCAGATTTATCCCGAATTCTTTGATTTGTTCGGCTCCCTGTTTGAAAGCCGGTCATGGACAGCCTACGTAGACCGTTCCGTCATGATCTGGAGATTACCTAGTAGCAGCGAACCGTGGCCAAGGATGATTTCCCGGAAGGATGTGGAGCCGAACTTCAACAAGGTGCCCGCGCGGGCACAAAAATACCCGAACTTGATTATCGACCTGCGGGGTAACAGCCGCGGCTCGATCGACGAGATGGGGGCTGTGGCAGCCGCGCTGTTTGACCATGACGTCACGGTAGCAAGCCGCGTCGGAGCCGGCTCGAAGCAGCCCTTGGTTGCGGAGACAAGTGGAGCAAAGCACTATGGCGGCCGAGTCATCGTGCTTGTGGACAAGCAGACGGGCGGACCAGCGGAGGTCCTGGCCCGTGCCATCCAAATCGACCGGAGGGGCGAAATAATCGGCGATCAGACCTGTGGGTGTACCAGGGAGCGTGATACCTTTCTTTTGGTTCTGGGCGGAATCAAGAAGCCGCTGGATTTCTTCAGGCTCTCAATCCCTATTGCGGATTTTGTAATGTCCGACGGCGAGAATCTGGAGGGCAAAGGCCTTACTCCCAACCAAACAGTTTTGCCCTCCGGTGCGGACATCGCGTCTGGGCGTGACACGGGACTCGAGGCTGCCTTAAAACTCGCCGGGGTTCCATCGACCTCGAAGAAGCAATCCCAACGCCAGATGATCCAGTGGCATCTCCAGTAAGATTCCTCTACTGAGAGTTGACTCATGGTGATGAGTTAAATATACTCAAGCTATGTCTAAACGATTACAAGTCATCCTCAAGGACCCCGAATACCGAGAGGTTAAGCGCGCGGCGCGCTCCCGCCAAATGTCGATTGCCGAATGGGTCCGACAGGCGCTTGTTCTGGCACATCGCCGTGAGCCTGTGGGCAAGGTCGGCAAGAAGCTTGAAGTCATCCGCGCCGCAGTTCGATTGGATTATCCTGCGGGTGACATCGACCACATGTTGGCGGAAATCGAGATGGGGTACGGATCGGGTGCGCATCCGTGATTCTGGTCGATTCGAACATCCCCATGTATCTCGTGGGCTCCCCTCACCCCCACAAGAGCGACGCACAACGATTGCTTGAACAACTGGTCAACGACCGCCAGCGCCTCGTCACCGACGCCGAGGTCCTTCAAGAAATTTTGCACCGGTACGTCGCCATCGACCGCCGCGACGCCATCCAACCGGCGTTCGACGCTCTGCTCGGCATTGTCGATCAGGTGCTCGACGTCACGCAATCCGACGCCGAGCGTGCCAAGGGGATTGTCCTGGGAAATAGACGCCTGTCTGCACGCGACGCTGTCCATCTCGCCGTCATGGAACAGCATGGTATCAATCAAATTCTGAGCTTTGATTCAGGTTTTGACGGCTTCCCGGGTATCGCGCGGCTGTCGTAACCTAAAGCGACTCATGATCATTCACAACGCTCGAGTACTCACATTCGATTCCACCAACCGCGTGCTGGATTCCGGCGTGGTGGAGATTCTTCCGGATGGGTCCATCGGCCAAGTCAAGGACACCTCGGCTGGTCGTGGGGGCACGCCACGGCGTCGTACGGGCACGCCGTGGCGTGCCCCTACGGTGGGGAGCACAGCCAACCAGGAAATCATCGACGCGCAGGGCAAGCTGCTGATGCCTGCGTTGATCAACTGCCACACTCACCTTTACAGCACGCTGGCGCGGGGGACATCGCTCCCGGGGCGCGCGCCGCGGAATTTTCCGGAAATCTTGAAGAAGCTCTGGTGGCGGCTGGACCGCGCCTTGAATCTGGACGATGTTTACTACAGCGCGCTGGTGGGCCTGATTGATTCCGCCAAGTGTGGAGTGGGCACGCTGGTGGATCACCACTCCAGCCCCAATGCTTGTGTGGGAAGCCTGGACCGCATCGAGCAGGCTTTCCGGGAAGTCGGCCTGCGTGGGGTTTTGTGCTACGAGACTTCCGACCGCAATGGCAGTGCCAGCGCATCGGAGGGCATCGCCGAGAACATCCGATTTCTCGAACGCCACGCGAGCGGCACAGGCAACGGCCTGATTGCCGGCAGCTTTGGCCTGCACGCTTCTTTCACGCTCAGCGACCGCACGCTGCGGCGCGCCGTGGAGGCGAACGAATCTTTGCGCGCGGGTTTTCATGTCCACGTGGCGGAGGACCGCTGCGACCTGGATGACGCCCGTCGGCGGTACCACAAGTCGCCGGTCATGCGCCTACGCGACCTCGGCATTCTCGACGACCGATCCCTCGCCGCGCATTGCGTGCATGTGAGCGCTCGGGACATTGCGGCGCTGGCCAAGCGCCAAATCAACGTGGTGCACAACCCCCAATCGAACTGCAACAACGCCGTCGGCATCGCCCCTCTGCTGGAGATGTTTCGCCAGGGCGTGCTGGTGGGGTTGGGCTCCGACGGGTACACGCCGCGCATGTGGGAGGAGTTCAAGGCCGCGTTCCACGTGCAGAAGTTGCGCGAAGGCGACCCGCGCGTGGCTTACGCTGAGGCTTACGCCGCCGCGCTGCTCAACAATCGCACTATTGCCAAAAAGGCCTGGGGATGGGAAATCGGCCGCATCGAAACCGGCGCACGGGCGGACCTTCTGCTGGTGGATTACTTCCCTCCGACGCTCCTCGACAGCAGCAATCTGTTCGGCCATTTCCTGTTCGGCATTGCCAACGCGCCGGTGGATTCTCTCCTCGTCAATGGGCGGTTCGTGCTGCGCAACAAGGACTGCGTTACCGTAAATGAGCGCGAGGTGGCAGCCAAGGCCTCCGTGCGTGCTCGCGCGCTGTGGAAGAGGTTCTGATCATGGGTGGATGACCGGGAGATCCTTAATCCACTGGCTGCGCAAAGTCGATTCGGTGACCCGCGCCAGATGCTCGGCGAAAACCCCACCATAGTGAAATGTCGTCGCGCAGGGCCCCTCGGCCACCCAGTTGATTTCCACCTCCCAGAGCTCGCCACCTGCTTCGTCGCCGTTGCTGACGGGATGCGCCGCCATGTTCCGCACCTTGGCCAGGGGGATCTCCAGAAGACGGCGCTCGCGCGGTCCCAACACGATGATCTGTTCGGGATGAACGAATATCTGGGCCTGCGGGACCGGGGCGGAATCGGGCGACTGCCGGAATACTCCCCCATTCAGCACGATCAGGGCGCTCAACTGCTGGGCCAAGGCATCAACAGATTTCACCTCCGGCTTCGCGCCGACCAGCAAACCGAAAGCAAGAAGGAGCAATCCCCCCGCCAGCGTTAGCGCTCCCGCGCCGGCGCGCGCAAATCGCCACACCAGCCAACCCCCGCACAATGCCGCGGCCACGCGAACACACGTCCAAGCCCACACCCGGCGCCGGAGACGCCGGATGCGCGGGATCATCAGGATGGTCCCGAAAAGGATGAACAGCCCCGCTTGCCTGGCCAACTGGCCAAACGTGCGGCGGGGTTGCGATGATGGCTCCCCTGAATTGTATTCCGGCATAAGCCCCGTAAAAGAATTTGCCACATCCCGCGGCGGCAGGCAAATTCTTCCGTAGGCGCACGCCATGGCGTGCCCGTACACCACACGGGAGGGACGCCCGTGCCACGAGGGTTTTCACGGGGTGCTGGTTTTTTCAGCAGAGGGCTGGGGTGGTGGTGCGCCGCTCAGCCGGATGATGGCGGCGGCGGCCGTGTAACGCACCCGGTCTTTCTCATCGGCGGTGTGCGGTTCAATGTCCGCGAGGAATGCGGGGTCACCGCGCCGCGCCAGCGCATCCAATGCGGCCACGCGGATAATCCAGCTTTTGTTGGAGCAGGCCTTTGCGAGCGCCTGGCCACTGCGCGGGTCAGGATCTTGGACCAAAACTCTCGCGGCTGCCGCCCGTACGGGCGATACATCATCCTTATGGACCGCTTTGGCGATGCCCCACCCGATGCCGGCAAAAGGGTTAAACTCAATGCCTTGCTCAAAGGCAAACTCCGCAAGCTTCTTGCGGTCTCTGAACATTTCTTCCTGCCCGGCAATCATACCGGGTCCGGCCTTACGTTCCCCGATCAGAATCTCGTAATAGATTTCATACGATTCTTTGTCCCCCAGCAGCCACAGAGAATGTGCTGCCGCCAGAACCACCGTGATGTCCTTGTCCTTCAGCGCGAGTTCCAGTTTGGGGATGGATGAGGATGAATGCAATTCCCCCAAGGTGGTCGCCGCTGCCTCGCGAACTTCCGGGGCATGATCGTCCAGGGATTTTTCGGCGATGGCCACACCCTTGGAGTCGCCCGTCAACAACCCCACCGCGTGGATGGCATCATGGCGCTTGGCAAAGCTCTTTTCCTTCACCCCCGCGTCGAGAATGTCCCAGGCCTTTTGCACCTGGGTGGGGTCCGTCGCGAAAACCGGAACGGCAAGAACTGTGATGAACAGTATGGTAAAAAAAGTTCGCATCGAGAGCGACATGTGTGTAGACACCTTTCTTAAGGGGCATCGGGAGGATTCCCGGGTTGCGCGTCAATTCGATGTAGAGGTGGCTTTACGCGCCATCTGGTCCGTCGGCAGACCGATAAACTCGCCGCGGCAACATTCCATTGACCCACTACCGATTCTCGCTTGAATCGCGGGAGAAATCCACTCCCAGAAACGGTGGGCGAACGCAGCCCACCGCATGATAAATATCGGCGCGGCCGGCTGGACCTTAAACATCTCAATGCAATTCCCCTTGGCCAGCAGGGCCAGGTGTGAGGTAGACTTTCATGTCGCTAAGGCTTCTTTGTATGCCCATTCATTCCGATCATGACGTCACTTCGGTCATCGGCAAAATTCCCTACCGGATGGCTTTCGCAGGGGGATGGATTGACCAGCCGTTTGTTTCCATGCACAACCCCACTCCACCGGGGTCGATGGTGGTGGTGGGGCTCGAGCCCACCTTTCGCTTTATGGATCGCAGCGGCATGGCCACCAGCACGCGCGAGGTGGCACGCAAATTATGGAACGGCGTCTTGCCGGACCGGGATCCGCGGGAATTGGTACGCATCCTCTATGATGCCGAGAATCAAGGCAAAGCCGCGCCCTCGGGTTCACAGGATATGGCGGGGCTGATCATCCCGGGCATCAGCCGGCTGGATTACGATTTCACCGTCGAGGGCGGCTATTTCCCCGCGCACATCGAAACCAATAACGATCCTGGTGTCGCGCGCTGGCTGGAACAAGTAGTGCACCTCCTGCCCATCGCGCCCCGGCCCGAGCATTACAGTCCCCTCGATGAAAAACACTTGGACAGGGAATGGATACGCCGGCTGGGCCAATCGGGGAAAGAATGTTACGCAGCGATTCTGGCCAAGGACGCGGCCGCGCTCGGCACTTCCATGAACGAGTGCATGCGCTGCTGGGCGGCGATTCTCCCCGGCACGGTCCGACATCCCGCCATCAGCATCGACTTGGAAGGGATTTTGAATCATTACCAATCCCGGTATGCCGGAGCCATGTATTCCGGCTGCGGCGGTGGATATTTATACGTCGTGTCGGATGACCCTGTGCCGGGTGCGCTGCATGTGCAGGTCAGGAGGACAGTGGCTAGTGGATAGAAACAAGCAACTAACCGCTTATCGCTATGCTGGTTCTTCTGCCCACTATCCACTAGCCACTGCCCTTATGGATACCGTCATCGTTACCGGAAGCTTCGACAATCTGCGCTCAAACCACGTCCGCTTTCTCCAGGAAGCCGCGAAGTTGGGGAAGGTGCACGTCGCGTTGTGGTCGGATGAAACCGTCCAGGCGCTCATGGGAGGGGCGCCCACGTTTCCGGAACGGGAACGCAGTTATCTGCTCGAGTCCCTGCGCTTCGTCGACCAGGTAACCCTCGTCAGGGGAAGAATCGAGCCCGATGCCTTGCCTGATCTTGGTGCCGCTCAACCTCACACCTGGATTGTGGGTGAGGAAAGCGACGCTCCGGCCAAACGCGCGTGTGCGCAGGCGCGAGGAATCGCGTACCGCATCATCAGCAATCAAGACTTGAGCGGATTTCCCGTGCCTGCGTTCGTGCCGCCTGCCTCCGACTCCGCGCGGAAGAGAGTGATCGTGACGGGTTGCTTCGACTGGTTCCACTCCGGGCACGTCAGGTTCTTCGAGGAGGCTTCCGGGCTCGGCGATTTGTATGTGGTCGTGGGACATGACGCGAACATCCGGCTGCTGAAGGGTGAAGGTCACCCCCTGCTGTCCCAGGACGAACGCCTTTACATGGTGCATTCGGTTCGCTGCGTGCACCAGGCCATGATTTCCACCGGGCACGGGTGGCTGGACGCTGAACCGGAGATCGCCCTGCTCAAACCTCACTTTTACGTGGTCAATGAGGACGGTGACAAACCCGAGAAGCGCGCTTTCTGCGCCGCACATGGCATCGAATACGTGGTGCTGAAACGAATTCCCAAAGAAGGTTTGCCGAAAAGGGAAAGCACCGTGCTGCGCGGATATTGACGGGATCAATAGTGCCGGAGTAGCGCCGCCCTTTAGGGCGGCACTTCCCGTTTACGGCAACCGTGACTGGCAAGGCAGCGCGCAGCATGGAAGTGCCGGGCTGAAGCCCGGCGCTACGAGGTTATTGACGGGGCCACGGGAAGCATTAAGACTCGTTTGACGAGGGGGTTAACATACCGTACGATGGTGTATCCCCCGGAGGCATTGCTTACCCTTGCGAATACGGATTGCTACGATTGTTCTGCTCGCCGTTCTTGCGCCCGTCGTCAAAGCCCAGGATGCCGAAACCACTACCATCGTGGGAGCCATGAAGGCGGAACTGGCGCGCTCCCAGCGGGCTTTTAAGACCGAACGGGTCCAACCTTATTTCCTTAGCTACGAAATCACGGACGATCAAGTTGTCAACGTCACGGGCACATTTGGGAAGCTCGAAATGAGCCAGCAGAGCCGCAGCCGTCAGTTGGACATCGACCTGCGCGTGGGAAGCCCGCATTTGGACAATACCCATGGGTCGCGGGAAGAGGGAGAGGAAGCCTCCGCGCCCATTTACGTTCCCATTGAGCCCGACCCCGACGCCTTGCGCAGTGTTCTCTGGTATAACACCGACCTCAAATACCGGCAGGCAGTGGAGCAACTCGCCACCATCACCACCGATGTTCAGGTAAAAGTTGCACAGGAAGACAAGTCCGATGACTTCTCTCCGGAGCCCGCAGCCCGGCATTTCGATAAACTGCTGGTGATGAACGTCAACCGAAAAGCATGGGAAGAGAAGGTACGAAAGTATACCGCGCCCTTTGCCCACTACGGTGACATCTACGCCGCCAGCGCGAGCTTCCTCGCGGATATTGAAACCCGCTGGTATGTCAACAGCGACGGTTCAGAGATCGCGGTTTCCCGTCCCTTTTATCACCTCTACCTGGAAGCGCAGATGAAGGCTGACGATGGGATGAATCTGCCGCGGTACGAGTCCTTCTTTTCCCCCGATCCGGCGGGATTGCCTTCGGACCAGGCGGTGCTGAAGATCGTCGATCAGATGATCAAAGACCTGCAAGCTCTGCGCGCGGCACCGATCGTTGACCCTTACACGGGCCCCGCGATACTTTCCGGCCGCGCCAGCGGGGTTTTCTTCCACGAAGTGTTCGGCCACCGCATTGAAGGCCATCGGCAAAAGGACGAAAACGAAGGCCAGACGTTCAAAAAAATGGTGGGAGAGAAACTTCTTCCGGAGAACTTCTCCGTGATCTCTGATCCCACCCTGCAGCGGTTGGGCTCGGTGGAGCTGGCCGGCTCTTACGACTTCGACAACGAGGGTGTGAAAGGGCAGCGGGTGGTGGTGCTGGACCACGGCGTCTTCAAGAACTTTTTGATGTCGCGTTCGCCCATCGAAGGGTTTCCGCACTCCAACGGCCATGGACGACGGCAACAGGGAAATGCTCCTGTGGCCCGCCAATCGAACCTGATGGTGATTGTTGATCACCCCGTTTCGCGCGCTGAATTGAAGCAGCGACTGATTGAAGAAATAAAGAAACAAAACCTGAAATTCGGCCTCTACTTCGACGACATTCAGGGCGGATTCACGCTGACGAGCCGGTTCACTCCCAACGCTTTCAACGTGCTGCCGATTATGGTCTATCGCATTTATCCCGATGGGCGCGAGGAATTGGTGCGGGGAGTCAACCTGATCGGCACGCCCCTTACGGCCTTCAGCAAGATCGTTGCCGGCGACGCCGAGGTTGCCACGTTTAATGGAATCTGCGGCGCCGAATCAGGATCAGTTCCCGTGTCGGCATCTTCGCCCGATTTGCTTGTCTCGCAAATCGAGGTGGCGAAGAAGGAGAAATCCACCGCGCGGGCGCCCATTCTTCCGGCCCCCATAGAAGGCAGTAGGCGGTAGGCAGAAAGCAGTAGGCAGAGAGCAGGAGGCGGGCAGCTTCTACTGCAATCGGATCCCTATAAGTGCGTGATGGTGGCATGGCCATCCTGGCCATGACTCGACACGGGCGGGACCCCGATGGATCGGGGCGCGCTGCCCATGCCACGTATTAAGGAGCGACGGAATGCGGAAAACGGTTTTCCGGGGAATCGGAATTTTTCTGTTGGCAGCGTGGGTGCTGCCTGTCTCGGCCCCGGCGGCGGACGACGTGGTGATGAAGGCGATGCGCGACGAGTTGGATCGCTCCATGAAGCAATTGCAACTCGAGCAACTCGAAAAGCCTTATTTCATTTCCTATCGCGTGCAGGACCGCGCTTCGCTTGACACTTCGGCCACCTTCGGCGCACTGCTTTCCGGCGACCTTTCGCGCGCCCGCTACCTGACTGTACAAGTACGGGTGGGCGACTACCAAAGTGACAACAGTAATTTCATGACCTACCCGCCCCAGGCGAACGGTCTGACCGAAAACGTCTTGCTCCCCGTCGACGATGATTACCAGGAATTGCGGCGGCACATTTGGCTGGCCACGGACACGGCTTACAAAGCGGCCCTGGAGATGCTTTCCCGAAAACGCGCTGCGTTGGAGAATCGCAAATCCCGCGAAAACCTTCCTGACTTCAGCAAGGAGCAACCGGCGACGTCGCTGGAGCCCTTTGCGCCCATCAAGATGGACCTTGCCGAAGCCGAAGCGCTGGTGCGAAATCTTTCCGCCCTCTTCCGCCAGTCGCCGGAGATCTACACCTCCTCGGTCAGCCTGGGAATCAGCGACACCCGCTCCTGGTATCTCAATAGCGAAGGGAGCGCGGTGACGGAGGAAACCTCCGGGGCATCGTTCATGGCCGTGGCTCAAACCCAGGCGCTCGATGGAACCATGCTGCCGGACTGGGTGATGGCTTCGGCGCGCTCGGTGGAAGCGCTGCCCAAGGAATCCGATCTGGCGTCGCAAATTCGCACTATGGCGGACCGACTTACGCGGGTTCGGCATGCGCCCGTGGTGGATCACTACAGCGGCCCGGTGCTTTTCGATGGCGCCGCGGGCGCGGAAGCTTTTAGCCAGGTTTTTGCTCCCAAGTTGCTCGCTATGCGCACGCCGGCGTCTGACAATCCCCAGATGGAAGCTTACGCCGCCCAGACGGTGAGCAAACTTCAGGACCGGCTGGGATCGCGCGTGCTCCCCCCATTCCTGAGCGTGGTCGACGATCCCACGCAAACCTCCTATCAGGGAACCCCCTTGGTGGGGAGCCACGCCGTTGACGACGAAGGGATTCGGTCCCGCCCCACCACTTTGGTGGAAAACGGTTTTCTCAAGACTTTACTCAACGCCCGTGATCCCGTCTCCGGCATTCCCCAAAGCACGGGAAGTTTTCGCACGTTTGGCGCTCAGCCCAGCAATTTAATGGTCACGGTCACGGAAGGGGTGAGCGAACAGGAACTGAGAAATCAGTTGCTCAGCATGGTGAAGCAGCGGAACAAAGAATTTGGTGTGGTGGTGCGGGGGGTCGCCCGCGAGATCTATAAAGTTTACCCTGACGGCCACGAAGAGTTGATGCGCCTGGGCCAGTTCGATGGCTTGGATGACGCTGCGTTTAAGGACCTCGCCGCGGCCTCGCTTAATCTGACGGTCTACAGCATTCCTTACGCGGCTTATGGGGGACGCCTTTATCCCGGACAGACGGGTGCGCCGCTGGTTTCCTTCGTTGCCCCTTCGCTTCTCTTTGAGGACCTTACGCTGAAGCCCGCTACCGGTGAACTGCCCCGATTGCCGCTCTCCAAACATCCGTATTTTGACAAGTAATATTTCGGAATGAATGATACGGGAGGATATTCCGATGAGAACAATTCTGAAAGTGGCGGCGTGCCTTAGCCTGAGCGCCGGCTTTGTTTTTGGACAGCAGCCTACCTTCCACGATCAACTCCTCGACCATCTGGCCGGAAACTGGGTCCTTCGAGGGACGATTATGGACAAAGCAAACACGCACGATATCGCCGCCGAGTGGGTGCTGGGCCATCAGTATTTGCGCATCCATGAAGTCTCGCGCGAAAAGGACGCCCACGGCCTGCCCGATTACGAAGCCATGGTCTTTATCGGTTGGGACCAACCCACCGGCGAGTATGTGTGCGCGTGGCTCGATACGTACGGGGGCGTGACCCCGGCAAGCATCGGGCACGCCAAGCGGGACGGCAACGAACTTCATTTCCTCTTCAAGGATAAGGACGGCGTCTTTCACACCCGATTCGTGTATCACCCGGAAGCTGGCAATTGGGAATGGAGGATGGATTCGGAAGAAAAGGGCGCTTTGAAACCCTTCGCGCGAGTGAAGCTGACCCGGAAATGAGGCTACGCGGCGTCTAAAGATCCTTCAGAATCCCTTGGTTTCATCCCGGATCTTTTTGGCCAGCCTTTCAATTTTATCGGCGCGGTTTATGACATCGGGGGAAAGGACATTGATGTTCGGCTTGTCCAGTACCTCGCGGAGTCCTTTGGCCAGGGCGGCCAACTCTGCGGCATCGCTCTTCGACTTTTCGAAATTGGCTCGCATGATACTCTGCCTCTGCTGGGCGCTCATCGGTTCCGGGATTTCAGTTCGGGAGTTGGTAGAATCATCGGGAAGAGGTGTGCCTGAGTGTACGCCGTGGGACTGTGAGTTCTGCTGGGGTTGCGAGGGGGCGGGCGCCGGTGCGAAACAAATCAGGGTGAGCAGCAAACCCCAGGAGAAGATCATTTCCCGCAGCCTGGCAAAGCCGTGAGACCGTGCCATGTCAGTATCCATAGGCCTCCCCCTTGATCTTCTTGGCCAATTTTTCGACCTTTTGCGTCTTTTCAATAATATCGAGCGAAAAGACATTGGCGTTCATCTTCTTCAGCTCATCACGGAGTTGGTCGGCTAAAGCGGAAAGCTCTGCCGCATCGGCTTTTGTTTTCTCGAGATTGGAATTCTTCGGCTCACCCTTCGGATTGGAAGGGGTCAGAGCGGCTTCATTCTTTACAGCAGCCGCCGGAGGCGGGACCTCCTCATTCTTGGGGGGAGCAGGGCTCTGCGCACTCCGCACGGATACAGTGGTCAGCAAAACTAGAGCGGCAACGACCCCCCCACACAGAGGAAGTATAAATCCGCGAAATCTGCGCAGAGGGTAAGTTGGAATCATGGCGGAGTCCTTTCCGAGCCGCAGCGGAGTTTGCGCTGGGTTGGCATAACTGCCGTTGACTATAGATTAATTGTACCGCCCTGCCTTGCCGACTGCAATAAAAGAGCGGAAGGATGCGGTCTGGGAAAGCCACCCAACGGGCGGAAGTCCAGCCCCTCGAAGTGCCCGGAAAAAATATTTCGGCTGGGTAGGGAATCCGGATCAGGCCAGGACCTTATCCACGACATTGCCCGCGACGTCCGTCAGCCGGAAATACCGTCCCTGGAACTTATAGGTCAGCTTGGTGTGGTCAATGCCCAGGCAGTGCAAGATGGTGGCTTGCAGGTCATGAACGTGAACCGGGTCTTCCAGGATGTTGTAGCAGTAGTCGTCGGTTTTGCCGAGAACCAGTCCGGGCTTCACGCCGCCGCCCGCCATCCACATGGTGAAGCAGCGTGGGTGGTGGTCGCGGCCGTAGTTGGTATCCGTGAGCTTGCCCTGGCAATACACGGTGCGGCCGAACTCACCACCCCAGATCACCAGCGTGTCGTCTAGCAAGCCGCGTTGCTTCAGATCGATGACCAATGCGGCGGAAGCCTGATCCACGCCCTTGCACTGGAGCGCGATATCGCGCGGCAAATCGTTGTGCTGATCCCACCCGCGATGGTAAAGCTGCACGAAGCGCACGCCGCGCTCCGCCAACCGCCGCGCCAGCAGGCAGTTGGCCGCGTAGGTTCCGGGCTTGCGCGAATCCGGTCCATACAATTCAAAAGTGGAGGCGGGCTCTTTCGACAGGTCCATAAGGTCCGGCACCGAGGTTTGCATGCGGTAGGCCATTTCGTACTGCGACACGCGCGCCTCAATTTCGGGATCGCCGTACTTTTCCGCCAGCAGGCGATTCAGCTTGGCAACACCGTCCAGCATGCGCCGGCGTGTGGTGGGGCTGATTCCCGGCGGGTTGGAGAGGTAGAGCACGGGGTCGCCCCCGGCATGAAACTTCACTCCCTGGTATTTGGAAGGCAGAAAACCGTTGCCCCACAAGCGCGAGAACAGCGGCTGGTCAACGTTCAGCGCGTTCGCCTGCGAAATCATGACGACGAAGGCCGGCAGGTTCTGGTTCTCGCTTCCCAAGCCGTAGCTGACCCACGACCCCATGCTGGGGCGGCCCGGCTGCTGGAAGCCCGTTTGAATAAACGTAATCGCCGGATCATGATTAATCGCATCAGTATAGACCGTCCTGATTAGCGCAATGTCATCCACAATCTTGGCGGTGTGTGGCAGCAACTCGCTCAGGGTCACGCCGGACTCTCCCGCCGGGCGGAAGTTGAAGATGGAAGGAGCCACAGGCAGAGTGGATTGGCCGGAGGTCATGCCGGTAATGCGCTGGCCCATGCGAATAGATTCCGGCAGGTCGGTGCCTTTCCACTTGGCCAGGTTGGGCTTGTGGTCAAACAGATCGATTTGCGAGGGGGCGCCGGACTGGTGGAGATAGATGACGCGCTTGGCCTTGGCCGGGAAATTGGGAAAGCCCAGTAATCCCCCCGTTTTGGGGTCAAAGCCATTCGTGGCGGCAAAGCCATCCTTGGCCAGCAACGCCGCCAGCGCCGGGATGCCCAGGGCAACGCCCGCCGTGCTGCGCCGGAAGAAATGGCGCCGCGTCATGGACAAGGTGAGGTCTTTTCCGTTGATATTTTTTGGATCCATCATTAATCAGTTCCCATCTGCATTATTGCTTGGTTATGGTTTCGTCGAGATTCAAGATGATGCTTGCCACCGTGGTCCAGGCCGCGAGCTCGCTGGGGTTAAACCGGGAATCGCTTCGCGATGCGCCCACGGTAAGCAACTGCGCCGCCTCGCCACTGTGCAGGCGGTAATCGGCAAGGGCATCCTGCGCCGAGGCGAGGAGCACGGCGCGTTCCTGCGCATCGGGGATGCGCCCCGTCGCCAGGCGAAAAGCATAGTTGATTCGCCCCGCCGCCGTTTTTCCCCCATCGGTAATCATGCGCGCGGCGAGAAAGCGCGCGGCCTCCACGTACGTGGGATCATTCAAGAGCACCAGCGCCTGAAGGGGCGTATTGGTCACGGTACGGCGTGCCGTGCATTTCTCGCGGTCAGGCGCGTCGAAGGTACTGAGTGCCGGCGGCGGCACGGTGCGTTTCCAAACCGTGTACATACTGCGGCGGTAGAGGTCGCGGCCGGTCGACTCCGTGTAGGTCTGCGCGCTATATCCCCCGCCGAAAGCCATTTCTTCCCACAGGCCCTTGGGCTGATAGGGGAAAACGCTGGGCCCGCCAATGCGATCGTCGAGCAGGCCGCTGACGGCGAGGGCGTTGTCGCGAATCAACTCCGCCGGCAGGCGGAAGCGCGGGCCTCGCGCCAGCAGGCGATTTTCCGGATCGCGCTCTTCCAGTTCCGGCGTCACACGCGATGACTGCTGGTAGGTGGCCGAGGTTACGACGAGCCGCTGCATGGCCTTCACGTCCCAGCCTGTCCGCACAAATTCGGTGGCTAGCCAATCGAGCAGCGCGGGATTGCTGGGGGGCTCGCCCTGTGATCCAAAGTCTTCCGAGGTCTTCACAATGCCGGTGCCGAAGTATTCCTGCCAGAAGCGGTTCACCGCCACGCGCGCAGTAAGCGGATTGGCGGGACTCACGATCCACTTTGCGAGGCCGAACCGGTTCATCGGCAAGCCGGGCGCCATGGGGGGCAGAAAGGCTGGCACGCTCGCGGATACTTTTTCCTTGGGGTTGTCATACTGGCCGCGGCCCAGCACAAAGGTCTCGCGTGGCTTCTTCATCTCGGCCATGATCATGACCGTGGGGATGGCGTCTTCCAGCTTGGCCTTTTCGGTCCGCAGATCCTTCAGTTGGGCGTAAAGTTGCCGCTCTTTCACCGCTGCGCCGTACTTGAGGAAATACTCCGTCAACCGGGTCTGGCGGTCTTTTTCCAGACCCTTTTCGATCTGTTCTTTGGTTGTGGCTTTGGCTTCCTCGCCGATCTGGATGTCATCCGTCGAGGGCTTCTCGGGTTGAAGCGCGGCAATCTCCTGCGCTGGGCGCCCGTCCAACGTCAACAGCAGCGCCCGCGCCGGCAGGCGAACGGCAATCTGGTCAATCTCGGAATCGCTCAGGCGGCGATTGTAGATTCGCAAGTCGTCCAGCTTGCCTTCGTACGGGATTCCCAGATTCTTGTCGCCGACCTCAAGCGGCGCCGTGGTGCGAAAGTCGCCGCGCAAATGATCTTTGAGGATGGCGGTTTCCACGCGCTTGCCATCCAGGCGGATCTCAATCCCGGAGGCTTTTCCCGACCCGTCGTATTCGATCAGCAGGTGGCGTATCGCATCGATCGATTGGGGCGCCCTGGTTTGAACTTCCAGGGCATCATCCGGCCAGCGGTTGGCCATGCGTACCACGATGTGCGCCAGTCGCTTGGCGCGCCCATCGAAAATGGGCTTGTCGTCGGCAATCTCCCATCCCTGCCAGTGTTCTCCGGCCATGCGTTTCAGCAGGATCTTCACGTCGGTGTTGCCCGGAGGCCTTTGCCACAAGCCCAGTGCGAACGGCTTGGCGCGCTCAAAGTCACCGCTGTTGCCGAACGATACTTGGGTTTCGGGGCTGAAGTCCGCCCCTTTGCCAACCACGGCCTCGTCAAAAACCACCTCGCCGCGCACCGCCTTGCCGTCGTGGTGGAACCCTGAGGCATCGGTCAAGTCATTGTCGAGGGGGTAGTAAGCTGCCAGCCCATCGTGGGTGGGTTCGGGAAAGGACGCGAGCGCCGACTTCTGCCAATCGTTGCGCTGGGCGAGGATTTCCTTTTCCGGCAGGGCCGCCAGGGTGCCGGCGATCTGCGCTTTGAGCTGATCAAGGGCCTGTTGCTGCTCATGCGAAGGCATGGGCAGAACCGGCGCGGCGTTACCCGTGAAGCCATCCAGGCCCCGCTCCGGAACCGTGTTGAAGAAAGCAAAGAAGCGATAGAAGTCCTTCTGCGTAATGGGGTCGAATTTGTGATCGTGGCAACGCGCACACCCCATGGTCAGGCCCAGGAAGGCGGAGGACGTGGTGCTGACACGATCGACCACGTACTCCACGTGATACTCCTCAGGGATGGCGCCTCCCTCCAGGGTAATCATGTGGTTGCGGTTGAACCCGGAGGCGATCTTCTGGTCCTGTGTGGCATTGGGCAGGAGGTCCCCGGCGATTTGCTCGATGATGAATTCATCGTAGGGCATGTTCCGGTTGTACGACTTGATCAGCCAATCGCGCCACGACCACATGTCGCGCATCGAGTCAATGTGGAAGCCGTGCGTGTCCGAGTACCGCGCCACATCGAGCCAAGGCATCGCCATGCGCTCGCCGTAATGGGGGGAAGCCAGGAGTTGGTCCACGCGCTTTTCATAGGCGCGGGGGGAAGGGTCAGCGAGAAACGCGTCAATTTCCGCGGGTGTCGGAGGCAAGCCCGTGAGGTCGAAATAAACCCGCCGCAGAAGCGTGGCCTTATCCGCGGGGGGAGAAGGCTTCAGTCCTTCCGTCTCGAGGCGCGCCAGAACAAAATTGTCGAGGGGATTGCGCGGCCATGCCGGGTCCTTCACCTCCGGCACGGGAGGGCGCTTGGGAGGGACAAACGACCAGAGCATTTCCCATTTTGCTCCCTGGTCAATCCACTCCTTGATCAGCTCAATCTGCTTTGCGGTTATGGTCCGTCCGGAGTATGTGGGGGGCATGCGGAAGGAGTCATCTGTGGAGCTGATCTTTTGGTAGAGTTTGCTCTGCGCGGCGTTGCCTGGAACGATGATGTGGTAGCCGCCACGGTCAACGAACAACCCTTCCGTGTCGTCCAGACGCAGGTTCGCCATGCGCTGCTTTTCATCCGGACCGTGACACTTGAAGCAGGTGTCCGACAAGATGGGACGAATGTCGCGGTTGAAATCCACCGGCTTGACCGCCGTTTGTGTGGGGGTCACCGAAGCGGTTTTGGTGGTGTTGAAAAGCAAGATAATGGAAGCGAAGATACCAAGCGTAAGCAGAAGCCGAGTTCGCAAGCTGGTTTCCCCCAAGCGGTTATAGCCGTAATAAGACGAGCGCCCTGTGAAGCAATAACTATACCCAAAAGGGATGGGTAAATCCACTGCAACCTTCCCCTCGAAGGGCTGCCTTCTGTTACAATGCCGCCTAATCTCTTCGGCGGCTTGCTGGCCGGGGTATCACCCCAAGCCGGCAAGGCTTTACCCCGGGCTGAGGTGCGGCGCAGTGGACCAAGATTTGGAATTGCTTCAGCGGTGCCTCGCCGGCGAAAACTCCGCCTGGGAGGGTCTGCTCAGGGTCTACACCCGAAAAATCTATAATTTGTGTTACCGCTTTACGGGCCGGGCCGAGGAAGCGGAAGATTTGACGCAAGAGGTCTTCATCAAGATCTTCCAAACCTTGCAGAGTTTTGACGCTGCGCAGGGGTCGTTTTCCACCTGGTTGCACCGCGTGGCGCGCAATCACCTGGTGGATCACTACCGGCGCACCAAGAAGGACCGGATGACGGGGTCTATTGAAGACGACCTGGAGACGCTCGAGGAAAGGCCCAGCCCGGGAATGGGACCCACCGGCCACCTGGAGGCCCGGGAGAGGAAAGAGCAACTCCAGCGGGCGCTGGACCGCCTTTCCCCGGACTTGCGGGAGGCGGTAGTCCTGCGTGACCTGCACGACCTGGACTACCTGGAAATCGCGCAGGTGCTGGGGGTCCCCCAGGGTACAGTGAAGTCAAGAATAAATCGCGGCCGATTGGAACTTGCGCGGGTCCTTAAGCGTATGGAAGGTATGAGAGGCCCCGCAGAGGCGGGAAGCTAGCCATGACGCATTTGGAAATTGAAAACCTGGCGAGCGATTACCTTGAAGGGCTGCTGGACACATCCCTTCGCGAGGCGGTGGAAGCGCACCTGAACGGATGCGCGGCCTGCCGTGAGCTGCTGGGGGACGTCCGCCACGCTCTGGAGTTATGCAAGGCGGCGGAAGATGCGGAACCCACTCCCTGGCTGGTTTCCAAGATCCTGCTGGCCACGACCGGCGAGCGGCAGCCCACATGGCGTGAGCGGATCGCCGCCTACCTTCGGCCCGTGCTGCAACCTCGCGTGGCTTACCCCATCGCCATGACGGTGTTCACCTTTTCGATCATCGTCAACGCCGCCGGGTTGAATCTGAGAAGTTTGCGATTTGAAGATCTAAATCCCCGTACCTGGCTTGACCGTGCCAACCGCCAAGGACACCTGATGTACGCGCGCGCGGAGAAGTTCTATTACGACCTGCGCGTGGTGTACGAGATTGAGTCGCGCTTCCGGCAACTGGGCGGCCAATCGCAGGGTCAGGAGCAAGAAACTCCCAAACCCGCGACGCCCGGAGGCGGTTCCTCGCAGGGCACGCCATCCGACCAAACCATGGCCTCCAACGCCGGCGCGTGGATGGTGGTGGCGGCAACGAGCGAACAAACTCCCTCCGTGGTTGGGAATCAGACGGGCTTTACCGGGGCGGGAAGGAGCCTAATCCCATGAAATGCGCCAATCACCCTCTCAATGACGCCTTCGCTTATTGCGGACAATGCGGCCGCGCCGTATGCAACGAGTGCAAGCGCGATGTAAGTGGAATGGTGTACTGCGAAAGTTGCCTGGCGGCACGCTTGCAAAGTCCCCTTCCACCCTGGGGAGGAATCGGGACCGGGCCAACTCCCGGCGTGGCCCTGGCCCTGGGATTCATTCCCGGCGTGGGGGCTATTTACAATGGCCAAATTACCAAGGCCATCATGCAGGTCCTGATCTTTGGTTCGCTCATCGCTCTGGGCGACCGCGTGCACGGACCCTTGGACACCATCTTCGGGCTGGGTGCTGCGGCGTTCTACTTCTACATGGTGATTGACTCTTTCCAGACCGCCAAGGCGAAGTGTTCGGGCAAGCCGGCGCCGGAGTGGTTTGGCTTGAGCGAAATCAAAATGAACGCTCCCATCGGGGCGGCCTTACTGATCGGGTTGGGGGTTCTCTTCCTATTGGACAACTTCGACGTGCCCGTCTTTGCCCAGATCAGCAAGTTCTGGCCGATCATCCTGATTGTGGCGGGCGTCCTGTTGTTGCAGCGCCGGTTGGGTGGGTCCGCTCCCGCCCCAACTCCGGCGACTCCGCCCCCGCCGGAGAAACCCGGCGACGGACCGAGCAATATTCCCGGGCCCAAAGGACTCTAACCGGCACTCGCGAGGAGAGCGAACATGGCAATCATCGGCATCATCGTGGGGCTTATCGGCGCAGCCGTAGGCATTGTGGTTGGCGCGGTCGGTGGCTTGGTGGGCATGGTTTTGGGATTACTGGGAGGCGCCCTCGGCCTGCTGCCCGTCCTATTCCCCGTCCTATTGATGACCCTGGGAATTATCTGGCTGGTGAAGGGATTGAACGCAAGAAATGTGGCGGGAGTGCGGGCAGACGGTAGCAGTCCCGTTCCCCCGCATAACCCCGGCAATCCACGGTAAGGTAACGACAGGCCCAATCGTGAATTTCGAACCACCTGGAGGAAGTATGATGCACCTGAGTCCCCTTGTCGTCCCCCTGGGAGTTTTCGCGATGGTTGTGCTGATCGTGGCCATCGCTTCCATGCGAAAAATGCGCGAGAAAGAGTTGGAGGCGCATCAACATCTCCGCCAACAGGAAATGGAACACGAGCGCAAGATGAAGGAACTGGAAATTGAGAAAGCCAAAATAGAGCTGGACAGAACACGCGCCGGCAAGAACGGCTGAAACCAAGGCCCGGCGCCGCCTGGGCCCGGCAGTCTGAGGAGGCTGACGTATATGAATTTTCCGATCAATCCGTTGTTGGTTCCACTCGTGGGAGTGATTTCCCTCATGGTGACGGGGGTGGTCGTCGTGGCGATCGTTTTCTGGTTTAAGGCGCGCGACAAAGAGTTGCAGTACCACCAGGACCTGCGCATTCGGGAAATGGAACACCTTAAGAAGATGAAGGAACTCGAAATCGAGTTGGAGAAAACCAAAGCACGTTCTTCCACCAGCCAAGCCGCGTGACCCGATCGCGGCCGCGCCCGCGGGCCGGGAGGTTAGTGTAAATGTCACCGTTCCTCACTCCTCTGGCAGTGTTCGCCATGGTCGTGCTGATCGTGGCCATCGCCGAAATGGCCAAGATCCGCAATATGGAATTGGAAGTTCACCAGAAGCTGCACGGGCAGGAGATGGAGCACCAACGCAAAATGCGGGAACTGGAGCTGGAGCTCGAGCGTATTAAACAAGGGGCCTAGTTTATGGGAGCAACACCTCCATCACCGGTGCACCGTCGAGGCGGACTGACGTTTCCCGTCCTCCTGATTGCGCTGGGAATTATGTTCTTGCTGGATCAACTGGTGCCCGGTTGGGGGATCAGCAAAACCTGGCCGGCGCTATTCGTGGTGATTGGGGTCCTGATGCTGATGGACGTAACCAAGCCGCCGCGCCCCCCGGAAGGGCCGCGGGTGTGAAGAACAGAAGGCAGTAGGCGGAAGGCAGTGGGCGAAATCGGGTTGCGGACGGGCAGAGTCGAAACCCGATTGCGAAATTCGGAAATCGAGTCTTAGCTGGCGATTTGCGAGTTTCGAATTTCGATTTTCGAGTTTTTGAGCTTCGGGCTTTCCTCGCGTGAGGCAAATATGAGCGCTTACACCTATCGTCGTGGATCAATTTTCTGGGCGCTGACCCTGATTGGCGTGGGCTGCATTTTTCTTTGGCAGAATTTCGATCCCGCCATCCATCCCTGGCAAATGATCGCCAAGTTCTGGCCCATCCTCATCATCTTCTGGGGACTTTCCAAGCTCATCGATTACGTGCAGGCGCAAACCCATCCTGAAACCACGCCGCCTCCGCTTTTTTCCGGCAGTGAAGTAGTGATGCTGGTCCTGATTCTGGTGCTGGGCACGATCGTCTCCAAGGTGGTCCTGCACACCGGGACACCGTGGGGATGGCATATTGACGATGATGAGATTTCCAACATCTTTCTGAATTCCTACACCTTTGACCGGACCTTTTCCCAGCCCGCCAAGGGTGGGTCGCAACTGGTGCTGGAAGACCAACGCGGCCCCGTGGAAGTGCGCGGCGCTGACCAAACCACCATTGACGTGACGGCCAAGGAATCCATCCGCGCCGATGACGAGAACGCGGCCAAGAGGATGTCCGACAAACTGAACTTCGAGCTCGTGGACGAAGCCGGGCGGTACCTGCTGCGCTCGAATCGACGGTCATTGGCTGACGAGGGCGACCGTGTCACGGTGGACCTGAATCTGCGCGTTCCCATCGCCACGGGCAGCCAAATCAGTTCGGTGCGCGGGGATATTCAGGTGGACGGCTTGCACGGCGACCAGACTCTGTTCACCCAGCACGGCGACGTGCGCGCCACCAATATCGAGGGCTTGGTGAAAATCCACAAAACCGGCAGCTCCACCGAGGTCCGCGGGGTGAAGGGCAGCGTGGATCTCGACGGTCACGGCGATGAGATCGAGATCTCCGACGTTTCTGACACGGTCACCGTGCACGGTGAATACAGCGGCGCCATCCAGTTCCGCAATGTCGGCCAAACGTTGCGCTTCGAATCGGACCGTACGGACATGACCGCGCAAAAGCTCTCCGGCCGTATGGACATGGAGGTCGGCTCCCTGGACGTGAATGGCATTGACGGCCCCTTCGATATCAAGACCCGCCAGAAGGACATCACCGTTACCGAATTCAAGCACAGCATTCACATCACCGACCGCGACGCCCAAATCACCTTGCAAACCTCCACGCCGCTCACCCACGATATCCAGGTGGAATCGAAAAACGGCGCCGTCGAACTGACCATTCCCCCCAACTCAAATTTTCAAATCGAAGCCAGCTCGAGTCACGGAGAAGTGGAGTGCGACTTTTCCGGACCCGGTTTGAAAGTGGTGAAGGAGGGTGAACTGCCTTCCATTTCCGGGATCTACGGCAAAGGCGGGCCCATGATCCGCATTAACACCGAGTACGGCGGCATCCGCATTTTGCGCACCGGATCACAACCCGCCACGCCGCCCGCGCCCGCTGCACCGCCGGCGCCCTCCGGCAAAGCGCAGACCACTTGGAACTTCCCGCAGCATGCGCCGCATGCCGTGCATCGGCAGCACTCCGTCGCGCGGCGCCGGGTGAAAAGTTCCGATGCCGCCTGATTGAAACGCCTCTGGTCCGTGCGCCGGGACGCGATTTATGTGAGATCTTGCCTGTGAATTTTGGAAGCAGCCCCGTTACTCTGCGACGCGCTGGAGTGTCTCGAAGAAATCCGGAAAAGAAATGTCCACGCAGGAGCTGTCTTTGATGGTGGTGGTGCCTTCCGCCACCAGGGCGGCGATGGCGAAGGCCATGGCGATGCGATGGTCGGCGTGCGGGTCGATTTCCGCGCCACGCAGTTTCTGGCGGCCGGCCACGCGTAGCCCATCAGGAAATTCCTCCACCTCGGCCCCCATGCGGCGGAGGTTTTCCGCGACGGCCGCCAGACGGTCACTCTCCTTCACCCGCAATTCCGCTGCGCCCCGGAATGTTAATCCCTGCTCGGTTTGTGTTCCCAGGACGGAAAGCACCGGCAGTTCGTCGATCAGACCCGGCACCAGTTCTTCGGGAATTTCACCACCGGCGAGTTGGCTGGAATCGACATGCAGGTCGCCGAGCAATTCGCCATTGAGGATTTCGAGGTTCACCACCTTGACGCGTCCGCCCATGGGAACCAGCAGGTCGAGCACCGCCGTGCGCGTGGGGTTCAAGCCAACGTTGTGCAGCGTCAGGTTGGAATCTGGCGTCAGGAGCCCGGCCACGATGAAGAAGGCCGCGGAAGAGATATCGCCGGGAACGTAAAGTTTTTTCCCCTCCAGGCGCGCGCGGCCACGCACGGCGATGGTGCGCTGGTGGCGGCCGATGTCCGCGCCCATCTGCTCCAGGGCGATTTCCGTGTGGTCGCGCGTGGGAAGCTTTTCCACCACCTCGGTTTCGCCCTCGGCAAACAGGCCCGCCAGCAGGATGGCGGATTTCACCTGCGCGCTCGCCACCGGCATTTCATAGCGAATGGGCTTAAGGTTGCCGCCTTCAATCTCGATCGGCGGGCAGCCTTTGTCGGCCGTCTTGATTCTTGCCCCCATCAGCGTCAACGGATCGGCCACACGCTTCATGGGACGGCGGGAGAGTGATGCGTCACCCCCCAGCACGGAGCGGAATGGCTGCCCGGCGAGAATCCCGGAAAGCATGCGAATGGTGGAGCCGGAATTCCCCGCGTCGAGTGGCCCGGACGGCGCTCGCAGGCCGTCCATACCCACGCCCGCGATCTTCACCACGTTGTCTTTGCGCTCAATCTTTACGCCCAGAGACTTCAGACAGTCGAGGGTGGACTGGCAATCGGCACTCGAGGAAAAGAAGTGGATTTCGCTCTCCCCTTCGGCAATGGCCGCCAGCATCGCATAGCGATGGGATATGGATTTATCCCCGGGGAATTTTACAGCGCCTTCCAGCTTCTTCGCCGCGCTCAGTTTCTTGGACTTCGATCCAAACAGGCCCATATTCTTATCCTACCAGAAGGCGCCGAATTCACGCCGCTTTCCGCCTTTGCGCCGCCTTTTGGCCGTCGGGCTTGGGGATGAAGATGTCCTGCCACGTTAATCCGCACTGCTTGACCATCGCCAGGGCGTACTCCATCCGTCCCAAATTAGGGTCGCCGTTATTGGTGCCGAAGGAGAATTTCACCCCGGCGTTTTTCGCGCGTTGGATGAACGCGGCGCTGGGGATCCGGTAGCGGTTGTTGATCTCGATCGCCACGTCGTTGGCCTTGGCGGCGTCGATGACCCTCTGCATCCGCTCCGGAGTCCACAGGCGATCGTAGTCGTGCGCGATGACCTCCGGCAGAAAAGTGGGATTGGCATGGATGTCGATGGGTTCGTGATTGAGGATGCCGACGATGCGGCTCACGAACATTTCCATGAATTGCTCGGGGTCGGGAATCTCCCCCACCTCTTCGGGAATCCACATCCGCCGGCGCACGCCGCGGTCGTCGCTGAAGGTCATACAATCGGTGAAGATGTAATCAAACTTGGCTATTGCCTCCCGGGAAAAGAGGGTCACCCACTCGCGGCCTTCCCCCTGCAACCCTATAAAGGCGGGAGTGCCCTTCATGCTGGCCAGAAATTCCAGCACACCGGCGTCGGTGGTGATGGGGAATTTCAGCCCGCCGTTGACGGCGATGCCATACATGATCCCCAGCCGGCGCGAGTTGGCCAGCGCTTGCTCCAGGGTCAGCCCGCCCTTCAGGTGAGTGTGATAGTCCACCACGGGATAACCGTCCTGGTTCATTTGCAGCAGTTGGCGGTAAACGTCATCCACCTGGGGCAATTGCTCGGGGGGCGTGCGCAGGTCATCGGACAAGGGTTTGACCACTAAATTGCGGAAAAACACTTTGGGTACTTCGCCACAGCATTCCAGCGCGAAAACGCCGTGGCCGAGGGTTGGCGCCGTGGAGCTTGCCGGCTGGGCGGGCTCGATGTAATCGACGATGGGCGTGCCGTTCAGCCAGACCTGCACTTGCTTGTCGCGCACCTGAACGTGCACCTCAAACCACTCATCGTCCTTCACCAGGGCCTTGTAAATATTGCGGATGCCGTAAAGCGAGCCGGTCTTGCGGCGGTCGCGCTCATCACCCTCGCCGGCATAGGCGTTGTTGATTTGCACCTTGAAGCCGGTTTTGAGCGTGCCCTGCGATTGAACTTGCGTGTGAAAGTGGATGCCGGAGCACGCCCCCGGGCGCGTCAGCACTTCCGCTCTCAGATCGAAGTTCTTGAAATTCGCGTTCCCTGCGCTGCCGGTGTAGAAAAGGTGTGCGCGCGGTCCGGCCGCCACAATTTTTCCGTCCTCAACGCGGAAGGAGTGTTTGTGCTCTCCGGCTTTCCAGCCGTCCAGCGAGTGGCCATTGAAGAGGGGCGTGCCATCGTCCGCGCCGCGCAAAGCCGCGGGCAAAACCAGTAATGAAGCCAAAAGATTACGCCGGGAAATCGAAACCATGAAATCGTCCTTTCCGGACAGTAGTTCGCGCATGGCCAGTATAAACTTGTGCGAAGCCCCTTGGACTGCGGCGGCTCGACGCCGCCTTGAAATAACGCGGAAGGCGATGACCAAGGCGGCGTCGAGCCGCCGCAGTCCAAGGGGCGGTTCGCGAACCGCCCCTACGTTTGCCGCGACGCCTCAGATCAGCGGGGTAAGGCGCACTTTGCGGAACTGGACCTTGCCGTGATCGCCCTGGAGCATAATCGGCCCCGGCTCTTTTTCATGGGCATCGAGTGCGCCGCCGGTTATGCCCGGCACCTCGGCGTTGTCGATGATTTTGCTTCCGTTCTCGATCACCGTCACGTGGTTGGCAATCAGGGTTATATCAAAGGTCTGCCACTGCCCCGCGGGCTTGTCCGCCTTGACGGCAGGGACGATGAACCCGTAGAGCGCCCCCTGGCTGTGGACGTCCATGGGGCGGGTGTACCCGTCCAGAACCTGGATTTCATAGCGCCCGCGCAGATAGACCCCGCTGTTGCTGTCCGTATCCACGTTGAACTCAACGTGGAGGTTGAAGTCGTTGAACTTTTGCTGGGTATAAATGTTGCAGGCCTGCTTGCCTTCGTTCATCAGAATGCCATCTTTCACGAACCAGCCCATGGGATGGTGTGGGCCCTGGCAAAGCCATCCGGACACGCTCTTGCCGTCAAAAAGATCGATGGGCTTGCCGGGCTTGCGCGTGGGCGGAGTCGCCGGCCAAACCGGCCCGCGTTCGCCGGTCCAGGAAAGCGTCTGTCCACTGAGGAGCGCGACTCCCACCAGGCGTCCGTCCTTCATCTTGGCTTGCCATACCTGCTGGGTTTGATTCGGCGGTTTTCCTTGCGGATATTGGAACCCCAACTCGCCCTTATCGATCATGACCTTGGGCAGATCGAACACCGCGCCCCCGCCGGCATTGAAGCGCCCTTTGAGCGCTCCCTCGTCGCGTTTCAATTCCAGCCAGCAGTTCCGCGGCTGCCCGGATTTGGTTCCCGTCGCGGTAATATCCCATCTGCCCAGGAAAGCATCGTCGCCTTCCGGGCTCGCCAAGGCACTGACCGGCCACGCCAGCGCAGTGGCCGCCATCATAAGTAGTGCTGCAAATGTACGTAAACGCATAAATGTACCTCCCCCTTCTCTTTGGGCAACCTCGTCAAATGAGCGGTTAGATTACACCACATGATGCTTCACTTCCATTCCCATAATCATTGTCCCGAAAGGTACGCGCCTGCAACTGCCGGCGTAAGCGCAAAATTCCCCCTAATCCGTTGGGAGATTCCCCGGCTTTGCCGGGGTGGCAGTAGAGGTTTGACAGTTCGGGGAGCAAGATTCTTGAGGGATGTGGAATGTTGGGAAAAGACCCCTCACCCACCGCCATGCGGTCCCCCCTCTCCCCGGGGGAGAGGGCAAAAATCATCGTGGGGGGCGCCCGCGTGCGCGCCAAAATGCATTCTCCCTCTCCGCGAGGGAGAGGGGGGACCGCATGGCGGTGGGTGAGGGGTCTTTTGGGTAAGGCATCGGCGGCTTTGCCGAGTGATATTCACTTTCCTCTAAAGTCCACTTGGAAACTTGCCGACGGGACACTAAATGGATGCTAAATACGAATTTATTCGATGGAAACCGGGTTGCACTTGTAGAATTCAGTTTTCCGAGCGGGAGATTACCCTCTATAGGCCGGCATCTCCCTAATTTGTGAGTGAGAGAAAACGCATGTCCACCGCCCGTTACGACAATCCCTTCATTGTGCAGAGTGACCACACGGTTCTGGTCGAGGTGGACAGTCCTCGCTATGTCGAGGGGCGGGATGCACTGGCGCGTTTTGCCGAACTGGTGAAGTCACCCGAGCATGTTCACACCTACCGGATTACGCCCCTCTCGATTTGGAACGCATGTGCCGCAGGGGCGACGGTGGAATGGATCCGTGAGACCTTGCGCGGGCTCTCCAAATACGATGTGCCGCGCCATGTGGAGATCGAGATTGGCGAGTACGCCTCGCGCTACGGAAGACTGAAACTCGCGCGGGACGACCGTGGTCTGGTGCTGAGCATTTCGGCCGCAGCGCTCGCGGAGGAACTGGTTCGCCATGAAAGTGTGGCGGCCTTCCTGGGTCAACGTATCGGACCGCGCGAGTTCTTGATTGACCCGGCGGAACGCGGGCGTTTAAAGCAGACCCTCATCAAGGTCGGATATCCCGTCGAAGACCTGGCAGGCTACCAAGCGGGGGAACACTTGGAGATTGTCCTGCGTGGAGAGACGCGCGGGGGGACGAGTTTCCAACTGCGCGACTATCAACGCGAGGCGGCCGAAATCTTCTACGCCGCAGGTACGGCGCGCGGCGGTTCCGGCGTGATTGTATTGCCCTGTGGTGCCGGAAAAACCATCGTCGGTCTGGCATGCATGGCCCGTCTCCAGACCTCCACCCTGGTGTTAACCACGAGCGTCACAGCATCTCACCAATGGATCGCGGAGCTCACCGATAAAACCACGCTGTCCGCCGAGGCGATTGGAGAATATTCCGGCCGCGTGAAAGAAATTCGCCCGGTGACCATCGCCACCTACAACATTCTTACCTGGCGCGCGGATCGAACCGACACTTTCGCTCACCTTGAGTTGTTTGACTATCGCAACTGGGGGCTGATCATCTACGACGAAGTGCATCTGCTGCCGGCCCCGGTGTTCCAGGTAACGGCCGGGCTCCAGGCCCACCGGCGGCTGGGCCTGACGGCCACCCTGGTGCGGGAAGATGGCCGGGAGGACGATGTTTTTGCGCTGATCGGCCCGAAAAAGGTTGACATGCCCTGGAAAGAACTGGAACGGCAAGGCTGGATTGCCTCCGCCCGGTGCTACGAAATACGCGTCGAGATGCCGGAGGCATTGCGCATGGATTACGCCATCGCGTCCCCGCGCGACAAGTTCCGCATCGCTTCGGAAAATCCGCTCAAGAAGGATATGGTGCGCCAGATTCTGGCCTCTCACCCGGATGCACAGATCCTGATCATCGGAATGTATGTGGAGCAACTTCGCGAATTGGCGGAGGAGTTCGCGATCCCGCTTTTAACCGGAACCACGCGCCAAAGCCGGCGCGATGAGTTGTACACCCAGTTCAAATCCGGCGCGCTCCGCTTGCTGGCGGTTTCGAAAGTTGCCAACTTCGCTGTTGATCTTCCCGATGCGGCGGTGGCGATCCAGGTTTCCGGAACGTTTGGTTCTCGTCAGGAGGAGGCCCAGCGACTGGGCCGCATTCTGCGTCCGAAACCGGGTGAGAACCAAGCGCATTTTTACACGTTGGTCTCGCAGGATACGGTGGAACAGGATTTCGCCTTAAAGCGGCAGTTATTTCTTTGCGAGCAGGGGTACCAGTATGAAATTCACGATTTCGACCAAATGCGCCGGAAGAAGCTGGCCGAGTGGAGTTGTCCCGAGCTTCCTTTCCCGGCCAATGGCGGCGCAACGGAGTGATCGCGGATGTCCCGTTCGGCGGGAGAGGAGCAGGGTGGCATGAGGTCCTCGACTGATATCTTGGATTCACTTCTGCCGTTGCTCCAGCCCGAGGGCCGGGAGTTGCATCTCAATGCGGCCATCGTGGAGGTGGCGGAACCGGCGCAACTGGTGGAATTGGCCGCCAATCCACGCATTCGCAGGTTCCTAATGGCGCGCCTTTCTGAAACCGTTGCCCTGGTCGATCCCGGCCATGCAGGGGAAATCGAGGCGGCGCTCCTGGCGGCGGGGCACACTCCCAAGGTGCTCACAGGAGATGGGGAATGAAACTCGGCCACGTCCTCGAATCTTCGCTCCCCGTGAAGATCGACCTCCATCTGTATGGCTCCACGGAGTTGAAACGGGCAGCGCGGTTCTGGGCAGGGAAAGAAGCGTATTACTTTGCCAAGGAAAAGTGCCTTGCCGCTCTGACCCGGACAATGGCCGATGGCGATATCGCCCGGCGTGTGTTGGCCGGCTTGACGGAAAAGGAGCGCCAAGTTCTTGGCATCTTCGCGCGTTACGGCCCGACGGTGTCCGGCGGCCTGTTGACGGCCGAATTATACACTCGCGGGATCATCCCGCCCCCACCCAAGAATCTAGCCTCAGACTCCTACTACCAAGCACAGCGTGAGTGGCGCGACCGTGACCCCGTCCCCGGATTGCGCGAGAAGCTCATTCTGGTGAGCAGCTATTACGATTCGTATTACTCGAGTTACGATCGCCACCGCTACCCTCAATTAACCCTCCATCCCACGCTGGCGCAGGGGGTTGCGCCCGCCCCTCCTATTACCTGGCACGCTTCTCACGCATGTGCCGAGGCGGTGAGCACCGGCCATCGCTCGTCCGCGCAAGTGGGCCTGGACCTTTGGCGGGTGGCAGAGGTCCTGCGCTCGATGGGGACCTGGCAAACGGTCAAGGGCGATTCGCCCGCCAAGGCGGCGCGGGCGCGGTTGCGGAAAGAGGTGGGTCTGCGCGATGCCGAAAAAGACCCCATGTCACCACCCGATGCGGAGTCGTTCTATTACGAACTCCTCCACAGCATGGACTTACTGAAAATTGGGGACAAGCGCTCTTGGATCCACCAGGAGGCTCTGGAGCGGCACCTGCAGCAGCCACCCGCCGGACAGGCAAGGCAATGGGTTCGCGCCTGGCTTCACATGCCGCTGTGGCAGGATGGCATTGGCGTGGTTCCGGACCGCGACGGCCAGTACGACTCGGTTCGCATCGAGCCCTCCGGGCTCGCCAACGCGCGTGAATTGCTCGCGTGGGCGCTGTGCGGCGTAGCCCATGCGCCGAGTTGCTGGCTCCACCTGGAGACTTTTCTGCGCGACCTTTGGCAGAAAACGCGGGAGACAGAAATCAATTTCTACTGGTGGAACTACTCCTGGGACCCGGAGTTCGAGATGGGCAAGAAACGGGAGCAATACCCTGCGGGGGATCAGCGCATGCTGGCGTTCTGGCTCGCGGCTGAGGCAGTTTGGGCAGCGAATGCCGTGATGGTCACGCTGCCCACCCTGGGATTGGTCGAGCGTGGCCAGGCGACCGGCAAGGACGCCCACCCGTGCTTTCGCCTGACCGAATTGGGACGCGTGGTGTTCGGCGCACCGGAGGTGGAGGCCGCTCCCAAGCCGGTAGATGGGCGTTTTCTGACCGTGCAGCCTAATCTGGAAGTCGTGGCGTATCTGGATTCAGCCGATGCCCGGCAAGTTTGCACCTTAAGCCGGTTTGCCGCCAGCGCCTCGCGGGCCGACAGTCCCGTCCAAACCTTCGAACTCCGCCGCGATTCCCTCTACCGAGCGCTGGAATCCGGCATGACTTTGAAGGAGGTTCGCGCTTTCCTAGCCGAGCATGGAAAGACCGAACTCCCGGCCAACGTCGAGCGGATACTTTCGGAATGGGCAGGCCGTCGTGAGTCACTGGTTTTACGGACGAAGACTGTCCTGGCTTTGGGGCCGCTCGATTCCCAAACTCGCGGCCGGGCCTTGAATAACAACGTATTTTTGCTGCCTTCGTCGACCGCCAAAATAGTGGCCTTGGGGTTTTCGGGCTGGACGATCCTGGATCATGAGGGTAAGCCGGAGCGAACGTGGACCACCGATGAACTGGGCAGCGTCGTGCCCGACAGCCGCACGAGCATTTCGCAACTGCGGCTCGCCCGCATCGCCGACCGCACGACAACGGGCTGGCAGATTACAGCTCAGTCCCTCGGTCGTGCGCGACAGAGTGGAATGACCTCAGAGCAGATCCTGGCATGGCTCGGCGACCATGTGAAGGGGGGAGTCCCGCCCCTGCTGGAAGTGGCCGTCCGCAATTGGACGAGCCGACAGGGTGTCCAACTTCGCCAGGTCCAGATGCTCCGGATCTTGCAGCCGCAAGCACAGCAGGCCCTCCTGCATAGTCCCACTTTCCGGCCTTTGTTGGCCGGCCACATCCCGCCGGAGTGGTTTTTGATTCACGATGATCATTTGAGCGAAGTTCGCCGCCTGCTGGAGACGCTGGGATTTGCAATCGCGGAGTCGATGGATGCACCGCTGGTCGGGGCAATCCAGAACCCAGCGAAGGATTCGTCGCCAGCCCTCCCTCGCATCAAGCCTGATCGGAAGCGACGTCGCGAACCATAAGCCCAGACTTGTTCGAACAGTGTCCTGGAATCGGTCGGACGAGGTAGCGCCGCCGCTGAGGGCGGCACGTGGCGGGCTCTGGCACTTTAGATTGTAACTATATACCGATAAAAGAGATAGCGCGAGCAAGCCTGTAAGCCGAATTCTGTGTCCCCGACAAGTCGGGGCGGCGATCATTCCTCTAGCCCCGCGATTGCTCGTGGGGTCCAGCGACCTACCCGAGGGTTGTAGCGGGACGGGCCGCC